>Ga0126381_100001137_pt1 | contig 28884 bp, 25 predicted proteins | sample PanSoiMetPlot_28_FD_96465 | JGI IMG/M metagenome (GOLD analysis project Ga0126381, IMG submission 96465) | Tropical forest soil microbial communities from Panama - MetaG Plot_28 | ecosystem: Environmental > Terrestrial > Soil > Tropical forest > Bulk soil | place: Panama | collected 2016-02-17
CTCTACCGCCTCGACGCCCACCAGATTCGCAATCGTCTCGCGGATCGCCTGCAGATCCACCGGCTTACGGCTCCGGCTCTTCGGCGACGCTTTCTTGTGCGTCGCCTTCTTGCGGCGAAACTCGCCGAACGTCCTCTCTTCGGCGTCGGGAGCGATGGAATCCATAATTACTCCGAGCATTAGCCAGTATGAGCTATAAATGCTTCGCAGAGTATAGCTCCTGCTCGCAAAAGCCAAGAATTATATTTCCTTCCAGATGTTGTACTTGAGTGGTACATATCATCATGCTATAGGCGCATGCTATACTTCGCTCATGAAATTCAAAGCCCTGCAAGAAAATCTGCGCAAAACCCTCTGGGATCGCATTGAAGAAGGCGAGCTGACGGGAATTCGCCTCGCGCAGCAGACCGGATTCAAGCAGGCCCACATCTCCAACTTCCTCAACCGCAAGCGCGGCCTCAGTATCGAGGGCATGGACAAAGTGCTGAACGTACAGCACCTTTCCGTCCTCGACCTGCTCGAACCAACTGAAGTCAATAAGCGCGCCAGCATCCTCCCGCCCACCGATGACGAGTTCGATAACGTCCTACTCGTCGATGGGCCGATCGCCGCCACCGAGCCGCTCGTGATGAGCATGAACGTGCGCGAAATTTTGAAATTCAAGAAGAGCTTCCTGCGCAAGATGAAGGCGGAAATCGAAGGCGATCGCGAGAGTTGGGAGCGTTTTGTGATGATTCGCGCCGACGGCCGCGAAGGGATGAGTATGTATCCGCGCCTGTTACCCGGCGCGACGATCCTGGTCGATCGCCACTACAACTCGCTGAAGCCGTACCGCAAGGGCGAGTTCAACATGTACGCGGTCAACAAAGACGGCGATTGCACGGTCAAGTACGTAGAAGTTGCGGGCAACCACCTGATCCTGCGCCCACACAATCAGGCCTACCCCATTGAAGTCATGACGATGGAAGACGGCAAGACGGCAGCGGACTATCTGGTGGGCCGCGTCTGCTACGTCGGAATCGAGACTTAGTGCCCAAAAGAGACGGGCATATGCCCGTCTCCCATCTTGTCTCCCGCCCTACTTACCAAAATCGATTCCGAGTAAAGGAGGCTTACGCTTCTGGTATCGCCTCGCCGCGCTCTTGCGCGTCGGGTCCTTGCCACTGCTGCTCTTTGACATCGGTACCGGCTTCGCTGAAAAACGAAAACGCTGAATCAACATCGGGAAACAAGAAATCTCCGTCGCTCACCGTATCGTAGCGAACCCAACCCATCCGCCGATGCAGGATGTAGTCATTGCCACGTGTGATGTACCACCGTGGATTGGTTTCGTTGCCGTAGATGGCCGGGATGCGGACAAGTTCGATACCTTGACCCAGGTCGAAGCGGGTGGCCATCCTGATCAGATCGAAATGAAGCGGCACTTTCCCTCCTGGCGGCGGGGGGTTCTGCATACACTGAGGCCAGCTAGCTTCGCTGTCAAGCAAAAGAAGTACTCAAATCGGATTTTGACGAGGAAAAGACGCGGTAGAGACAATCTCAGACCTTTCGACTTTAAGTCACTACTATGTCTCTGGTAGGAGAACCTATGTCATGACGATATCTCGGCAACGAATTAAGGTCGAAATGTTGCGACTATCTACTGCGGGGCGAACTTATAACCCAAGCCCGGCACGGTTACGATCAAGGTAGGCTTCTTGGGGTCATCTTCGAGTTTCTGGCGCAGGCTGGCCACATGCACATCCACTGTCCGTGTGAACGCCTCGGTACTGTACGACCAGACTTCCTTGAGCAGCACATCGCGGGAGAGTGTCGTTCCGCGATGTTCCACAAAGTACCTGAGAAGTTGAAACTCCCGCGCTGACAGCGGCACCACGTCTCCGTCGCGCGTGACGGTCGTCCCACGCAAATCCACTTGAACCGATCCGAAGCGTTGCACTCCGGCAGTGGCAGGAATATTCGCTCGCCGTAACAACGCCTCGATGCGTGCCAGCAATTCGCCGGAGTCGAAGGGCTTGGTCACGTAATCGTCGGCGCCGATCTTCAAGCCAAGTACTTTGTCGACGATTTGTCCGCGCGCGGTCAGCATGATGATCGGCACGACATTGCCCGCCATGCGGATGTCGCGACAAACGTCAAAGCCGCTCTTCCTCGGCAGCATCAGATCCAGGAGAATGATGTCGTAAGTATTGTGCGTGGCTTTACGGAGAGCTTCCTCGCCATCGACGGCGAACTCGACCGTGTAGCCTTCGCTCTCCAGGCGGTCGCCCAGAGTCATACGGATCACTTCTTCGTCTTCAACGACGAGAATTCGTCCTTGCATGGGTAAGCGATGAAATTCAGGAGGGAGCCGCCGAGAGCGAGTCGAGGGCTTCCTGTTGGCTTTTGATGGGTAAGTGTATCGTAAACGCGCTGCCTTTCTGCGGCACACTCTCGACCGTCAGTCTTCCGCCCATCGCCTCGACCATGGTTTTGGCTAGCGGCAAGCCGAGTCCGCTCCCGTGGATCTGCGCCGACGCGGCACCCTCGGCGCGGTAGAACGGCTCGAAGATTCGTTCCAGATCCTTCGGCTCGATCCCCATTCCCTTGTCGGAGATTGTGATGCGCACTTCCTGCGGATCGTTCAATCCGTTTGCCGTCGAGGCCCGGATGCCCACCCATTTCGCGGCCCCGCCATACTTGATCGCATTCGTGATGAGATTTTGCAGGCAGTGTGTCAATGCCTTGAAATCGACAACGACCTGCGGAAGGTCAGCCGGAATTTCCTTTTCAACCTTCGAGCCCGAGTTGCGGATGACCGGCGACGCATTGCGGATGGCCGCTTCAATCACCTCGTCCACATCCGCCATCTGAAACACGTATCGATGGCCGTTCTTTTCGGTCGCGGCGAATAACAGGATTTGCTCCACCAGATCTGAGAGTTGCTGCGCCTGCATCAGGATCGCGGCGCCGTAACGCGTGACGCGCTCTTCGCCGCGAACCACGCCGTCGGCAATGTTTTCGGCCGCCGAAACAATACCCGTCAGCGGAGTTCGCAACTCGTGGGACACTCCCGCGACAAAGTCCATCTGCAAGTGCGCCAACCGTCGCGCGCGCTGACTGGTCACGATGATCAGGACGGTAGTCGCCGTCAGCAGCAGTAGGACGCCGAAGTTGATGGCCAGGCTTCGGTAGTGAAGCGCAGTCACCGCCGCATCGACCGAACCACTCTGGTGCCGCGCTAGCAGTTCCCAATCGCCGGTTGCGTAATGCAGAGGATCGATTCGGAACGGGGCCGGGCGTATTCCGGGATCAGCGGAAGGCGCGATGGTCACGCGATTCGGCTGCGTCGTGGGAGGCGTAACTCCGGGCAGGGCGAGCCACGGCTGCGTACCGCGCCGGCTCTTCTCAAGCAGCGGAACTGGAGGCCCAAACAAGTTCAGGGCCGCATCGGCGTTGTCTTCGCCGGGCACGCCGAACCTGTCGTCGGACGAATAAAACACCAGCGGGCTTGCGCCCTTGCGCACGATGGCAACCTCGTAGGTCGATTGATTTTGTTTGCCGAAGTAACGCTGCACAATTTCCGGGAAGATGCTTTGCCCAAGCGTCTCCGGATTCAGCCGGATGATCAGCCAGGTGAGCGAGACGATTTCTTTCGATCCTTGTGTCTTCTTTTCGCGGATACCATGCACGAGCGCAGGAATGTTCTGATCAATCATCCACGAAGATGATTGCGGCGCGAGCGAGACCGGTTTGCGCGAGCCTCGCAGATCAGATGCCGGCGTGAGCGTGGTCTCGAGCTCGGAACTCATGGCGTCGAGACGTTCTTGGAGATTGCGGAATCCCTCGGGCCAATCCGTGGGCGCGAGGCGGTTGTGGTTTACGTCGAGCTGGAACAGTTGCGATTTGTGGCTATCGGTGCGCTGCCAGAAATAAATTCCGGAGACGAGATCGGGATGACTGCTCGCACCGCGCCACTCGTTGAAATCTTCCACGTAGTCCGCGGCGATATTGCGATGAGGATCGGCTTCGTTGATCTGGAACGCGCGGCAGAGCGGCGACAACTCGCGCTCCAGGCCGTCGCGCACATCCATGAGTGAACCCTGCAGGCTCGCCAGCATCTGATCAATGGTTGCCTCGCGGATTTGGCGGCTCGAGCGATATTGCAAAAACGCCAGCAGGACCAGTGCGATCGCCAAGCCGGCGACGAGCGCATACCACCATGCATTTGTAGAGGGAAGCTTCATTCGGAAAGGAGCGGCCTTCGGCACACGCGGAGATGAAGATCGGCGACTCATTATAAGGCTGAAAAAATCGCCCGCGCGCGCGGGGGAGGGCGTGGGGTGCGCGCGCGAGCAGTTGGGGTTAGGTGTGAGAGAGCTCTGTTCTCAGCTTCCAATCACAAGTTGACTGTAGATCAGGCGTTCGTGACGCCGTGTAAATTCCGGGTAAAGAGCGCGCAAAACCCGCGCAAAATCGAGGCAGTCTCGATGCCAGGAGGAAGTCGCAACTCGGTTGTCCTGCGAGGCCGTAAGAATTCTGGAGACGGCGATTCTTTGTCGCGAAGGCGACGTTTATGTCGCAATCTTCGTGCAGGAATGACTCCGAGACTTTACCTTCGGCTTACACGCTTATTACTCCGCGCAAATCGATCGGACTCTCTAATCGGGTAGGCATTACGAATTCCCCAACATGCAGGAGAGAAAGAATGAGAGCAGCCTTTGTTGTTGCGATCGGGTTTGTGTTGTGCGCCAGCGCAATGGCAGTCCGGAGCAACACCTTGCATAGCGAGCCAATCGCCGCGGAGACGAATGTTACCCAGGCCACCAATGCGGCGTATCGCGATGGCGTTTTCCAGGGAAGCCTGGCCGCGAAACGAAATAGCCCGTTTCACGTTGCCGTCGGACGATGGGCAACGGAGGAAGATCGCGCGTCGTTCAGCGAAGGATATCGTCAGGCATTTGGCGAAACCGTCGCGAGTATTGGTCGTTAAATCGGTTTGCGTCGTGTAGTTGGGTAACAGTCACCACGTCCCGGATCCAGGTAAGATCCGGGCGGGTGACTTGGTTCGGTACCGAATGCAGAGTCCCGAGAAAAAGCAAGAGCTCGAACCGCAGAGTTCGCAGAGAACCGTGCGGCAGGGCGCCGACAGAGTCTGAACCATCGCGGATCAAGGGTCGATCACGAGATCGGGTGATCGGGTTGTCGGTGGTTGGAAAACCAAAAGGGCTAGCGCAAAGTACATAGGCGCAGGCCGCGTAGAAAAGCAGGTCCTTCGCTCCGCTCAGGATGACAAGTCGAGCAAGTTTGCTCACGAGAGATTGCTCGCGATTCCCGGATTGCTCACGATCAAAGACGCGGAGGTACAGCCTCCAGCGTATAATCCCGCGGCAGTGGCGCTTACTTCGGGCAAACGGCTTGGACCGTACGAAATCCTCTCTCCGCTGGGGGCGGGCGGGATGGGAGAGGTGTATCGCGCCCGCGATACTCGCTTGGATCGGACGGTCGCTATCAAGATTCTTCCGATTCACCTTTCCGACAAACCCGAGGCCAAGGAACGTTTCGAGCGCGAAGCAAAGGCCATTTCGTCGCTGAATCATCCCAACATCTGCCACTTGTACGATGTCGGCGAGCAGGACGGGGTGAGTTATCTCGTCATGGAGTATCTCGAAGGCGAGACGCTGTCGGACCGCTTGCGCAAAGGACCGCTGCCGCTCGATCAATTGCTGCGCTACGGCACGGAGATCTGCGAGGGTCTCGAGAAAGCGCACCGCAGTGGCGTGGTGCACCGCGACCTTAAGCCGGGCAACATCATGCTGACCAAGACTGGAGCCAAGCTGATGGACTTCGGTCTGGCGAAGCCCGCAAAGACGAGCCGGGCGCCGTCGTCGGGACTGACGCAGACGGTAGCCAGCGCAAATGACCCGCTGACGGCCGAAGGAACGGTGGTTGGCACCTTCCAGTACATGGCGCCCGAGCAACTAGAAGGGCACGAAGCGGATGCGCGGTCGGATATCTTCGCGCTGGGCGCGGTGCTCTACGAGATGACGACTGGCCAGCGGGCGTTCGAGGGAAAGACAACGGCATCGACGATTGCGGCGATCCTGGCGGGCGAACCGAAGCCTATCTCCGCGATTCTGCCCATGACTCCTCCGGCGCTCGAGCGCGTGGTGAAGAGTTGCCTGGCGAAAGATCCGGACGAGCGCATACAGACGGCGCACGACGTCAAGCTGCAATTGAAGTGGGCGGCAGAGAGCGGGTCGCAGACAGGTGCGGCTTCCGTGACGCCCGTAGCGCTTAACACGCCATCCGGTACATGGGCGAAATTCGTACTGGGCTTGCTCGGCGCGTTTTTGCTCGCGTCGATATCACTCGGATTGGGCATGTGGTGGACTGCGACGCGCGAGTCGCAGCCGACGATGTATTTCAACTCCGCCGTGCCGTTCGCAGTGGATGACCTTGCGCTTTCGCCTGATGGGCGCCGGGTTGCGATAGTCGCGTACTCGGAAGACGTCAGCAAGTACGTTATCTGGAATTACGAGATTGGCAGCCGTATCGCCACGCGCCTCGCGGGGACCGAAGACGGAGAGCATCCGTTCTGGTCGCCCGACGGACGATACCTGGCATTTTTCGCGAAAGGGAAATTGAAACGCACCGATGCCTCGTCGGGAGCATCGACGCAGATCGTCTGCGATGCACCGCATGGGCGAGGTGGCGCGTGGAGTTCGACGGGATACATTCTCTTTACGCCCGACACGTTCAGTGGCTTCTACAAAATCCCACCCGGCGGTGGCACTCCGGTAGCCGTTACCGAACCCGATCGCAACCGGATGGAACAGAGCAACCGTTGGCCGACGTTCCTGCCTGATGGCAAACACTTTTTGTATCTCGCGGCGAATTTTGGCGGAGCTATCGAGAAGAACGCAATCTTTGTGGGCTCACTCGACGGGAATGAAAAGCGATTCGTGTTGAGCGCGGATTCCAATGTCGCTTACGCCGATCCCGGGTATTTGTTCTATTGGAAGGATGGATCGCTCATCGGGCGCAGATTTGATCCACGCACTTACGCAGTCAGCGCGGACACAGTCACGTTGGCTGACGGTGTGCAGTACTTTCCGCAGACAGACTTAGCGCTCTTTGCCACGGCAGGTTCGGGGCCGCTGGTGTTCCAGACCGGAAAGGGAGTCGACAAATCGCAATTCATCTGGTTCGACCGCAGCGGAAAACAGGTCGGCACGATCGGTCCGCAAGGTTGGTTCGCGAATCCGAAGGTGTCGCCGGATGGGAGCCGCATTGCTTTTGAACAAACCGATCGCGACGGGCGCCACGTTGATATCTGGGTGCTGGGCCTTGCGAGCGGTGGCATGAACCGGCTCACGTTCGGGCCCGGATTGAACGAGCAGCCGGTCTGGAGTCCGGAGGGCACGCAGATTGCGTTCGGATCGAATCAAACGTCGGCGTGGGGAGTGAGCGTGAAAAATTCCGACGGCTCGGGGATGCAGAACGAAATCGTCCCGTCCACCGGTGGCCGCGAAGGGGTGTGGGACTGGTCGCCCGACGGCAAGTACCAGCTCCTACTGGAAAACGGCAAGACGAAGTATCGGTCCGCAGCAGACGGAAAGGTGACACCCCTGCTGGATTCGAAGTGGGACATCCGCAACGGGCAGTTTTCTCCGGACGGCAAGTGGATCGCCTACTCGACGAATGAAACCGGGACGTGGGAGATTTTTGTTTCCCCCTTCCCGAGCGGCAACGGGAAGTGGCAGGTGTCGCGCGGCGGCGGCGAAGAGCCACGCTGGAGGCGCGACGGCAAGGAGCTGTTCTTCCTGTCGGCGGATTCGAAGATCATGGCTGTACCGGTGAAGATGACCGACAACAATTTCGAGTCGGGGTCGCCGGCTGCGTTGTTCCAGGCTCATCTGCGGCAGCCGATTTCGGCAATGGACGTCGTGTCGTACGATGTCAGTGCCGACGGGCAGAAGTTTCTTGTGAATACGAAGATGGTCGATCCGAATCCCGCGCCGATGTCGATCATCCTGAATTGGCGCGCGCAGATGGAGAAGTAACTTTCCCCAGAAGTCTCGCAATGCTGATCCGACATGTGCAACGTGCTGATGCCGCGACCTGGGAGCGGCTCAGGAGAGAGTTGTGGCCGGACGCTGCGGAGTCGCACGCCTGCGAGATCGAAGAATATTTCGCAGGAACCATTGCCGAGCCGCAGGCGGTCCTGTTCGCGGAGGATGATGCTGGCACCGTGACGGCGTTTGCGGAGCTCTCGCTGCGGCAGGATATTCCGGGCTTGGAAGGGCAGCTCACGGGCTATATCGAAGGACTGTACGTGGTACGTGAATTTCGATGGCACGGGATCGCGCGCGCGTTGCTGGTCGCGTCCCGGGACTGGGCACGCGAACAGCGCTGCGTTGCCTTGGCCAGCGACCGGGCAGATCGCTTGGTCATCGACACGACATTCGGTAAATCCTGACTTCATCCCCCGGGACGTACTGGTATCACCGGTGCCGGTGACCCGGATCACAGAAACGATGGTTGTATGCCGCTACGCTTCCTGCATCCGGAAGCAGTGCGGGCGTCGGACCGCATCGAGGTGACGGCGATCTCCATTGCCTCGTGATGCGAGGCGAGATGTGATTCTTCCAGTAGAGTCCGTCCCATTGAATGGCAGCGTGCTAGGTACAGCGAAAGGCACATGGGTCATCCATGTGGATGAGGCGGTGCGCGTGGAGGGAACGCCGACGGTCCTGCTCAATGTGACCCTGCGGCGGGAGGCACGGAATCCTGACGATGTGATTCTCACGCGGCGGGTAGGACTGTTGCTCCCGTCTTGCGCGCTGGACGAATTCCGCCTGCGCGAAGCCGTGGCATGCGACATCCGTGGCTGGCTCGAGAGCACCGACGGCGACGGCTTCCTGGATTTGCGCAGAAGTCAGCCATTGGCCGTCTGACCTCAAGCCATCTCTTCCCCTCAGCGACAACCAATGGCACAATCTAAGCCCTGCGGGCTGAGTTTGCGCACGCGCTTGGGGCGATGGCACAGGACAAACAGAGTGCGGAGACGCGTCCACCGGCGGACGACCGGCTGACGCCGGAGCAGTGGCAGCAGGTCAAAGGCTTGCTGGACGCGGTGTTGGTGCTGCCGCGCGAAGAGCGAGCAGCCTACCTCGATTCCCATACAACCGATCCGCGGATTCACAGCGAAGTGGTGTCGCTGCTCGACTCGCACGAAAATGCGGAGAGCGGATTTCTGGCGGCGCCCGCAGTTCACCTAATGAATGGAATTCCGGGCGCGGAGACACGCCAGCGCATCGGAACCGTGCTGGGCAGCTACCGGATCGTGGAAGAGATTGGCCGCGGCGGCATGGGCGTGGTCTACAAGGCCGAAGACAGGTCGCTCGGCCGCTTCGTCGCGCTGAAGTTCCTTCCTGACGACGTCGCCGAAGATCCGGCGGCACTGGCACGTTTGCGGCGCGAGGCGCGGGCGGCGTCAGCGCTGAATCATCCCAACATCTGCACGATCCATGAAATCGGCTCGTCTGAGGGGGACTCGTTCATCGTGATGGAGTATCTCGATGGCGCGACGCTCAGGGAGCGCTTGACACAAAAGCCGCTCGAGACGGATCTGCTGGTGATTTTGGCAGTAGAAATTGCAGATGCGCTCGATGCCGCGCACGCCGAAGGCATCGTGCATCGCGACATCAAGCCGGCGAATATTTTCATCACGCGTCGCAAGCACGCGAAGATTCTAGATTTCGGGATCGCCAAGACAGTCGCTGAGAAGTCAGTAAATTTTCCTGCCACGGCGGTTGCCGGAGAGCCGCATCGAACGGTACCGGGAGCCGCAATCGGTACGCCGCTGTATATGTCGCCGGAACAAGTGCGCGGCGAACTGGTAGATCATCGCACGGACCTGTTTTCGTTCGGGACAGTGCTCTATGAGATGTCCACCGGGCGGCTTCCGTTTCAGGGCGAGACCTCGGCGTTAATCGCGGAACAAATTTTGGGATCGACGCCGGTGAAGCCATCGCTGGTGAACACAGAAATCTCGCCCGCGCTCGAGCAAATTGTGCTGAAAGCTCTGCAGAAGGATCCGGCGAAACGGTATCAGCGGGCGTCGGAGATGCAGGCCGATCTCGAGCAACTGCGCCCGCAATCCGGGAAGTATGCGGCCGTGCAGAAACGCAGAGTGTCGGCGTGGATGTTGGGTGGCGCGGCGGTAGTGCTGGCCGCGGTGGGGATCGGGTCGTTTGGGTTTTTCCACACCAAGAAAGCACAGCCCCTGACCGAGCGCGACACAGTGATGCTGCGCGATTTCGACAATCGTACCAACGACCCGGTCTTCGATGGCACGCTGAAGCAGGGGTTGAGCGTCGACTTGGCGCAGTCGCCGTTTCTGAATGTCCTGTCTACCAAGAAGATTCGCGAAACGTTGCGGCTGATGGGCCGTTCTCCTGATGAGAAGATCACGCCCGACGTGGCGCACGAAGTCTGCCAGCGCTCGGGGAGCAAGGCGACGATTGGCGGATCGATCGCGCAATTGGGAAATCATTACCTGATCGCGCTCGAAGCCGACAGTTGTAGCGATGGTGAATCGTTTGCCCAAGCGAACGCAGAAGCAGCACGCAAAGACGATGTGCTGGCGGCCGTGAGCCAGGCGTCGGCACAACTGAGGCAAACGCTGGGTGAGTCGCTGGCTTCGGTACAGAAATTCGATATGCCCATCGAAGCAACGACGGGTTCGCTCGAGGCACTCAAGGTTTTCAGCCAGGGCATCAACCTCCGGGAGTTCAAGGGTGATGCTGACGCGATCCCATTCTTTAAGCGTGCGATCGAGCTGGATCCGAATTTCGCGCTGGCTTATGCAAGTCTTGGTGTTGCGTACAGCAACATGGAAGAGGCCGATCTGGCGGCGCAGAACATCCGCAAGGCGTACGCCATGCGAGACCGCGTGAGCGCGCTTGAAAACTACCGCATCACTGGCGCGTATTACCAGTACGTGACGGGAGAGTTGGAGAAGGCGCGCGCCACCTATCAGCTGGAGTCGCAAGCATATCCGCGCGATCGGCTCGCGCACCTGAATCTCGGGCTCAACGGCATCATCCTTGGACATTGGGACGAGGCGGTTTTGCAGACCGAAGAGGCGCTGCGGCTCGATTCGAATACGCTGATGACGTATTCCAATCTGGCCGTGTCGTATTTTGCGCTGAACCGCTGGGACGACGCGCGCAAAGTGCTCGATCAAATGCAACAACACAAGATGGACAGCGAGGTGCTGCACGGAAACCTGTATTTCATTGCGTTTCTGAGGAACGACCACGATGAGATGTTGCGGCAGGTCGCTTGGGGCACGGGTAAGCCCGGAGCCGAGGATACGTTGCTCTCGCAGCACTCTGATAGCGAAGCGTATTTCGGCCGCGCGGACAGTTCGCGTCACTACAGCAAGCTTGCGGCGGAATCGGCGAAGCGCGCGGAGTCGAAAGAAGTGGCGGCCATGTGGCGTACGGGCGCGGCGCTCCATGAGGCGGAACTCGGATTTCCGGATCGCGCGAAAAAAGAGGCAGATGCAGCGCTCGCCTTGTCGCATGGCAGGGACGTCGAGATCCTGGCCGGAATCGCGCTGGCGCGCTCCGGCCACGGAGCGGAGGCGATGCGGCTCGTGCAGCAACTGGAGAAAGGCGATCCGCTCAATACCGTTTTGCACGTGTACTGGCTGCCGACCATGCGCGGCGCCGCTGAGTTGGCACAGGGGCACCCGGACCAGGCGATCGGCACGCTCGAAGAAACGACACCCTACGATCTGGGGGGAATGTTACCGCTCGGAATCATGTATCCGGTGTACGTGCGGGGTCTGGCGTATCTGCAGTTGCATAACGGGGCCGCCGCCGCGACGGAATTTCAGAAAGTCATTGATCATCCGGGCATCGTGCAGAATTTCCCAATCGGTGCGCTCTCGAGGCTCGGACTGGCGCGAGCGCTGGCGATGCAGGCGGAGTCGGTGCACGGTGACGGCGCGGGCGCTGCGCGGACTAAGGCTTTGAAAGCCTATGCAGACTTCCTGACGCTTTGGAAAGACGCTGATGCGGATGTGCCGGTGCTCATTGCGGCGAAGCGGGAAGAGGCACGACTCAGGGCGGCGGGTCCGTAGCGAACTTGATTTCTCAGCGATCTACTCAGATTTTTTCTTCCTTAAAATCTTCTTTTTTATCCATCAGGGGTTGAGGCTACGAGAAACGGTCTTACTCTGGTCTAACCTTGAAACCGCTGAGTCGAGGCTGAAAATCCAAAATACAAAAATGAAAAGACTGACTTGGGTGATAGCTGGTTTCCTTCTGTGTGTCGGTGTCTCAACCTGGTGTCAGCAACTTACAACGTCGCTGCCTCGCCAGAAGGTCATCATCGATACCGACATTGGTGACGACATCGATGATGGATTCGCACTCGCGCTTGCGTTGCGCAGTCCTGAAATCGAAATTCTCGGTGTGACTACCAACTTCGGCGACACCGAGGCCCGGGCCAAAATCGCGGATCGTTTGCTGGGCGAGGCTGGCCATCCGGAAATCCCGGTCGCTGCAGGCGCGGCGACGCCGCCGAAGACGAAGTTGAACCAGCAGCGCTACGGCGAGGGCGGGCATTTTGCGAAGCCGTCGCATGCGGATGCGGTGACGTTTTTGTTGGAGCAGATCCGGCAACATCCGGGAGAGATCACGCTGATCGCAATCGGGCCTCTGATGAACGTGGGCGCGGCCATCGACAAGGATCCGGCCACTTTTCGAAAACTTGAGCGCGTGGTGTTGATGGGCGGTAGTGTGCGGCGCGGGTATGGCGATCTTGGCTACACGCCGCCGCATGGGCCTGATCCGGAGTGGAACATCCTCAACGATATTCCGTCGGCAAAGAAGCTGTTCGCGTCGGGAGTGGCGCTTGCAATGATGCCACTCGACTCGACGCAACTGAAACTCGACGAGGTGAAGCGGGCGTTTCTCTTTAGCCAGGGCACGCCGCTTACCGACGCGCTGACTACGCTCTACTACATGTGGGGACAGCAGACGCCGACGTTATTTGATCCGATGGCTGTGGCGTATGTGCTCGATCCGCGACTGTGTCCGGTGGAGGCGTTGCACATCCGGGTGGATGAAAAGGGATTTACCCGCGAGGAACCGGGGACTCCGAATGCAGATGTGTGTCTGGATTCCGATCCAGAGAAGTTTTTCCGGTTCTATCTGGCGAGGGTGGGAAAGTGAGTTGCGAGTACCGGGTCACCGCAGAGGTCAGGGAGACGAACCGCTGAGAGCGCGGAGAAGAACTCATCTCCTGAACTTGTCATCTTGAGCGGAGTGAGGCGCCAGCCGAACGCAGTCGAAAGACCCCAACCTCACATGCGGTGACACGAACGCCAAAGGGCATTCCAAGTTGAAGCGCGGGCGAGGGCGCCCGCGCCACACAAGCAATCTAGTTCGGCGCCTTCGGTTCGTTAGCAGGAGCCTCAGCCGGCTTGTCTGTCGACGAATCGGCGGGTTTGTCCGCTGTCGGTGCTTCGGCCGGCTTGTCGGGCACTACTACGCCTTTCTTTGAGAACGTGCGGACGTAGTTCACCATGTCCCACACGGTCTCGTCTTTTACACGATTCCCTTCCGGCGGCATCTGGTCTTTGCCGTTCTTGATGATGTAGAACAGCTCGCCATCGCTGCGGCCGCTGAGGGTCGCAGGATCGATCTGGTTGTGCATCTTCAGCTTCATGTCGGCCGCCACGTCGCCGCTGCCGTCGCCGTTCTTACCGTGGCACATCGCGCAGTCAAAACCATATTGCCGTTTGCCGCGGGCTAGCGACTCCCCACTCGACTTCACGGGATTCTCTTTGTGCACCGCATCGAGCGGAAGGGTGTACAGATTGTTGGTTAGGGCGGGTTTGGGCGGTGTTTGAGTGTTCTGCGCCGAAACCCAGAATGCGACCAGCAGCAGGGCTGCAAGTACGGTCAGCGTTCTCCCCATAGTGAGCCTCCTCGATTCAAGCCGGAGACGATGTTGCGTGGGTCCGCGTTTGGGGCAGGCCCGCTCGCCTTCCGCAATGTTGGCCGGAGCGTCGGGAGTTGAACCCGTATGGGAGGCCGTGTAGCCCGATTCCCAATCGCTTTACCCACTGCGCGCTCCGGAACGGTCCAGGCCGAAAATGAGCAGGATGGGCTTCCGGCTATTCAGGCTGCTGGATCGCCTTAGGGAACAGGCTAAGCCGATGAATCCGCCTGTGGTGTGACCTAGATCACCTGACGCGGTAACCCATGTAACACGAAGGTATCCCCCGGATGGGCCTTATCCGGGGGGGTGGAATCGGGCTATGATGTGTCGGCGTTGGCAGGTCTCAAGGTTCGGGAGGTGGGCAGGTGACGGGGACACAGGACGTCTTGGCGGCAGTGCAGGCGGGAGATGTGCAGCAGCTTAAAGACTTACTAGCCCAGGACCGTTCGCTGGGGACGGCGCGCGATGGGAGTGGTGTTTCGGCGCTGATGCATGCGCTGTACCGGCAGCGGAAAGATATCGTCGATGTGTTGCGCGGGACGGGCATGGAGTTCGACATCTTCGAAGCGTCGAGCCTCGGGCGAAGCGACCTCGTGCAGGAAATGGTGGAACGCGATCCGCGACGGGCGTTTGTGCGGTCGGGCGATGGATTTACCCCGCTGCACTTCGCGGCGTTCTTTGGGCAGGACGGCGTCGCGCGCGTTCTGCTCGAGCATCACGCGGACGCGGGCGCGGTGGCGGACAATCCGATGAAGGTGATGCCGCTGCACTCGGCGGCAGCGGGACGCAATATGGCGATCGTGCGAGCGCTGTTGGAACACGGAGCGCCGGTAAACGCGAAGCAGCAAGCGGGCTGGACCGCATTGCATGCGGCGGCGCAACACGGAGATCAGGCGATGGTCGAGTTGCTGCTGAAGTACGGCGCAAATCCAAATGCGAAAAACGACGATGGCGTGACGGCCGACCAGATCGCGCAGGAAAAAGGCCACTCGGATTTAGCGGAGAGGTTGAGAGCGGCGTAGTTTCTTCCCGGGTTAGCGTCCAAAGAGCGGACACGTCTTGTTTTCGCGCACAAGAGTGTACGCGCCACACGGTTCATCTTCCTCGCGACGGATTACATCCTCCGGAGCAGTAAGTGAATCCAAGCTGGCATGAGTCGGCTGAATTGCGTGCGACACCTGTCACTGTCTTTTCTGTTTGTTTCTTTCTTCCTGATTCTTGCTTCGTTCGGGGCAAGTGTGGGCGCCGCGCAGGGTTCTGATCCAGAAATGGAGCAGGGCTTGCACCTGCTCGAGGAAGGGCGCACCACTCTCAACGACAGCGTGCTCGCGCAGTCACGCGATTTCTTCACCAAGCTGACCCAGCAACATCCTGACAACGCGCTGTACTTTTACCAACTGGCGCGCGTGAACTTCTATCGCTGCGAGGCATATGCCACGCATGGCGACAAGAAAAATGCTGAGCGCGCGCTGGATACGGCGATCGAAAACGCGCAGCTGTCAATCCAGCTGAACGAGAAGTCCGCCGATATGCACAGTTTGCTGGGCGATCTCTATGGGCGAAAGATCAGTTTTGGGATTGGGATGTTTGCCGGGCCAAAGTTCGGTCCGAAGGCGCAGGCGGAGAACAAGCGCGCGTTGGAACTCGATGCCAACAATCCGCGCGTCTTCGCAAGCTGGGGCCGCGAGTATATGAATGCGCCAAAGATGTTCGGCGGAGATTTAGACAAGGCGATCGAGAGCTTCCGCAAGTCGACGCAACTCGATCCGAACCTTGACGAGACCTATGTGTGGCTGGCGATCGCACTGCGGAAGAAAGGCGATGCGGCGGGCGCGGACCAGGCTCTGCAGCAGGCGCTGAAGTTGAATCCGCGAAGCGTCTTTGCGCAACAGACGGCGCTGAAGAAGTAGCTCGCCGCACCCATTTTTGCATATTTGCCTCGGGATGGAGGGGCCGCGCAACGGCAGGTTTGGAAGACCGAAAGAAGTTGCCTCGCTGAAACCAACTCTGCTGCCGTATCTGCATCTTTCATCCACGCCCGTAAACACGCAGAGCGGCGAGGATGGAGTGCCGGAGGCACAATGCCATCTTAGCCCAGCGCCTTCAGCGCTGGGATCGCGAGTCCTCATGTTCAAGTCTCGGAGGGACGGTCAATTATCCGAAGACGTACGCCGGGTTGTAAGCGACGTGATGTTTCTTAAGGAACTCAAGAAATTCTTCGTCCTAAGTTTGTTGGCAATGATGACGGGGTTGATTTGCGATGTAGTTGACCACCGATTGCGTTTGGGAACAAATAACGCTGAATGCTGCGTAACCTTCCTGCCGGTTGAGGCCGCCTCTCGGAAATGTTTCGTTTATATGCTTTGAAGAACTGCCCTCAGGACTTGCACCGCCTTCGACAAGGCCATGTTCGGAGGCACTACCAGGAGAGCGTGCACATGATCTTCGACGCCGCCAATCTTCAACGCCTCAAACCCGTGATTTCGTGCGATGCCTGACATGTATGCCCAGAGACGCGCCTGGCTCTCAGGAGCAAGACGTTCTTGCCGATGTTTTGTGCTGAAGATCCCGAACCGTACGTTCGCGAACTCGACCACTTGCGGCAACAAACGTTTCCAACTAAAAGGCGTCTGCAATGCGGACGGTGGAGGGCGCCCGGCTTTGCTATGATCGAAATGTCGTATGCAATTCGAAGAAGAAAACGAGATTCCGCTCATACATGGGACAGGGGAGGCCTTCATGGATATGCCTGGGATTCCAGCGTCAGGGTCGCGCCGCAATGAAGATATCGCGCTCGATTTAATGAAGTTTATTGCCATAACCACCGGCTACGGGAAAAGCAATTCGCCCGGTGGCGGAGTGGGTTTTGAAAAGAGCGGGAGCACTGCGAAGCCCGAGGAGTACGCCGCGCACCTGCTGGAACTTTACGGGCGGTGTTTGAGCGCTGTCGGAAAGAAGTAATCGCGGTAGTCGTTGCTCGCGCCCTGAACCCCGGTCGAGCGCTGAGATCCGGCGTGACTGTGAAGGGCCGCGTGGCACTCTGCGTCTCGTTCATCCCGGTTGGCCGTGCGACTTATTCAGGTTTTATTTGCGTTTCGAGCGTTTGTGTTAGGTGTATGCTGTTGACTTACTTGTAAATTCTTAACTCCACTTCCACCACGGTAGTTGCGCCACTTTCCGGTGTCTGGCACAATGCGCCGACTCGTTTTCCAACCAAGTTCTGCGAGTTGTGCAGCGCCCAAGAAAGGATGAGTTCATGGCGACCGCGATCCCAAATCCGCTGGCAGTCATCAAGCAAGGTTCGAAATGGGCAATTCTTTGGGGTGTGCTGCTGATCATCTTTGGCATGCTGGCGATTGGTGAGCCGTTCCTGGCCGCGATCGCAGTGGCCACGTTCATTGGGTGGTTGCTGATTTTCGTGGGCATTGTTCACGCAGTGCTGGCGTTCCACGCGCATAGCGGTACGAGCCTGGGATGGAAGCTGCTGGTCGGAGTGGCGTACATCTTCATCGGCGGCTATTTGCTGTTTCGTCCGCTGGTTGGCGTGGCGACGTTGACGCTGATGCTGGCATTCCTGTTTCTGGTGGAAGGCGTGCTTGACATCATGCTGTGGTGGAAGTCGCGCTCGCAGAGTGGGGCGTTCTGGATCCTCGTGGACGCGATCATCACGCTGATTTTGGGCGGCTTGATCTACGTGCACTGGCCGTCGAGCTCGGTGTGGGCGATTGGGACGCTGGTTGGGATCAGCATGATCATCAGCGGCGTGACGAGGATCATGCTGTCGCTCGCGGTGCGGAAGGTGGCGGGCAGTTTGGCGTAGGAAGATTTGCGATCAAAACAGAAGCCGCAGCCGAAGCTGCGGCTTTTGCATTTGTGGAGGTGGACGTGCCAACGCCCACGGGAATCTCTAACGGCGCTTTTTCTTTTTGGCCGCTTTCTTTTTCGCAGCCTTCTTTGCAGGCTTCTTTGCTTTTTTCGCGGCTTTCTTCTTGGCTGGTTTTTTCTTGGCGGCTTTCTTCGCCGGTTTCTTCTTTTTGGCCGCTTTTTTCTTAGCCGGAGCCTTGCGGGCGCCGCCTCCGCCGCCGGCGGGAGGTGCGGGCTCGGGTTCTGGTTCTTCCGTCTCCGTGACGATGACGGTTTCACTGACTTCCGGCATCCCGCTTTCTTCTTCCTCTTCTTCTTCCTCTTCTAAAATCTCTTCGGGCGATTCGCCATAGGCGCCGCCGTCACCAAACTCGTCCATCTCGTCGTCACGTCCGTAGAGGGTTTCGTCGTAAAAGGTCATTGCTCCTCCTGGCTGGTCTCCTTCGGGTTCGCGCAGTCACGCCGCCGATCACGACGCCGCGCACGAAAAATAGAAAGACTGCGGTTCCGCTGAACGGGGCGCGATTATAGCACACAGGTTTTTTGGAAACAGTGAGGGGAGATCGGGATCAAGGTGTCAGGTGTGGGGAATCGGTGTTCGGCCTCGCTGTGCAGGAAGGTAAGACGCATAATGCGTGGCGACTGAAAATGCGGGTAGTTGGCCGCCGCACCGCTAACGCTTCTTACCCCTGAGACCTGACACCTGGATTTCTACTTGATAATCAGAATCATGCCTGGGCGGAGGACGGCGACATTGCTGTTGTCGCGCTTGATGGCGTCGACCGTGGTCTTGTAGTTGGACGCAATCGAGAAGAGGGTTTCGCCCTGTTTTACGGTGTGGCGCACAACCGGCTTTTTGGCCGCATTGGCGGTCGTAACCGCCTTTTTTGTCTTTGACTTAGATGTGGTCGAGGAGTGCGGCGCAGCCGACGCAAACTCGTCTTTGGAGGCGTTGGGTGTGATCGGCAGGTGCACGTAAACAATATGCCGGCCAGCCAGGCTGTTGCCTTTCAGGTGGTTCCACCTGCGCACCATCGCTGGGGGAACGCCGAAGTTGTCGGCCACGCTTTGAACCGTGTCACCCTTATGCACTTTGTAACGAGTCAGGCGATGTGCGTAGGCAGCGGTGTCTTCGGTTGAGGCGTGCTTGCCGGGGGCGATGGGAATGGTGAGCTTGCTATCGGGCGTGAGTTCCTGGCCGTCTTCGAGATTGTTGGCCTCAGCGATCGCCTTGGATGTTGTGCGATAGGTACGGGCGAGCGAGGCGAGCGTGTCGCCGGATTGAACTTTGTGGTATCGCCACCACACACGCATGTCGGGCGGGATCGCGGCAATCGCCGTTTCGAACTTGCCTTTCGCTCCTGCGGGCAGGTGAAGCTGAAAGGTGTGATCTTTGGGCGTTGTGAGCCGGAGCAGGCTCGGGTTCAGATCTTGCAGATCGGCGGCGGAAACGTCGACGCATTCAGCGACCAGACGGAGATCAACGGGATAATCGATCGCCACCGTGTCATAAGGCGCGGCCTTTTCCATCTCGAGATGCTCCAGCCCATACTGAGCCGGATTCTTGGCCATGATGGTTACGGCCACGATGATGGGAACGTAATTGCGCGTCTCTTTGGGCAGTACGTTGCGGCGGTAAAGTTCCCAGAAGTCCGCGTATCCGGTGCGCTTGACGGCGCTCTGCACAGTGCCGGGACCTGAGTTGTAGGCGGCCATCGCGAGGTACCAGTCGCCGAACTGCTGGTAGAGATCTTTCAAGTGACGAGCGGCGGCGCGAGTCGACTTCTCGGGATCCTGGCGGTCGTCGACCCACCAGTCGCGCGTCAGCCCATAACCGCGGGCCCGACTCGCCATGAATTGCCAAATGCCACGGGCGCCGACTCGCGATACAGCGAGCGGATGAAAACCGGATTCGGCTTGGGCAAGATAGATCAGATCCTGCGGAACGCCCTCTGCTTTCAGCGTGCGACGGATCATCTCGTCGTAGCGACCGGACCGAACCAGCCCGTTTTCGAGAATGCCGCGACCGCGGGATGAGAAATAGTTGATATAGCTGGCGACCGGATCGGTCATCATGAGCGGCAGGTCGGAGTGCGTGGACTTGATCTCGGCTTCGGCCTTGGCTTTGATGTTGGGGTCGACGGGAAAGGTCACGTCGTTGGCTTGATCGATTGGCGCGGGCTCGGATTTCTGCTCGGTGAAGCCGTCGCCCTGCTGCAGGGCCTGGGTCTCGAAGTTGTTGGTGCCTTCAAGAATGCGATCGAATTCGGCCTCGAGGCGCTGGTCGGAGTTGATCTGCAGATTGCTGCTCAGCAGCGTATCGAAGGCGCGATCAAAGTTCTGGCGCGCCCCTTCCAGGTGTCCGTTCTTGTAGTTGTCCTGGCCGGCGAGATACTCCTTTTCTACTTTCGCGATCAGATCGGCCACCGGGTCTGCCGATGGCACAGCAACGATGGACGCATCTGCGGCAGCGGGCGCCGGATTCTGTTTCGGATCTTGCGGGACTGAGGGCGCTGGCGTGGCAGGAGCAGCGATGGCTGGCGGCGTCGCTTGTTTTGGCGGATTGGCCGCGACCGGGTGTTGCGAAGAGTGGCACGCACAGGTGCCCAGTATGGCAATCAGGGACGCGATGCTGGCATAGAGCTTTCGAAGGCGCATAGTTCTCTATGAGTTACCGCGACCTGCCCCCCAATCCAAAAGGTGCAAAACCCTTGCAGAATGGTACTCTCGGGTGTTTCCGGGGGTCAATTCACTTGATGGCCGATGCCCGTTACTTTGGGCACTTGGCCAAGGTGTGGGCGCCCAACTGTGGGCGCCCAACAACGCTCGAATTGTCTCAAGTTGGAGGTCGCCGAAGGATTGATCGTTGGTTTGGCGGGAGAGCTTTCGACTTGCCCCGGCCGCCTCGATGAACGAAAATCGAGTCAATCCCCCTTGGCTGTGCAATGGACCGCAATCTTTTCTAAGACTTCAAGCAAGGAGAGAGTCATGCGCAATTTATGGACGGCCGTGCTGGTGGTAGCATCGGCGACTTTTGTTTTCGGGCAGAATGCTGGGTCGCCGTCGGCACCTACGCCGTCTCCGCAGGATGGTGGGCCACGAGCGCAAACCGCCGGTCCGCGACGGACGTTGGAGGGGCAGGCGGAGTTACGCCGACTCACCACCCAATTGGGCCTAACTCCGGATCAGCGCGAGAAACTGCGGCCGATCGTGACGGACGAAGGTGATCAGCTGAGTGCAGTCCGGCTCGATGAGCACATGCCTCCTGATCAGAAGAAGGCCAAGGCGCAGGAGATCCGCGAGTCGTTCCGGCCAAAGATTGAGGGGATCCTTACTCCCGAACAGCAGGAGAAGTGGAAGAAGATGCAGGAGTCGGCGATGGGGAACGGCGCGATGGCGCCACAGAGTGCTCCGCCGAAGCAGTAGGACTTCGAGAGAACAGCGATTTTGGGGCGGTCCGGCGGGCCCCACTCTTAGATGATGCGACCTATTGAGCACTCGGGTGTTGGGCTAACGTAGGTCGCCTCACGGCCGACGTGGACCTCACGGCCCTTCCAACCCTTTCCAAGGTGCGACCTCGCTGATATTTCGCGCACAAGAATGTGCGCGCCACACAAGATCACTTCGTCGAAGCTCAAATCCCCAGGTTAGCGTCCACAAGAACACGCGAACCTGGGGCACCGTCGGTCCGCGCCGAAACTTGGGGCACTCTTGGTCCGTACGAACCTCGGTCTTTCGTTGTTTTCTCTCCTCGCGATTGTCTTCTTGCCGCGGACGAGATCCTCGTGACTGGGGACCTATGGTTCGCTTTTTCGCAAACAGAATCCAAGACTAGAATGGACCGCATGAAAGCGATCCTGATAAAGCAGGTTGGCGGTCCCGATGTGATGGACCTGACAGAGGTGTCGGTTCCGGAGCCTAAGGCGAACGAAGCGGCAATCAAGATTGCTGCCTCGGGGGTGAACTTCATCGACGTTTATTACCGGGAAGGCCGCTACAAGGCTGCAACGCCGTTCGTTCCGGGGCAAGAGGCCGCCGGAGAAGTGGTTGCGGTCGGCTCAGACGTGACCAGCGTCAAAGTCGGCGACCGCGTGACCTACACGATGACACTGGGCACCTATGCCGAGTACGCGACTGCGCCTGCGGATCGGTTGGTGAAGATTCCCGATCGCGTGAGCTTCCAGCAAGCGGCGGCAGTGATGTTGCAGGGCATGACGGCGCATTACCTGATGCACAGCACGTATCCGCTGAAGAAGGGAGAGACGGCATTGGTGCACGCGGCGGCAGGCGGAGTGGGATTGCTCCTTACGCAGATGGCGCACAACATCGGGGCGCGGGTGATCGGCACGGTTTCGACCGAGGAGAAAGCGAAGCTGGCAACGGAGGTTGGAGCCGACGATGTGATCCTGTACACACAGACCGACTTCGAGGCCGAGACGAAGAAGTTGATGGGAGATAAAGGTGTCGACGTTGTCTACGACTCGGTTGGGAAGACCACGTTTGAGAAGGGCTTGAATGTTTTGAAGCCGCGGGGCTACATGGTGCTGTTTGGGGCATCGAGCGGTGCGGTTCCGCCATTCGACTTGATCCAGCTTTCAAAGAGATCGCTTTATGTGACGCGGCCCTCGCTGGGCGCCTACATCGCGACGCGAACGGAACTCGAGCAGCGCGCCGGCGACGTTTTCGGAATGATTGCGGCAGGCAAGTTGAAGCTGAAGTTCGATCACATCTATCCGCTGAAAGATGCTCCGCAGGCGCACCGCGATCTGGAAAGTAGAAAGACGACTGGCAAATTGCTGCTGGTAAATTAGGCAGCTTCGAAATTCCCAGTCGACGAAGTCTTACGGCTTCGTGCTCCTTGGCGCGAAGGCATCCCGACATTCGCGAGTTGAATATTCCGACGGATGTCGACTCTGAAGAGTCGAGATCGGCAAGATCGTCGGTCGTCCTGCCAACCCATCGTCGAGAAATCCAGACCAAAAATCACGCGTCGTGTCGCACTTTTTGAACGAGTGCGTATGCTTTACAAAGCTTTACAGGCCCGCGCCCGAGCGCAGCAACCCCGCTTTGCTACAGGGGCATCGGACCTATACAGTCTCCGAGTGTGAGACATCTCAGGTTGGGCCGGGATTCTCTTCGGCATCGGCCGTGCGATGCAAAGGGCCAAAATGCCAACAGCGGTTGGGTCAACCGTCGGAGTCTCCTATTCCGAACATGTCAATCCGCAGTGGGTTCGATTACTCGACCTGCTGGAGATGAACGTTCGCTACGAGCGTTGCCTGGGTAGCGAACTGTTCACGGCGGATGGGCGGAAGATTCTGGATTTTCTGTCAGGCTACTGCGTTCACAACGTGGGGCACAATCATCCGGCGGTGATTGGTGCGATTCGTGAAGAACTGGAGAGTTGCGGGCCCGCGATGATTCAGACGCATGTGGCCGAGAGCGCCGGCGAGTTGGGTGAGAAGTTGTATCAGCGCGCGGGCGGGAAACTGACGAAGGCTTTCTTTGCGAGTTCGGGAAGTGAAGGTGTCGAAGCGGCGATCAAGTTTGCTCGCGCGCACACGGGCCGAGTGGGAATGCTTTATGCGCATGGCGCTTTTCACGGGCTCACGTGCGGCGCGTTGTCGCTGATGGGGGATTCGTTCTGGCGGGAAGGATTTGGGCCGATGCTGCCCGAGACGGAGGCGATCCCATTTGATGACCTGGCGGCGCTGGAGCACAAGCTCGCTACGAAGAAATTCGCGGCGTTCATCGTGGAGCCGGCTCAATCGGAAGCAGGCGTTCGTATCCCAGGCGAGAACTACTTCCGCGAGGTGCAGGAACTGTGCCGACGATACGGGACGCTTCTCGTCCTCGACGAAGTGCAGACGGGAATGTACCGCACCGGGCCTTTTCTGGCGGCGCATCGATTCGGCGTCGAGCCTGACATGGTGGTACTGGCCAAGGCGCTGAGTGGCGGCTTGATTCCGGTCGGCGCAGTGCTGATGAGCGACAAGATTTACGGCTCGACCTATGGATCGCTGCGGCGGGCGATCATTCATACATCGACGTTCAGCGAGAACGGGCTCGCGATGCGAGCAGCGCTGGCGACGCTCGAGGTGCTGGAGTCGGAAAAGCTGGGAGCGCGATCGCTTGAGATGGGTGGTTTGTTGCGCGAACGCTTGCGCGAGGCATTAGCCGGGTACGAGATGGTGAAGGAAGTGCGCGGCGAAGGGCTGCTGCTGGGGATCGAGTTTGCGTCGCCACGGACGTTGAGGCTGCGCGTGGCATTTGAAGCTTTCATGCGCATTCACCCGGCAATGTTTGGGCAGATCGTCGTCATGCGGATGTTCCGGGATCACGGAATCCTGACGCAGATTTGCGGGAACAACTTCACGGTCCTGAAAGTTGCGCCGCCGCTGGTCGTAACCGAGGCGCAGGTGGACGAGTTCATCGCGGCGATCGCGGATGTCGTCGAATTGGCGCATTCGTCGGGCGCATTCTGGTCGGAAGCGCTGGGTCTGGCGCAGAGGGTAATGGTTTAAGAACAGTTCTCAGTTGTCAGTTCTCAGTTGGGCCGCGGGTGAGTCCTACGGAAAATTGTCGATTCACAAATTGAGAAAGTGGGAAATTTGCGACTAGGAAATTTGAGGATTAAAGAGAATCATCCGAAGCGTCGTTGCGTCCGATTTTCTGAGACCTGAGACCTGAGACCTGAGACCTGAGACCTGAGACCTGAGACCTGAGACCTGAATCCATCCCCCATGCAAATTCTTAGCGCCACCACCGCGTTTCCAAAACATTACTATTCGCAAGAGATGCTGTTTGCGGCTCTCCAGCGGTACTGGGGTGACAGGCTGCCGAAGCTGGGGGTGCTGCAGCGACTGCATCGCAACGTGGGCGTTGACGGTCGTTTTCTCGCGTTGCCCATAGATGCGTATCCCAAACTGACTGGCTGGGGAGAGGCCAACGATCATTGGATCCGCGTGGCGCTCGAACTCGGCTACTGCTCAGTGAGCCGCGCGCTCACGGGGGCAGGTCTCAGCGGACGAGAAGTGGGCGCATTCTTCTTTACGTCGGTGACGGGGATCGCGAGTCCTTCGATCGATGCGCGCTTGATCAATCGAATGGGGTTGTCGCCGAACATCAAACGCATTCCGATGTTTGGGCTCGGTTGCGTGGCGGGTGCGGCGGGCATTGCACGCGCTGCCGATTACGTGCGCGCATATCCCGATCAGGCAGCGGTTGTCCTGGCGGTGGAGTTGTGTTCGTTGACGTTGCAACGGGATGACCTTTCGGTGGCGAACCTGATTTCGGCGGGATTGTTCGGCGACGGTGCGGCTGCGGTGGTGGTTGCAGGACACGATTGCCAACCGATGAAGCCGCGGTCGGGCCCGCGCGTGCTGGCCACGCGTTCGGTTTTCTATCCGGATACGGAAGAGATGATGGGCTGGGACATTTCAGAGAAGGGATTCCGGATCGTGCTGTCGCCGGAGGTGCCGGATTTGATCCGCCGTCAACTCGGCGCCGATGTCGATAGCTTTCTTGCGGACCTGGGGCGTGATCGCGGAGATGTTGGCAGTTGGGTTTTGCACACTGGCGGTCCAAAGGTGCTTGAGGCGACCGCTTCGGCACTGGGATTGGAAGACGGTCAGTTGTCGGCGTCGTGGGATTGCCTGCGGCGCGTGGGGAATTTGTCCTCCGCGTCGGTGCTTGTGGTGCTGGAAGACGTGATGAAGAACAGGCGCCCGGAGCCAGGCACGCTCGGTGTACTGGCGGCGATGGGCCCAGGATTCTGCTCCGAGTTGGTGGCGCTCGAATGGTAAGGGGGAACGGAGCGAACGAGTCTCAAGTTGTAGTGATTGGTGGTGGTCCTGCGGGAATTGCGGCGGCGCTCGCGATCCAACGATGCGGGCTGGACGTCACCGTGGTCGATAGTTGTGTTCCTCCGATCGACAAGCCTTGCGGTGAAGGCTTGATGCCGGATGGCGTCGCGGCGCTCGAGAAGCTTGGCGTGACGGTGCCGGCGATCGAGGCGTATCCCTTTCGCGGGGTCCGATTTGTGAGTGGTGGCCTGAGCGCTGAGGCTGTGTTTCCTTACGGCTTCGCGCTGGGCATAAGACGAACCAACTTGCATCGGGTGATGGTGGAACGCGCGGAGAAGGCCGGGGTGCGATTCCGCTGGCACGCGGTGGTTACGGGGCTGGATCCCGATGGTGTGGTCGTGAGAGGCGAGTTACTGCGAGCTCAGTGGATCATTGGCGCGGACGGAAGCAGTTCGCGGATGCGCCGATGGGCGGGCCTTGATTCGCATCGTCGGAGGAATGAACGATCCGCGTTCCGGCGCCACTACAACGTTGCGCCATGGGGCAATTTCATGGAGCTGCACTGGGGGCGGTGCGGGCAGTTGTATGTCACGCCAGTTGGGCCGGAACAAGTCTGTATCGCACTGATCACGCGCGATCCATCGTTGCGATTGGATGAGGCCCTGACGGAGTTTCCCGAAGTGGCCTGGAAGCTGCGTGGAGCACCGCACGGTTCGATTGAGCGCGGAGCGGTATCGCTAACCAGAAAGCTGGCTCGGGTGACGAACGGCCGCGTTGCTTTGATCGGCGACGCATCGGGTGGCGTCGACGCGATTTCAGGCGAAGGACTTTGCCTCGCGTTCAAGCAGGCGGAGTTGCTGGCCGAGGCAGTTGCGGCGGGTGACCTGCGCGGGTATCAGCGCGGGCATCGTACTCTGGCGCGGCGACCAGCGCTGATGGCGGACTTGATGTTGCTCCTTGAGCACCGGCATGAGCTGCGCGAGCGGGTGATGAGAGCATTCCAGATTGAGCCCAGGCTGTTTGCGCGTATGCTGGCGACGCACGTCGGCGCCGCCTCCATGCTTGACCTAGCCGGCAATGGGCTGGCGCTGAGTTGGAAGCTGCTGACGGTGTAAATCTCAATTCACGTCGATTTGACTGCGTGCAGACAATCTCTGGGGCGAATCTTTGCTACCTTCAATCATCAAAAGTCCAAGAACAGTCATTGTTGTTTTCCTGATTACGTTGGCAATTGTGGGTTCGGCGAGTGCGCAAGGACTCGTCCTGCAATGTGATCCGTCACAAACTGCGGCGAACTTCACGCTCGGCGATGTGCTGCACACCGTGAAAGGATCGTTTGCTTTGAAGAGAGGCGAGATTCGCTTCGACCCTGTTTCCAAGACGATCGGTGGCGAGATTGTGTTTGACGCGACCAGCGGGCAGAGCGGCAATCAGACCCGCGACCGCAAGATGCATAAAGACGTACTCGAAAGCGCACGTTACTCCGAGATCGGGTTCAAGCCCGATCGGGTCGATGGGAACGTGGCCGCGATGGGGACGTGGACGGTGCAGGTGCATGGTATGTTCCGCATCCATGGCGCTGAGCACGAGATCACTGTTCCGGCCGAGGTGAATCTGAGCACCGATCATTGGACGGTGACGACGCACTTCGCCGTGCCATATGCGAAGTGGGGCATGAAGAATCCCAGCTTGTTGTTTCTACGTGTGGGAGATTCGGTAGACATTGCGTTTCACGCCGCAGGTGGAGTGGGGGCGGCGAAGTAGGCGGACTGGCGCGAGCCCAAGAAGGCGCCCCGGGAAACAGCGGAGTGTCCGCTCCGCAATCCAAGAACAAAACTGGAAATGCCCTTCGAGGCCTGTAGTACTCCGAAGAGGCATGGGGTCTTTCGACTGCGTTCGGCTGCGCCTCACTTCGCTCAAGATGACAGCGAGAGGTTTCTTGATGAAGAAATCGTGTGGGCGGGCCGCGTTAGAGAGTGAGTGGGATTATGTGAAAGTGGTTCACGCGAGAGAACCGGTGAGCTGCCAACCATTGCGCGCCCAAGAGTGTGCGCGCAACACGGCTTCAGCGTTTGCGGTTGTACGCGCTCGCGTACTCGGGCACTGGAATGGTTGGGTCGCAACGATCGTCGGCGATCGGTTTCCCGGAAAGCGTGCTGAGTGGAATAACGCCGGCCCAAGTGTGGAAGGCGTAGTCTTCTTCGTCGTCAAGGGGAGGGCCCTGGCGGACCTTTGCGGAAAATTCGTCGATCGGGACAAGCAGAGCAAACGTCGCCTTCAATTCCTGTTGGTTGGGTTGGCGTGAGTCGGCCCAGCGACCGGGAAGAATGTGTTCCGACAACGTGTGCAGGGCCTCCAGTTTTTCTGCGGGATCCTTCACAACCGAGGCTGTACCCAGGATCACAACCGAGCGGTAGTTCATCGAGTGATTGAAGATTGAGCGCGCGAGTACGAGTCCGTCGAGCAGTGTGATAGTGATGCAGACGGGGATGCCTTGATCGAGATTGCGCAACATGCGGCTGGCGGCAGAGCCGTGAATGTAGAGTTTGTCTCCGGAGCGTCCGTAGGATGTGGGAATCACGAAGGGCTGGCCGTCGACGACGAAGCCGACGTGGCAGATGAAGCCCTCATCGAGGATGCGATAAACTGTTTTGCGATCGTAGACCCCGCGCTGGGACTCGCGGACGACACGAGTGCGTTGGGAAGGGGTGGATGGTTGGGACATGAGGACAGAAACTCCGGCGAGCGCCAAGGATCGGTGAAACAGGAGTGTATCATCGCCGCGGAAGCGTTGATTTGCTCCGCGACCGGTTTAAGAGCAGGTCCTTCGCTTCCCTCAGGATGACAAGAACATTGTTGAGCGCTGAGATTACCTCAAGTTGATCTGAGGTAAAATTCTTCGGTCCGATCTGAAACCAATCCCCTCATTTCACGACCTGAGACCCTATGGCCCAGAGCCCAGAGCCGAAAGCCCAGAGCCCAAGCCGAAAGCCTAAAGCCCAAAGCCGAAAGCCCAGAGCCGTTTCTCACCCCAGCCACTGCGGATTGTGAATCGTGCCGTCGAATTGGTTCGATGTTTTGTAGAGCTCGAACTCTCCCTTACCAGCGGCGGGCGCGGTCTTTGCGAGCAGCGTTGAGACCTCCATCGGTCCCAGTGGTTTGAAGCTGTGGGCCGCGTCGATGGCCTGCTGCAAGATTTCCATTGAATCGC
>Ga0126381_100001138_pt1 | contig 28875 bp, 36 predicted proteins | sample PanSoiMetPlot_28_FD_96465 | JGI IMG/M metagenome (GOLD analysis project Ga0126381, IMG submission 96465) | Tropical forest soil microbial communities from Panama - MetaG Plot_28 | ecosystem: Environmental > Terrestrial > Soil > Tropical forest > Bulk soil | place: Panama | collected 2016-02-17
CAAAAATCAGCCATGGCGTTGGTTCCTCCGGTATCCGCTCTTGATTTCCCACAGCAATTGCTCGCGATCGGCGGCCGACATGCCCTCGGGCCGCCTGTGCTCCAGCATTTGTTCGTAGGTCCACGGGCTCTCCGGTTCAATGACCGTCTTGGTTTCCGGCGTCCGTTGAGTGGGCTCCAGCGGCGGCGCCTGGTACTTGTTGGCGCCGGTGATCCAGGCCAGCAGCTCGCAGGCCCCAATCAGGATGCCGCCAACCACCATCCCCCCTGCCGGGGCAATCAGAAAGACCGCCAACAGAAACATCACGGCGAAAGTCAAACTATGCATTTTTTAGTTCCTCAACTTTAGGGATTTCTGCGCATCAATGACCAGTTGCTGCATATGGCTAATCTGATTTCTCATTTCTGCTATTTCGTCATCTCTGGCAATGCGCAATTCCAGCAGCTCAGTGAAAACCAGAACTGAAGCGCAATAGACACAAATGGTCAGATCGCCAGAATTGGGACAGCTAGTTTTTCTTCCATCCTCGGGCGACCCCTCCCTGATTCCATCCAAAATGTGGCCACAGACCGGACAATGGTCCTCCCAGATTTTCAAGGGCGGGCGCAGATTAAGCATTTTTTAGTTCCTCCGCCAGCACAATGCAGTGTTCCTTTTCGCTGCGGTCCAGGATCCAGCTGGGGGGAAACTGGCCGGCCGCGGTCTGGGTATTGACGCCGGCGCCGGTAAATTCAAACAGCTCCGCAATGGCGGCAATGGCGGCCGGCGAAGGATATTTCGGACCCGTGACCGATACCGACAGGTGGCGATAGAGCCCGCCTGGTACCGCCGTGTAGGTAAACACACAGCGAAAGCCATGCTCGATGTGCATCACGAAGTTGGGGTCATCGCCGGGCACCTTGCCGCTTCCCGGCCGGTAGATGTTGCGCCGCGCATGCTGCATCAACTGCGCGGCGTGCATCCTGGTCACATCGTCAATCACTAACGGCCGCATCACTCGCCCCCTCCTTTTTCTTGTCCAGACCATTGGCCGCGCGGATCCGCGCGGCGGCGTCGGGCAGGATCTTTTCAAGCACATCCTTGGCGTGGGTGCCCAAGGCGTTGCAGATTCTATAAAAAACTATGACGGGAACATCGGCGCCGGCTTCATAGCGCGCCAGGCTGTTGCGGTGGATCCCGATTTCCCCGGCCAGCTGTTCCTGGGTCTTGTTCTGCTTGAGGCGCAGGCGGCAAATCTCGCGGCCCAGCTTGCGCTGAAACTTTTCTTGCGTGATGGTCACTTGCTCACTCTCCAGTCCGGTCCATTCATTTCCACGCCCACGGTCATTTCCTGCAGGCGGCTGAACATGCGCGCGCCGATGCGGTCGCCCAGGGTTTCCGGGCGCGCGGCGCGCTCGTACACCGTGCCCCCCGCGCCGTTGCCCTGGTTGGGCAGGTTGGTGGTCACAATCAGGGGCACGCGCCGGTTATAGAGCCCGCCGATCACCAGCTCGATGGTTTCAAAGGCCCAATCCGTGGGCCGGCTGGCGCCCAGGTCATCGACTACCACCAGGTCTGCCCAATACAGCGGCCGCAATATCTGCTCCTGGCTCTCGCGGGCGTCGTCGTTGTAGCTCGATCGCAACCGCTCCAGCATTTCGCGTATGTCCACAAAGCACCCCTCGATGCCCTTCTGCTCAATCAGCCGGCGAAGGATGCCCACGGCCAGGTGGGTTTTCCCCGTGCCCGTGGTCCCCGAGAGCAGCAGGCCGGTTGCGCTCTTGCTGCCGGGTAAAAATTCCTCGCAAAAACGCCGCGCCATGTGCCACGCCGCCGCAGTGTGCGGCCGGCATTCGAAGTTATCCAGGCCGGCCGCCTGGTAGCCGGCCGGGATCCCGGCTTTCTGGATCCGCGCCCGCGCCTGCGCTTCGAACTGGCAGCTGCAGGCGCGGCTGGCGTTGCCCACCCGGATCAGACCCAGCCCGTGACACTGGCTACAGGTGGCCATTCCCGCCCCTCCGCGGCCCCTTAGAGGCGTCGCCGGCCTTTTTTGGCCTCCTACCCTTAGCGGAACCCTCGCGCGCTGTCTCGGGGCTATAGGGCACGATCCTGGCCATGTGCAGCGCCGTACCGCCGCGGTTGCAGGCCTCCAGCGCCGCCCAGCGGTTCGCGTAGCGCTCCGCCTTCTCCACTCCCGGCCCCACCCGCAATTCCGCGGGCACGCCCACAAAGCCGCGCACATAGAAGCCGTCGCGCGTCTCGATCACGAATTCCTTGGTCATTGTTCGTCCTCGGGGAAATGGCCTGGAGGTTCGACACTGTGCGGATTGCCGCCCCACCAATGGCCCGAATCTGCAGCCGATTTGTGTATTTTCGCCTTTTCTTCTCCTTCGGGGGAAAGGCCGAGTTTGCGCTGGAGAAGCATTTCCGCCATAATTCGCGTTTCCTCGGTATGGCGAAAAATGCGGCGCGCCAGCAGCAGGTTGGTGATGCCATCGAACAGCGCCGCGACCGCCAGAACTAAAAGCGTCCAGCCTACGGTCATGGCTGCCTCGCCGCGGTCGCCGCCTGCGCGCCGGCGTCGTCTACCTCTTCACAGCACAGCGCCACCTGGTCGGCCCAATCGCTCAGGTCCTCGCGCATCATGGCGAGCGCGGCCAGCTCATTGGGTGCCTCGATCACCGCGCCGCTGGGGGAAGCGGCGCTGTCTACAGTGACATGGGTTTCGGGCGGCATTGGTTCCACCTCGCGGCATTTCGCGTCATTTGTGCCCAGGCGCAAAGACCCGTTTTTCCCGACCACCCCGATCGCGGCGAGCTCGCAAGTTTCCTGCCCGACAATCAAATCGATCAACTCGTTGGGGTCGGCGTCTAAGTCGTCGATTGGGGTATGGGCATCGGGGTCGAATTCTTGCCCGTCGAGAATCATGCGCGGGGGCAAGTTGGTTTCCATATCGCGGGTGCGCTCGTCGATATAGTCTTTTAGTTCTTCGTTGGTCACGCCGATACCTCCGCCTCGTTGCGAGCCACAATCATGCCGTCCTCTAGCACCAGGCCCACCTTGCCCGACGAATCCACGCGCGCCATCCACACCTGGTAGTCGTGCTGCTCGGCCAGCGAAGCTATAACTTTTAGTCCGTCCTCATCGAGCGCTTCCCCGTGGCGAATGCAGATCACCCGCAGCTTGGGGTTGCCGGCCATGGCAATCAGCGTGGAAATGCGAATCTGCTCGCCTTCGCCCAGGTTCCCCAGCGCGCGGCCGTTGTACTTCACTTCCGTCTCATCGAAGGTCAGCCCTTCTACCGGGATCCTGGCCTTGCCTACCGCGGTGCGCTTCTTCTCTTCGCGCGCTTCCATCTGCCGGGTCAGGTCCTCGGCCTGGCGCTGCTTGGCGTCCAGCTTCTTCTGCAGCTGGTCATACTGCGCGCGCACGTCAATAGCGCGGTTGGTGCGCTGCACGCTCTGCAGCTCCGCAGTGAGCGCCGCCACGTCCACGGGCTCGCCGGCCGGCGCCGCCTGGAATGCCGCCTCTGCCTGCTTGCGCTGTTCCTCCAGGCCTTCGTATTCCTTGGTCAAGGCATCCAGCTTCTTGCGCGCCGCCTTCAGCTGTTCCTCGATCATGGCAATGGCCTTGGTCTGGGTTTCGATTTCGTCCAGCTTGCGCACCTTGTCCACTCCCAGGCGCGCGGCTTTGGCGCCCAGCTCCTGCCGGGCCTGAAAGATTTCCTGCGCCTTGCGGTTGGCTTCCCCGGCCTGCTCCAGCTTGCCCAGGATGGCGGCTTCGTCCAGCTTTTCCTTGGGCAGCCCCTGCAGCACATGCAAGCCCTTCATCTGCGCTTCCACTTCGTCGGCCTCCAGCTTGACGCGGCGGCGGGCGTCGTAATCCTCCTTGTTGGCGGCGGCGACGGCGTCAAAGTCCAGATCAATCTTGGCGGTCTTGCGCAGCTCCGCAACCTGCTCCTTGGCGTCCATGTGGATGAAGGCCAGCGGATCAAAAGTAAGCGAAGTAAAAAGATCGTCGAGAAAATCCTGCGGCGTGGCGGCGCGCTTGCCGTTGACCATCTCCAGCTTCAGGGTGGGCGGGTTCCCTTCCCGGCCCAGCGAGCGAGTCACAATGCAGTCGCCCAGGTTGAGCCGTACCTTCATGCGCTCGGCGCCGTCGCGCACAATGCTGCCCTTGTTGGCGGGCAGCGCCTTCTGTCCCTTGAGCGCAAACCACAGCGCGTCGAGCACGCTGGTTTTGCCCTGCCCGTTCTTGCCGGTCAGCATCACCACGCGGCCGCTGGGATGGATCGCCACTACGCGGATCCGCTTATAGTTCTCCACGTTCAATTCCACAATGTGCTTCATTTGTTACTTTCCTTCCATGCGGTTCAATCTGCGCTCATGACTCTCTACCAAGGTTTGCAAGCGCTGGCCTTCAGCGGCCATGATTTCCACGCTTTGCGCCAGCCCTTCGTGGCGTTCACCTATCCGTTTCAGAATTTGGTTCGTCTCGGCCAGGGTTTGAATGGTTTCCTGCAATAACGCTTCCATGCGATCGAGGCGGTTAGGCTGAGCAAAGCCCTTGGCTATCTTCAGCGTTTCCTCTATCCGTGCAAAGCGTTGCTCACTGCTCATTCCAGCAATTTCATCGGTCATGCCATGCATAATATCTTGTGCATCGCTCCATGCACAAGATGTTGTGAAAAAATATCGGGAGAATATAGCTGGGATATAGTTTCCCTATAAAAAAAGGCCCGGCCGCGGAACCCAAATGCAAGCCAGGCCAAATGTGAGTTGTTGGTTAGTTTATCTGAGGTTTTTACTCAGACTCGCGATTAGGACTCCTCCTTTCCTTGGGATTGACGAACATCTTTCCGCCTGTCGTTATGGTCATCCCGGCCGGCCCGACATAGGCCCAGGAGCAGTAATCCAAACATCGTTCCCACACTCAAGCAGAGAATCGTCCAGGGCAAATCCGTCACGGCCGGCGCCTCCGGTGCCACCATAGCCAGGCGCCGCTCGCCATCAAAATGGGCAACCAGATCACTAAGCCCACAAGAATCACAATCTTCCATGTCCAGCCGTCCACGGCACGCTGCACGCATGGGCAGGGCTCAGGCTGCGGCGGGATGGGGATCGCTTCTCCCAGCCGCGTCCAGAATGCGAACGTGGCGCCGTTCGAACCGGGGTCCACATTCCAGGTCGAGCCCCACACCAGCTGGGTGAAGTCGCGATTTACCGCGGTGTGCGGCTCGGCGTTATAGTCCCCGTCACGAATCGCCATGGTACGCCCGATGCGCCAGAATTTTATATCGCTGTTATCGACGTCGCGCGCGTCAATCCGCACGGCGAAATTTTCCATGGCCCCAAAACCGGTATCGCCGCAGCTCAGGCAGCGCACATCGGCCGCGCTGGAATGCGCCGCCGCAAAGGTGGCCGTGGCCATCGAGCCTGTGGCCGCCGTCCAGGTCACCGATTCCATGGCGGGCTTGGCGTCCACCGTCGAAACTACGCCGGCCGCGATCTGCGCCATGCTCGCCGGCGTCACCGTGGCCTCGCCTGGCTGCACCGCCGTACCCAGCGCCGTACCGGGCGGATACTGCGGCGCCGTCCCATAGGCAGGCCCGGCCATAATCATGGTGCTTACCAGGCCGTAGCCGGGCAGGTTCCAGGCGGTCATGGAGATGTGCGAGGCGCCATGCTTGCCGGTCAAGCTGGTGCCGCTGCAGCTGGGCTGGCGCGCGTAGCTGCAGGGCATCAGGTACCGCTTGTAGGTCTGGTGATCGGGCGCTACCTTGGTCAGATCCACTACCGAGATGGCGCGCTCGTCGTTGAGGTCGTTGCGATAGGACGCAATGCCCACGAATACCGGCACGCCGTTTATGTCATAGCCGTTGTCCTGGTGGCCGGGATAAGGCAGCGCCACGCCCAGATAGTTATAGTTCGGATCGAAGGCTTCCACGCCCAGGCCGCGGGTCCAGTTTGCATCCCGCGCGCCGCCCTGCCAGATGACGGTAATGAAGCGCGCGTCAGGATGCTGGTTCATCCTGAATAAATTGCGGCGCAGGCCGGTGGTCGCCCAGGTCCCGCAACCCGTGGGAACCTGCCCAGGACATACCTTGTACCACTTGTCCTGGTGCGTCACCTGGTCGCTCTGCCGGTCGTAGCGGATAAAGTCAATCTCATGCCGGCCGGTCCCATCCACCGCGTCGCAACTAAAACTAAAATAGCGGTCGGTCGCGTCGAACATGCCGCCCTGCGCGCCGGATCCCGTCTCGATCTGGTTGCCCGGCACGCCCGCGGGAATGTCGCCGCCCGTCGCATCGGACATACACGAAAAGGTATGAACTAAAGTCGAAACTAAACCGCAGGCCTGCGCCGTGCATGCGCTCACGTCCACAGAGCGCAGCTCCAGCCCGTGCCCGCTCGATCGGTTGGGCACATAAAAAATCTTGTGCGGGTCCGTATTCGACCACAGCACATCGAGCGATACCGGCAGCATCAGGCCCACATCGGGAGTAATGCGGTTGATGTATTTGGGCGGCGTCTGCGAGCTGTCGTAAAGAATTGCGTAGCCGGCATAGTCGGTTAAAAACATGCGGCTGCCATCTGTGTTCCAGGCCTGCACGCGCGAATAGGTGCTCATGGCTTCCTGATTGGTGAGCGGTGCCGCCAGGCGCCAGGTCGTCGTCCCAAACGTGGCATCGCTCCAGCTGGCGCCCACGGCCGGCAATGGCGGCATGGGCCAGGTGGCGCAGGGTACCGTGCCCCCACAGGTATAGTCATCCGGCGTAGTGTGCAACTTCTCAAACTGCGGCGGCACGGTCTGCGCCTGCACCCAGAGGGGAACCGCTACCAGCAGGAGCAGGACTTTGTGCTGGTAGATCCAGTAGGATGTGCGCTCCAGCAGATCGTACAGCCAATACCACAATCGCCTTTTCATTTCTTCTCCGCGACCTTGGGCTGCAGTTTTTCCAGTTCCGCATCGGCGGCGGCCTTGTCCTTCTGCGCCTGCTCGAAAGCCTGTTGCATGAGTTGGCCTTGCGATTGCAGAAATTGCAACTTCAGCGCGGCATTTTCGGCGCGCAGTTTGGCGTTTTCGAGCTTCATGGCCGCGCAGGGATCAGGGCCGGCGTGATCCTCGGCCCACAGCACGGCGCCCAACAATAATGAAGCTATCCACACTTTCCGCATGATTCCTCCACTCAGTGATTCACCCAATTTGTTCCATTGCAAAATACCGGCGTTACAGTGGATCCGCCGCCTGCCATCGTCGCCATATAAACCGGGGATGCCGCCCCGTCTGTGATAAAGGAATATGCCCCTCTGTTCGTCGCGTTGCAGGTAAGCGCCGATGTGAGAGTCGAAGCCGTGAATGCTGTGCCTTGCGGATTCTGTTGTATGACGCCATTTGCCGCGTTGATGCTCAGACTGTTTGTCGATGTGTTGCCGCTCTTGGTGTAAAACATGCTGCTGTTGTTAATGCTGCATTGTGCCGGCGATACGCCGCTATCACAGTAAAACGTGGGTATGCCCCCACTGGTGTCCACATCGAATCGCGCGTGGGTCGCGTCGAGTCCCTGAAAACGGAAAAAGCCAGCACCTAAGAAACGTCGCAAATCTGTGGATGGATCATAAGTTTCCGTATAGGTGCCGCCACTCACTGGTCTGTTGAGAGACAGTATCGTGAAAATTTGATTGGTAAGCGCTGAAAAGGTAGCAAAGACATTCGCCGCCCCCTGATCGGAAAAGACAGTGTAAGCAGAGAGCGTGGAGACCGCATGTTGGAACAGGATGCTAGCATTACCGGAAATAGCGATGGCCTGATTCCAAGGTCTGGAACCGCTTAACTGCGCAATCTGAAAACCCACATTCGTGCCGCCAGGAATGAAATGAGAGGTCACAGCTTTCCCACCCGTGGTAGAAAGAGCATTTCCTAACGGCATACGCATGGCATCGCCATTGTGAAACTGGGTTCCATCCGCGACCGTGACAGCTCCCGTTTTAGCGACTGCCGTAACCGTCGAACATTTGAAAAGTTTGTAGGTTCCGGTCGTCGCATCTCCGGCCCATGCTAAATTACCGTTCGAATTGCTGTTCAAGAGAGTGATCGAAGTATCGGAAACGATGCTGTTAACCTTCAATACATATAAAAGCGAATTCGTGCCGTTACCGCTGTCCAATGAAAAGCACAGGTTCGATACGGACCCGCTTCCCAGTGAGGTCCACGTGGTCCCGCTTCCTGTGATAGTCGGCGGGGTTCCCGATATGGCTGTGATGGTGCCAGTGCTGTATACACCCGTGGTCTGATCAATAACTAATCTGCCCTCACCGCGCGCATACGGTTCGCTCGCGGATCCGCCCGTGTAATTGAGCACGTTGCCGGCGACGGTGCTTATGGTCGCGGAGAATTCCGAATCCGCGAGTGTGCCCTGACCATTCCCCTGGTAGGCATATCCGGCGATGCCTATGTGTCCCTCGTCCCCTGCGGCATTGGTGTTGCCGAATCCGTATGAGTACCCGGCAATTCCGAATGTGTCTCCATCGCTGCCGTTGGTATCGAATCCGCAAATGCCGCAATGCTGGCCGGGAGTCCAACTGCGCACGCCCCATATAAAAGCATCAAAATTGGATTTGTGACTGGCTGTGTTCACTCCGCCTGTCACCGCATTTAATTGCACCTGGGAACCGTAATAAGTATCCTGATTCACTCCCACGGTGGGGTTAGAAATGACCACTAAAGTAAACGGTCCCATATATCCCAGCCCGGTCGGGCCGCAAACAGGGTCCACCGCAAAAGCATTTTGAAAGCAGGAATTCCAGTAAACATTCCCGGTGTTGGTGGGAGGTTGCGTCATGCCAGCAGCGGATCCAGAAGCCGCGAAGCTCACCTTGGACGCGCCGATGCTTCCCGGAAAGGCTACCACCTGGCTGCTGCCCGATCCCGTATAGGTAATGCCATTCAGGTTAGATACTGCAATGCTCCCCGGAAACGCAACCGCCTGGCCACTCCCTGATCCGGTATAGGAAACACCATTCACGCTAGGCACGGAAACCGCGCCCGAAGCTGTGAGATTCACCACGTTGCCGCTGCCGTCAAAGGTCAGCGACGGGGACGCGGCAAAGCCGCCCAGCCGGTTATATTGCATCTGCCCATTCGAGCCTGCCGGGTTTGCAGCCGTGCCGTTGGTCACGCACGCATTGAGCGCAGGACTATAAACCTGCGAGCCAGTGTTACAAGTCACTGGCCAATTCAGCTGGGTACCAGGGGAAATGCTGGTCATCGAATACATGCAATTGTTGATGGAAGCATCGTAGACCATGCCCGCCGTGCAGCTGGCCGGCCAGCCCAGTTGGGTGCCGGGATTGATATTATTCAGATCCTGACACTGGTTGGTGGTCCAGTTATAAATTTTGCCGTCGCCAGTTCTGCAGTTCGCCGGCCAGCGGATCTGAGTGTGAGGGTTCACCTGGCCATGCGCGATCGCGCCGGCCGCCGCGACGAAAAGCAAAATTAAAACTTTAGAGAACGCAGAACGCATAGATGAAGTCCCCCGCCTCTGGATCGAAGTTTAAGGTCGCCACGTTGCCCGATACCGTTGCGGCCAGCGCAAGCGGCGGCGCGCTCGCGGCATCGGGAAGAATGGATCCGTTATAGACGGCGGCCACGATGGTGCCCGGCGCCGTAAAGTTCCGGTTGCCGCCTACCAGGGACCCCTCGCAGGCCATGAAGCGCAACCCGCCAATAGGAAATCCATAGGGCGGCACGATGGGCGCCAGGGTGCTTAGATCCTGGGTGCCGCTGCCGGCTAAGTTATAGTTATTGGCCTGCACAACGTTCCGGTTTTGATCGAGCACCGCCACTGAGTAAAACGTCCCGCTGGGCACAATTATGTCATTGCCATAGAGCGCGATCGACAGCGGCGTGCTCCCCACTTGCGGCCCGAGGCGCTGTGGCACGCCGCCATCGGCCAGCAAACAGGTGCCCGGTACCGCAGGGATCTGTGAGCCATAACCGCATAGGGTTATTTCCAGAAACCCGCCTGTCTCGGCGCCGGCCAGAATGGTTTCCAGGTTCGCCGTTAAAGTGATTTGCGGAGTCGTTGGCACAGGCGCCTCCTACTTGTAAAACCACACCGGCCCCACATGCGCCACGCGGGGATGATCTTCCGGCCGCAATAAAATCTCCTGCTTGAACCACTCCCCCAGCGGGCGGTTGGGCTCGCAGTAAAACAGGGCGCCCCCGGTCAGGTCGTTGGTATCGGCGCGGGTGTAAATCTCGTCAATGCGATTCAAGAGTACGCGCACATTGTTAGTGCGCAGGTCCGGCCGGGGAAGTGGATCCACGTTGGCCCGCTTGTCGCCGGCGCGCGTCACCACTTCCAGCCAGTCGCCCCAGCCGGCGAACACACGGTTGCGCAGCACATGCACCACGGCCAGCATATTGTTCACGCCGCCGTAGCCGGCGCCTTCCTCGATCGCGAAGCGCGCCATCTGTGCCCGTGTATAGGTTTCAATGGTCATAGAGCTTTTCCCACCCGTATCTGCCGGAAGGCCTGCAGCTGCTGGCGGTACCAGGCCGCGGGCTCGCCCTCGGCCGGCCCGAAGGCTTTGTCTACTTCCTCTTCGGTCAGAATCTCGGCCACAATCAGCACCAGCATGGCGGTGCGCCAGCCGCGAAATTTCTCTTTGGTGGCCACGCCGCGGCCGTCAAAGCGCATGATCGACCATTCCGGCCCGTAGGGATCCTGCAGGCTGGTTAAGGTGCGCTGCACCTTGCGCCCCTCGCGCGCCGCCAGAAAGTTAGCGGTGAGCAGTTCTTTCTGGGCCTGGCTGGTCGCCTGGCTCAAGCTCATCAGGTAGCCTTCGTCGTCCATCTCCTGCGGCTTTACCCAGGCGTTTACTCCGACGAGGCCTGCGCGCGTCCAGTCATTCAGCCAGAGGCGCGCATGCGGGCTCTCCTGGTCGCGCGCGTCCACGCCGGCCGCCCGCAGCTTGCGCATGATGGCCGAGGGATGAAGGATGTTGACCAGGCGCGCCCGCTCGTTGTCCTTCCCTTCCCAGCGCGCTTGTCCCGGCAACTGCTGGGCGTGCGCCTTCATGCAATTCAACTCGTAGAGTTCCAGGCCTTCCTCTACCCACTCGGCCGGCTGCAGCTCCATCTTTTCGATGTAGGCGCGCTGTTCGAGCAGTTCGAGCGCGGGATCGTGATGCTCGGGCGAATCAAACTCGGCATCGAAATCCTGGTTGCGCATTTGCCGGCGATTTTTAGTTTTTAGTTCCTCCACCTCGCGCGCCAGCACGGGATCAAATTCACACTTGGGCGCGCTCTGGTGCTGCAGGGGAATAATCACGTTGGGCATTTCATTTCTCCTGCTCTGCCGGTTCTTCTTCTTTGGGCGGCTGCATCAGGCCGCTCTGCTCGGCAATCACGCGCGAGATAAGCGGCATATAAATCTTGGGCGGAATTCCCTTTCCCACTACGGTTCTGAGCATGTTGCCCACGGTGGGATTGGTGGCCGCATAGCGGAGGAAGAAGCGAGTCCCTTCCACACCCAGCGCCGCGGCACTGGCCGCCACAGCTTCACGTCCCATAACCGCGCCCAAACCCAGCCCTCCGGTGAGGTACCCCAGTTTGGTCAACAAGCCGCGGTGCCACATGTAATCCACCACGTTATTGCCTACTTCTCTCGCGGCGCGGTTGTTGGGTGCGCTGTGAAACAGGTCGGTAATATCTTTGAGATTGGAAACTCCATCTCTGCCGATCAGTTCTTCAATCTGCTTGCGGTTGGTGTCGTCTCTCAGATATTCGTCCAGCGCTTCAGTGCTGCCCGCCTTCATCATGCGGGTTTTGCCAAACTCGGTTACTTCCTCCGGGGTAATGCCGTTCATCATGCGCTCAATGCGTGCGTGCAGCTCGCCCAGCCGCGAGGCCTGGCGCCAGGTATTTTTCGCCGCGATGTAATCGTCCATGCCCACCTGGTCGCGGTGGCGGTCGATCAGGTCCAGAATCTTGGCATTGCCCTCGGCTTCGCGTTGCATGGCTGTATCCACGGCTTCGGGGCTCGAAGAGGTTTGAATGATCCTCTGCGCCGCCTTGATGCGATCGCGCCAGTGGGAGAATTCGCCGCCCGGATATTGCTCGGATGCGCTGGCCGCGTCCATGCGTTGAAATACGGGCTCGGCCACATGCTCCAGCTGCGCCTGGGCGTCGGCAAAATCGTGAACATTGCTGAGGATGTTGGGCACATTCTCGGCGCCAAAGCGCCGCGTATAGGGCGAGTCGTAATACATCTTTAGTTGCTGTGATAGATTCTCGCGGCGAGCTTTGATTGTGTTCTGTTCGGCCTCTGGGCGCTGGCTGAAATCGGGACTCTCTATCTGCTTGTCCAGATTGCGCAACCGCTGCACGGCTTCGTGCGGATCCTTAGTTTGCGCGACGCCGGCCGTGGTCACATCGGCCTTAGCGCCGGGCGTCGTCGCGCTGCGAATATCAGCGCCCATCTGCCCTTCATCCGCCGTGGGACTCACACCTCTTTCGACCGGGCCTTCCATGCCCGGCGTGCCATAGATCGGCTGCCTGAGAGTTTCGCGGGTGGGCGCGCTGCTGGTCGTATATTGCGGCTCTTTGAACGCGGCGCGGCCGGGGACCTTGGCGGCTGATTGCGCCATGGTGCCGGTTTGCGCTTCCTCTCCTGGCGTCTCCAAACTAAAAATAAAGTCCTGCGCGCCTTCGGGCGCCGCGAGCAGCCGGCTGGCATCTTCGACCGGACTAATGGCCATGCGGCTTTGATTCACAATTCCCAGCGCATTGGCCGTCGCCCGCCGCGCTACGTTGCGCATCATCCCCGGCAAAGCCGCCTGCTGCTTTTCCGCCAGCGCCGGGGCAATGTTGGTGACGTTGCCCTGCTCGATCGCGCCCTTTGCATTCAACTGCTGCCGCATTACCGGGAAGCTTTCACCCAGGCGGGTTACATCAACCGGCGATATGTTCATCAGGTACCGGCCGCCCGCTTCGAGCGAGCCCGCGCCCGCCCCAAACACGCCGCCCAGCGCCGCGGCCTTAGCTGCCTCGCCGGTGTCCTCGGTATGCGCATAGCTCTGCGCGCCCATCACGCTTGCGTCCTGAACCGCTTTGAGCCCTATCCCGGTAAGGCCGGCGATGATCTTGTTATTTTTTAGAGTCGCTATAGTTTGTTGCGTGTTCTTCAGGCTTTCGACGGCGCGGGTCGCCCGGTCGCCAACCTCGGCCGCTTCGGTGCCGGCTCTTACCGCTTCGGTGCCCCTGCCCAGCTTGAGCAGTTCGGCCGGCCCCAGCAATTCCAGCAATTGCTCGCCAATGGCGCCCACCTTTTCCCACGGGGTTGAAACGTCCACATCGGTGCGCAGCCATTTGGCCGCGTCTGCCAGGTGCTTGCCCCATTTCCCGGTAGTAGTGTTTAGATCCTCCTGCATCATCGCCTGTTTCGCCTGCTCGTCGTCGGTCACTTCCGGGTGTTGTTGCTTATAGACGGCGATGGCGGCGGGATCCGGCCGGAAGCGGCCGGCAAGATCAAGCAGCGTTGCAACCGGCTGCGCCGCGCTGCCAATCAAGCCTCTGGCCGTCTCCCATGCCGGCCGGTCTGCCGGCGCCGCGGGGTTGCTGAAGTGCTGTTGCAGCCAGCCGCCCAGCCCGTGCAGTTGCATGTCGGGCGCGCTCGCCGGCGTGTTGAGCGTGGCACCTTCCGGCAATGGAGGCAGCCCGCTGCTTCCGGCTGGTGATGTATCGAGCGTGGCCCCTTCCGGTAAAGGTGGCAAACCTACGGTTGCGCTATTACCCATTTCCCGTTCCTCACAACAAGGGTGTTTCCGTCTTTGTCTTTGGCGGTCTGTTCATTCGGTTGCACTTTTATTGGCGGCGTCACCGCGCTGCTGGGCACATTGCCGCGTACCGTAACCGGCACGCCGCCCACGTTGGTCTGTCCCTGCGGCATAGGACGCGCCGGCGCCAGCGGCTGCTCAATCCCCGGCGTGGCCGGCTGCTGCTGGGCCGGCCATGCCCGCTCCGCGGGCAGGCCCCAGCGCTGGCGAAGGTCTGCCGGGAAAGCAATCCGATCCAACGGCATCCCCAATGGCTTGGCGTCATTGAGCACCGCGCGCCAGGTTTCATCGCGGGTCTGTCCGATCATCTGGAAGAATGCATCCCACTGCCCCGACGAGAGCACGCCGCCGCCATACAGTTTTTGAATGGCTACCTGCAGATCGTCGGAAACATCCCGCGCGCCGAGATGCTTTTGAATAATGTCTTTGGTGACGCGCCCGCCCTTCACCGCGCCGATGGTGCCCTGGATGTGATTGGCCAGCATCTGCACGCTCTGCGCGCCGGTGGGGAAATCCTTTCCCTGTTTGCGCAGCGCCTGATACTCGTTGTAGACATTCGAGGAAAGCTGATAGGTGGTTTCCTTCTGCAGCGCCGGCGTCACGTTCTCTTTGTGCCAATCCATGAACGCTTTTTGCCCGGCCGGTCCCCACTCGGCAGCCTCTTCCTTGGCATGCGTGCCGGGTTTCTGTACGCCGGCCGCGGTTATCGTTTCGCGAGTTTTACTGTTGAACAAAATCGGCTTGCCGTTCTCATCCTCCATCTGCTGCCAGGTGCCCTCATTGCCGCCGCCCGAGGCCTTCAGATCAGCCAGCTGCTGCTTTATGTCGGCCAGCTGCGACCGTGTGTCGGCATTTTCCTGGTCGATCAGCTTTTTGTTGCGCGCCGCATTCATGCCGGAAATAAACGGCATCAGCACGCTGTTCTTTTCCCCGGCCGGGATCTGTATCGTTTCGTCATGCAGCTGGCCGTCTTCGCCCGGCTGCTCGATCGTGAAACTATACGGCTCAGTCGTCTTGCTGTTGAGCCAGTCATTGGTCACAAAGGCCGCGCGCACCCCGATGCGGTTGCCGTCCTTGTCATAGTCGCCATGCATGAACACGCGCCCCTCAGCATGGATGTTGTGAGCTTCTTTGTACTGCGCCGCAAATTTATAAATCTCGCCGGGATTCTTGAAGGAGCCTAAATCGACCGTGCCCGGCCCGCCGTCGCTAATCACCTGGTTGTAAGTATTCAGGCTGTCCATATCCGCCTGGTCTGCCTGTTTCTTCATGTTCATCAGCCGAAATTCCGACTCCGCAATCTGGTGCGCCTGCATGGAGCGGTTCGCGTTGTCGGTCGCGGCCTGCTGCTGGGCCTTGAAATCTTCATTGGCCTCATTGCGCGCCTGGTTATAGTTCTGCTGTGCCCGCTGGGTGCCGGCCTGGATCCCGCCCGCGAGCCCGCGCATGGTGCCGCCCGGCCCTTGCGTGCCCGCCGCCTGCGCGCCCGCAAACCCGGTCAGCGCGCCCGAGATAATGCGCTTCCACTGCTCGCCCGGCTGGGCGGTATGCTGGGTCGCAATCATCGCGCCGGTCACGGGATCGCGCGAAAGCACGGTATCGTGCGAGCCACCCAGCGCCGCCAGAATGCCGTGGTAGGTCTTGCTGGCAAAACTTTGCGGCGGCGCGCTGGGCAAATTATTCAATGTCTCGTCGGTGCGCGCAGGTGCTATGGTGGGCGCCGTCGCCGGCGCCGTTGATACCGTCTCGGGCGCCGGGCGACCGGCTTCGGGCGCGGGTTGAGTCGTCGCCGGGCTTTCCTCCGCGCCTGAATCTGTATATGGTCCGTATGTGCTCGCTGTATCGGGCATATATACCCTGCCTCTCTTATCCGCTCTTGAACGGCCCCACGTTGAGATTGCCGGCCGCCTGGCCTGCCACCCCGCCCAGCGCGCCTAGAATCGAGCCCCACATGGAATTCTGCTGCGCCGCGATGGTGTTTGCTTCGCTGGCCGCGGCGTTGCCGGCGCTCACCGTCGAGCCGGAAAAGGTGTTAGGGTTCCAGCCCGCCGCCAGGCCCTCTTCGCCGGTGATGGCCGTGCCCCACATCTGCCGGCCCAGGTCATAGCCGCTGGTAGTAATGCCCAGGTTTTCGCGCGCCGATTCCGCGGCCGTTTCGCTGGCCAATTGCTCTTGAATGGCGGTGGATCCGCCGCTGGTCAGATTCACGCTGCCGGCGCCGGCGCCGCCCTGCGCGGCGATGCGCTGCTGCAAAGCCCGCTGGGCCGCGGTAAAGCCCTGCGTGGTACCCTCGCCGGCCTGTGTGCGCAGCGCCGTATCTTCGGCCGATGTGTAGCCATATTGCCCCGGCCCTTTGGCCAGGATGGGCGCGAACTGCGCATTCAACACCCCTTGAATCTCGGAAAAATTCTTGTAAGCGGTGTTGTAGGCGTTGATCTGGTTGCGGTAAAAATCTGCCTCTTCCGTCTGCAGCTCTCGCTGGGTATCCGATGGCCCGCCGCACATCACGCCACCTCCGTTTTCTTGGCCGGATCCGCGATGGCGCGCACCAGCTCGTGCGCGCTCTCCGTAAATCCCAGGCCTTTGATGGCTAAATGTTTTAGTTCTGGCGACACGGTATCAAAAATCCATTCTTCGCAACCGGCTTGAGACAGCGCGCTTTCCAAAAATGCCATCCCATGAAATAAGCCGCGCATGACGCGCCGGCGCTGTTCGTGCTCTGCCGCCTCGGGCGCGAACTGGATGCGCACGCGCGCCGCGCGGCTCAGGCGGATATAAAACACCACGCCCTTTTCGTCCTCTAATGCGTAGCAGCTCGGCCGCGAATCCCCGCCCAGCTTGTGACTCATAAAGAACTGCGGAGGGAAAATGCCGCGGTGCGCGTCGTCGGCCTCGATCCACTCACACAGCCGCTCCAGGTCGGCCAGCGTATCCACGCTGCGCAGTTTGAATCCATCGAATTCGCCAAAAATGCTCATACGCCTCGCAGGGGCAAATAGCGGCGCTGGGGCAACTTGGGGCCGCGGTAAAACTGCCGCATGTACACATCCGCGCCGCTCATGATCGGCGGCAGGCTCGCGACCATGAGGCTATCGACGCCGATCACCGCATGTTCCTCGATGGGCGGCGTGGGCAGCTCCCGCGGCTGCTCCAGGTTGCTCACCGGCTCAGGCACTTTCAGTCTCGCCATCACTTCCGCGCTTTCTCGGGCAGCCGCCCGTAAATCGTGTTGGTGTACAGCTCATTGGGAAAGTTCTCCGCGGCCCACACCAGCTGCTGCTGGTAGTGCCGGCATTTAATCACCGTGTTGGCGTCCTGCGCCGCCCAATGTCTTTGCGTGCGCACGCTTTTTTGCGGGGGCAGGTTGGGCGGGTCGGGGGTCACATTGCGCAGCTGGCGGAAATCAGCCAGGGTAATATCCGGCGAGCCGAACAGGATTTCATCGAACAGGATCTTGCACACGATCGGGGTTGCGCCCGCGATCATTTTTTCTTCCGTCACCACAAACTGCAGGCCGGCCGTGCCGCCCGGCTGCGCCAGCACCACACTGCTTACTACCCCATAGGCGTCATAGTTCACGCCGGCATCAGCGTTGGTGCTGTTGTCGCGCATGAGGATGGGATTGCCGTCCACCGATGGACCCAGGACCAGGATTTTGTTGCCGGGGCTGGTTTCGATCGAAGCTATAGCTTTTAGTTTTCCCGGCGAAGCGATGATGGCCTGCGGGCTCCAGACGTTGCCGCTCTCGGGCGCGGCCACGGCCGCCATGCGGTACCAGCCGGCGCTGCCATCGGCCACGTACAGCGCCGAATCCTTGCTCAATCCCTGGTGCCATGCCAGATATACCTGACCGGGGTCGTAGTCATCATCAAAGAGATTGCCCAGCGGGAAGCCCACTTCCACTTCGCCGGCGCCGGGATCCATAGAGAGGACCTGGTGCGAGGAAATCATCGCGTAAGCGGTCGAGCCGTTCACCGCGAACGCATCCTGGCTGGCCATGCCGATGCCCTGCTGAAACTGGATTATGTAAAACGGCGAGTTGGGCGTGCCCTGGCCGAGCACCGCCCAAATATCGGAAGTCGTGAAAACCAGCAACCCGACGCTCGTAGGCCAGCACAGCACGCCGGCCGCGGTGAGCGTGAACCGGTTCTTGGTGGGCATGGTGGAGTTGCCCGCACCCGTCACCGTGTCGGGGCCTCCGGTCCAAAGCAGCTTGTTGTTTTCAAATCCCCAAATGCGCCCCAGGTAGTAGCACTTGGGCACAAAGTCCTGCGGCGGCGGGTCGTTGCCGTTCAAGCCTGGTACCGGAGCAGGGAATTGCTGATTCAGCGCGCTGTCGGCGTTGGTGTCGGTATAGATCCACGTCGCGCCGGCGCCGGGATTGGGAAACTGATCCTCATAAAGCAAAGTGGATCCGCCCTGCTGGGTACGCCACAAAATAAGTTGGTCCCACGGCGGATTCCCGAGGCCCTGCCCTTGCAGCACGGGATGCATGCCCGCGGAAGTAATCAGCGGCTGGCTTAACGGGCTGGGGTTGGTGATTTCCCCGGTGATGGTATTAAAACCGGAATAGGCCCAGATCCACGCACCCGTGTTGGCCGCCGAATAGGGGCCATTGTTGAGCCAGTTAATTTGATGGTCGGTGGTAGTGGCGCCCGGCGCGCTCTGCCAGGTGGGAGCGGTCGCGCCCGACTCGCCCAGGTTCTGCACCATCTGCGCATTGCCCAGCGAATCGAGAATGGTAGTCGCCAGCGAAAGCAGTTGATTGCCTCCCGGCCAGCCGGGGGCGGTGCCGCCATTCTGCCAGGTCACGGATCCATCCTGCGTCGTGGTCAGGATGCCGTTGTTCCACGCCGGCACGGTCGCGCCGCTCACCCCCGCAACCGTGCAAGTGAAAACAGAAGTGGTCGTGATCGCCGTGGTAGTGGTGATCCACTGCTTGACGCTGTGGTCAAAGTAAGTGCTGGTCACGTAGTAGGTGTAGGTGGCCACAATCAAATCGCCCACCGCATGCGTAGCGCTCGCCGTCCATGTCCCCGGCCCTTTGCAAGTCCACTGCGCGTTACTGCCGCCGCCGCCGCCTTCTGTGGTGATGGCGCCGGGAGTAGTTGCCCAGACGGGGGCAGCATTGCCGGTTTTGATGGGCGGCGCCGGCCCGGTCAATTGTTGAAGGTTGTTGTTCGAGTCCAAAATGATGAACAGCGGCGCGTACCAGGTATTCGCGGCCCATGCGGGATACAAAGTTGCCGCCGCCGCCTGCGTTACCGTGGGCGCATTTGCCGGCCCTGCACCGCCCCACGGCTGCACCGATGGCCCGATGTTGACCCATTGCATCCAATACGTCCCGCCGTCGCCTGTAACCTGCCCTGGCGTCGTTTGCCATGCGGGGGGTGTGGGACCGCTATTATTGGTGCCCGTGCCCGCGGTGCCGGTTTCGGTCGAATAAGCAACTGCGGGTCCCGAAGAGGAAAGCCAGTGTACTTGTACCGGAGAATCTACCTGCACGGGGATGGATTGCCCGTTGATGGAGGGAACCGTAGTCAACCCGTTAAAGCCCAGGCGCACGTTATTGCGAAGAGTCAACGGCGCGGCCAGCCATACGGTGTATTGCCATTGCGAGCCCGAAGCCGTCACCTGAATGTTGATGATCTGGCCCAGCTGACTGCCTACCGCCATCTGCAGGTTGCCGTTCGGATCCACGATGAAATCGCCGGTGTTGTAATAACTGTTCGGCTGCCAGCTCAGGGCGGCCGTAACCCACTTGTGGGTGCTTACGCCGTCGCCGGCATAGAGGGTGTTGCCATCGCTCACAAAGCTGGTGCGGCCCGCGGCGTGGTCCCACAAAATGTTATTGGTGCTCGGCTGCGTTACCTCGCGCACGCTGGCCGTAGCCGATCCGGTTCCCGCCTCGCAGTCAGCGATGATGTGTATCTTCTCGCCCGCCGTGGTGAAACTGCGAAATTCATAGAAGCGGCTGATGACCGGAAACGGCCCGGCATTGTAGACACTCGATCCCGGCCGGCGAATAGGCGTCAACTGCGTCGAAATCTCGATATTCAGGCCGGCGATAAAACGGTCATAGCGCGCCGCCGAATAAAAGCGCTGATAGAGAAAGGGCACGGCGCCCGGTCCCAGCGGGTTGCCGTGCGTCCACAGGCCGGTAAAAAACTCGTTGGTATGGAGCGGCGCCGCGCTGGTCGGCTGAATCTGCGCGCCCGCGGTTTCGAGCGGAGAAATGGGCATGGCTCAAATCTCCCTCGCCCGGTGGCGTTCGGCAGTGGCCAGCTGCGAGGCCTGCAGCTGCGACATGACGCGCGTCCAGTTGGCCAGAAAAATGTTGCGCTCCAGATCGCTGAGCCCGCCCTGCGCCGCGAGCAGCGAAGTGATGAATTTCTGGTTGTATTCGTTGAATCGGGCATCATTGCCGATCAAGCTCATCAGCGCCAGAAATCCCCACTGCGCGATGTAGTTCTTGTCATCGGGCAAAGGGAACCAGGTATAGGCCAGGCTCATCAAAAGCGGCGCGCGCTTCTGATAGGGCAGGGTGACGATGTAAGACTGGTCGGGTGCCGGCAGCAATCTAAAAGTTATAGTTCCGGTGCCGTCATCGAGCCACGGCGAGCACCATTGCGGGCGCGCCTGGCTGGTGTCAACGTGGAGCACATTCTTGACCGCAATCTCGAAGGGCTTGCCGCCCGCGGCCGCCTGCACGGTGCCGCCTTCGAGAAAGCCGAAATTCGATAGCCCGCTCTGCGCATTGTCCTGGGCAGCGCTGGTGTAGGAGATGATGCCGCGATTGAACGGCCAGGCAAAGGGCGGCCCGAAGATGGTTTGCAGCACCAGATTGGCAGAGCCCAGCGCCGGCTCCATGCCACAGATGGTTACTGGTTGCATTTCGATGAAGGCTTTAGCCCAATTTATTGTGCTTTGCAGTGATATAGTGCTAGGCATTCCCCCACACTCCACTACCGTCGTGTTTTCTTCTTCGCCGCGCTCTTGCGCTTCGTACTCAGCGCGATGGCAACCGCTTGTTTATTGGCTTTCTTCGCGCCGAACTTGCGCCGCGTGCGTGCATAGGTCTTGCCCTGATGAAGCTCGCGAATGTTGGAACTGACTGTTTTTCTACTCTTGCCCTTTTTAAGAGGACTCATAGCATCTCCTTCTCTAGTCGGCAAGCCATGTAGTGCAACACTTCCGGCTGACTCGTTCCCAACCACATGGAACCAATTTTGATCTGGCTTCCTTTAACTTTTCGAATGGCTAAAACCACGTCCGTAACCTTGCCATGCTGGCCAGATTCGATTTGATGAATCAACCTGCGCAGTTTGCCGGTAATGTCGTAGTTACTGCCTTTATCAATCACCCGCAACTTGGATCTGCGGAGCAGTTTCGCCTTTCTCTCCGCTTCCGTATCGCATAGTCGAGTTGTAGGAATGGTTGTCATCGAATCACCGACCTGGCCACACGTTGTAGAGGTATGGATTCGCGGGGCCTATGTCGATTCCGCCCTGCGCGGCCACGCAGGATCTGTCAGGAATAAAGCCGGCGTTGTCGGTTTCGCGGTCATTTTGTTTCAGGTCGCCCATGATCGCCGCCAGCCACATATCTTTCATCTTGGGGAATAGCGCGCGCATCTGCGGGTTGGGGCTCATCTCGTAGCAGTGGGCTTTCATGCCGTCGCGAAACCACTTCGCCTGGTCATCGGGTACCGGGTTGATCTGCTGCTGCATCGAAGTGAACGGCGGAGGCGCCTTCATTTGCGCAACCACGTTGACCTGGTACACCACCGCCTGTTGCGGAGGCAGAGGCAAAAGACGGAAGCCCTGCGAGTTGGGATCGGCCACGGTCCACACACACGAACCATCGTTCACCGTGGTCATTTCCGCGCTGGTGGCCGGTGCCGCGGGAGCCGTCAACCCCGTGGTTCCATAGGTGGTCAAAACTAAAATATTGCCGTTCGCGTCCACTATGTTCACGGGCGGGTTGGTGGGCGTAATCACCGCGCCCAGCGGCTGTGTGTACGCTTTGCCCGCTCCCGGCCACGTTCCGTAAATCAGTTCTTCATTGGGGTACCAGGCGATTTTCGCGGGCGGGTTGCCGGAGATGGACGAAGGCACCAGATCGCGCACTACTTCGACTGGATAGGTGGGCTTGGGCAGTGCAGTGTTGTTTATGTCGATCCAGTACGCGCCTTCCATCCATCCGATCGGCGCCCGCCAGGTGGAACTAAAACCGGCATAGTCCTGCTGCCAGGAATTCGTATAGAACGGCGGAATCTTTTCCCGGTTCCACTTGAAGTTGAAGCGCTGCGAGATTAACTCCGACATTACATCGGTGGCCATGGTCAGCAAGGTTTGCACCGCATAGCCGCCCACCGGCAGCACGGGCGTAAGTTCGCCCATGCTGGCGAGGTAGTCAGAAATGCTCTGCAGTGTCGTAGTGCTTGATCCCACGGCGTTCCTCTCAGTACTGGACCGATCGCAGGCCCTTGTGCGATGCCAGCGTGACCGACTGGTTAGGTGTCAGGCCGGCCGGTACAGCCGGCTGGCCGATAGGCTGCTTTCTCGGCTCAGCCGTAACCGGCTTTTGCTCGGGCTGCTGCTCGGGCTCAGGTTTGGTCGTCGTCGTTGTCATGTTCGTTGTCCTCTGCGGTTACCGGCGCATAGGTCACGCCATGCTGCCCGCTGCCGGTGGCCATCTGGATTTTCTGGTTAGGGCTCAGGCCTGCCGGCAGCTCGGGCACAGTAAAAGGCGCCTTGGTTTCGCGCGCGATGCGCGCATTTAGCTCATCCTGCTTTTTCGCTTCGGCGGCGGGATCCACTTCGACCGGGGTTAGTTTGCTGGTTTCGCGGCCGGCCGGATATGCCAGTTCTTCCGGCATGGCGCCCCCAGGGGCCGGCGTGTGCTGCTGCGGTCTGTTCTCAGTCATGGCTTGGCTCCTGTGGGGCTGCTCTGCGTCGCGCAGCTTGCGGCCCGGTTTGGCGGCGGGTTTTGGTTTCTTCTTAGGCGGCGGCATGGGCAACCTCAAACATCTTGCTGCCGCTGGGCGTGTTGTCGGAGGGGAAGCGGCTCCATTCGTTCCATTCCGCGGCCATCTTCGCGTACAGCTCGGGATCGGTCTTGCGCAGCGCCGCGGCCGGCCGCTCCACTTCCTTAAAGCAGCGGGTACACATGATGACCTCGCGCCCTAGAGGGTAGGTGTTGCGGTTCACGCTATAGTTGGCGTCGTTGCCATCGCTGAAGCGATTGTTCTTTCCGCCCTTGCGGTGCTTGCACACCCGCTGCCGGCGCAGCATTTCCGCCTGACCCTTTTTGTAGTCCTCCAGCTGCCGCGCGCGCGTGGCTTCCATGCGCTCGCGCCGATCCTTGCGGTCGGCCAGGCGTTCTTCAATTTCCGCGATCTGCACTTCTTTCCAACGCAGCTCAATAGCGTCGGCTTCGCTTTGCGAGTACTTCTCTTTGGGCATGGCATTCCTCTCGCGCGTGCGGGGACCGGCCCCATTCCGGCCCCCGCGTCATCGGTTAGGTGATGAGCGTAGGCGCGTCAATCATGCGCACGCGCGCCGTGGTGTCGGGCACTACGCCGGTGGCGAAGTTGTAGTTATAGGCCGTCGAGCCCCCAATCATCATGGCCGGATCGGAAACGCTGGCATCGTCGTAGCGCTTGGTTATAGTTTTTAAGTTTCTCCAGTCGCCATCGCCTATCGCCGTGTTTTCCTTGGCGCCCATCGAAATGGTGATGAGCCCATCCTTGCCGTAGATGTAGGTTCGGAAGGCCGTGACGCCGCTGTGGGTCAGATAGTTGGGCGTCTGGGTCACGATCGAGGTTTCATACCAGCGCACCCCGGCCCACTCCATTACCTGCACATATTCGCCTTCGCCGCCCGGCAGCTCCTTGAGCAGCGCCGTGCCTTCCACACTGCGCTTCAGAACATCGGTCAGCGAATTGTTGGTGTTGTCGTTGAGCGCGTCGCCCCAGCAGAACGGGCAAATGAGCCCGCAGAACAGGCCTTCTTCCATAGGCCGCACATTGCGCTGCCGCAGGCTGGCCACGGCGGTGGTGATGTTGTTCTTGGCAAAGGGCACGTTGTAGGCATTCTGCTGCAGGGCGCTGGAATCCACGGTGGGAATGCCATCGGTCGTATTTTTAATCAAGTACGCGATGGTCAAAGCCGCCTGATATGCCAGCTCCTTGCTGCCGTTCTCTACGGCCGGATCAATCGCCAATTGCATGGAAAAGCGCGAATAATTCAGGTAATCCGCGTAGTTTCCGATGACGATTTTATCGGTCAGCACAGAGATGGTTTCGCCGCTCTGCACCGTGCCCTCGGGCGCTTGTGAAAGGTCAGGCCCAAACGGGACATATTCAAACAGGTTGAGGATGTTGCCGCTGTTCTCGGGCAGCGGCCGGCGCTCCACACAGCGATAGTGCGGAGTTTCCGCTTTAAGGTTTTCGACGAAATTTTTGTCGTAGTAATTGACCTGGGCTTGAATGAGGTTACTGGTCTGGTTGCTGGCCGGCGAGTAGCCGGCGCCAAGCCTGGCCTCGGTCGCAAGGGCATGGCCCTCGTTGCGAATCAATAACCAGATGGCAGAGCCCAGCAAAGCCAGCGCATAGAGAAGAGGCTGCAACACATGGATGACCAGCCAGATTCTCCGCCGCGCAAACGTGGCGTCCCGCTCGATTTTCATGGTGCCGCTCCCGTTCCCGCGGGAGGGGCTTTAGCTCACCTTGCGCGCTTTCGCCGCAGCATCCTGCCTGGCGTAATGATCCACGCACCGGCTCAGTTCTGGGTCGGTAGTCAGCAGGCGCTTATAGTTGGCTGCGCTCATGTTGGCAAGCTGCTCCCGCGAATACTTCAGCCGTGTGGTAGGCCTCGGCGCCGATCCGCTTATATCGCTCTGGCGGATCGAAGTCGAGAACCTGGTTGGAGTCGGCGGCGGCGTTGGCGTGGGAGCATTCCGCCCCTCATCCGCTGGCTCATCGGTAGTGGTGGTAGCTTCCGCGGGCCTGGCCTGCAGCAATTGGGCTGCGCTCAGGTCCTCGAAAGCCTGGGTATAGCTGGCCTCCCTGGTCGGGTCCAGTCCCTGCGTTTGCATGTACCGGACCAGGCGTTCCTTATTCCAGTCCGAAGGGTGCCACTCTGGAGTATGGTCCGCGAAGGCCTTCGCCGCATCCACGGCCGCGCGGGTTTCGCGCTCGGCGCGCGATTCCTCGCGATCCTGGCGCAAATCGGCTACTGGGCCTACGACACTTTCTAAAACGCGGGTAATGCCTTTTTCAACCGTCGAAGGGTTGGCAAGATCGGCCACGGTCTGCATGCGCTGGGCGTCGGTCAGCGGCGCCGGCCGGCCGTTGCCGTGCCCGTTCACCGGGCGCAGCTCGTTGATGCGCCGGCTGGCGTGCATCTGCGAGTCGGCCATCTTGTCGGCAATCTCGTCTTTGGTGCCGCGGAAGGTAGAAATGATCATGCCGGTATCGTTGTCGGTCAGAATGAGTTTCCAGCGGCCGTTTCCCTGATCTTCCCAGCGCTTCATTTGCCCAGCCTCCGCGCGATACCGTCCAGTATCGCCCACCCTAAAACTAAAAATTCTATAAACTTCATGGCGCCGTCGCCTCCTGCTCGGGGAATCCTTCGACTCCCTGCAGCATCTCGTCCAGACTCGGCGGCGACTCCGGTTCTGTTTCTACCTCGCGGCTGTTGTAAGCATTTAACACCATGCGTTGAACATATTGGAAGAAAAGCCAGCTGCTTTTGGCCAGGATGTGACCACCCAGCACGGTTTCCACGTCGCCCACGGGGGTGTTGAAGTGCGCGGTTTCGAGTTCGATGCACACCCGCTCCATCACGTTGAGCAGCGCCGTGTAGCGCTCGTCCTGGTAGAGCTGCGCCAGTTGCCGCTTCTCTTCCTCCGAGATGACCAGCTCAGTGACTTTGAGCTTCCGGGTTGTGCGATGGCGAATTTCCATAATCGGGCTCGATCACTGGGATTTCATAGGGCGTCCAGTGCGGGTTATCCCGGTTGAGTTCGTTGGCTGCCCGCATAAAGCCGTAAGCAATCTTGTTGTCGCCCCTGGCAAAAGCGGCGCCGGTTGCAAACCCCAGCGAAAAAGTTAAAGTCTGCCTTAGTTCCTCACTGATTTGCACGCGGTTTCCATTCCGAGGACCATTCATGCTGTCGAGCCTGCTCGTCCTTCTCGATGGCCACTCTTCCTAAAAAGATCGCATCGCGCACCAGCCGCAAAGCCTGTTGCTGTTCCTCCGATACCGGTACCTGGGCCAGAATCGCATTCACGAAGGTGTACGCCGCGCGGCGCAATTCCCGGTAATTCAAAAACTGCACGCTGGCCAGGCCGGGTTCTCTGAAAAGCTCGTGCAGATTGTCTTTATGAATCAGGCCGGCGTCGGCGCCCACTCGCTTTGCTCGATCGCCGCCCGCTCCCACTTCCTCTCGTCCCACGCCGCCGCTTCGTCCGAGGCCTTGCCCAGCAAATCCTGGGCCAGCTTCGCCTCGTTGCTTTGGTCGATTTCCGCCGACTTTGCCTGATGCCGCGCGCCGATCGCGGCTATTTGTCCCTGCACCTTTTGCATGCCGGGGTTGCTTGCCTGGTAGCGCTGCCGCTCCTGCGCTGTCATGGGCCGGATTAACTCTCTCGCGTTTTTCCATTCGCTCACTTCCATGAACATTTCGAGCAGCTGGCGCACGTCTACAATCCAGCCGATCGAGTTGAGTTGTTGAACCAAGGGGGCATTCTCAAAAATCTGGATCATCAAAGGCAAGGCCTGCGCCATGGCTTTCTTGGCCGCCAGGTGCGCGCCGGCCAAGCATTCAAAGCGGTCCTCGCTGTCGTAAAAGTTCTTGGCATCGAGTTCGAACGCCGCGCCCAGCTCGCGGCCCAGGATGGCGCGGATCTGGCTCGGCGCCATGCGGGTTTTCACAAAGAATTCCAGCAGCTCGATGGTGGGCAGCAGAATGCCTTTTACGAAATGGCCCACAGGCCCCTGAATCTTACCGGCATTCGCCGCGATAATCCCGCCCGCGCCCGTGGCCGTGCGCGCCGCGCTCGATCCGCCGCGCGGCGGCAAACTGCCCTGCGTAAACGCTTGATCCGCGCCCGAGGTAGACTCCGCATCCTGGATGGCTCCCTGTAACAGAGTGAAGGCCTCGCCGGGGACCTTGGGCAGCTCGATGATCCCGAAAACATCTTTCACGCTCTGGCCGGGCCTGGTGTCTACGTCGATGATGCCGCCGAGTCTTTGCCGTATCTGCTGGGTGGGCGCATTGGCGCCGCGGTCGCGAACATACATCTGATTCACGGCCATACTAAGCAGGTCCAGGCAGGCATCATAAATTCCTTTTTCGATGCGCTGCGAAGATCCACTCAAGCGGCCGATCCCCAAACCATAGCCGGCGTTGGGGATGTTCCAAAAATTTGCCGACAGGTAGGGCAGAAATGGCAGCTCGTGCTTTTCCTTACGAATCAGAACCCCGCGGTCGCCGCCCTCGGGAACTAAAACCGTATAGATCCAGGCATTGTCATGGCGCTCGAAACACTGGATCGGCCGTTCCAGCGGATCCGCGCTGGCCGGCTCGTCGGGATTCTGGGCATGATGAATGCTCCAGTTCTGGCCGCCCAGATTCAGCTGCACCTGGCTGGGTGCGCCGGCATTGCCTTCGTGGGCAAAAAAGTAAGCCTTTAGATCCTCTTCGGGGGGAATGTCGTAGCCGCCCACCTGGTTGCCTTTGTCGTCCTGGATGATGGGCTGATTGCGCCAGCCCTCCAGGTCGGCATAGGTGGGATAGGTGATATGCACCACATACTTGGCGCCGGTATGCAAAGCGTTGGCTGTGTTCCAGGTCGGATCCACCAGCAGCGCGCCCAGCTCGCACATCTCGAAGGTCAGGCCCTCTTCCACGACTTCCGAGTCCTTGACAATCAGCTCGTCCGATTCCTTGGTGTGTACCGTCAGCTCGCCGCCCAGCGGCAGCTGCATCTTGATGGGCGCGGCTTTGGGCGCGCGCATCTTGCGGATCTTGGTATCGCGCCGCCAGCCCACTTTCACAACCACGGTTCCGAATGTGGTCATGCTTTCCAAGGCGCGTTCGCTCACGTCCTCGAATTTGCACTCGTCCAGTAAGGCCCCATAGAGCGCGGTCTTAGCGCGCGCCGTGCTCTGCGATGTGGCCGGCCGCGGGCGGACTAAAAACGGCGGCATCTCATAAAAAATGCCCGACTTCATGCCGGGCACTAAGCTGTTCACGTGTTTGGCAACGGTGAAGCGGGAGATGTTGGCCTTGGCGACGGTCGAGCCTTCGAAGGATGAATTGGTGCGCGGGGACTGGAAAAGCACGTCCGACTCGCGCCAGTGGAGGTTCCATTGTTTCTGGTCCAGGTAGGTGCGGGCGCGCTGCGCGTCTTGAATGGTCAGCTGTACCGCGGCGTCGTCGGTATATTTGGGATCCAGCAGCGGGCCGGCTGTTTGCACATCGCCGGCCTCGATCCGCTGGCTGCCTCTCACCATCCCCGGAAGCGTGGCCATAGTATTTATACCTCGCCTTGCTTGAACGCCCGTTCGATCGAATCTGCCACTTGGCGCAAAATGCTGGGTAAAGCTACGGTCGCTTCGGCGGAGGCCTGCACGGAAAATCCATTCCCGAATTGTCCATGAATCACAATGAGCATGGCGCCTTCGGCTTTCGCAGCTTCGCGGGCGATGGTGCATAGTTGGTCGTATTTGCCCGGTCCTAGTGGCATCAGAGAATCATCCTCAGCGGAAACACGTTGGGTACGCTCGGCCTGGGCGCCGGCACACTGATTAATTCGCGCTCGAAGCGCGATTGATCCGCATCGGCCGGCACCGCGACGCGGGTAATGATGGCCTGCACATAAATTCCACTCTCGGTCACGCCTTCCCAGATGCGGCCGGGCATGGCTTGCTGATCGCCTTCGCCATATTCCAGCCATACAATCTCGTCGGTGTTTTCGAGAGTGATTTTCAATGCACCACCCCCATGCACGGCACGGCTACCACTTCGCCGTCAATTTCTA
>Ga0126381_100001139_pt1 | contig 28858 bp, 25 predicted proteins | sample PanSoiMetPlot_28_FD_96465 | JGI IMG/M metagenome (GOLD analysis project Ga0126381, IMG submission 96465) | Tropical forest soil microbial communities from Panama - MetaG Plot_28 | ecosystem: Environmental > Terrestrial > Soil > Tropical forest > Bulk soil | place: Panama | collected 2016-02-17
GATCGATAGGTCAACCGGCAACGGGAGGAACCGACTGGTCTTGGCGGAAGGCGGCAGCCTTCAATCGGTGGCACGAGCCGGATGAATCGAGAGGTTCACGTCCGGATCTGTGAGCGCCTCGGGGTGAAAATCCCCGGGGCGACTCGGCTGATCGTGTTTAACGAGGGATCGCTCTACCGGCACGTCCAGTCTTTCGTGGATTACTATCACGAGAGCAGAACTCACCTTTCGCTGGAGAAGGACACTCCGGGTAGTCGACCAGTACAACCGCCAGAGTCTGGGCGAGTGATCGCACTGCAACAGGTGGGCGGTCTCCATCATCGGTACGAACGTCGGGCAGCGTAAAAGGAGCGGGGCAGGGAAATCACCACCATAGGTCGTCCGTGCGATGGCGGACGAATGTGGGCCAGACACGCGACGGCGAATAGTGAGGACCGCGAATATTGAGCTTAAGGCCTGCCGCGATCCAGGCGTTATACCGGCATCCAGGGCGTCAAACCAACTTTTTCGTTTGCCTCTGCCGTCTGGGCTGCAAAAAGAAACCCGACCCTACGGGATTTTCGAGAAGGACAGTATGCATCCTATGGACTCAGACGCGCAACATGACGGGCACTTAACCGCTACTCAAAATTCTCGAGCATCATGATATCGCTGCCTTCACGATACATCTGAGAGTACAGCATGAACTTGCCGTCCGGGGAAATCGATAGCCCCGGCGTTCCGAGTACGGGCCTTTCCGAGCTCGTGAAGACCGGTTGGGAGTGTCCGGTCGCAAGATCGAAAAGCGAAATTGTCCATGGCGCCTTTTCCCCCGAAAGGTAGTAGATACCGCTACTTGTGACTGTCCAGTACCGCCAATGATGGACGCTCATGAACTCGGGAATGGCGTTCTCGTCGCCGCCGCCGGCCGATACTCTCCAAAGCCCTTTATTTCCCAATCCACTGTAATAGACGAACTTGCCATCCGGGGACTCGTGGGCTTCGCGTCCGCCCTTCTGAGTGATCTGGATCGCGATGCCGCCTCCGAGGGGTTGCTTCCAGACCTGCCACGAACCGGTACGGTCGGAGGTGAAGTAGACAAATCGCCCATCGGCTGACCAGCTCGGCATCATGGCGCTGGAGTTTTCGGGCGTCAGCCGCCGCGGCCGCCCGCCGTCAGCGGAGATGACATACACAGCGCCAAACCCTTCATGCCGGGAATCGAAGACGATATCTGCGGAGTCGGGAGACCAGCGCGGTGTACCAGGGATAAATCCTCCCAAAGAGGTAACTGGCGACGGGTGCGCTCCGTTTGCGTCGCAGACCCAGATCTCGGAAGGCCCGCCTCGATTCGATATGAACACTACCCGCTTTCCGTCGGGCGAGTACATGGGACTGTCGTCGCGGCGAGACGAAAAAGTGAACGGTTCGGGCGTACGGCTCGCCGCTGCCAGCGGAATGCGCCAGATTCTGGTCAAATGGACCTGGTCGGAGAACGCCAATCGTTTCCCATCCCCTGATAACGAAGGCTGGAGTACTCCTCGTTCGGCGCTGGCAACGGGAATGGGCGCGCCGCCGCCTGAACCGATCTGCCAGAGGCGGAAATCGCCATTGCGATCGGAGGAGAACACAATGTGCCGTCCATCGGGAGTCCAGGCTAGGCCGGATATCTGCCGGCGATCGAAGGTCAACCGCTTCGGTTCGCCGCCTTTTATCGATTGCACGTAAAGATCGCTGGAACCGCTCGCACCCGCCCTCCACCGGACAAATGCGAGCCGATCGCCCCGCGGAGAATATGCAGCATCCGTGTCCCATTCGTCGCGACGAACCGGCCGCGTCAGGCGGCGCTTCTCTCCGCTTTCCAAAGTGACCGCGTAAACCCCGAAAGGCTCCTCACCGGCGGAATCGATGACGGCAATTTCCCGGCCGTCGGGCGACCATGCTGGTCCATATCGGGCGCGACCCGCGGTATTGGCAGACCTTCCAGCCGTGTGAACGGCGATTCTGTGCTCGGCTCCGCCCAACGCGGCTACGACAACGATCTCGTCCCGATCCGGAAAGGTCCGGCGAAAGGCAATGCGGCTGCCGTCGGGCGACCATGCCGGATCTGTATCTGCCTCCGGGCTGGTGGTAAGGCGAAAGGGTTCGCCCGTATTGATCACCTTTATGTAGATGTCGAGATTATCGGAGCCCCCGTCCCAGACAAATGCAACTCGTTTTCCGTCGGGAGAGATGCTGGGGCGAAAAGCATTTCCCGGCAGGCTTGTGAGTGGAACCAGGCTTGGGACCATTGTTGGGTTGCGGCGAGCTGCAAGGAATACACCCGCGACACACAAGGCCGCCACGCCTGCCCCGATCAGCCAGGGCTTGCGGGAGGTCAGGCGGACTGAAACGGCAGGAGTCTCGGCTCCGGGCGAACCCCGCATCGTTTGCACTGACGGCGCAACCGGGACCGGCCGCATCTCGAAGGTTGCAACATACCCGCCCTTTGGTAGCTGAATGACCACTGGGTCTTGACTGGCTTGCCGTTCGTAATACTCCTGAAGTTTTTCCCGGAGGCGCCTTGCCTCGATTCGAACGATCGGTTCAAGCTTTGGGTCATAACCGGGCGCCCGGCTGAAGACCTCCACCCCGATGACGCTCTCCTTTAGGTGTTGGGTTTCTCCAGCCAGCGATCGCTCCACCACAAAGTGAAGGAACTGTCGCATGCGCTCGGAGTGCACGAATCCGGTGCTCTCTGAAATCCGCGTCAGTTGTGCGCGGATCAGGTCGCGATGCGCGCGCAGATCAAAACCAGTCTGGAAACTGGAATTGAGGCTGGACGACCGATTAGGGTACAACGTTTCACGAATATAGCATAAGAAAACATTCGACACTTCAGGGAGGGTAAGGAACCGTCCTTACCCCGTACTTACCTCCTCTAACTCACTGGCGCCGGTGGACCTCCGAAAGAATGAGCTGATCGCGAACCCCTGTCTCCAGGTCCGATCGGGAAGTCCCGGCGCCCGACGGGGTTTCAAAAACGGAACGGTTAAAGAGGACTTGTATGCGGATCGTGACAATTCTGGTCTTGCTGGCCGTCTCGGCAATTTCCGGTTTCGCCCAACTGACGCCGGAGCAGAAGACGACCGATTTTCTCGCCCTCCTGGGATCCGCCACCGGCGGCCTCCCGGGGCGAGTCGCGGAGTTCGATGGGCAATTGCATTTCGTGGCAAACCACTTCGGCAGGATGACGCTCTTTCAAGTATGGCCGTCAGCACCGCCGCTCGATGACTTCAACCCGCATGTGATATCGATCCGTCCGGATCTGAACCTGATGATGGCGGCGGATTTCATTCTGCCGAGCAGCACGTTGAACGGATCGGCAGGCCGGGTGCTCCGCAGCTCGATCCGGAACTGGGATTACAAGGCTCGCCAGATCATCCAGACCGTACAGCTTGTAACGCCGGACGGCGGACCGGCGCTCGGAACAATGGACGTGAAGATGTTGCCCAACGACCCGAATGTGGTTTATCCGGTGGTCTACACCATTTGGAGAGAACGCGGGCCCCGGCCTGCGCTTCGGAAAGGCATGAAATCCAACGCGGTCCGGTCGTGTGCGGCGTTTCTCGCCTCTTGACTTAAGAGTGGCTGCACAATTCCCCGGTCGCCTCGCTTTCGGTGGAGGAGTATGAGCGGCATCCTATTGATCCTATTCTTCGGCGAGATCCTGGCCTTCCTTCAGGGCAGCCGGCCAACGGCTGGCGGTGTAGTGCTGTTTGCAATCTATTTGGGTGCGATTCCCGCGCTGGTTCTCTTCCAATTCCGGCAACGCGCTCCCGCCAGGCATAAGGCCCGCGATTTGTTTTCGCGACGTCTGATCGAATCGCAGGAAGCCGAACGAAAGCGCATTGCCGCCGAACTGCACGACAGCCTGGGACAGACTCTGATGGTCATCAAGAATCAAGCCGTGATGGCGTTACAGCAAGCTCCGGGCAATAACGCCGACCATCTCAGGGAGATCTCGGCTTCGGCCTCGCATGCCATCGAGGAAGTCCGAACGATCGCGTACGCCTTGCGGCCATACCAACTCGGCCGCCTGGGCTTGACACGTGCCGCAGCATCTTTGATCGAGAAGGTAGCGGATTCGAGCGGGATCCCGTTCACCAGCCGACTGGACAGCGTGGACGGACTGTTCGGGCCGCAGTCGGAGACGAGCCTTTATCGCATCCTCCAGGAGAGCCTGAACAACATCGTTCGCCATTCGTCGGCGACGCAAGCTTCAGTAGAACTGGCGCGGACCGGGCATGCGGTCTCCATACGGATCGCCGACAACGGGGTAGGTTTTACGCCTGACCAGGACAGCCGTGGGCTTGGACTGGTGGGAATCACCGAACGGGTGCGCCTGCTTGGCGGAACATCCCAGATTGTATCGGCGCCCGGCAGGGGAACCACGATCTTCATTTGTATGGAGTGCAACGGAGGGGAACATGAACGATGAAATCACGGTACTGATCGCAGACGATCATCCAATCTTTCGAAAAGGACTCGCGCAGCTGATCAGCTCGGAGTGCGGCATCCGCGTCGTGGCCGATACCGACAACGGGGCGTCCGCCATCGACCTCATGCGGCAGTGTAAGCCACGCGTGGCGATTGTGGATCTGGAAATGCCCAAGGTGGACGGCTTGGGCGTGGCCCGCACGGTGAGGGACGAGGAACTGCCGACCGAAGTCATTTTCCTCACCATGCATAACGATAAAGACGCGGTGAATGAGGCATTGGAAGCCGGGATCAGCGGCTACGTTCTCAAGGACAGTGCGGCCAGTGAGGTAGTGGCGAGCATTCGATCGGTTGTCGCCGGTTGCCCGTACCTGAGTCCGGCAATCTCTTCGCACCTGGTGGGACGGTGGCGTCGTACCCAGGTCTTGTCCAGATCCCAGCCAGCGGCGGGCGCTCTTACGCCTGCCGAACGACGCATCATGCTGCTGATCGCCGAGTATAAGACCAGCAAGGAAATCGCCGACGTGCTGTGTGTGAGTCCGCGCACCGTGGAAAATCATCGGGCCAACATCTGTTCCAAGCTGGAACTGCACGGCAGCCACGCATTGATTCGCTATGCGGTGGAGAACCGTGTCCTCTTCTCGTGATTCTATGAGCAGAAGTACTCAGAACGCCGTGATGGCGCCTAGTGCATTTTCGAGGACGCCTCTATTCCGTGAGGCGGGCTGCGAGGTTCATCATAAGGCTGATCGAAAGGAGCGACAAGGATGTCTTCCATCGCGATAGCAGAGCCGAAGAGAACCGCAAAGTACCGCGTATATCAGAAAGTGATGGATTGGACGACTGACGATCGGATGCAACTCATCAACATATCCGACCGGATTGGCGCCGCAGTTCGCGAAAGCGGGATCTCCCACGGTCTGGTGCACATTCAGTCGCTACACACTACGACCTCCGTGTTTCTGAACGAATGGCAGGACGCGCTCGGGTACGACATCCAGTCGTTTCTGTCGGCGCTGGTGTCCCGTCAGGTGGAGTGGCGTCACAATGACCCGCGCTACTCCGACTGCGAGCGCAAAAATGCCGACTCCCACCTCCGCGGAATGATGATGGGCCAGTACCTGTGCCTTCAGGTCCGCGACGGCAAGGTGCTGCTAGGGACATGGCAAACGATCATCCTGGCGGAATTTGACGGTCCCCGAACGCGTTCGGTGGCCGTTCAGGTTTCAGGGATCTAGGAGCTTCGCGGTGATCCTGCTAACGGGAGCCAACGGACATCTCGGCGCCAATCTGTTACGCCAACTGCTGCGGGAAGGCGCCGACGTTCGCGTGCTTTTACGCCCGCGGAGGGACAACAGCACGGTGGCTGGTTTGCCCGTGGACCACGCCTTCGGGGACCTGCGCGATCCTGAGTCGCTTGCCCGCGCGCTGCGGGGTTGCTCGCACGTCTATCACACGGCGGCCATGGTGGCGCTGCACAACCGTGGTCAGGAGATCTTCGAACACAACGTGATCGGGACAAAGAATCTGCTGCGTGCCGCGATGGGGGCTGGGGTTGCGAAGGTGGTGGTTTCCGGATCACTCAGCGCCGTGGGCTACGTGCCGGGACAACCGTCCGACGAGTCCATGCCTTTCAACCCGTTCGAAGCGCATATGCCGTATGCATTCAGCAAGGCTGGTGTGGAGCAGGAATGCCTGAAAGCCGCCGCCGACGGGCTGAACGTAGTGGTGGCGATCTCGTGCGCTATCCTTGGCCCGTGGGACTTCAAACCGTCGCGCATGGGACGCGTGCTGGTGGACTTCGCCAACGGCCGGATGCTCGCATACATCCCTGGCGGATTTGAATTTGTCACCGCCCGGGACATCGCCGCCGGCCACATGCTGGCGATGGACAAGGGACGATCGGGGCAGCGATACATTTTCGGCAGTGGTTTCCGGTCGGTAGACGACTTGATGGCTACCTACCAGCGGGTCACGGGACGGGCGCGGCCAATCCGGATTCCAGCGGGGCTCATGGCCGCGGTAGCGCGGGTGAGCAGCTTTGTGTTGACGCATTGCCGTCCCGATGTTCCGCAACGCTTCACCCCTGCCAGTGTTCGGCTGCTGCGAATGGAACGCCGGGCGGACTGCACCAGGGCGCGTGAAGAACTCGGATATCGGCCGACGAGCATCGAAGATGCCATTCAAGCGGCCTACGACTGGTTTGTGGAGCGCGGCGCGATCCGGCGTCCCGCAGCCGTGGCGGTTCGGGAAGTGCGGGTGGACTCATGAGTCCGCCGCGCGTATCCGGCGGGCTGCCCTTGCTGGGTCATGCCATCGAGTTCCATCGCAATCCGGTGGAGTTTTTACGGCGCGGACGGGAACAGCATGGCGAGATATTCTCGTTTCTTCTGGCCGGAAAGACGGTTCATGTACTCACTGAGCCGAAAGGCAACGGCGCCTTCTTTCGCGCGCCCGACGATCAGCTCAGCGCTCGGGAGGCGTACCAGTTTACGGTCCCTATGTTCGGCAAAGGGGTGGCTTATGACGCACCGCCAGAACTGATGGACGAGCAACTCGGCTTCGTGATCCCCGCACTGCGCGAAGCTCGTATGCAGTCCTACGCGCAGGCGATCGAGGAAGAAACTGAGCAGTATTGCACCGCCTGGGGCGATGAGGGTGAAATCGAACTGACCGTCGCGATGAACGAACTGACGGTGTTCAACGCCTGCCGATGCCTCATCGGACAGGAGTTTCGCAAGCGCCTTTCGGCCGAGTTTGCTCACAGCTACCACGATCTGGAAGCCGGTGTAAACCTGGTGGCCTTCTTTAAACCGGACTGGCCGCTGCCTGCGATGCGCCGGCGTGACCGCGGCCGCGATAACATCGCGCGGCTCCTCACCGGGGTGCTCGCGGAGCGCCGCGCCCGCATCGCTGCCGACGAGGACTTCGTCGATACACTCCTTGCCGCCCGCTATTCGGACGGCCGCGCGCTCCACGACCGCGAAATCATCGGACTGCTGCTGACACTGATCTTTGCCGGGCAGCACACCAGCGCCGTAATGGCCGCCTGGACCGGAATCCTGCTCCTGCAGCAACCCCGATACCTGGACCGCGTCCTAATCGAACTGCGGCGTCTGCCGGCGGCCGGACCGCTCACCGTGCCGTTGCTCAAATCACTGGTGATGCTGGAGCGCTGCACCAAGGAAGCTGAGCGGATGTACCCACCGCTGGTGATGCTGATGCGCGCCATCCTGAAGGATTTCACCTATGAGGGCCATGTCTTGCCCGCCGGCGATCTGGCCATGATAGCTCCCGCCGTCACACACCGCTTACCACAGGTCTTCCGGTCGCCCGACACTTACGACCCGGATCGCTTCAGCCCCGGCCGTGACGAAGACAGGCGGACTCAGTTCTCGCTGATCGGTTTCGGTGGGGGGAAGCACCGCTGCCTCGGTCTGGGATTCGCCTACCAGCAGATCAAAGTGATCTGGGCCGTGCTGCTCCGCCAATTCGATCTGGAACTCAGCGCCGGCAAATACCAGCCGGACTATTCGACTTTCGTGGTCGGGCCGCGAACGCCCTGCCTGCTACGCTATCGCCGCAAACGGCGGATGTGGGTGTTCGTTCCCGGCGCCGCCGAAATTTTGCGGCCAATTGCACAGGAGACTCACCCAAGATGATGGAGCAACCGCACGTCCAGCCGCCCTCCTTTGGCGAAGCGCACAACCGGCGCCAGAAGGCGCGCGCGGCTGGCCTCCACCCCGACTATTGGTACGCCGTAGAGTTCGACCATGCCATCAAGCGCGGCGAAGTGCGCGACGTGCAGTTCTGGAACCGTTCGATCGCTCTCTATCGCGACGCACAAGACGCATTGCACGCGATCGAGAATCGGTGCGCGCACCGCCAGTTGAAGCTCTCCTACGGGCATGTGGAAGGCTGCGACCTGGTCTGTCCTTACCATGGGTGGACCTACGATGCCAGCGGCCGCGTCACACAAATCCCGCATGAGCTGTTCGGCCGCCCCATGCCCCGCTTTAAGGTGCCGTCGTACCCGGTAAAGGTGCAGTACGGACTGATCTGGCTGTTCCCCGGAGATCCGCAACTCGCGGCTGCCCGTGCAATCCCCGACATCCCCGAACTCAAAGGCAAAGGCCGCTGGGCGTGCGTTCCCCTGGATTTCACCTGGAAGGCGCACTACTCGATGATCATCGACAACGTCAGCGACTTCACGCACGCCTATCTGCATCGCAAGTACAAGCCGTTTGACGAGTCGTCGCTCACGCGCTGCCAGACCGAAGGCGACAGCGTTCACCTGACCTATCGCACCAAGGTTGGGCAGGGGCGCATCTCCGGGCTGTTCGTAGACCGCAAGCGGGTCAACACAAATCAGATGGATTTGTGTTTTCAGTACCCATACCAGTGGTCGAATACAGGCGACCGGATCAAGCACTGGTGCTTTGTACTGCCGATCGACGAGCGCACCACGCGGGTGTTCTTCCTGTTCTACTTCGAAGCTCTCAAAATTCCATTTCTGCCGGTGCGCATTCCGCGGGTCCTGATGTCGGCAGTGCTGAAGATCGCTAACAAGGTTTTGATAGGACCCCTGTTGAGCCAGGACGCTTTCGCCGTGGAAGCGGAGCAGGCTGCCTATGAGCGCCATTGGGACGCTCCGCTGGCCGAGTTGAATCCAGCGGTCGGCATGTTTCAACAGGTCATCATCCGGCGGTGGCAAGACCACCTTTCGCGCGAAACGGTGCAGACAGTTTCAATGGCGCAATGACGCAGCTCAATTCCATCATGGACGTCGGCCCTTCAGCGCGATCGAGTCTCGAGCGCGCCTGGCAGTGGCTTGCAAAACATCAGGACCCCACGGGTTGCTGGGAAGGAGAAGTAGCCTGGTGCACGATGATCACGGCGCAGTACGTGATCGCGCTGCGCATCCTGGGGCGCGCTATCGACGCCCAGACACGCGAGGGAATCATCCGTTACTTCGCCGGCTCGCGGTCCCCGGAAACTGGCCTGGGTTGGGGCCTACACCCCGAGTCGAACGCCTACGTGTTCGGAACCACGCTGGTCTACGTCGCGCTCCGGCTTTTGGGGGTTCCAGCCGACGATACGTTGGTGAAACAGGCGCGGGAGTGGCTGTTGGCCCAACCGGGCGGAGTCGCCTCCATTCCGACGTGGGGAAAATTCTGGCTGTCGATGGTCGGAATTTACAAGTACGAGGGCATGAATCCGGTTCCGCCGGAGATGTTTCTGCTGCCGCATTGGTTTCCGGCGCATCCTGGAAAACTTTATTGCCACACCCGCTACATCTATTTGGGGATTGCCTATCTGTTTGGCAAAAGGCTCCGTGTGGAATTGCCGGAGACCGCGGATCTGCGGCGGGAATTGTATCCGTCCTACGATGCCGTAGATTTCCGCGCTCACCGGCACGATCTGGCGCCGTCCGATGTCTACGTGCGGCCCTCCGCGACGCTTCGCGGAGTCTTCAACCTGCTGGCGATTTTCGAACGGGTGTGCCCGGCGGCCCTGCGGGAGCGCGCTTTGAAGAATTGCGCCTGGCGCATCGTGGTCGAACAACGTGCCAGCCAGCACCTCGGGCTTTCACCCGTGAATGGACTACTGAATGCTCTGGCGTTGGGCGATCTCGATCATCCGGATTGCCAGCGCAGCGTTGAAGGCCTGGAGCACTGGCGATGGCAGGACAAGGAAGGTGTCCGCTTCGCCGGCGCGAGGTCGAACTGCTGGGACACGGCGCTGGCGCTACAGGCATTCATGGAGTGCCCGCCTGCCGTTGCCGAACACCGCGAAGCGCTGCGACGGGCCTACCGGTTCCTGCGCGACACACAGATTTTGGATCCCCTCGAAGGCGCGCGAGAACAGGGTCGCGACGAAATCGTGGGCGGTTGGTGCTTTAGCGATGGTCAACATCGCTGGCCCGTGAGCGACTGCACCGCTGAAGCCGTATGCGCGATTCTGGCGCTCCACGAACATGAGGGCCTGATTGCGAATGCCGATCGTGTTTCGGAGCGGCGCCTGGCCCTCGCCATCGACTTCATCCTGGCGCGGCAAAATCGGGACGGCGGCTTCGGTACATACGAACGGCGGCGAGGCGGCCCTCTGCTGGAGAGGATCAACCCGTCGGAGATGTTCGGTCAATGCATGACCGAGCGATCGTACATCGAATGCACGGCATCGGCTGTGAAAGCGCTGGCCCGCTACCGGAGGCATTGCGAGGATTCACGAATCGACGTGGTGGCGGCGATCCGGCGCGGGTGTCGATTCCTGCGCTCGGCGCAGCGACCGGACGGCTCTTATCCCGGTTTTTGGGGAATCAATTTCACGTACGCCAATCTCTTCGTCGCCGAAGCTCTTCGCGAGGCCGGTGCCGGCCCGGATGACGCCGTCTTGCGGCGAATTGCGGCGTGGACTCTGGAGCGGCAATTGTCCGACGGCAGTTGGGGCGAACACCACGCGAGTTGTCGCGATGGCGTTTATCGTGCTCATCCGGTCGGCCAGGCTGTGATGACCGCATGGGCTTTGCTGGCGCTTTTGCGAATCGCCGGACCGGAATCCGCGGCTGTGCACAACGGAGTGGACTGGTTGCGAGCGCGCCAGAACGGCGACGGCTCCTGGCCCCGGGAAGCAGTCAACGGGGTCTTCTTCGGATCGGCCATGCTCGATTACCGGCTCTATCGAACCTACTTTCCAGCCTGGGCGCTCTGCCGCTACGCGGGCATGCTGCTGGGTGGGGAAATTGAGAGATAAAGCGAGAAATGCAGGCGCCAGATGATCAGTTCGATGTGGTTGTATCAGGCGGAGGAATCGCGGGCTCGGCTGCCGCAGCCGGGCTGAGCCAACTCGGGTACCGGATCGCCATCGTCGAACCGGGAATCGATGCGTCCCGGCGTCTGGCTGGCGAACTGGTGCATCACACGGGTGCCGCTGCTCTGGCCGAGTTAGGTCTGCTTCCCGCGCTCTCGGCCGCCGAACAGGCTGAAGTGTCGGGCTTCTCCGTGCGGTTCGGATCGGGCGATGCTCAACCCGTCCACCTCCGGTACAGTGAGCTTCGCCCCTTACAGCCCGCTTTTGCCATGGAACACGCGCTCATCCGCGACCGCATGCTGAATGCAGCCGCGGCGCTTCCCGGCGTTACCTTGATGGAAGGCTCGCGGATTTCGGAAGTGGCAGTGAACTGTGACCTTCGACGTCATAAACGCGCCACGGTGCGTATCACCTCGACTGCGGGGTGTGTCGTGCTTCGTCCGCGACTCGTCGTGGGCGCCGACGGCGCCTCTTCGCCGGTCAGCCGGCTTACCGGGATGACGCAATTGCGCCAGCGGGTATCCACTCTTTTTGGATTCTTGTTGAACCGCGCCTCGCTGCCTGAACCCGGATTCGGGCATGTGTTCCTCGGCGGACCCGGACCCGTGCTCGCCTATGCCGTTTCGAAAAGCGCCGTTCGCGTGATGCTCGATGTGCCCGATGCGACGCTCGGACCACACCGCCTGGAAAGCTGCCGCGAAAGCCTCCCCGCGCTTCCGGAACCTCTTCGCAGCCAGGTTGCCGAGAGGCTGGAGCAGCCCGGGATTGTGGGTTCGGCGAGCTATCGCGCGTCGGTCCGGCAAGTCAACGTCGGACGATTGGTGCTTGTGGGTGATGCGGCAGGCTGCTGTCATCCGCTGACGGCAACCGGCCTGACTGTCTGCGCACGCGACGCTCTCCGGCTCCGCGATGCTCTGCGCGATACGGACGGCGACATCGAACGTGCCCTGCAACTGTACGCGCTCCGCCGGAGAGGGCCTCAGCGGACTCGCATGATGCTGGCGCAAGTACTCTATGAGGTGTTCTGCGGCGATGCTCCCGAGTCGCGGCTGGTGCGTAACGGTCTGCGCAAGTACTGGGACGGAGATCGGCGGCGTTGCGCTAAGTCTCTCTCATTGGTGTCTACAGAGGACGGGCGGCTCAGTTTCATGCTGCTGGAGTTAGCGCGTGTGACGCTTTCAGGTTTTAGCACCTGTATCTCCCGGCCGTGGCGCCAAGGCGGACTTTCGCCCGTCGGATCAGGGCTGCTGCTGGGGCTATACCGCTTGCTGCTGCGCCACGCGGGCGAAACGTTGAGGATCACCTAAATGAATCACACCAGACTCAACCGGGTAGCCTTCGGCCTGGTGACGTTCTTTCTGCTTTTCGCGGTCACCATCGATTGGTACTGGCTGCTCAATCATGATCGTCTGCCGCAGCTCGCCGGCGACAGTTGGATGGCCCGCATCTATCGCGTGTACTCCACGGCCGACCATGCGTACTACGACCGCATCAGCAAACTGGAGCTCGGACTCGAGACGCTGAACGTCTACGTGACGCCGCTCTTCTATGCGGGGCTGCTATTTGGGATGCTGCGCCGGCGGCCATGGCGGTACGCGCTGCAACTCGGGGTGGGTTCCTGGGTGGCCTATTCCGTGGTGCTGGATTTTTGGATCGCGATCATCGGCGGCTACCCCGGAATGGACGGCCACACATTCGCCAACTTCTTTAAGTTTTACGCCTCGAACGCCCCGTGGCTACTCGGACATCTCTATCTGATCTTCGACGCCACGCGCGCGATTCTCCCGGTATTGCGTGTGGTGCGCGAGGAAGAGTCGCGGCGCCCCGCACCCGTGCGGATCGTACCGGCCTTCGAGAGCGCACGCAATATTCGCCAGAAGGCTCGCATCGCAGGTCTCCATCCGAACTACTGGTATCCTGTGGACCACGAACACGCTCTGCGCAAGAGCGGAGTTATCGAGACGACATTCTGGGACCAGCCGATCGCGGTCTTTCGCGGCGCAGACGGCAAGATCGCAGCCATCGAGAATCGGTGCGCGCACCGGCAGATCAGGCTGTCGCTCGGGCAGGTTAAGGGCTGCCGCCTGGTGTGCCCCTACCACGGCTGGGGCTATGATTGCGACGGCCGGGTCACCGATATCCCGCATGACCTGTTCGGGCACGAAATGCCTCGCTTCCGGGTCAAATCTTATCCGGTGAGAGTCCGCTATGGTCTGATCTGGGTTTTTCCGGGCGATGCGTCGCTGGCCGAGAGCACGCCTATGCCCGAGATTCCCGAACTCGAAGGCCCGGACCGCTGGGCGTGCCTTCCCTTCAGCTTCGTGTGGAAGGCGCACCATTCGATGATTATCGACAACCTGAGCGACCTGACGCATGGATATCTGCATCGCGATCGGCAGGCCTTCTCCGATCCCGTACTGGAACGATACGAAGCCCGCCGCGACGAGGTCTACTGCCGCTACCGCGTGAAGTTGCTCGATGGCCCAATCCTGAAGCGCCTGATGGACCGGAACCGACCCGGTATGGATCGCATGGAACTATGCTTCGCGTATCCTTATCAGTGGGGCAATTCGGCGGATTCGGTGAAGCACTGGATCCTGCTGCTGCCCATCGATGAGCGAACGACCAGAATCTTCTTCCTTTTTTACTTCAATCACATCAAGATTCCGTTCACGCCCTGGCATTTTCCGAGGCAGTTCATGAAAGCGGTGCTGCACGTCATGGTGCCGTTTTATGTGCAGCCCCTGGTATCCCAGGATGGCGAAGCCGTCGGTTGGGAGCAGAACGGTTACGAACGTCACTTTGATGCGCCGCTCGCCGAACTTTGCCCGGTCGTGCCGCTATTTCAGGAATTGGTGGTCCGCAAATGGGAGGAGCACTTGGCGTCGAAGACTATCCGCCCCGTGTCGCGAGCGGACATTGCCATGGAGGTTACGCAACATGCCTCGTCGTGACCGGGCGGCCGCCGGCCTGCTCTCGTTCTTCATATTTGTTGCCTTCACCGTCGAGTTGTACTTCGTATGCAACCGGGGACAACTGGCGCAGCGCGGCGACTGGATCGCTCGCGGCCTCGCTTTCTACGGCCGGGGAGATCGCGGCTACTATGATCATGTAAGCTCTTTCGAGTTAGGGCTCGAAAGTTTCAACGTCTTCTTTACCCAATTTCTAAACATCGCGACGCTTTATGGAATCATCCGGAAGCGGGTGTGGCGGTATCCTGTGCAAATCATCGCGGCGTCGTACGTCTGCTATTCCACCACCCTGTATCTACTCGCGAACCACCTGGCCGGATATAGCGAGATGCCGCGGCATGACCTCGCGTCGATGCTGATCTTTTATGTTCCGAACCTTCCCTGGCTATTGGGTAATGCCTGGCTGGCTCTCGACGCCGGATGCGGAATCACCGCCGCCTTCCAGCGCGGGGAGCGCGTCGTCCCCTCGATCTGATCATGCCGATCGTTTTTGCGCGCGTCACGGTGGAGAGTTGCTTTTACGCACTGCTGGCGGTAATTGGTTTCGTGCTGCTGCTGGCAGTTGGCTCCCTGCGGCTACCCGGCAGGATTTCTCCTGCCGCCCTGAGGCTGCCATACAAGCTGAACGGGCTTCTCCTGTTTTTGCTCACGCTTGCGATGGCGATCGCAGCGCACGAGGCTGGTCTGATTTCGCTGGCCGGCATTCCGCGGCGCCTCCCCGCGCTGTTGGTGGCGGCCAATGTATTGGCGTTCTGCGGCGCTGCCGCCCTGATGAAGAAATCCCAGGAACGTGGCGCCAACCTGCTCGCGGACTACTTTTACGGGCGCGACGCCAACCCGCGCTGGTTCGGCCTCGATCTCAAGATGTTCTCTTACCGCCCTTCGCTGATCGGGCTGGGGCTAATCAATCTTTCCTTCGCGGCGCTTCAACTCGCCAGCCACGGCCGGGTAACTGGGCGCATGGCGCTCTACCAAACCCTCTTCTTTCTCTACCTGGGCAACTATTTTCAATTCGAGTCCGGCATGCTATATACCTGGGACGTCGTGGCTGAGAAGTTCGGGTGGATGCTGGTCTGGGGTGACTACGTCCTGGTGCCGTTCTTCTATTCGCTGCCCGGCGGGTATCTCGCGGACGATCTCGACCCTCTCCATCCCGCGACTGCCGCGGCTCTGGCCGCGCTTTACTTCGCCGGGTTCGTCCTTTTTCGCGGCGCTAATGAGCAGAAGCACCGCTTTAAGCAGGACCGCAATGTGCAGATCTGGGGTTCTCCCGCGCGGACGCTCGATGGACGACTGCTGATCTCGGGATTCTGGGGTATTGGCCGCAAGCTCAACTACATGGGCGAGCTGTCGATGTATTGGTCGTGGACGCTGCTCTGCGGATTTCACTCACTCGTGCCCTACCTTGTGCCAATTTGGCTGACTGTGCTGCTGATGCACCGCGCCGGCCGCGACGATAAGCGATGCCGCGCGAAGTACGGGAGACTGTGGGACGCCTACTGCGAGCGCGCGAGGTTCCGCATGATTCCGTTCGTTTATTGATGATACCCTTCAAGCCCTTCCAATCCCGCCCTTTGATAGGTTTCGAGTAGCATTCCCAGCGGTCCCGCGAAATCGCGGAGGCGCCTCTCATCCGCGGCCGAGAATTCCGTGCTGCCTCGTTTGTTCGCGAACTGGGCGATACCGCGAATCTCCTGCATACGGTCCTTGATGGGTACGCACAGCAACCCGCCAGAATTCACCACCTGGCAACTGGCGGGTGCCTGTTCCGCCCAGTGTCTCAGTTGCTCGGAGACCCCGCTGTCGTCCACCACGGCCTTGTACGCTCCGTTCCGCAGTTCCACCAGCGTTGCTTTCTCCGCGTCCACGCACGTAGCGAGTTTCTGCAATACGCTGTGCAGTAGGTCGCGGAGCAGCCGCTGCGTGGAGTCGCGGTCGCCCAGATCCAGAATGTTCAAAAGCTGCTCGCACTCCGCCCCGATTGTTTTCAGCAGATCCAAGAACTCGCGTTCCGCCATTCGTCCGAGGAGCAACTCCAAGTGGTCCCTGTCGGGCATCGCAGCGAGCGCTGTCAGCAAATGTCCGGCGTGAGGAGAGGTCAAGCCCTCGAAGGAACTTAGCCTTCCGTCTTCCAGCAGCATCACCCGGTCCGCGATATCCAGAATGCGATGGTCGTGTGTCACCATCATCACCGTGCACCCCTCGCGCCGCGCCAGGTTTCGCAATAATTCGACGACGTCGTGCCCCGACTGCCTGTCCAGTGAGGCGGTCGGTTCGTCCGCCAGCACGATCTTCGGCCCGCGTACCAGCGCGCGCGCTATCGCCACACGCTGCCGCTCCCCACCCGACAGACGATCCGGAAGGTATTCGGCGCGTTCGGCCAGGCCCACGGCGCCTAACATCTGACGTGCTCGGGCAACCGATTGGACACCCGCCGCCACTCCCAATGCCATTTGCACGTTCTGCCTCGCCGTGAGACAACCCAATAGGTTGTGCGCCTGAAAAATGAACCCGATTTTCTCGCGGATCTTCACCAACGCCGCGGCCGGAGCCATGTACAACTCCTGTCCCAGGATCTTCATGCTGCCAACCTGCACCGAACGCAACGCCCCGGCGAGCGTGAGCACCGTCGTCTTCCCCGATCCCGATGGACCCGTGATGATCACAATCTCCCCTGCGCGAACATCGCAGGTCACGTCGAACAACACCTGACGCCGCAATCCACCCTCACCATAGAAATGGCTGACGCTGCGCAGGGAAATGAGCGGCTCTTCGAAAGCCAAATCAGTTGCCCTCAGGCTTGCGGGCCACGACGTAGTAACTGGTGGTTACCAGTCCCATCCGGTCCGCCTCGATGAACGCCTCGCCATCTTTCGTGAGGCGGTCGAAGAGGGCTTTGAAATGGCGCGGCAGGACCCGGCACTTGACGCAGAGCCGGATCAAAGCGGCCACGCGCGTGAAGAAACGGTCGACGTTCTCGATAAGCGGAGCCTGTAAATTGCCGATGCTGGCATTCTTGCTGGTGAGGATTTCGAATCCCGCATTCCGCATCGCCGAAACGTACTGCTCCTCGGTCGGACTGCCAATCGCGCCGATCAGCGGCTTGATACGGCGGATCAATTCCAGCTGGCGAGGGTTGGTTGGATCGTAATTGGGCAGTGTCACCCAGTCGAGGCCGGCAAATTTTGCGCCGGGCCTGAGAATGCGATAAATGTCGCGGAAAAGTCTCTCCAGGTCCTTCGAGTAGCTGAAGGCTTGAATGTGGTACACCGCATCGAAGCTGCGGTCTGGAAAAGGAAGGGGCAAATCGTTCATATCCCCGACTTGAAACTGGCACAGCGCCTCCAGCCCCCGCGCGCGGACATACTCTCTGCCGCTGACCACCTGTCCGGGGTCGATGTTGATGCCCCACATGCTTGCGCCGGACCAGGCGGCCATTCCGCACGCTACCCGGCCCCGTCCGCATCCGATGTCGAGCGCGCAGCTTCCCTTCCTCAGTCCCAGGTCTCGGGCCATCTGCTGCTCGAAGAGCGTCTGGTTGGCGAGGATGCTCTTGGAGAGGTCCATCGCCGGCGGGATGTACATCTTTTCGATCTGACCCAGCGAGCAAAGGTGGTTGAGCACGCCGTAGTAGTCCACCAGCTTGCGTCTCACCTCGCTGTAGTAGTCGCTACCCATGGTGCGGCGCAGTTCGTCTTCGTGGTCCCAATCGTGATCGAAGATGTTGTACGAGCTCAGGAACGAATCCACCCTGTCCTGCGGCAAACTATAGAGGGTTCGAAACGACCGGACAATGGTCGAGATCCGGTCCAATCGAAAGCGCATCCTCCTGATGGGAATCGAGGGTGACATGGGCAACTCCTTCAGAAGATCTCGGCGGGGTCGGCGCTCCGGAGCTTCCGCATCGCCAGTGCACCCGAAACCGTGCACATGAAAACGGTCAATAAATAGACGACGCCGGCCCGGTTGCTGGTCATCTGCAATGGAAGCAGAGTCGCATCTGCCGAAAGGCGATACAGCAACAGCGAGAGCGCCGTTCCGGGAAAAAAGCCGAACAGCGAGAGGATAAGCGACTCCCGGATGACCACCGAAAACAGATAGCGGTCGCGATAACCCATCGCTTTTAGCGTGGCGTACTCGGCAAGATGATCGGAAACGTCGGTGTAGAGAATCTGGTACACAATGATGCACCCCACGAACATTCCCATTAACAGGCCGACGCGGAAGATATACCCCACGGGCGTGTTGGTGGACCAGTAGTTTCGTTCGAGGTCCACTAGTTCCTCATGGGTCAGCACCAGAACATCGCCCGGCAGCGCATCGCGAATCCGCGCGCGAACCTCCCCGGCATCGATGCCCGGGTGCAGTTGAATCAGCCCGACTGTCACCACCTGAGGCTTGCGATAGGGCAGGAGCCGGAAGAAAGTCTGATCGCTCATCACGACAGTGCCATCGATGCCGAATGACGTTCCCATGCGGAAGGTTCCCGCGACCTCCACCCGACGGCCCGCGATTTCGGTACGGACCCGTTCGGCGCGCGCGAGTGCAGGTCCGACGGGGCCGAACTCGGGACGCGCGCGCGCGTCGAAAAGCACACTGTCGCCGTGGCGCAGTACGCCGATGTGTTCATCCACGCCACCCCAGTCCAGATATCCCGTCCTCGGTTTGAAACCGACCATGAAGACGTTGCGCTCCCGCTGCGTCCACGGATTCTTCCACGGGCCCTGCCCGCAGTAGACCGGCTCGACCGATGCTACGCCGTCGATGGCCAGGCTTTGATACAGGCGGCGCTCGGGAAAGCCTTTGCCGGCCAGCAGGAACTCATATTGAGGACTGACCAGCGCCAAGTCGCACGACATGCGCTTGAAATGCAGTCCCGCGCTGCTCAGCAGTGCATCCTCGAAACCCAACTGCATCAGCATCAGGATTACGGCGAAGGTAATGCCGGCCGTCGCCGCTGCGAGCCGCCATGGTTCGTGCGCGAGTTGCAGCCATGCCAGTGGAACGCGTCTCATCACTGCTGGATCACCACCGTGACTTTGCCGTTGATCAGGCTGGCCGCCGGCTCTTGTTGATCGAGCCGGATCTTCACCTCCACGATCCGCGCATCCGAAAACGATGCCGGATCGCCCGGAATCACCGCCGCAGCCCGGACCGTCGATCCGATCAGTTGTACCGTGCCGTTGAGCGGAGTTGCTAGCAGGTCACCGGAAATCGTGGCGCGCTGCCCGGGCCGCACGCGCGGGATATCGGTCTCGTAGACTTCGGCGATCACGTACATGGGGCCTGCCTGCCGCAGATCGAGAATTCCTTCGGACTGCGCCTCCTCGCCGGGATGCGAGTGAATCTTGAGGATGCGTCCGTCTACGGGCGCCCGGACCACCGTCATCTCCAGTTCACGTTGTGCGCGCATTTCAGCGGCGGCAGATGCCTCCAGTTGCGCTTCCGCGAGCTTCACATCGCTCGCCGGTACTTCCTCCAAGCTCTGTAGCCGGCGCCGGGATTCCTCTAGTTCACGCTCCGCGACGATGGCTCCGGCACGGCGCGCATCCAGTTCCGACGCGGTCACATCGTCTGATTTTCGGAGCACGTCATACCGCCGGAATTCCGCCTGAGCACTTTCCATTTTGGCCTCGATCCGCGCGATTTCCGACTGCTGCGCGGCCAGATCTGCCTTGCGCACGCCGGCCCGAACCTGGTCCAGCCGCGCTTTCGCTACGGCCGTTTGGGCCTTCGCCTGTTCGAGCGCCGCGCCCAACTGCTCCTGGCCCGAGAGAAGAGCCAGCACTGCTCCTCGCCGCACGTTGTCGCCTTCCCTAACCGCCACGCGCTCGATCACCGGCGGGTGCCCTAGAATGTACGAGCCGGCTACGTGGATCAATCCACCCTCCGGTTCAATACGCCCCAGGCACGATACTGCGCCCGATTCCTTTTGCCGGCTCCGGGTCGTCGAAATCAGGGGGCGCTCGGCCGACAGCATGCGGGCGATGGGATATCCGGAGATCACGACCGCAACCACAACAAGCAACCAAGGCCAGGTTCGCTTCATCCTCTCTCCCGTTATTGCGTCAGCGTCAGAATCGTACCCTTCGCTTGCAGCAACTCGATGCGCGCTTCGTTCCAGCGATACAACGCCTCCAGCCTTCCGTCTTGGGCCTCCGCGAAAGCCACCTGGGCATCGCTCAGCTCCGCCAGGCCGTCGATGCCCCGTTCGTAGCGCCGCTTGCGGTGCGCCAGTTCGCCGGCGGCGGCTTCCAATTCATCGTCGGAGGCGGTCACCAGTTCTCGCGCCATGTCGAGACTCAGAATTGCGTGGCGAACTTCCAGTTCAACCTGTTTCTCGAGTTGCGCCTTGCGCAACTCCTCCCTGCAGATCAGGGCTTGCGTTTCCTCTCGCTGTGCATTGCGGCGTCCGCCATCGAGGATCGGAACATGAAGCGAAATCCCCACGTTATAGGTGGGTACGGAACTCGGAACCGAAGTTCCCAGCGTCCCAAGATCCGCGAAGCTATTCAGCGATGGAAGGCGCTCCGACTCGATGGATACGTCTTTCAGACGCAATTCACGCAGTAGCTGCCGCTGCGCCAGGACTTCAGCACGCGACTTTAAAGCGGTTGCCAGTGCATCTGCTGCCGTAGGAGTTTCCTGTGGCGAGTAAGCCAGGTCGTCGGTCAGTTTCAGGGGTGTGTCGAGGTCCCGATTCAAGGTTGCCAGCAGGTCGAACGTGGCGCGGCTCCTTTCCATCTGCGCCTGCATTACGCGCTGCTTGCTGGAAGTGACCCGCGCGCGTGCGTGTGACACATCGATTCCCATGGCTTCCCCTGCGGCCATCCGGTTGACCACTTCCGACAGCAGCGATTCGGCCGCGGACCGAATCGCCTGCGCGAGATCGATGGCTCCCGCCGCACGCAGCGCCGTGAAATACAGCTTGGCTACCTCGGCCGCCACCGCGTCGCGAGTCTCGTCCGTTCCCGCCTTGGCAGTCTCCAGACCCGCGCGAAAGGCCTGCGACCGCCGCCTGGTCGCCACATTCACGAGATCCTGCTTCACGCGAACCCGCGCGTTTATAGTCGTAAGCGGTCCGATCGACCTCGGAAAGGAGAAGTCTTTTACGGGCACGTGGACCTCATCGAAGCCCATAGCAGCCAGATTAAGAACCTGATTTTGGCCCGTGAATGACGCTTCGACCTCCGGCAGCCGGGCACTCCGTGCTTCCCGCCACTGCGCTTCGGCGGCTCGCAACGACTGCGCCGATTCCGAGATCGCTAAGTTTCCCCGTGGGGATAGAGCCATCCGCACGGCATCTCTCAAACTGAGCGCCAAGTTTTCCTGGGGCGTCATGGCGCCCGGAAGCATGATCAGGCCGACGAATACCTTCAAGCGCATGGGCGCCTCAATGACTCTCCAGCCGCGACAGGTTTCGCGAATCAGGAGCCAGCCGCCGCGCCACGCGAATCGCGGATTGTACCGCGCTCTCGTGCGAGTCGATGTCGTATGTATAGGCGCCAGCGAACCAGAGCTTGCGGCGGCCCTGCAAGGTTGCCAGTTCCCTCTGCGCCCGCAGGTAATCCGCATCCGCAAACGTGTGCTGATAGCGCGTCAGGTGGTAAAGCGGCTCGGGTAGGGGACCGTCAGGGTCGAGCCAAGTCTTGAATACCGGCGCGCCTGTCGCCTGCTGCCTCCAGACCGTAGCCCAACTGCAATCCTTTCGCCATAGAATGTTGTATACCGACCAGTGACGCTGCTTCCGCGGCATGAAGCGGCGATCCCCATGGACGGCGATGCGAGTCTCGAAATACTGGAAGCGGCGCAGGACGCGCCGCTCGTCTTCCGTTCCCTGGACACACTCCAGCAGGTGCCGTGCGGTGGGCGCATTCGTAGCCAGCACCATATGATCGAACTCGAAAACGTCGCCTGCGGAGTCGGCCACCCGGAATCTCACCTCTTCCCGCCGTAGACATCGGATCTGTCTTCCGGTATGCACCGTCACTCCGGGCATGGATTTTCGAATCGCGCGGGTATAGGCAGCGGCTCCGCCCTCGATCGCGGTGAAGGTGCGCGGCTTCAGCCCCCGAGGGCGGAACAGCACCAGGTACTTGAGAATTTCGTACGCCGCGAGCCGCCGGAAATCCGCCAGCGGGATGCACCATCCGCCAACCAGGAATGGCCACAGAAACTCCTCGGAGAAGGCGCGTGTGAATCGGAACCGGTCCACGAACTCTCCGATGCTCGGCGAAATGTCCTCGTCGTGAACCAGTCGCGCGGCTCGGCGGAGAAAGAATTCGAATCGTATCAGGGATAGCAGCGAAGCCGGCGCGAACGCGGGCCAGTACATCCCTTCCGGCCGGTGCGGAGGCAACAGGTGCGTCACCCCGGAGTTCTCCATTTGCAACGTAAACGTCAAGGGATACTCTTGCAGGGAGGCGCCGATGGCGCCAAGCAGCCGGCAGAACGCCGGATGCGCCTGCCTGGTGAAGAACTCGAACCCCGATTCCACAGGGATGGCCGACTTGCCATCCGGCGCCTCGACCGTATGCGCGTGACCGCCCAGCCGCTCATCCTTCTCGAACAGCGTGACTTCGTGGGTGTCCTTGAGCAGCCATGCGGTCACTAGTCCCGCCGATCCTCCGCCGATCACCGCAACTCTCACCGGATGCTCCCAGCGTGTATGTGGTAGGGCTTGGGAACCGTGTAGAACTGATGGTTCCACTTACGGAAACGAATGAGATCGCGATCCTGCTCCCCGAGGACCGGCCGTTCCAGAAAGGTCTTATTCTCCCAAACCGGTATGTCCTCGCCGATCTCCATCATGACGCGCTTCAGCATAGCCTTCTGCATGATTGTCGAGAGAATGCGGAACCACGTCTTCTTGTACAGCACCATGAAGCGGAAATCGATCGACTCTTCGTCGATCGGCGTGATGGCAAATATGATCACGAATCGCACCGTGGCGTCCACGTGGACCACCTGGCATCCGACTCCGTACACATCGAATGTAACGGTTGACGGTGTGGAAAGCGGGCCGAGCGCCGTAACGGAACTAAGTTGCACACGGAAATGGCGTCCGTCCTCCTCCCACTCGGTGATCCGGGGGAACTCCTTGAAGCCGTGATGGATAAAGTTAAAGTGGCCTACGTCGATCATGTTTTCCTGGGTTTCCTGTATATGGGCCCGGATGGTCTGGCCTGTGCGGCCGCTGGCATAGTTTCCCGAGGCATACTCGGATATCGTGGGGATCTCGAAATCCGGAGGACGCCCCTCCGCATCGTAATGCGCGAAAACAATCCCGTTACGCTCCGCCACCAGCCACGGACGCAATCGCGCCTGACCCGGAATCTTATTAGAAAACGGAACCTCAACGCAGGCGCCGCAGCCGTCGTACCGCCAACCGTGATAGGGGCACTTGATGGTGTTGCCTACGACCCTGCCCCCTTTGCCCAAATGCGCTCCCAGGTGCGGACAGTAGGCATCCATCACACGTACCTGCTGATCTTCGCCGCGGAAGATCACCAGTTCGCGGCCGAAGTATTTCGCGGATTTCACGGCTCGCGCCGGCACTTCATCGCTGAATGCCACGCGAAACCAGCCATTGGGATAAGGAGGAATCGGATAATTCTTCATGCCACCCACTGTCTGGCCAATTCGCGCATCATCGTGAAGGCGATGTTCGGCCGCAGGTAACTGGACTTTGGCCTCGCGCCGGTCATCATTTCCGCCCAGTCGCGGAGAAAATCGGTGCCGCGCCGCCGCACAAGGGACGCAGCGGCGTCCAGCAGCCACGGGTGGCGCGCACAAATCCGCGCCATTCGCGCTGACCACCGGAAATCGCGTCCGAACGCCGCCTGCCAGCGAAAGTGATAGCAGCTGAGAAACGCCGCACTAAGGTCGTTCGCCCGCAGTCCTTCGGCAATCACTTCCGCGGCAATCGATGCGGCTTCGATCGCATGATGAATCCCTTCGCCGGTGAACGGATCGATCTGCCCCGCGGCATCGCCCACAATCAACAGATGGTCCGCGGCGGATCGTGCAATCCCGCCCAGCCGTAATTCCGCGCCCTGCATCTTGCTGATGTGCGCCCGGCTACCGAGCACCTTCCGCAGGTGTGGATCGTCCCGCAACAGGTGCTCATGCATCCTTCGCAGATCGGCGTTGGCACATCCTCCGCCCGGAAGAATATAGGCGCAAAAATTGAGCAGACCGCCCGCTTCACGGAAGAGCGCGCAGTAGCCAGGCAGCAGTTCCGGCGGATAGTAGACCAAACCATCGGCTTCGAAGCCCGTGCTACCGGCCTCGACATAAGCCCGGCTGCACACTGCCTGCGGGCGCGTCGTCACCATGCCCAGTGACCGGGCAATCCGCGAAGGCGACCCGTCCGCCGCCACCAGCACGCGCGCGCGAAATGGGGGCGCGCCGTTCCGCGCGTGGCGAATCGTCCAGACTCCTTCGCTTCGTGAAAACTCCAGTCCGCCGGCGGGATATTCTTCCACCAGATTTGCGCCGGCCCTCTGCGCCGCGCGGACCATCTTTTCGTCCAACACGATGCGACGGATGGCGATTACCAGAGGCGGCTTCGTGCGATCGACCGAACTGCCTATGAAGGCGATTCCCTTCGGGCTGCACAAGCCGCCTACCGCGGCCCAATGGCCCAGACCTGCAGCCTCGATCTGCTGCAGAACGCCCATCCGCCGCAAGTGCTCGTGTGCCGGAGAGCATACTGCATCCCCGCAAATCTTGTCTCGGGGGAAGCGCTCGCGATCGAGCAGCAGGACACGGACGCCCGCCCGGGCGAGATAGAACGCGCAGGTCGACCCCGCGGGCCCGGCGCCAGCGATGCACACGTCGTATAGCCGGTCGTTCATCACGATTCATCATGCCGCAGGACATTCGCCGGCAAAATAGACATGCGTCCTAAAATACTCTGGGCGCAGCTACGCAATCCACCTAAGCAGTTGTGCTCAGGAGATTGCACATCCCACGCTATGGTCAGGAGGCCCGAGATGACCGAGAATCTGGAGCGAAATGAAGCTGACCACCGAAGCGGTACGTGACTACACTTCCCTCCATGAGATCCCGATCGAGCAGCGGCGCACCCGGTATGCCACCATTGCGCACCAGTTCTACGACCTTGCGACCGATTTCTACGAATTCGGCTGGGGACAGTCGTTCCACTTCGCCCCCCGCAGCAAAGGGGAGTCCTTTCGCGCCTCGATCCTGCGTTATGAGCACCGCATCGCGAAAGCATTGGGCTGCCGCGCGGGATCCCGCCTGCTCGATCTGGGCTGCGGCGTGGGAGGTCCCATGCGGACAATGGCGCGGGATTTCGGCGCCCTCGTGACCGGCATAAACATCAATGCATATCAGATCGGCAGGGGGCTCGCGCACAACCGCAAAGCGGGTCTCGACCACCTCTGCCGCTTCGTCCGTGCCGACTTCACCAGTCTGCCGCTCGCCGACAACTCCTATGACGGCGCCTACGAATTTCAAGCGACCTGCCACGCGCCTGACCGCCGCCCGGTATATAACGAGATCCACCGCGTCCTCAAGCCCGGCGCTTCGTTCGTTGGCGACGAATGGTGCCTGACGCCTGGCTACGATGCTGCCAATGCCGAACACCGCCGCATCAAGCGCGACATCGAAGTTGGAAACGGACTGCCCGATATCGAGACCATTGGAGGCGTGCTCGAAGCGCTACGCGGCGCAGGATTTCAGATCGTCGTGCATATCGACCTCGCGCCCTCCGGATCTTCAAAGACCGCTTGGCATCTTCCGCTTTCGGGGCGGTGGTCGTTAGCGGGGATGCAGCGCAGCAGAGCAGGGCGTCAGATTACGAGCCACATGCTTCACTTCATGGAGCGGGTCCGTCTGGCACCCGCTGGGAGCACCGCAGTCAGCCAGATCCTGAACATCGCAGCCGATGCGCTCGTGGAAGGGGGACGGACCGGAATCTTTACACCCCTCTATTTTCTGCATGCACGAAAACCGGCGTAACGGCGCGTTTGCGTAAACGTACCTCCGCCCGCCGAGGGCTTTTTCCATTGTTCCAAAGGCTCTTGCCCGTGTGGCCAAAATACTCGATTGTCCGTAGCGAAAAGTCCGTCCAACCACAAAATCAAAGACTTAGGTCTAACGTCTTAACGTTGTTAAGGGAGGCCCCTGAAGGGTGGCAACCTTAACGTGGTTTAACGCCTCGGTGTGGATCCGCATAAATTACTGCAAGATGGGTTTTTCGCTGCGGACAGCCTGATCCGATGCCTTGTCAGCTCTGGTTCTCGTACCTGTGAGTAGACAAAACCCGGTCGTGGCGCACCGCAACGTTATTAACGGATCGGTCGCTGTTTGTAGGAAGTTGAATGGGTCTCCTCCACATTCATCCGGACTGGAAGCCCGTCACTGCCTTGAAAGGCCCGCTGGAACCACCGCACCGCCTTCATCGGCGGTCGACTTACACAGGGCAGTGAGGTTGAGGCCGGCCTGAAAATCGTGCCTTCCGCTTACGCGGCCTGACCCCAACCGTTCCGGTGATGCAATCCACCCAATCGCACCATCGACAGCACCTTCGCATTCCCACCCGGCCGTTGTTCCACGATGCGCCCGTTCGGTGCGTCTTTCTCCAGCGAGTCGTGAAGGTGATCATCATGGTAATACCTTATATACTCTCGTAGAATCCGGCGCAGATGCTCTTGGTTGAGCGCAATTACATGATCCAGAATCTCCCTCCGGCAACTCGCGATTCAGCGCTCCGCCAGCCCGTTCTGCCAGGGAGCCCGCACGCTCGTGCGCTTCGCTTTCAGCCCCGCTGCGTTGAGGAAAGCCAGCACCTCCGCGTCGAATTTTCCGTCCCGATCCAGAATCACGTATTGGTAACGGCACGGCTCTGGAAATGCCTCTCGCAGCTGCTGCACAATCCACTCCGCCGTAGGGTATTGGGACACATTGCAGTGCAGAATCGTGCGCCGTTCGTGCTCGATAACGAAGAAGCAATACAGCACGCGGAAGTTAGGGTCGGCACGGTAAAGAAATCCATAGCGTCGAGAACTTCACGGTGATTCTGCAAAAAAGCCAACCACTTCCGCTTCGGGTCCCCGCGGCGACGGATGCGGCGCAGATAGCGGGCTACAGTACGCTCCGAGATTGGTGAAACCGAGCTTACGCAGTTCCCCATGGATCTTGGGAGTGCCCCAATCGGGATTTTCACCGGCCAGTAAAGTCGAAAGCCGACGCGGTGCCATGCGATGACGGTTTCTGTTTGACCAGCCCCACGATCAAGTCCCGCAGTTCCTGCGGAATTCTCGGTCGACCGCCGCGGGATCGCGATCGCCAGCGCCACAATCAGGACGACACCGGACCAGCGTGGCTAAAGGCGGCGGAGGGTGGTCCAGAACAACCGGTCGCCGGCATTCAGGGACGGCCGCGGTCGCTTGCGTTTGAGCACAGCGACCTGTTGGCGGAGAGCCAGGACTTCCAGGGCTACATCGGTTCGGGTGCGGATCAAAGTGTGCGCGGCGACCAGGAGGGCGAGGAGAAATTGGACCACGAACTCACGGTTTTAACATGACGTAACGCGGGGTCTGTCGGTACAGTAGATACTTGCGCAATCGATTGATTTCATTGTTCCGCGGCGTATTGTCAACTCACACGTCTCACCGTTCTGTTCGTCAAAACGTTCGGACCTTCTCGATGTCACACGCCACTGCGGTCAGGTCTGGCTCATGGCAGCGGCGAAGGTCAAACATGAATACGGCGCGATGTGGGGGATCTTGTGGGGGCTCCGCGTATGCTTGTCTTGTGTCGAAGGAACAGTGGATCTGGTCCCGAGCGGCCGTCGCCGGCCTCCAGAATGGGGACACGACGAGTTGGTACGGAGTTGATTGGAAGCGGACCATTTTGAGAAATGCAGAGATCGCTTTGTGGTCAAGTGTTACCTCGTTTACCTCATTAACCTGGAGCCTGAGAATGAGCCCTTGAAAACTATAGACTTATTTGACCAGAAAACAGCGCCGTAAACGCCTAAGTCATTTATTTACAATCGACGCTCATATTCCCAAGCTGGACGTCGCGGGTTCGAGTCCCGTCTCCCGCTCCATGTTTTCAATTGTCCTTAGGATCCTGAGCCTCACGCCTTTACTCCGATGACTCCATTTTCTTCGAAGTCCTTACGGAACCGAACCGGTTTTGGTCCAACCCAACCCCGGTTGGCCCGAAAATCCGTCTCTTGCCTTACGCCGCCCACTAAGGGTGAGCGGAGGCTGCGCAACACGCCGGTACGTCGTAGGTCGGATTCAGCTCGCTTTCGGGGTCCACAATCGGGCTGTCCATTTCGGATTGTCCCGGAAGCATCAACCGTGGAAGGCGCCTGTGCGCGCGTTCTTCAGGCTGGCGAATTCGTACCGCGTCACAAATTTCTGGGGCACTGATCCACGACTTGATCGCTCAGGCAGCGGCCCGGTAGTAGTAGTTCAACATGCCGCCTAGGCGCTGCCGACGCTGGATCTCTCCTGCGCTTCCGGGGTGGCCGGCTTCTGGGCTGATGAGTTGGGTCACGGTCGTGAATCAGGTACCGTTTTCCGATTAGGATTCCATCCTCCGAATCCCTGAGATTCCGTGCAATCTGGCTCATC
>Ga0126381_100001140_pt1 | contig 28833 bp, 24 predicted proteins | sample PanSoiMetPlot_28_FD_96465 | JGI IMG/M metagenome (GOLD analysis project Ga0126381, IMG submission 96465) | Tropical forest soil microbial communities from Panama - MetaG Plot_28 | ecosystem: Environmental > Terrestrial > Soil > Tropical forest > Bulk soil | place: Panama | collected 2016-02-17
AAGGCCTGTACCTCCGACAAACTCTTCTCCTCGATCAACAAGATTCCGTTCGTGGCGAAATTATCGCTATCTCAGATATAAGTTTCGGCACTCAGGAAAAAACAGTTCCGCCACGGACTGCTAAACCACCTTGCGACGTAGTCCAGCGATAGTCGATGCCATACATCGGGGTGAAACGAAATCCCCAATCGACATGGCCCGTTTGCACGGTGTCAGGAACTCGCTCGATGCGCAGTACACCTTGGTCGAGTTCAATCCCGTTGGGAACGATAACGTAGGACTCAGGAATATTTGATTTGTTGGAAGTACTCACGGTAATGCCGGATCCGCCCAGCCATAAACTTTGATTCTGGCGGTTTTGAGCGTCGGAAAGATGGACCAAAGAGCCTTCGTTAAGGGATACACAGGGTCAGTATCTGGTACCCCAATGAGCGGCGTAGGCCCGAGATACTCTGAGCCAGGAACAATACCATCAAGTGGTGCCGGCAGAGCTCGACGTGCGGGTTGCTCCCCGGAACTCTTTGTGTCGCTGGATCCTGGGGCAGATTGGGTTTGCGCTAGTCCCTGCTCCGCTTGCGTTTCCGGCGCCTGCTCATACGTTTGAGTAGTTGTCCGGGGAAAGGCGCGTTCCGAGGGCAAGACAACGCCGAAAGTGGTCAAAATTGTGAACATCAGTATTTTATAGCAAGGCAGCCCCGTTTTATATTCATTGAGTCTTCCAGGTTCCTTGCCCTCTGTGCGAGATGACGCCTGAAGCGAAGCGCGTCCATTACAACTCCGGTCCGGTTTGGCTAGGCCTCTGTTGAGCATCGTAAAGCTGAAACGGGCAATCCCGCGCTATTCATCTGTTTGAGGTGTACCGATGCAAGCTAAAGACCAAACTGACGGAAATGAAGTCTGCGTAATCGGCTGGATAAAAACAGGCTTCGTAAAAGCTTCCCGGCAACCACCTCGTGTCCTTCCTGATCCAGGTGCGGCGAATGTCGAACGTCCGACGTTTCGACATTCAGTCGGGAACTCGTCATCGCCGCGTCCCACGCTAAGCCCAGCCGGATTTCTCCCTCAATTTTAATAGGGAAATGCGGTCGTCTGTTGTCGCAAGAGCGTGATCGAGATTTGGTACAGAAGTTGCACTGTTAGACGCGGGAGTGGACGATCTACCGCGCGGGTGTTGGCTCGAGTGCTCAACGCCGCAGATGAGAGGCAGCGTGGCGAATGAACTGATGACCAGCAGGTGCTGGAAGGAATCCGACTCCCTAGTTGAGGCAACGAACAAAGGAGAGGCTCGAGCGTTCGAATGTTTGGTGAACCGATATCAGGCAAGGATTTTCGCATTGGCGCTCAGGATAACCCGCAACCGAGAGGATGCTCAGGACGTCGTGCAGCAAAGCTTTCATAAGGCCTTCTTGCATCTCGATACCTTCCGAGGGAAGTCATCTTTCTCGACATGGCTGACCCGGATCGCGATTAACGAAGCTCTTACGTGCCTGCGAAAGAATCGGGCTGAAAGCAAGCTGTCGCTCAAGGATATGAAGTCACAAGCTGAAATCTTTCCGACGCAGATTCCAGATAGGGGTAAAAGCCCTGCGGAGTTATACGAAGAAAACGAAGAGAAACGAGCTCTATCCAGAGCCATCAACCGCCTGAACTCGGAATTGCGGGCTGCCCTTCTCCTTCGACTGGAAGAGCGATCCATTGAGGAAGTGGCCGAGATTTTAGGTGTGGGAGTCGGAACTCTAAAGGCCAGACTGTTTCGAGCGCGAGAGAGATTGCGCGGGCTGCTCAGACCCGACCTCGAATTTCGGAGCGAACCGAGTGTTGCAACGTCCGTCTCCATTCGCCTCCCGATCCCAGTGTCTTCTCGAGAATGACACAAAGATGAGAATATCGTGCTCGAATATGTCGGATTGGCGCGAATTCCGGGCGAAGCTTGCGCCCTACGCTGCGATCCCCCTTCGATTGATTGTTGGTTATGGATTTCTGGCACACGGCTTTGCGAAATGGCACAAGGGACCAGACGCATTCGCCGCGATCCTTCGCGCCATCGGAGTTCCCTCTCCCCAATTGATGGCTTGGCTCACAATCTGTACTGAAATTCTGTGTGGCATTGCGATCTTGATTGGAGCATTCGTTTCGTTACTCAGCATTCCGGCCATCATCCTGCTCGCTGTCGCAGTCTTCACGGTTCACCTCCCATATGGCTTTAGTTCGATCAAACTGCTGAGCTTCAGCGAGGGAAGGGCACAGTTCGGACCACCCGGATACGAATGCGACCTCCTCTACATTGCTTGCGTTGTCGCGCTTTTGCTGATTGGTCCAACTCCCTGGTCAGTCGATAGCTATCGATCTACGTCATGAGCAGCGCGGAGAAAATCCAAAGAGCGGCGCGTTCTCTCGTCGCGAGCATTTCTGCAAAGGGCATCGAATGGTGCCGTCCTGTCCCGAGGCGAGGCCGACGAAATGGGACCAAGCCCATATGACGTGGTTTTTCGAGGCGCGCCACCTATCGCAATTTCTTTCAACCGGAGCGCGCTGGCAGTTCACCGGAATACGTTTCGCAGCCTAACTATAACTAGAGGAGAAGCGAACATGGTCTCTGCGGCATTTCCGTAGCAAAAAGTAACGGCGGCGAGTCCTTGGCCGCGAGATGGCGTACGTGGAGGTAGGAGAGGGCGACCCCATCGTGCTGTTGCACGGCAATCCCACCTCGTCGTACCTCTGGCGCAACGTGTTGCACCTGCAGCCACTAGGCCGCTGTATCGCCCCCGACCTGATTGGCATGGACGACTCCAACAAGCTGCCTAACAGTGGCCCCGACTCATATGTATCCGATTGGGCGCGAATCCGAAAGACCAGTGGCTCGCCAAGCGCCAAGCGACCGAGAATCCTTCCTGCAATCGCGATGCACAGATTCTCGCAGCGATGAATGGCTGGTCACATTTTCATTGACTGCACGATAATCAATGAGGCTCCGTCAGAGCTGCGAGCAAACTTGATTCAAAGTAAACTGGAATGGATCACCCGCGTTCGAGGGTCGCAGAGGCCGGGTCGCCTGCTCAAGAACGTCTCAATCAGCAATTGCACGGCAAAAAAACGTAAGCAGCGAGGGGTTACCTATGCGGCGCGGCGCTCGCACAGACGATGAAGCCCGCCGACAGCAGACAACACGGCGCAGATTGTCGCGTTGTGCTCGTCGCGGTATCAATAGCAACAAGCGCGATCTGCGTCGGGACGACGTGCCAGGATGTGTTGCTGGCGAGGAACAGCCTCCAATCCTGAAGATGCACAAAAATCACTCGTCCTTTCGTCTCGTTTGTCGGACAATCAACCAATCGTATCGGGACGTAGCTGCCACGCCTAGAGTGCCGGAATGACCGAAGACGTTCGAGGAAACCGTTCCCCATCACGGCCCGGGGCATATCCAATCGAAACCTTGAGGTCGGATGACCAATTCGTCGTCTCGCGCGGCGCGTTGGCCGGCGAGGCGGCTGCCGTGTTGATGGTGACTCCATCCGCGCAGGTCCCGTCAGCGGAAACGCTGGAGCAATTGAGGCATGCCTATGCGCTTCGAGATGATCTGGCGAGTGCCTGGGCGACGCGGCCTGTGGGGCTCGACCAGGAGGGCGAGCGCTCCACGCTGCTCCTGGACGATCCCGGGGGCCAGCTGCTCGATCGGCTGGTGGGACGGCCGTTAGGCGTCGCGCCTTTCCTGCGTGTAGCGATTGGACTTGCTGTCGCGCTCGGTGGTCTCCACAAGCGCGGGCTGATTCATAAGGACATCAAGCCGGCCAACCTCCTCGTCGACGTTTCAACAGGTCAGGTGTGGCTGACTGGCTTTGGGTTCTGTTCGCGCGTCCCGCGCGAGCGAGTGGCTCCGGGGCCCTCGGAGGCGATTGCGGGCACGCTTGCGTACATGGCGCCGGAGCAGACCGGACGAATGAACCGGTCGGTCGACGTTCGCGCAGACCTCTACTCCTGCGGCGTCACGTTCTACGAGATCCTGACGGGACAATTGCCGTTCAGCGCCGCGGACACGATGGAGTGGGTTCATTGCCACATCGCCCGTCAGCCGCCGAAACCGAGCCAGCGCAGCGACGGTATTCCGCAGCCCCTCGATGCCATCGTGATGAAGCTGTTGGCCAAGACCCCCGAGGAACGCTATCAGACAGCCGCAGGCCTCGAAGTCGACCTGAGGCTGTGCCTGGCGGAATGGGAAGCCAACGGGCGACTCGACCCCTCCTTCGTGCCTGGAGGGCACGATGCTTCCGACCAGCTCTTCATCCCGGAGAAACTTTTCGGGCGTGAGGCGGAGATCGACGTTCTTCTCGGGGCGTTCGAGCAGGTCATGACCGATGGGGCGACCCAGCTGGTGCTGGTTTCGGGCTACTCGGGCATCGGCAAGAGCTCAGTTGTGCACGAACTGCACAAGGTGCTGGTTCCGCCGCGCGGTCTCTTCGCCGCTGGCAAATTCGACCAGTACAAGGGCGACGTCCCGTACGCCACTCTCGCGCAGGCCTTTCAGGGACTCGTGCGTGAGATCCTTGGCAAGAGCGACCCGGAGGTCACTGAATGGCGGGATGCCCTTCAGGAGGCGTTGGGCCCGAACGCTCAGCTCGTGATCCAGCTGGTCCCGGAGCTCGAGTTCCTCATCGGGCCGCAGCCGCCCGTTCCCGATCTCGCCCCGCAGGACGCGCGAAACCGGTTCTACCGCGTATTCCGCCGGTTCGTGGGTGTCTTTGCCCGGCCCAAACGCCCGCTTGTGCTGTTTCTCGATGACCTTCAATGGCTGGATCCCGCGACGCTCGACCTGCTCGAACATCTGGTCACCGAACCGGGCATGCGGCATCTGCTGCTGGTCGGCGCTTACCGGGACAACGAAGTCTCTTCGACGCATCCGCTGCTGCGAACGCTGCAGACGATCCGCAAGTCGGGAAAACGCGTCCACGAGATCTCACTGTCCCCGCTGACGGCCACCGATCTCGGACGGTTGGTCGCCGAAAGCCTCCGTGTCGAGCCGAGAACGGTCGAGCCTCTCGCGCAACTCATATACGAGAAGACCGGGGGAAATCCGTTCTTTGCGATCCAGTTCATCACAGCATTGGGTGACGAGCGACTGCTGTCGTTCGACCCGACCGTTGGCGCATGGCGGTGGGATATCGAACGTATTCGGGCCAAGCGTTTTACTGACAACGTCGTCGATCTTCTCGTACGGAAGCTCGATCGTCTACCGGTCGCCACGCAGAAGGTCCTGCAGCAATTCGCCTGCCTGGGGAACGAAATGCGGACGGCTTTGCTCGGAACGGTCTATGGCCTGCCTGAAAGCGACCTTCATGAAGCGCTCGAGCCGGGCGTCCGGGCTGGGCTCGTGTTTCGCCAGGATGACTCGTACGCGTTCCTTCATGACCGCATTCACGAGGCCGCCTATTCGCTCATTCCCGAGAATGAGCGGGCCGCAGCCCATCTCCGGATTGGCAGAGCGCTGTGGTCGGAGACCGGCCCGCTGCCGCTCGACGAGAATTTCTTCGACATCGTCAATCAGCTCAACCGGGGCGCGCCCTTGATCGACACGCCAGAGGAACGGGATCGGGTCGCCGAACTCAATCTGCGTTCCGGCCGGCGTGCCAAGGCCTCGACGGCTTACGCGTCCGCTAGGGGATATTTCGCCGCGGGTCGCGCACTGTTGACCGAGGACGGCTGGGACCGCCAATACGCCTTGACCATGGCGCTCGAGCTAGAACTGGCCGAGTGCGAATTCTTGACCGGTCTCATGGTCGAAGCAGAAGAGCGACTATCGAAGCTCGTGACTCGCGTCCGGAGCCTCGTGGACCGCGCGGCTGTCACCCAACTGCGTGTGACGATCTGCTCCGCTCAGGATCAGAACCAGCGTGCCGTGGAGTTGAGCCTCGAATTCATGCGACTGGTCGGAGTCCATTGGTCTGCGCACCCGACGAGGGATGAGGTCACGCAGGAATACGACCGGATTTGGCAGCGACTGGGAGAGCGTTCGATCGAGGCGCTCATCGACCTGCCCGCCATCACTGACCCGAATTGGCGCGCCGTTCTCGACGCCCTCACGCCGGCTTTACCTCCAGCCATTTTCACCGACGAAAATCTGAATTGCCTCATTTTGTGCCACATGGTGAATCTGAGCCTCGAATACGGGAACTGCGACGCGTCCTGCTTCGCGTACGCGATGTTGGCGAGCGTCCACGGTCCCTACTTCGGCGACCCGGCCACCGGATTCCGCTTCGGCAAGCTTGCAGCGGACATGGTCGAGAAGCCCGGGCTGGGTCGATACAAGGCCCGTGTTTCGGCAGTCTTCGCGATTCGCGTCAATCCCTGGAGCAGGCATGTCCGAACGAGCCAGGCGCTGACGCGGCGTGCGTTCGATATCGCTCAGGAGACCGGGGATCTCACATTCGCGGCATACGCCAGCACCTGCCTGATCACCCTCCTGCTGGCGGGCGGCAATGCCCTGGACGAAGTTCGAGGCGAAGCAGAGACCTCGCTCGCGTTCGCTCGGAAATCGAAGTTTGGTCTCGTTATCGAAATGCTGACAGGGCAGCTTCGGCTGATCCGATCGCTCCTCGGCATGACCCCGGATCTTGGTTCGTTCGACGACGGTGACTTCGATGAAGGCTCGTTCGAGCAGCACCTCGAGGCCAATCCGGAGCTGGCCATGGCCACTTGCTGGTACTGGATACGCAAGCTCCAGGTGCGTGTCCTCGCCGGCGATCACGGGGCCGCTCTGGCGGCCGCCGCGAAGGCGGCGGCGCTTCTCTGGACCTCGACGTCCTTTGTCGAGCTTGCTGAGTATCACTTCTATGGCGCGCTGGCGCGCGCCGCCAAGCTCGATGGAACGACGGCTGACGAGCGGCCCGAGGGCATGCAGGCGATCGCTTCCCATTGCGAGCAGCTCCAGGCGTGGGCCCGAAATTGCCCGGAGAACTTCGAGAGTCAGGCGGCGCTCGTCCGCGCGGAGATTGCCCGCCTCGAGGGTCGTGCGTTGGAGTCGATGGAGCTATACGAGCAGGCGATCCGCGCTGCACGGGAGAACGGTTTCGTCCACCTCGAAGCCGTCGCCCACGAGGTTGCCGCGCGATTCTATGCCGGGCGCGGCTTGGAAACGATCGCGCGCACGTATCTGCAGAACGCCCGCTCCTGCTATCGCCGCTGGGGCGCGGAGGCCAAGGTGCGTCAACTCGAACGCATGCACAGGCAGCTGGGCGAAGCGCCGCCGGCAAGGGTTGCTCTCGCCAAGACGTCCGGTACGTCGTTCGAGCACGTGGATCTGGCGACAGTCGTGAAGGCGTCGCAGGCGGTGTCGGGCCAGAGCGGCCTCGAGCGCTTGCTCAGGACGCTCATGATCATCATGCTCGAACACGCGGGCGCAGAGCGTGGCCTGTTGATTCTTCGAAGGGGGACGGATCTGCGGATCGAAGCCGAAGCCACAGCCGGCCCTGACGCGGTTACGGTTCGCCTGCGGCAATCGATGGTGACGCCGTCCGATCTCTCAGAACCAGTTCTCCAGTATGTCGTTCGCACGCACGAACCTGTGCTGTTGGACGATGCCCAAGCTGTCAATCCGTTCTCAGGGGACGAGTACTTCGCTCGCAAACACTGCCGGTCGGTCCTCTGCGTGCCGCTTTTGAAGCAGACGGAGCTCATCGGCGTCCTGTTTCTAGAGAACAACCTCACGCCGTACGTGTTCACGCCGGCGCGGATCGCGTTGCTCGAGCTCCTGGCCAGCCAGGCGGCGCTGTCGTTGGAGAGCGCATCGGTCGAGGAGAAGGACGCCCTGCTCAAGGAAGTTCACCATCGCGTCAAGAACAACCTGCAGCTGATAAGCAGCCTGCTCAACTTGCAGGCCGTTCGCATCGCGGACCCGGCCGTCGCGGAGCTGCTCGCTGACAGCCGGAACCGGGTGCGCGCCCTGGCGCTCGTCCACGAGAATCTCTACCGAGCAGGAAACTTCTCGCGAATTCCCATGGCCAGCCACATTCAGAGTCTGTGCGCCCACCTCAGCCGGGCGTATGACTCGGTTAGCCAACGTGCGGACTTGACACTCCTCGTCAGCGACTTGCAGCTGGACATGAGTCGGGCGGTCACGTGCGGCTTGATTATCAACGAGCTAGTTTCAAACGCGCTGAAGCACGCGTTTCCCGACGGCCGAGCCGGACGCGTGCGCGTCGAGCTCCGTCCCCTGCGCGGACAGCGATACGTCCTTGTCGTAGGCGACAACGGCGTCGGACTTCCGCCCGACATGGACGTTGGACGCATCGATTCGCTGGGTCTGCAGCTGGTGCGTGATCTGACTGAGCAGCTCCACGGCACCCTCACGGTGAGCCGTGACTCGGGGACGACCTTCACGATCACGTTCGAAGAAGCCGGCGGTGGAGAAATCGAGTCATGACACGCGCGCGGATCCTGATTGTCGAAGACGATCGCGTCGTCGCGCGAGACATACAACAACAGCTGACAAGGGCGGGGCACGCGGTCGTCGGGGTTGCGTCGCGCGCAGAAGATGCCGTGCAGTTGGCGATTCTGGCTGAACCCCAGCTCGTTCTGATGGATGTCCGGCTGGAGGGTGGGACCGACGGCATCGAAGCTGCCGGGCAGATCCGGGAGCGCTGCGGGATCCCGGTTGTCTACCTTACGGCTTACGCGGACGACAAAACGCTTCAACGGGCCGGCGTCACCGAGCCGTTCGGGTACCTGCTCAAGCCCTTCGAGGATTCCCAGCTGCGCACCGCGGTCGAGATGGCGTTGTACAAGGACGCGGCCGATCGCAAGCTCCGCGCGAGCGAACGCCGCTACGCGGTTACGCTTTCGAGCATCGGTGATGCCGTCATCGCCACCGACGAAAATCTCAAGGTGACATTCATGAATCCAGTGGCCGAAACGCTGACGGGCTGGTCATTGCGGGATGCCGCCGGATTGCCTCTTGCGGACGTGTTCCGGATCATCAACGAAGACAGCCGCCAGCCGGTCGAGAATCCCGCGGCCAACGTGCTGCGCTCTGGGATGATCGTCGGACTGGCCAATCATTCGATCCTGGTGGCACGGGACGGTCGCGAGCGACCCATCGACGATTGCGGCTCGCCAATCATCGACGACCGAGGGGCGATCACCGGCGCCGTCCTCGTCTTTCGCGATATCACGCAGCGCCGGCAAATGGATTCGGCCTTGCGCCGGGCACAGGCGGAGCTAGTAAATGCCGCACAACGGATGACGATGGGTGAGCTGGCCGCGGCGATCGCGCACGAAGTAAGCCAGCCGCTCTCGGGTATCATCATCACCGCGGGCACCAGTCTCCGACTGCTGGCGGTCGATGCTCCCGACCTTGAGGAAGTCCGGTCGAATACGCGGCGGACGATCGACGACGCGCAGCGCGCGGCCGATGTGATCGCCCGCCTTCGAACGCTGTTCGGGCAGAGGGAGTCCGACGCGAACGAGACGGTCGACCTCAACAACACCATCCAGGAGGTCATCGTTCTGACGCGAAACGACATTCAGAAGAGCGACGTGACGCTGCACCTGGCGCTGGCTGCTGATCTACCGACGGTCGTCGGCGATCGTCTGCAGCTCCAGCAGGTCGTGCTGAACCTGATTACGAATTCCATCCAGGCCATGAGCAGCGTGGAAAACGGGCCTCGAGAACTGGTTCTGGGTTCACGCGTCGATGACGGCCACATGGTGCAGGTCAGTGTCCGGGATTCGGGCATCGGCCTAGACCCGGCGAACACGGACCGGATCTTCGAGCCCTTCTACACCACCAAGAGCGACGGTATGGGAATGGGCCTCTCGATCAGTCGCTCCATCGTGGAGAACCACGGAGGACGGCTCTGGGCGGCATCGAATGACGGTCGGGGCGCTACATTCTTCTTTACACTGCCTGTGGGTGCGTAGCCGACGATGGGCAATCGCCAAGTCCGGTCGCTCGCACCTTCACATCCCGGCCTCGCCGGCGAAATCGAGGTGCGAAGGTGGCTGCCACAGCCGGACCGTGCGTGTTCATCATCGATGATGATGCGAGCGTGCGCGCCTCGATTCAGGGGTTGCTGAAGTCGGTGGGCTTGCGGTCCGAGGTCTTCGCCAAGCCGCAAGACTTCTTGAGGACCGAGCGAGGCGACGGCCCCAGTTGCCTGGTCCTGGACGTGAGACTTCCTGGCATCAGCGGACTCGACTTTCAAGAGAAACTGATCGCGGCAAGCATCCACATTCCCATCATCTTCATAACCGGCTACGCGGATGTCCCCATGTCGGTCAAGGCCATGAAACGGGGGGCCGTGGAGTTTCTGACGAAGCCGTATCGGGAGCAGGACCTGCTCGATGCGATTCAGCATGCTCTGGAGCGGGACCGTCTGACGCGCCAGGCCCACAGCGGAATGGCCGACTTGCGGGAGCGCTACGGTAGGTTGACCGCGCGCGAGCGCGAGGTCATGCGCCTCGTGGCGTCCGGCATGCTGAACAAAATGATCGCGTCGGAGCTCGGTACCAGCGAGATCACGGTAAAGATCCAACGTGGTCAGGTTATGCGCAAAATGCAGGCGGGATCCCTGGCGGAGTTGGTCAGAATGGCGGAAAAGCTCGATCTCCTGCCTGGCACATAGCGCTCCAAACTGGCCAGGGCTTGCGATACGCGAGTATGAAGGCCTTCATACCAACGCATGATGGCGGTGTGGCCGCGGCTGCACTATTTTTTGGTGTATGGTCCCTCAGGACGCGAGACTGGTTGCCATCGTCGATGACGATGAATCGATTCGGAGCGCTTTGCTGGGTCTGATGAAAGTGGTTGGCGTGCCGGCGCAAGCGTTCGGGTCGGCGGAGGAATTCCTGGAGTCCGGCGTGCAACGGCGGACCGGCTGTCTGATCGCGGATGTCCGAATGCCTGGAATGTCCGGCCTGGAACTGCAGGCTGCCCTGCGGACCGCCGATTGCAGCTTTCCAATCATCTTCATCACGGCGCACGGAAACAAGCACATGCGGGCGCGGGCGTTGAAAGCCGGCGCGATCGAATTCTTCGCCAAGCCGTTCGACCAAGAGGCCCTGGTGGCGCGCGTTCAAGCGGTACTGAAGCGTTGAGCCTTGGGATTCGGACCAGTACCCGGGAGGTCTCTCGTGTTCGTCGTGGAAAGCTTCGAAAACGGTGATAAGGAACGAACCGAGAGCGGGCTCGGTGAATTACTCGGCGCTGACTCTTCCCAGCGAGTTGTGGCCCCACAGCCCGAAACACGATCCCTTGCGGTGGGTCCCAAACTCGATCGCGTCATTGATCAGACTACGAAAGCGACCGCGGGCCGGGAAGCGGTGCAGGGATTGCGCTCGTCCGCGGTCGAGACGGAAGACCTGGCCTTTGTTGTAACAGCTCTTGCACACGAGCTCTCGGCCGTTCGAAACGGTGACACCAACAAGCATACGACGGCCGTCCGTGTGTACGTCGGGGGCATGCCGCGGAGTTTGCATCCGATCCTCCGAGACGAAGTTTATCGGGTTGCAGAGGAGGCGCTGTGCAATGCCTTCAGGCACGCACACGCGCAGCGGATCGAAGTGGAGATCCGGTTTGACGACCGACAGTTTCAGGTGCGAGTCCGGGACGACGGCAAGGGTATCGACCAGACTGTGCTTGATAAGCACTGGTCTGGACACTCCGGTTTGCCTGGCATGCGCGAGCGGGCCGAGTTCATCGGCGGTCACCTCGATGTGTGGAGTAATGTGGGGCTTGGCACTGAGGTGGATCTGACCGTCCCCGCCCGCGCGGCGTATGTCGATGCCAAGGCCGAGGCCAAGTGATATCGCTTTCGAAGGGCCGAGGCTAAACACTGGTCGGGCCCGAAGGGGTACATCGCCCATGCAAATCGCGGTGGAGAGAGAAATCTCGATTCGCGACCTGACGAAAAGAAAATCGCTGGCGCTCGTCGCGTATTGCCTCTTGTGTTCCCTGCTAACTCCATATGCGTACTCTCAAAATACAGCCGCGACGGTGACTGGCACAGTCACGGACAAGAATGGCGCTGCGATTCCCGACGTGGAGATTGTTCTTCAAAACACCAACACGGGCGTCCGACGGGTATCGAAGTCTGCGGCGGCCGGCACCTACTCGCTTACGGATATTGCGCCCGGAGAATACTCCATACGTGCGATGAAAGAAGGATTCAATGTTCAAGAAAAAACGGGCGTTGTGCTGCAGGTGAACCAGACGGCAACGCTGGAATTCACAATGCAGATTGGAGCGCTCAAGCAGACAATTACGGTTTCGGCAGATCTGTCCGTTGCCGATTCAACTACTTCCGCATTAGGGAGCGTGATCACAACGAAGCCAGTGAATGATCTTCCGCTGAACGGCCGAAACTTTACTCAACTGCTTGATTTGTCCCCGGGAATCAGCCCAATCAGCGTGGCGCAAAATTCCCAGGGGGGAAGCGGTTGGGGAGGACTGGCAATAGGCTCGTTCTCTTTTCCAGCCGTGAATGGGCAGAGAAATCGAAGCAACATGTTTCTCCTGGACGGAAGTAACGACCTGGCTTTTCTTGGAAGCTACAACTATGCTCCGATTATCGACGATATCGAAGAATTCAAAGTTCAGTCCCACAATGACTTGGCAGAGTTCGGGGGAGTCGCCGGCGGAATCATCAATGTCGTAACCAAAAGCGGAACGAATACCCTGCACGGTTCGGTTTGGGAATTCTTACGCAACGAAAAGATGGACGCCCGAAATTATTTTTCTCCCACCCGTAATCCTCTTCGGCAGAACCAGTTCGGTGTAGCCACAGGTGGACCAGTCGTCCTTCCGCATAACCTGTATAACGGGAAAAATCACACATTTTTCTTTTTCGCCTATGAGGGGTTTCGCCAAAGCCAAGCGCCGCAGACGATTGTTCGTGGGCCGACCGCCGCGGAACTCAAGGGAGACTTCAGTGCGCTTTTGCAGCAAGGCATCCAAATCTACAATCCATTCTCTACTAGGCCAGATCCATTACATGCAGGTGAATTCGTCAGAGATCCCTTCCCCGGCAACATAATCCCCCAAAATCTTTTGTCACCCGCGGCGACTCTTTACGCGACACTGTTTCCGCCTGCTGGCCCGCCTATCTCGGGAGGCAACGTCTACGACCCGACGAAGACCCTGCTTGACCAGGACAGCTATAGCCTGCGCATTGATCAGAATTTTGGGCTGCACGACTCTTTGTTTGGCCGGATTTCCTACTTCAATGAACCATCAAGCCAATCGGCGGGTTATCCGGGTGCACTGCACCAGATCGCGATCGATGGTTGGAACGCCAGCGTCGAGTATTTCCACGAATTCCGAGGCAGTGCCATTCTGGACTTACACTTCGGGCGCAACCTCGGGAACGACACGGTTTTGACGCTGTTCCCCAATGCCCCCGGCAATTTCTCAGATCAACTAATCAACGCTGGTTTCTCGCAGAAATTTCTTTCAGGCTTTACGGCGTTTCCCGGTTCACTCATCCCGATCATTGGCATCACGGGCTATGCGTCTTCAAAGGGCTACAACGGACAGACCGAGCAACTCGCGAATACGTATGAATTTGGCGGGAATTTTACCAAAATGCTGAACAAGCACACGATCAAAGCTGGTTACGACAATTCCATAGGAAATTTTGTTGGACCGGTCTACGCGGCAGGCGAAAGCTTTAGCGCATTTCAGACTTCCAATCTCGAAAACCCGGGCGGCCCAAGCGGCATGGGTAGCGGGGACGCACTTGCCTCGTTCCTGCTTGGCGTTCCGACGAGTTCCCTATGGCGGGATGCGCTCGTCACAGAGCACGACGGCTCAATTCAGGGAGTCTATGTTCAAGACCAATACAGGTATAGTCCGCGCCTATCCTTGAACTTTGGAATCCGCTACGATCTCTCGAAGTGGCCCGTCTACGGTTCTCTCGCGGACGGCACGGGATACGTCGGCGACATGAACCTTTCAAATGGAACCTATATCGTGGCTGCGCTTCCGCCCGCTTGTTCGGCTAGCAGAGGCGCCCCATGCATTCCCAACGGCGCTCTTCCAACAAACGTGCTGGTTAACGGCAGCCGGAACCTGCACCAGACAGACTACAGCAATTGGCAGGGACGGTTTGGTGTCGCCTATCGCCTTCGCGAAACAATGGCTATTTACGCCGGCTATGGCCGGTTCTACGACGAATGGAATGGAGTGGCGCAGTCCGCACAAAATATCGGAGGCACGTGGCCTTCCGTCGGCGCGCTAAACATCGATTCACAAAATCAGAATATACCCACGGCTACGATTGGAAACCCTCTCGGCTTCGGCCCGGCAGGAATCCTTTATCCGCCGGCGACTCCGTTCGGAAGTCCGAGCTTCTATTATGATCCTCACCTGAAGACGCCATATGTTGACACCTGGAACCTGCAAGTCCAGACACAGTTGAATTACCTTACAGCGCTGTCGGTTGCATACGTCGGTGCGCATGCCGGACACTTAGACCTGGGTGGCATACGAAATACGGCAACGTTTCCGGGGCCGGGGGATGCCGCGGTGGTTGCGAGCCGGCAACCCTTCCGATACATTACGCCGACGAGTTATGACGCAAGTATCGGCGACAGTAACTACAACGCCCTGCAAGTAACACTCAAGCGCATTGCCGGGAGGGGCCTCACGTATTTGGTTTCCTACACCTGGTCCAAATCCATTGATGTGGCGTGTTCGGGAAACTACGGCGTCGAAGGTTGTGAATTGCAGAATGAGTACTTCCCGCGCGGAGATCGAAGTGTATCGGGATTCGACGTTCCTCATTCGTTCGTCGCAAGTTTCAATTACGAACTCCCCTTTGGAACCGGCAAGTCGATTGACCCATCCAGCAAAGTGGTTCGTGCCCTCGCGAGCAACTGGCAGGTGAACGGTATTGTTGCCCTTCATTCCGGAATACCTTATGACGTGATCTACGAGGGAGACCTAGCGAACGTCGGCAATACGTTTGTTCGGGCGAACCTGGTTGGGAATCCCGCCCGGCAGCGTCCAAGTCCTGCGGCATGGTTCAATACAAGCGCGTTCGCCGTCCCACCCGCTTACACATTTGGGGATTTGGGGCGTAACTCTTTGCGGTCGGACTGGTACAAAAATGCCGATTTTTCTTTGTCGAGGCGATTTTCGCTCAGCGAACGAATACAACTTCAATTCAGAGCTGAGGCGTTCAACCTCACCAACAGTGTGGTTTTTGCCATTCCAGGGAATGTCATAAACGCACCTGGGTTTGGGGTCGTCACCGCCACCGCCAACACCCCGAGACAAATTCAGGTGGTGCTAAAACTTGAGTTCTAGGCTGTGCGCCCAAACGCACAGATTTGATTTCTGTAGGAAACATGGCAGAGCGCCGATCTCACAACGTGCGTGCATTCCGAGCGTTCTGCAAGGGCACTGCAGCTTCCTTATCATTCACGGTATTCACGACACTTCTCTGTGGTGTCCCTGCCAAAGCACAAGGAAACTCTATCTCGGACAATACCAGCACCGTGTTGCAACCGAGCATCAGGGCGCGAGCCATAAGGCTGCCTTGGACGGAGGGGAGCGACATTCGGTTAAAGCGACTTTCTACCGAAGCCGGGTTGTCACAGACGCGTGTAAGTCAAATTCTCCAGGACGATCAGGGCTTTATGTGGTTCGGGACCCAGCACGGTTTGAACCGCTACGACGGCTACAAATTTCGGGTATTTACGCCCGACCCTACACGCGCCAACAGCCTCAGCGGGGGTTGGATCTACTCCCTTTTCAAAGACCGATCCGGCATCCTGTGGATCGGATGTAACCAATTCCTCGACAGATTCGATCCGGTCACCGAGACGTTCAGTCATTATCGCCTTGGAAGTAATGATCTGAGGGGCGTTCCGCCTGTCACCTCCATCACGCAAGACACCTCCGGGATTTTGTGGTTAGCAACTGGCAAAGGTTTGTACGCATTGGATCCGAGTACCGGGCGGATGATTCACCATTACACGCATGATCCGCTGAATTCCTCAAGCCTGAGTGCCAATGACATCAACTTAACAGGTGAGGATCGAAGTGGCAGATTTTGGGTGGCCGACGGCGGCCATCTAGAAGAGTTGGACCGGGCGACAGGCAAGGTAACTTGGCGGTTTTCGCTGCCACAATCGGTACGCGACGATTTTTCAATTCAGGAAGACCGCTTTGGAAAATTGTGGATCGCCTACGACGCAATTGGGGGAGCTGGTGGAATTGTGTCTCTTGACCGCAGCCGCAACGAACTGACTTACTATTCGTTCTACGACCGCAAGTCGGGCAAGACGTTGCCGCTCGGCATGATTGCGATGCTAGAAGATAGTGAGGGGAACCTTTGGCTGGGAACTAAGAACTCCGGCTTACTGAAGTTTGCCCAAGAAACCGGAAAAGCCATCCGTTACCACCATCACGCCGATGACCCTGACAGTCTGGACGACGATCGAGTGATTTCTTTGAGTCAGGACCGCGAAGGAAATATTTGGCTAGGCCTGCACGCTCGAGAACCTGTTTTTTTCGCTACTCGGAAAGCATCATTCACCTCGCTCCTGCGTGGAAGCCTCACACGCAACTCCCTGGGTGAGAAAATGGTCAACGCGATCTATGAAGACCATCAAGGTACAGTATGGGTTGGTGTTGCTCGATCTCTAATTCGCATCGATCGGACGACTGGAAAGTACGATTCTTATAACCTGCCGGAGACCGGGGTAAACACCGATCTTGTTTCGATCACGGAGGATTCCTCGGGGGGTATCTGGGTCGGCACAGAGGGCGCAGGACTCTACCGGTTTAACGCCAAGACTGGTCAGTTCAAAAGATTCCTTCCGGATCCGTCAGCGTTCTTCGGGAACGTCATCATTCGGCTGTTCGTCGACCACACTGGCGCAATGTGGCTTGCAACATGGAACGGTCTTGATCGATTCGACCCTTTGACCGAACGTTTTGTTGTATACAAGCGCGATCTGCAGAGCCGAACAGAACAATATTACGATATCGCAGAGGACCGAAATGGGCGGCTGTGGCTTGGTGGCAACTCAGGTCTACAGCGATTCGATCCGGCTACCGGTAAGTTTATTGGATACGAACATCAGCTCGATAATCCCAGATCTCTCAGCGACAACGTCATCTCATCGGTGCTCATTGATCACTCAGGCAAGATATGGGCAGCTACCTACAACGGGCTCGCCGAACTGGATCAGGAAAGCGGTACGTTTACCAATTATTACGCCAAGGACGGACTTCCTAGCAGTAGGGTCAGCTGTGTGTTGGAGGATGAGCATGATGTCATGTGGCTGAGTACGGCCCGGGGGGTATCCAGATTCGATCCATTGACAAAGGCATTCAAAAACTACTCTACCGCAGATGGTCTTCCTGGCATGGATTTGACTGGCTGGCGCACATGTTTCAGGAGTGCGAGTGGTGAAATCTTCTTCGGCGGCTTCGGCGGAGGAACAAGTTTTTTTCCTGACCACGTGGTCGACAACTCTTACGTTCCACCAGTCGTTTTCACCGATTTCTGGCTAGCTGGCCATCCTCTCGAAGTAGGCGGCAGCTCTCCGCTGAAGAAGTCGATCAGCTACACGGACTCCATCACCCTTTCTCACAAGCAATTTCCCTTTTCACTGGAGTTCGCGGCACTCAGTTATTCGACTCCAACGATGAATCGTTACCGGTATCGGCTGGACGGCATGGATAAGCAATGGAATGAGGTTGGTGGAGACCAACGCGTTGTGAACTATACGGCTCTGCCTCCTGGCAGATATACCTTCCTTGTGCAAGCCACGACGGGGCAAAGCGATTGGAACTCCACCCAGACGGTCTTGGACTTCAAAGTTTTGCCTCCCTGGTGGAGTACGTGGTGGTTCCGATCGGCGGTTGCCACCTTATCGGTAGCTCTGCTATGGGGAGGTTATCGGTGGCGCTTTGAGCAACTGAAACGCCACGAAAAGAAGCTTCACGATGTGATCGAAACTATACCGACATTTGCCTGGACCGCGCTGCCCGACGGCTCTGTGGACTTCGTCAATCGCCACTGGCAGGAATATACGGGTTTGTCCAGTGCGAAGACCTCGGGCTCAGGTTGGGAAGCCGCGGTCCACCCCGCAGGCCTGAAGGGACATTTGGAGAAGTGGCGCGCCTCGCTGGCGACCGGCGAACAGTTCGAGAATGAGGTGCGCTATCGGAGAGCTACGGATGGGCAATATCGGTGGTTTTTGGCTCGCGCCGTGCCGCTGCGGGATGCGCGAGGCAACATCCTCAAGTGGTACGGTATGTCGACGGACATCGAAGATCGCAAACGCGCCGAAGAAGAACGCGAGACACTACGCCAGGACCTCGCGCACATAAACCGGGTCACTACGATGGGGGAACTAACTGCCTCGCTGTCGCACGAAATCAAGCAGCCAATTGGGGCGGCGGTAACAAATGCTGACACCTGCGTACGATTACTTGATCGCGATGAGCCCGATGTACCGGAGGCGCGCGAAGCTGCTTTGGAAATGGCCAAAGACGCCAGGCGTGCAGCCCATATCATCGACCGTGTCCGCTCGCTGTACCGAAAGGGTTCTTCACAAGTGGAGCTAGTTGACATAAACGAAGCTATCGGAGAGATGGTCGTTATATTACGAAACGAAGCGAATCGGGTTTCCGTCACGATGCCTACCGATCTCGCCGAAGGGCTCCCCAAAGTTATGGCGGACCGTGTGCAACTGCAGCAGGTGCTCATGAACCTCATGCTTAACGGCATCGAGGCGATGAAAGAGACAGGCGGACTCCTTACAGTCAAGTCACAGCAGAGTGAGAACGGCCGAGTTCTGATCTCAGTCAGCGACACCGGCCTAGGATTGCCGACCGAAAGTGCGGATCAGATCTTCAGTGCCTTCTTTACGACTAAACCTCAGGGCAGTGGCATGGGGTTGGCGATCAGCCGCTCTATCATCGAGTCTCATGGAGGCCGCCTCTGGGCTATGCCCAACGACGGACGCGGCGCGACGTTCCATTTCACTTTGCTAACCGCAGCCGAAGTAGCGAAAGCGCCCGCCGCCGGAACATAATTTCTGACGTGGACTGAGCCCAGCAAATCGGGACTAGAACTTACGTGTCAATACTGATTCCAACCAGTTTTGAAGTAAACTGGCAGTAGCTGCATGACCTCTCCCGATACTCCTACTGTGTTCATTGTGGATGATGATGCCCGCATGCGCGCAGCCATGCAGCGTTTACTAAAGACGGTAGGCTTGCATTCCGAGTCGTTTGCCGCGCCACTGGATTTCCTGCGGCACAAGCTTCCAAATGGTCCCAGCTGCCTCATACTGGACGTGCGACTTCCCGGAATGAGTGGCTTGGAGGTCCAAAGCAAGCTAAACGAGGCCGGCGCTCAGATTCCCATCATTTTCATCACCAGCCATGGGGATATTCCCATGACTGTCAAAGCAATGAAGTCTGGCGCGGTGGAGTTTCTGACAAAGCCTTTCCGCGATCAGGATCTGATCGATGCGATTCAGCAAGCTCTGAAGAGCAATGCCGAAGCGCGGCAACAACAGAGCGAGCTTGCGCAATTGCAAGAACGCTACGCGAAATTGACAGCGCGCGAGCGCGAGGTCATGCGTCTTATTGTTTCCGGGATGCTTACGAAGCAGATTGCCTCGACACTTGGCACCACCGAAATCACTGTGACCGTGCAACGCGGGCACGTAATGCGCAAGATGCAGGCAAACTCACCCGCTGAGCTAGGAAGAATGGCAGAAAGGCTCAAGCTTCCGGCGGCCCTTTAGCCCGTACCGCCGAGAGTCCCTACTCAGCCCGCCGGATTACGAGCTCCGTTATACATACATATAACCGCCCTTATCACAACCAATAATTGCGTTCTGCTAACAGCGGATCAATCCTGTGCATTATGGCCAGAGAAAACGAAAAGATGGTTGCTGTTATTGACGACGACGAATCGTATCGAGGGGCCGTACAACGTTTGCTGAAAGCGGAAGGCTTTTCAGTGCAATCCTTCGCCTCCGCCGAGGATTTCTTAAGCTCTGGCCGGCAACACGAAACTGGATGTCTGATCGCCGACATCCGCATGCCGGGGATGTCTGGGCTGGACCTGCAGGCTAAGTTGAACGCTGATCACTGCCCGATCCCGACCATTTTCATTACTGCGCACGGGGACGAAACCCTGCGATTGCAGGCAATGCGAGGCGGTGCGGTGAAATTTATGGTTAAGCCTTTTGACTGTGCAATTCTGCTTGAGAGCGTCCGAGCGGCCTTGCAAGACTGAGGGCCGATCAAATCGATTGCGCGTTCTTGGTGGAGGTAGTTGTGGGTGCATTTGAGAGACTACGGCTTGTCGAATACAGCGACAGAGACCGGCAATTTGATCACATTGTGGGCAACAGCCCCGCTCTTGAGTCAGTTCTCGCGGAAGTGCAACGTGTAGCGCCAACTGATTCCACTGTGCTGGTTCTGGGAGAAACCGGAACGGGGAAGGAATTGGTCGCCCACGCTATTCACAACCTGAGCCCGCGCTTTGGCCGCCCATTCGTGAAGCTTAACTGCGCTGCCATCCCCATCGATCTTTTGGAGAGTGAGTTGTTCGGGCACGAGAAGGGTGCCTTTACCGGGGCTATCGCACAAAAAATTGGCCGTTTTGAAATGGCTGATACCGGTACTCTCTTTCTTGACGAAATTGGGGACATGCCCTTGGCCCTGCAGCCGAAACTTTTGCGTGTTTTGCAGGAACAGGAGTTCGAGCGGGTGGGCAGCGGACGCACGCACCACATCAATTTGCGTCTAGTTGCCGCCAGTCATCGCGATCTGGCCCAGATGGTTGCACATAATGAATTCCGCGGTGATCTTTACTATCGACTGAACGTATTTCCCGTCGTGGTTCCGCCTTTGCGAGAGCGTCGAGAAGACATACGGCAGCTGGTCGTTCATTTCGTCGAGGTGTTCGCCCGGCGGATGGGGAAGCACATTGAAGAGATACCGGAGAAAACGATGAATGCATTCGTTGCATATCCCTGGCCCGGCAATGTGCGGGAACTCCAAAACCTCATTGAGCGGGCGGTAATCCGATCTGAGGATGGCGTGCTGCCCAATCCTCTGCCTCCATCACAAACGAATACAATTCCTCCTGTTGGCCAACAGTGCACACTGCTCGAACACGAAGCAGCTCTGATCTTGCAGACGCTGCGGGCTGCCGGAGGAATGATAGGGGGACCCCGAGGAGCAGCTGCCCGGCTGGGGCTTAAACGCACAACCTTGATCTCCAAGATGAAGAGGCTCGGGATCTACCGACCGCGATATCAACGACTCACGGATGCGGTCAACGAGGGACCGCAGCTGACGTTATAAGTCCCGTTCGGTGCTGTGCCCGGTGCGCTTGCACGGGCTGGCGCAAAAGTTAGTTGTTCCTGCCTTAGGCAGTTGCAAAAAAACCAACCTGTGCCTTCTGCAAATTAGGTGCTCGCCAAAGGTCGTTACGGCGTCACGGCGATGCTTCGACGTATCCAAGCCTGTTGTCGGAAGTCTCTGCCTGATGGATCCCTGCCGCCCCGCGAGCTCCCTGTGTCCAATTATCGGCGTCCGTATGCCTCGGCAACTGTGAGTTCCCGATCGGGACCGTGCGGAATTACCGTTTGGCCCGGCTCAAGATGGAGCTGGATACCGTCAAGTGCACCGAAACGATATCCGGCTCGCACGACACCAGCCCGGAGATCCGGCCAACTTCAGCATAGGCCTCCCGATAGGACCATGCCGCCAGACGTGCGTCACCGATATCGTAGTAACTGCACAAGCCTTTGTATGGGCAGAAGGTCTGACGCTCCACGAAGGTCAGAGCGGAGTCATCGATGTCGGCACGTGGAACGTACCAGCGTGGCGCAAAGCCGGACTCGTAAAGGACGACCGGCCGCTTGGTATCGGCGACGACGCGGTCGTGATGACGAACCACGAGATGGCGTGAAGCTTGGCGGATGTCGATGCGGTGGTAACTATCGGCGGCATGGCCCATGATCCGTTCGTCTTCTTCGTAGAAGGCGTCCATGGCCGGCCAAGCAAAGGCGATCCGCGCCCGCAGCTCGCGTGCGTATGCGGGCAGTTCGATATGTTGCCACGCCCCACGCGGTGAGCTCTTCCCGCCCGCCTGGACGGTAAACCAACAAGTGTGCCCGAGGTCAGGGTGCCGGGTGCTGTGCTCGTTAGGTTCTAACCTTTCTCGAGAGACGTCGGTCTCCGGGAAATAGGCCACTGGATACCGACCAGGTTCAAAGAGTAGGAGAACGTGCTCACTGTCGGCGATCCAAGCTCCCCCGAAGCGCACGCGCGTGCGGCGCCGCAGTGCCTCGGCGTACAGGAGTCTCATAGGCAGCGGCTCGGGAACTAGGAACCGCCCGATTGCTCCTGGTGAGAGCGGACCTTGTTGCCAAGATAGCCCCATTAATCACCTCCCAAAGTTTCACGTGAGAATCGGAAATTGACCTAGATCCCTAATGGGCAGTGTGGTCCCGCATCCCGCTCACCTTGCGACGGCCCCGCTCCCCTTGCCACAAGCTTGTTTGGGTCGAAAACATAGATTGCATAGCGATTTATTTTGAGTGCCTGCGTGAAGGCCTCTATGGTTAACGCCAGCTGATCGAACGTGCACACGTAGTTTCGGTCGTCTGGAACTTGGGTAAATCCAAAGCCTGGAAGATCCGGGGCAATCACGCAGTGCTCATTGGCAAGGCGTGGAATGAGTTCGCGAAACCTAAACGATGAAGCCGGGAATCCGTGGAGCAAAAGAACTACGGGCGAACTTGCGTCCCCTGCGGCACGATAAAATACGCGGACTCCATCAGCCTCGACTCTTTGGATGGAAGTCGGAACCACACTGAACGGCCCCTGGCCCACTTCCGATTGAGTTCCCCGTGCGTTCCGCGCCGTCGCCCGGCGTTTTGCAACTGTTCCTGACATCGCTTCACCCATCCAAGCCTTCTCTCGACCACAGGCACTTTTATGAGAGCTTACGTGCCGTGGCGGAAAATACAACGTTTGTCATTTACGTGATGGAGTTTGGCGCAGTACGGGCCCATGCCACCGCGCAGCCAAAGAAAGAGTTCTGCGGCAACCAACATTCCAATTGTCGGCGCCAGGAAATAGACCCACAAGACATGCCAGTAGCGGCCGAGAAATGCCGAGCCAAAGGTCCGCGCGGGGTTCATGCTCATTCCGGAGAGCGGTGTCTCAAACGTGATGAAAATTGCGTAAAGCATGCCCACGAAATAGGGCGTGTAACATGAAAGAAAATCATGATTGGAGATAAACAAAACGGTGAGCATCAAAACAAACGAAATGCCCACTTCGGCAATGAACGCGATACCAGCCCCGTGCATTCCAGGGAGTGTTGCGGCGTAACGAATTGTCGGGTTCCCTGGCGCGCCCAACAAAAGAGTAGCGGCGATGGCTACCCCAGCGGTTGCACCAGCGAATTGTGCGACTCCGTAGAAGACTGCATCCCAAAAGTCCACCGTGCCCAGGCGGTAGAAGGTGAAGGTTATCGCTGGATTGAGATGACCTCCGGATTGTTTGCCCCAGGGTGATAGAGCAATGGCGGCAATGGTTACCCCAATCGAGATGCCGAAGCACGCACGACGAACAGTGCTACCCGGTAGTACATGGCGAATTGGCGAGGCAGGGTGCTGGATCAAAGTCGCAAATATGCACGTGAAGAACAGATACAACCCCATCTCGATAAGTTCCATCGCGTATTCTGGCCAATGAAGCCTCAGACTCGTTACGACATTTAGCTGGTGCTTCATCTCGTCACTCGTCCGCTGGCGATTCACGCCTCCCACAAACGTTCTTCGGATACTGGGCAGAGGAACTCCGCTTGTTGGTCCGAAGTCGGGATTCTCTTTAGGTAAGTGCACTCTATAGCTTCAACATCCAGTCCGCGATGGCCCGCCCGATCTCGTGAGGCGAATCTTCCTGGACGTAATGGACTCCCGCGATTGTCACCTCAGTCTGCGCTGGCAGACTGCGGGCGAACTCGACATCCGAACCGGCGGAGAGTATCCCGCCGGGCTCGGCCTTCAAGAACAGCTTGGGCACACTGCTTGCCTTGAGCCATTCATCGTAGGAGGTCACGATCGCAACCACGTCGGCGGGCTCGCCCTCGATCGGGATCTGCCTCGGAAAAGTCAGGGTCGGACGTCGCCCCTCGCCTGGTTCGGCGAACGGCCGTCGATATTGCGCCATCTCCTCGTCGGAGAAGGTGCGCAGGATAGCGCTTGGCAGAATCTTCTCGATGAAGAAGTTATCTAGGAGGACCATCTCCTCGCCGGCCTCGGAACGCAGCCCCTGCAAGGCTGGACGCATGTTGAACTTGTCCCAGTGGTCCCAACGCTGCGGCACCAGGATCGCCTCCATATACGCGATGCCCTTGACGGCCTCGCGGTGGCGGTTGGCCCAGTCGAAGCCGAGAGCCGAACCCCAGTCATGGATGACCAAGGTGACACGCTCGCGCACATCCAAGGCCTCGAGCAGGGCGTCGAGGTAACGGCGGTGCTCGACGAAGCGATACGAGCCGGGGCCACTGTTTGGCAGCTTGTCGGAGTCGCCCATCCCAATCAGGTCGGGGGCGATGCAGCGGCCTAATGGCTGCAGGTGCGGCAACACGTTGCGCCAAAGATACGACGAGGTGGGATTGCCGTGCAGCAGCACGATGGGGTCGCCCTTTCCCACCTCCACGTACGCCATTTCGCTGCCGAGGACCCGCCGGCGCTGCTTTTGGTACGGAAATGCCGCGGAGATCTTGTTGCCTTCCAGCTTGCTACTCATCGCCTGGGAAATCATGAAGCGCTCCTTTTCGGTGGGGTGGCCGCGCTCGACGAAAGAGCGGCGAACTGAGTGGACCCCGATGGAATCGCACCACCCTCTTCAATCGATGCCGGTCCAATGAAAGCAAGCAATGGGCCAATCAGAGAGCCTGATGCAGCTGAAATCATTAGCTTATTCGGCTAGCGACAGTTCGAAAGGAACAGTGACTGTCTCTGGATCGACAAATCGACACCTGCGGTCGAAATACAGTCATCCGCAATCCATAGAATCGAGGCGCACGGAGTGCTTGTAAGGAGAATGCAACCTCAAGACATGCTTACGGCACAAACAGGAGCGCGAAGGCGATTTCTGTTTCAATCTGCCGTGGCGTTCTACCCTATCGCTGGAGGAAAGAATTCTCAATTCACCCGCGGCCCCTTTGCAAGATAGTCGTAGGGATGTGAACTCAAATCCGATCGCCGGTGGGGCCAAAGCGCTCCGTCCTGATCCTGTCTCGCTCGATGCCGACGGCAGTAAGGAGGTCTGCCACAGCGTCGACGAATGACGTAGGACCGCAAACGTAGCAAGTTGGAGAAAGATTTGCAGGCCAGACCGTGTCTGCGATCAACGTGGCATCAATGCGGGCTGGCGGCCGCGCCCAATTCTTCGGAACCGCTCGCGTGTATGCGTAGGTTACAACGATGGAATCCCTTCGCCCCAAGAGCGAATGCAATTCATCGCTATAAAAAACGGCTCTCGGGTCCCTCGCTGAATACAAGAGATTAAACGGTGCCGCGCTGCCCACCGAGACTCGCGCCCGAATCATGGCCATCAGCGGGACGATGCCCGAACCTCCTGCGATTAGTTGAATAGGTTCAGTCTGTTGACTGCGCCACACAAACCAGCCGCCGATTGGGCCGCGCAATTCCAGACCATCGCCAACTGTAACTTGTTGCGTGAGATACGGCGACACTTCACCGTCCGGCAGTCGTTCGACGGTTATTTGAACGTGCGCTCCGGAGTTCGGCGCAGAGGCAATGGAATAGGATCTGACTGCAGAGTATCCATCCGCGGCCGTCAAGCGCACGTCAACGTGCTGGCCCGCGAGATGACCGGGCCAATCCGGAACCTCGACCGTGAGTGTCCGCGCCGTCGCGGTTTCGTCGTGAAGATCAACGACCGTTCCAACGCGCCAAATTATTTGTCGTCCGAGTATCGTTGCTCCCGCCATGGATCTCCATAAATGTGATAGCCGAGGCCTTCCCAGAAACCGGGCTTGTCCTGCGCCATGAGCTGAAGACCTCGCACCCATTTGGCGCTCTTCCACAGGTAAAGATGAGGGACGAGCAGGCGCGCTGGGCCGCCGTGTTCCGGCTCAAGATCTTTGCCGTCGAATCGAAAGGCGATCCACGCCTTCTTGTCTTTAAGATCGTCGAGAGGGAGATTCGCGGTGTAGTCGCCGTAGGAATGAGCCATGACGTAAGAAGCGTCCGTCGGCACGTCCGCAAGGAGTGTGTTGAGAGAGACGCCTTCCCAACTGGTGCCGAGTTTCGACCATTGCGTTACACAGTGCAGGTCGACAGTAGCGGTTTCGGTTGGCAACTCCCGAAACGATTTCCAATCCCATCGCCGCAGGAGCGCATTGTTTTCGTCCCGGATCGTAAACTCCCAGCGATCGAGCGGAATGTGTGGAGTCGGCCCGGCCGACAATACGGGAAAGCCTGTGGTGAGATACTGCCCTGGCGGAAGGTTTGTGCTTTCCGCGCTCCGGCGGCCGGAAAAACCTCGGGAGATGACGCCCATCTGTAATTCTCCTTGCTGAACGGATGTTGCGGAGAAGGTCGATTCCCGACTCGCGGTCAAGCAGGTGTCTGGAGCGCTACGCTGCGTCAGAAGCGAGGCCGCCTCTCTCAATGATGAAGCTCGCGATCTGCTCGACGCCCTCGCCACTTTTCAAATTGGAAAAGACAAAAGGCCGGTGGACGCGCATTCTCAGCGTGTCGGTTTTCATTACTTCGAGATTGGCACCAACCAAGGGAGCCAAATCGATCTTGTTGATCACAAGAAGATCGGAGCGCGTAATCCCCGGGCCGCCTTTGCGCGGTATTTTTTCGCCCTCCGCAACGTCTATGACATAGATGGTCAAGTCGGCCAGCTCCGGACTGAAGGTAGCTGCCAGATTGTCTCCACCGGATTCGACGAAGCACAATTCCGCGTGCGGGAATTTCTGACTCATTTCTTCAATCGCGGCGAGGTTCATCGAAGCGTCCTCACGAATTGCCGTGTGAGGACAACCGCCGGTCTCAACGCCCATGATGCGCTCGGCTGGAAGAGCTTCCGCGCGCGTCAGGATGAGCTGGTCTTCCTTGGTATAGATATCGTTCGTGATCACGTAAATGTCGTAGTGGTCGCGAAGCCGCTTGCAGAGCGCTTCGACGAGAGCGGTCTTGCCGGATCCAACCGGGCCACCGATTCCGACGCGGAGAGGATGATTTTTCTGGAGTGCGGCAGAAACGTGAGTCATGAGCGGAACAACCTCGTATATTGAGTTTCGTGAGCCATAGATGCGAGGTCCACCATAAAAGCAGCGGATCCAAGGTCGTGGATCGTCACCGTTGCCGCAGCCGCGCTCGTGGCGAGCACAGTGTCTTCGAGGGCGGCAATCGCAGCTTGGCCATCGGTTTGACCGAGAGGGATAAGCCGGACGCCGGCAGTCACCAGATTGGCGACATAACCTTGCAGGAAAGCGGGCAGCGCCAAGACCATCGGGATGTCCTGTTTCGCGCAGCGGATGCCCAGGACCAGGGCCAAGGAGAGTGGTATGCGACGGTCCGCAAGTGTTTCGGCAATCTCGTCTAAGAGGGGATCACACCACACTTGTCTGAGAGTTGAGCGACAGGCGGAAGCCTGCTGTGCCGACTCGAGCGCGAATTCAGCTGTCCCGCGAAAAGCGGCGGCAAGTTCCGCAATTTCGAGTAGCATGAATCGATCGCCACGCATGGCAGAGGACCATGCTTCACGGAAGAAGATGGCTTCATTTCTCCCCGGGCCGTAACGAAGATCGGCCGCCAGCCAATCGACAAGGCTCGCGCGGTCGTGTACAGACCCTGCCTCGACTGCCCATTCGACTCCGTGCGAATAACTGTAGGAACCGATCGGGAAAGCCGGTGAGAGCCAGGCCAGCAATCGCAGGAACGGGAGTGGCTGAACGGAATGAAGTCCGTTACGCATGATGGTGTGCGTGATCGTCATGATCGTGACGATGATGATCGTCGTGATGGTGGTGGTCGTGATTGTGAGTGGCACCGTAGGCACCGCCTTCGGGCTGAAAAGGTGCCTGGACCTTTTGGATTCCGGCTCCGAAACCCTGAAGCATTCCTTCAATAACGTGGTCGGGCCGGATACGGAGGACGTCTTTGCGAATCTCAGTAGGGAGATGGCGATTTCCAAGATGCCAGGCAAGTCGCATCAGCTGATGGCGGTCTTTGTGCCGGACTTCCACCAGCGATTCGGAGGCGGCAGTTATCCTGAGCCAGGCTCCGTCGTCGAGTTGGAGTCCGTCGCCGTCGGCCATGGCGACCGTCTTCGGCAGATCAAGCAGGATGTCCTCGCCCTGGTCTGTCGTAAGGCGAATGCGCCGTCGATGACGTGCGTCGAAATCGAGTGTGAGAGTGCCGCCGGCGTTTTCTGTCGGCCAGTGTCCGGCGGAGCGATGAATAGAAGCGTTGCGCATGGTGATCCGTCCTCAATAAAGAAAATAACGTTGGGCCAAGGCCAATACTTTCGCTGGTTCGCATGTGAGCAAGCGGCCATCGGCGCGCACTTCATACGTTTCCGGATCGACTTCCATGCGCGGCGTGGCGTCATTGAGCATCATCGAACGCTTGCCGATCGTGCGGGTGTTGCTTACGGGAAGAAGCTTCTTTGCGAGTCCGAGAGACCCGCCGTTTTGCGCCAGGGCTTGGCTCACGAACGTGACGGAGCTCTCCGTCATGGCACGGCCGAACGCTCCGAACATCGGCCGATAGTATTCCGGCTGAGGATTCGGAATGGAT
>Ga0126381_100001141_pt1 | contig 28830 bp, 31 predicted proteins | sample PanSoiMetPlot_28_FD_96465 | JGI IMG/M metagenome (GOLD analysis project Ga0126381, IMG submission 96465) | Tropical forest soil microbial communities from Panama - MetaG Plot_28 | ecosystem: Environmental > Terrestrial > Soil > Tropical forest > Bulk soil | place: Panama | collected 2016-02-17
GGGCTGGATGGCGCGCGCATCGAGCGGCCCCAGCGACTCACCGTCCTTCAGCGCGCGCTCAACCTCCTCCGCCATCCGCGCCACTTGACCCGAGGCGTGAATGCGGAAACGAGGTGTACCCGCGCCCGCCTCGACCCTGACTGCGCCGCCACGCGGCAGGCAATCGGCGCCCAGAAGTGTCGCGTTCATCAGCAATTTGGCCCAGTCCTTGGCCCAGTAACTCTGCGGCACGTTCCATTCCAGCTTGACCTTGCCGCCTTCCAGCAGGCCCTGGATCAAACGGCCAACCTCGCCCAGATCGAGTTCAGCGCCCGCCGAGCCCGCCGCGCCGAACGCGATGCGCATGAATTGAATGCGGGCAAGCGCCTGGTTCGCACTCGTCGCTACCAGCCGGATGGCGTCTTCGCGCATGGCGGCGTCGCGCTCGTCCTCCAAGACTTCCAGCCCGTTGACCACAGCGCCCAGGGGCCCAACAAGGTCATGGCAAACACGGCTCACCATCAAGGCGGAAAATTCGATCTCGTTCATTTCTACCCCCACCTATCCGCCAGCAAGTCGGCCCGCCGGTGGACATTCGGTGAACTTGGCCATTCACCTCAATCCCTTTACGGTGCTACGCACGCGCGTCGGGGAAAGCCGGTGCTACGGTTTTCAAATGGCAAACAATAGCGAGCGGTCTTAAGGAATGATTAAGGACAGCGCAACCGAGGCCCGACTGGCGGCCATCGCCCATGCGGCGGGCGGTGTAATCATGCGACACTACCAGGAAGGTGCAACGCCGCGCTTCAAGGACGACCGCACCCCGGTGACCGACGCGGATGAAGAGGCGGAAGCGCTGATTCTGGAAGCCCTCGCCAAGGATTTCTCGGGGATCCCGGTCGTGGCCGAAGAAGAAATGGCGTCAGGCCGAACTTGCGAGCCCTGCAATCATTTCTTTTTGGTGGATCCACTGGATGGGACGCGCGAATTCCTCAAGCGGAATGGTGAATTCACCGTAAATATTGCAGAAGTGAGAGGCGGGGTGGCTGTCGCTGGCGTGGTCTATGCACCGGCAAGGGCCCGACTTTTCTTCGGCGGCGCCGGCGGCGCCTTCGAAATTCTTCAACAAACGGACAAAGGTCTCGACATCAATGCTGCTCGCGCCATCAGCACGCGCGCCGCGGCGCATGACGGCTTGGTTGCTGTGGGAAGCCGCAGCCATCAAGATCGAGAGACCGAAGCCTTTCTTGAGCGCTTTACCGTCAAGCAATACATCGCCGCGGGCTCATCACTGAAATTCTGCCTCGTGGCGACAGGCGAAGCTGACATCTATGCGCGAGGCGGACGGACTATGGAGTGGGACACGGCGGCTGGCCATGCTGTGGTTGCAGCTGCGGGCGGGACAGTCAGGCGTTGGGATGGCGCCCCATTCCTCTACGGCAAACCGGGGTTTGAGAATGGCGCGTTCGTAGTGCGGGGCCGTTAAAAGGCTCGTTATAAATTGTCCAGGTCGCGGCGGCCCTCGTAGAGATATTGGCGCCACCAATAGAAGAACAGGACCGTGAGCGTCAGGCTTAGCAGGATTATGGGCAGACTGATCTTGACCGGCGGATTGTAGAGTTGAACCTGGAAAGCGATCACAAGGCCCAGCAGATTTAAGCCCAGCCAACGCGAAAGCTTCTTGGCCTTACCGGGCGTGAATTTCCGAAAAAATCTCCGATTGCTGCGCATCGTGTCACGATGATGGAACCCAGTTAGCGATCCATATCATGGCGGGATGAGTAAAAGATTAACACCATCAGTCCGGCGCCTACCAAGAACGTAACGACTGCGCCCATCGCCATGAACACCCAGCCCAGGGGCGACATTTTGACCCCGCTCATGGCGTTCCACGCGCTCACCGCGTACCAACCGGCCCACGCCAGCATGCCCAGCATGATCAAAATCGCCACGATGCCGAAGACTGAAGGTCCCGATCCGCCTGCATCTTTCGGCTTGCCGTCGCTGTCGCTTCCCGTCATGGGCAAGTTCCTTTCCGAGGTCGTAACCATATCGCGGGAACGCCCCTCCACTGTAAAAATGCCTAAATTTGGGACAGACTGGAAGCTGCAAACGTCGAGGGGATTCGCATGAACCGCAAGGAATTCATCGCCGGTCTGGCATCGTTGGTACCAGGGACCCTGCTGGTCCCGGGTGTGGCACGAGCGGACGATCTGGGCGAAAACGCCAAATATACCGCCAATGAAATCACGCAGGCGGGCGCCGATTTCTTCGGCATAACGACCGAGGCAATGGCCAAGGCGGTACAGCATATCTTTGGCGATTTGGGCGAGCCCGATGCCTATATCAAAGGCGACGAAGGTTCAGGCGCATTCGTCGTAGGACTGCGCTATGGATCGGGTTATCTGATCCGCAAGGCGCGCGATCCGATCATGGTTTATTGGCGTGGGCCCTCGGTCGGTTTCGACGTAGGTGCCAACGCATCGAAGGTCTTCACATTGATTTATAATCTGCGCGAGGACCGCCGCCTGTTCCAGCGTTTCCCGGGCGTCGAAGGCAGCATCTATTTCGTCGCGGGACTGGGCGTGAATTACCAACGTTCTGGCGGCGTCACGTTGGCGCCGATCCGCACAGGCGTGGGTTTCCGCGCGGGCGCCAACGTCCAATACCAAGTTTATTCCGATCGCCGGGACTGGTTTCCGCTCTGACTCTCAGCTTGTGGCTTCTACAGAGCTGGTCGATCCCTCGACCGTGCCTGCAGGTGCAGGCAGATACAGGAGCAGCGCCGCCGCAACATAGATGGACGAGAACGTGCCCACCACGATGCCGAACAGGATGGGCGCCGAGAAATCGAACAACGCTGGACCACCGAAAATGAACAAGGGCAAGAGCGACATCGCAGTCGCTGCCGATGTGAGGATGGTTCGCGTCACCATCTGATTGGTGGAGAGATTGATGAGGTCGGCGAGATTCATGCGCTTATATTTGCGCCTGTTCTCGCGAATCCGGTCGAACACCACAACTGTGTCGTTGATCGAATAGCCAGCCAGAGTCAGAAGTGCGGCCACCGCGGTCAGGCCGAAATCCAGGCGAAACACCGAAAACAAACCTGCCGTCACCAGCACGTCATGACCTGTGGCGATTGCGGCGCCGATGCCATACTGCCATTCGAACCGGACTGAGACATAGATTGCGATCATCAGGATCGCGAGCAGGGTGGCAATCACTCCGTCATGGAATAATTCCTGGCTTACCTTGGGCCCTACCACGGTGGTGTTGCGGACCTGGTAGGAAGGCCCAAGTTTGGCCTTGATGGTACGCGCCACGGCTTGATCGGCGGTGTTCTGATCCCCTCCCTTGGTCTGGCGCGGCTGGACGCGGATCAGCACGCAGCTATTGGCGGGATGATCGCATTCGCCACCGCCAGTGAACTGCAGTTGGGATTCGCCGAAGCCAAGCGTGTTGACCTGCTGGCGCATGGTGCCGATGTTCACCACCTGGGCAGATTTCACTTCCATAAGCACGCCGCCGGTGAAATCGATGCCCAGATTAAATCCCTGCCAGGCAATGGAAACGATGGAAACCAAGAGCAGGAGCCCGTCTATGGCGAAGGCGAAATAACGCGCGCCAACGAAATTGATGTTGGTGGCTTCGGGAATGAATCTGAGCAGCGGCATGGAAGTCTTTCGGACTGGACGCAAGCGGCGGAACTTATAGACCGGAGGGGACCCGAACAAGTCCGGAAAAACCGGGATCCCGACGCCGTGCCGGTCCACTTGTCGGCCGGGCCGGGCGCCCTTAATCAGTGGAAATACAAGCCTCAGGCGATTCCTTGGCCACCGTCTCCAAAAGCGCCCTCACCACTCTTCTCGCCACCTTGCTGGTCAACATGATCGGCTTCGGTGTGATTGTACCGCTCTTGCCCTTCTACGCGGAATCCTTTCATGCCGCGTCCTGGCAGGTGGCCCATGTCTTCTCGGCCTATTCGGTCGGCTCCTTTTTCGGCGAACCTTTCTGGGGAAAACTTTCCGACCGGATCGGACGGCGCCCGGTTTTGATCTTCACTGTGGCCAGCAACTCGGCGCTCTATCTGGGGCTGGCGTTTGCGCCCAATGTCGCTGCGGCCTTTTTCATGCGGCTTCTGGGCGGGCTCGCCGGGGGCAACAATTCAGTGGTCCAATCCTATATCGCCGACGTCACGCCTGAGGACGAAAGGTCGGGCCGCCTGGCCTGGATCGCCGCAGTCTACAACCTTGGCTTCATTATTGGACCGGCGGTGGGCGGCTGGCTGGCGCGACCGGAACTCGGACCCCAAGGGTTTCGTCTCCCCCTCTTCGCCGCCTCCGCACTCTCGCTTCTTTGCGCCACGGGGCTGTTCCTGTTTGTGCGCGAGAGCCGGATTCACAAGACCGAAAGCGCGCTGCAATTGGCGCCGGCGGCGCTGGCTTTGGCAGCCGTCACCCATCCGGTGATCATCCGGCTCCTCCTGGTCACGCTTCTCGCCGGCGCGGCATTCTCCGGTGTCGAATCTATGTTCGGACTATGGACCGAGGCCCGCTTCCATTGGGGCCCGCATCAAGTGGGTAGCGCTTTTGCCGTGGTGGGGGTGGTGGCCGCCTTCTGCCAGTTGGTCCTGACCGGTCCCATGTCGAAGCGCTTCGGCCAGGCGCGGGTGCTGGCCGCCGGAATGGCGCTTACCGTAGCCGGACTGGTGCTTCAGCCTTTCAGCCATGGCGGCTTCGAGATCATTCTTCTTCTGGCGCTGGCGGCTTTCGGCCAGTCGGTGGCGTGGCCCAATGTAGCGGCCTTGATCTCGCGCAACATTGATCAGCGGCATCTGGGCCAATATCTCGGCATCAACAACGCCACTTACGCGTTGGCGCGGCTGGTCGGGCCCTTTTTCCTTGGCCTGGCCTTCTCGATCCTGAGCGTCAACGCGCCCTTCTGGCTCGCCGCCATGCTCGTGGCGCCCGCCGTCGCGCTCGCCTGGTCGGCGCGTCTTATCTACACCCACCCGCAGGCCGACGCCTAGCGCCCGCGCCGTGACTTGGGCTGTCAACCAGCATAGGTTGTAGCAATCGAATTCATTTTCGAGGTTGAGCATGGCCAAAAAATCCACGAAATCGAAAAGCCAGAGGTTGGAAACCCCCACCGACTTGTCCAACAACGCCACACCCGCACTGGCCGAGGCGTTGAACCAGCTGGTGGCGGACAATTTCGCCCTTTACCTCAAGACTAAGAATTTCCATTGGCATGTGTCGGGCCCGCATTTTCGCGATTATCATTTGCTGTTCGACGAACAGGCCGAACAGATTTTCGCCTCGATCGACGATCTGGCGGAGCGGGTGCGCAAGCTTGGCGCGCGCACCGTCCATTCTGTCGGCGAGATCGCCAGGCTCCAGACACTTGGCGACAACGACAAGGTCTATGTATCGCCAGCCGACATGCTTCGAGAACTGATGGTGGACAACAAGAAGATGATGCAGCAGATGCGCACTGTGCACGAATTGTGCGACCAGCATAATGACGTCGCCACCGCCTCAATCCTGGAGAATTTCATCGACCAGACCGAGCGGCGCAACTGGTTCCTGTTCGAAGCCAGCCGCAAGGCGTAAGGACGAATCTCCAGTAGCAGGCTTGCCTAGCGTGTAGGCGCGAGCCAAAGCGCCCCGCCAAACCTCAGCGCTGTGCCTGCTGCTCGCTGCGGGACGGCGTGAGTTCGGTGAACTTGCCCAAAAGGCAGACCTGCGCCGATTTCAATACGTGCAAGGACTGCTGATTTTCGCAGACGGTACCGTCGCCATTTTGTACGACCCAGACAAAACCGGTGAGATACCAAAGATCGGGGCAGCGGCCATGCAGATCGTTGCGCCACACCGAGCCGTCGCGCATCTTGAAGATTATGGAGGCGCCATCCTTCGCCGGTTGGGTCTCGAGCATGTCGTAGGTACGCAGACATATGGGCGCGCCCTGGGCTGCGCCCACGAACAAAGTCGTAGCGATTGCCGCCAAAAATAGAGACTTCATCATCACTTCCTCCGATGCCCCTCCGGGCATTCTCCGAAGCAACGCGAATTGCGCCCGAGCCCGCGCGTTATCTCTCGCCGGTCGAGAATGTATGAGTGCCCGCGGGCGACAATTGGGTGAACTTGCCCAAGCCACAAACCTCGCCGCTGCGGAATACATGTAGCGTCTGCTCATACTCGCAGACTGCCGACATAGGATTGGCGGTCGACCATGCAAAGCCGTTCCATCTCATATCCCGGCAACGGCCCCTGAGGTCATTGCGCCATACCGAACCGTCCGTCATCCGGAACACGATCACTGTGCCATCTGGCGAAGGCGAGGTATTGGCAATATTGCGGGTGGATAGACACACCCGGGCCGGCTGAGCCAGGGCGGTTTGGGCGGTTATCAGGAGTGCCGCAGCCGCGCCCATCAACAGAACCTTATTCATGGATATCTCCATATCTCAGGCCCTCCTCCCCCGCATTCTCGCGCAAGGAACCGGCCCTCTCAAGCCCGGCCTCCTTGAAAACCGCCGTAAAATGCTAAGGTTGCTTGGCGTACCGCGCCCGCCTAGTTTCGTTGCTTCGAATTTCGCCCGCTGCCGCTATCGGCCTGTCGACGAGCTTCGAAGCCAAAACGACACTAGAAATCAATAACTTGCTAGTGTCCTTCGATTCTGGAATTCGCCCAAGACCCGATATAGAGGGCGAGCGAATTCCAGAATCTGGACACCATTGTCCAACGAACGCCTTGTTTTGCTTGAGGAGCCTTGCTTGTCTGTCGCGCCCACCCAGATCACCATCACCCTGCCTGACGGCAAGACAATGCCGTTTGTCAGGGGCGTCACGGGCGCCGAAATCGCCCAAGCCATCGGCCCAGGATTGGCCAAGGCGGCCCTGATTCTTGAAGTGGACGGCAAGGAATGGGACCTGTTTCGCCCCATTGAGGCTGACGCCCATATCCGCATCATTACCAAAAAGGACGACAAGTCGCTCGAACTGATCCGTCACGACGCGGCCCATCTTCTGGCGATGGCGGTGCAGGAGCTTTACCCCGGCACTCAGGTCACAATCGGTCCGGCGATCGAAGACGGCTTCTATTACGACTTTGCGCGCAACGAGCCCTTCACGCCCGAAGATCTGCCAAAGATCGAAGCCAAGATGCATGAAATCGTGAAGCAGGCGCGGCCCACCAGGAGGGAGGTCTGGCCGCGTGACAAAGCGATTCAGCATTTCCGCGACATGGGCGAAACCTACAAGGCGGAGCTGATCGAAAGCATTCCCGCCAACGAGGACGTGTCCATCTATTGGCACGGTGACTGGCACGATCTCTGCCGCGGCCCTCATTTCCGCACCACCGCCGAAATCGGCGATGCCTTCAAGCTCACCAAGATCGCGGGCGCTTATTGGCGAGGCGATGCCAAGAATGCCCAGCTTCAGCGCATCTACGGCACCGCTTGGCGCGACAAGAAGGAGCTCGACGCTTATCTGGAGCGTCTGGCGGAAGCGGAAAAGCGCGATCACCGCAAGCTGGGGCGCGAGCTGGAACTGTTCACCTTCTCGCCTGATGTGGGCGCTGGCCTTCCGCTCTGGATGCCCAACGGCATGGTGATCCGGCAGGAACTGGAATTTCTGGCCCTGCAGGAGGAACGCAAGGACGGTTATCGCCGGGTAGCGACGCCGCATATCACGAAGGAAGCCCTGTTCTATCGCTCGCGGCACCTCCCCTATTACGGGGAGTCGATGTACTCGCCGCTAGATATCGACGGCGAGAATTATTATCTGCGCCCGATGAACTGTCCCTATCACCATTTGATTTACGGTGCCACGCGACACTCTTATCGCGAACTGCCGCTGCGCATCGCCGAGTACGGCCAGGATTATCGCTACGAAGCCTCAGGTGGGCTTTCCGGACTGATGCGAGTGCGCGGCTTTTGCATGAACGACGCGCACATCTATTGCCGCTACGACCAGGCGAAAGAAGAGTTCATCAAGGTGATGCGGCTTCACGCGCGGTATTACGACCTGATGAACATCAAGGAATATTACATGCGCTTGTCGTTGCCCGATCTGGGCAAGCTCGACAAATATGTCGACCAGCCGGACAAATGGCTCAAGGCGCTCGACATCATCAAAGAGGCGATGCGGGAATCCGGCTATGCCTATGTCGAAGGCCCCGGCGAGGCCGCGTTCTACGGCCCCAAGATCGACTTCATGATCAAATCGGCGATCGGCACCGAGTACACTATTTCCACCAATCAGTTGGACTTCCTGGCCACTCAGACATTCGACCTCACCTATATCGGTGAGGACGGCGCCGACCACCCCGTCTATGTGATCCACCGCGCGCCCTTGGGGACTCATGAGCGCTTTACCGCTTTCCTAATTGAGCATTATGCCGGCGCGTTCCCGGTCTGGCTGGCGCCGATCCAGGTGCGGGTGATCCCCATCAGTGAGAAAGTGGCCGACTACGCCCAGAAAGTGATGGACGCGCTGTTTGCCGCGCCCGTGGTAAACGGCACGGCGGGGCTTAGGGTAGACATCGACACTTCCAATGAGCGGATGCAGAAGAAGATCCGTGACGCGCAACTGCAGAAAATACCCTACATGCTGGTGGTGGGCGAACGCGAGGCGGATGCCGGGAAAGTCGCGGTCCGGCTCCGTTCCGGCAAGGATCTGGGCGCGATGCCCCTGGAACAATTCATCGTCCGCATCAAACAAGAAACCGAATCCCGCAAAGATGTGGCCGAATAACCTCTTTTCGGCGGCCTCAAGACACCCTATCCTAACGGCTAATCCGGCTCTTGCCGGAGTTGCGCCAACCGGCGCGTCAGACGAAAGGCTCCCGTTTGCGTCCATGATCGAACTCGTTTCGCTTGGCTCCGACGGAACCGGCGAAATGCTGGCGCACGGTCATTGAAGGAGACAGAGCCATAGTTCCCAGACGATTTCAGCAAAATGCGCCCGCTCCCGCGAAGGATGGGCCGCGCATCAACGAAGAGATCACGTCCCGCACCATTCTTTTGATCGGCGATGACGGTCACAAATACGGCGAAATAGGCACCGACGAAGCCCGCGCCTTGGCGGAGGAAAAGGGATTCGACCTGGTTGAGGTTTCGCCCGACAACAAGCCGCCCGTGGTCAAGTTGATGGACTATGGCAAATACAAATACGAGCAGCAGAAGAAGGCCGCCGAAGCCAGGAAGAAGCAGAAGGTCATCGAGATCAAGGAGATCAAGATGCGCCCCACCATCGACGATCACGATTACGACGTGAAGATGCGGGCGATGAAGCGCTTCTTCGACGAGGGCGACAAAGTCAAGGTGACGCTGCGCTTCCGCGGCCGCGAGATGGCACACCAGCACCTTGGCATGGAGCTGCTCACGCGGGTCCAGAAGGACACCGAAGTGTTCGCCAAGCTCGAGCAATATCCCAAGATGGAAGGCCGGCAGATGATGATGGTTTTGGCCCCCCGGTAGCCGCCAAACCCGTCGTCGTTTTCGCTCTCTATTTCATATGTCGGCCGGCAGCGGCCGAATACCAGTCGCGCCAGCGACCGATATTTTATGCCTATCGCTTCGCTGCTTGAGGCGGTGCGGTTCAGGACATCATTTTCTTAAATATCGCTGATTAAAAACTCGAATGCCGGCGCATCGCGCGCAGGCGCTCGGCGGAATCAATCGTCAAACATCCGTCACGGAACTTTCCCGGGATGGGGGCGTTAACCGCTACCGCACGGCCCGCACGGGGCGGGCTCGTGCAGAATCAGAGGGATCTCCATGAATTTGAAGACCGCCGCCATGCTAACAGCCTTGGGTAGCGCTCTGGCCGTTTCCAGTGCACATGCCGCAATCACGGCCCGCTTCGACATCGGCAATGTGGCCATCGGCTATACCGACGGCTATTACGACAACGACCATCATTGGCACCACTGGCGTCATCACGCCGACCTCGAGCAGTTCCGCGCTTCGCATGGCGATATGTACCATGAGTGGCGCCACAACGATCGCCGCCATCACGACGAACATTAAGGCGAAAAATCGCGCTGAATATTGGCGGGACCGCCCGATGGGGCGGTCCCGCTTTTTTTTTGCGGACCGTATGTGTCTTCGCTGCTAAAGTTACGGGATGGCGGCGAAGGGGGCCAAGATGACAGATGAATTCAAGCTTGGCGCGATCGGACAAATTTCGCGCAAGGTGAAGAACATCGAAACTGCTCGTCGCTGGTATGGCGAGGTCTTGGGCCTTTCTCATCTTTATTCTTTCGGCAAACTCGCCTTCTTCGACCTAAACGGCGTGCGGCTGTTTCTGTCCGAGGACGGAGCCGCCTCCAATGACGAGTCCATCCTCTATTTCCGTGTCGAAGATATTCATCATGCCTGCCGTATGCTTACAACGCGCGGCGTCGCCTTCAGGGATCAGCCGCACATGATCCATCGTCATGCCGACGGTATGGAGGAATGGATGGCCTTTTTTTCCGACCCGGACGGCAAGGCGCTGGCGATCATGGCGCAGACAAAGACGCACCACTGACGGAGATCATCAATCCGACAAATCCTTTTCGTAAAGGCGCTGGGTTTCCACGAAGGCTTCGTCCAGCACGCGGCCGTGGACGTAGGGTGAAAGCGCTGCCGGCCGCTCAATGCCGGACTGCATGCGGGGACATGGATCATCCTCGCCGATTATCGTCTTGACGCCAATTACGCCCGACCAGATGGGAAGGGCGTAATCTTCTTCGTCATCGACAGCGTTCTTCGCCCTGACTTTGGCTGAGGCCTCCTCAATGCGCATGCTGATGACGGTGACAGCCTTGACCTCTTGCTGGTGATTGGGCCGTAGGGTAGAGGCGCGGCCGGGATAGAAACGGTCTACGACGCCTGCCAGCGCTTTGGCTTTGGCCTGCGGATCGTCCACGATGCGGGCGGTACCGAAGCACATGGCCGACCGGTAATTGACCGAGTGGTGGAAGCCCGAACGCGCCAGAACAAGACCGTCCAGATGCGAAACGGTAAGACAGGCGGGCGTGCCGCTTTTTAAATGGCGCAGCATGCGGCTGGCCGAAGAACCGTGCCAGTAGAGAACGTCGTCCTCGCGCCAGAACAAGGTGGGGGTGCAATAAGGCTGACCTTCCATCACATAGGCGACGTGGCAGAGAAGGGCCGAGTCCAAGATTGCGAACACTTGGGCGCGGTCGTAAGAGCCGCGCTCGTGCAGACGCCTGATGCGGTTGCGCTCACTGACGGCAAAAGGTGATTCGCTCACGGCGGATAATTCCAGGATTTCCGAACCAGAATGGAGGCGAGGGCCCGCGTGATCAAGCGCGTGGCCTGCAACACTGCCACCCGGCTAGGCGCTCGCCTTAACTGCATCCGCCACAGTGGCGAAATCGGCATTGCCCCCCGAAATCACCAGAACCACGGTCTTTGCAGTCAGTTTGCCGGCGAGAAAGGCTGCCAGGGCGGCCGCACCGCCAGGCTCAACCAGCAATTTGAGCCTGGTCGCGGCAAAAGCGACGGCGCAGGCGAGTTCGTCATCGTCCACCGCGAGGCCGGGCGCCAAAAGCCCGTCGGCAAGGGCAAACACATGATGGCCGGGCGTGGGCGCCATCAAGGCATCCGCGATGGAAAGCTTCCCTCCGGGCGCCGTAGTGCGGCTATGCATGGCCAGAGAGCGCCGCATGCCATCAAAATTCTCGGGCTCGACACTGTGCACGAAGGCCGCCATGCCAGCGCCTTTCAAGGCCAGAGCGATACCGGTGACAAGTCCGCCGCCCGAACAGGGCACCGCTACTGCATCGGGGACTACGCCCAGGCGTGCTGCGTCCTCGGCGATCTCGAGGCCTGCCGTGCCCTGGCCCGCAATGATCTGGGGATCGTCATATGGCTTGATCAGGGTCGCGCCCCGCTCCCTGCAGAGGCGCTCCGCAATTGCTTCGCGATCATCGCGCACGCGGTCATACGACACGATTTCCGCGCCAAACGCGCGGGTGCCTTCGATCTTTGCCTTTGGCGCATCACCCGGCATCACGATCAAGGCGGGAATGTTCAAAAGCTGCGCCACCGCCGCAACAGCCTGCGCGTGGTTGCCGGACGAAAATGCCACCACGCCGGCCGCGCGCTGGTCTTCGGGAATCATCAGGATTCGGTTGGCCGCGCCGCGAAATTTGAACGAACCGGTGCGCTGCAAGGATTCGAGCTTGAGAAATACCCGGCAATTGCCGCGGAACGCGCCTAGGGCCGGGCTTTCCACCAATGGCGTCCTGACCGCATAGCGCGCGATGCGTGCGGCCGCGTTCTTCACGTCGGCAAAGGAGGGAACATCAACCATGGCGCGCATTCAACACGTCGAGCTCGGCGATCAGACCCGACCCAAAATAATAGCCAAGTTCGCTGCGCGCGCCGTCATAAAGGTTGGGACCTGTCCCCACGCAGAGGAGGCTTCCATCCACCGCCTCGCCAGAAGCGGTCAACACGCCTTGTTCGAATGTCACGGGAAAAAGCACACTCACCATCGGTTTGTAATGATGGTAGTCGAGCTTGTGTTCCAGGCAATAGGCGTGGATGGCGCAACCGCGGCCGGCAGGATTGCGAAATATGCAAGCCCCGTCCGTCACTGCGGTGCGCAGATGGGCCCCACCCGGAAATTCAAGATCCTGGGTCACCTCGCCAATGAACCACTCGTTCGCCGGGGCACGGATGCGACGGTGGAAATCCTCGGGCAGTGCCTTCAGCCGGCGGGCGTTATCGAGGTCGATATCCACGCCATGATCGCAACAAGCGTCGCGGCAAAATCCGCATTTCAGGCAGTGGCTGAAATAGCGCAGGTTAAATATGGCAGGGTCTGCAGCTTTCAGAACAGGACCGCCCATCACGCATGGATAGGAACGGCCGAGCGCAATCACGCTGCCTCCACTATGGCTTCGATCAGCGTCTCATAGCCAATGCCTGCTTCCGCCGCGGCCGCGGCAAAGCCCGCGTCCGGCGAAATGCATGGATTCGTGTTGATCTCCAGGATCAGAGGCGTCCCGTCCTCGGCCACACGGAAGTCCACGCGCGCGAAACCGCTCAAGGCGAACAAACGCCAAACCTCCTCGGAGGCCGATTTGAGCTGTGCCGCGAGGCGCGGTTCGTTCCGCTCTACCCCGAAAGCGCGCACCGTCCCGTTCCAGCCCGTCGAATCTTCTTCCCATTTAGCGTCATAGCCCACGATACGGGGCTTGCTGGCCGGCCAATGCTCGAAACACATTTCCGCCATCGGCAGGACGCACCCGTCCAGCACAGCGATATTGAACTCACGGCCCTCGACATAGCGTTCGGCGAACCAGTAGCCGCCGAAACGAGCTGCACATTTCTGGGCACGTGCCTTCACTTGGCCAACTTCCACCACGCATTGATCGTCCAGCCCCAGGGACGCATCTTCGAGCGCCGCTTTGACAATCCATCTACCGGCATCGAGGTCCCGCCATTCGGGCGGCACCGTCCAGTCCGGTGTGGTGAGACCCGCGTCGCGCAACCTTTTTTTGGTGAGGGGCTTGTCATTGGTCAGCGCCATCGCTTCCGCACTCGCCCCGGTGAAGCGCATGCGTTCGGCCGCCAGCATCTTGGGCGCGATGGGTGCAAGCCGCCCCTGTCCGTCCACGCCTTCCACCAGATTGAAGACAATCTCCGGGGCGATCTGACCCAGAAGGCTTTGAAGCCGTTCCTGCCGGAACGGCGCCTGTTCTACCTTGTGACCGCGCGCCTGAAGCGCCCTGACCACCGCCTCTGCGGCGATTAGCGTATCCAGCTCCTCGGGTGGCGCATCGGTGGTGATGTCGGAGTGGAGCACCAGGATTTTCATTTTCTGGCCTCCCGCTTTACCGCTTGAGGCAGGGCGAGCCCGGGATGCCGCTCGAGGAACGAACCCAGGAATTTGCCGATCAGGTCGCGATAAGAAAGATTCTGAAATTCGGCAATGAAACACAGATCGGAATAGCCGGGCCGGATGCCGGCAAGCGGATTGACCTCGATGAAGCAGGGGCTGCCACTTTTGTTCAGCCGGACATCGGCGCGGCCGCCGTCGCGGCAGCGCAGCACCTTCCAGGCAGCCAGCGCCACCTCGCCAGCCGCTTTGGCGTCCGCGTCCCTCACCGGCACGATGCTGAGCCTGTCCTCCCAGTCGGACTTATTCTTGTAGCCGTAAGCCTGGCCGACATATTTGTCCTTGGGCACAATTTCGCTCACACCCAAGACCGAGGCGCGCTCTCCTGTTCCGGTGATGCCCACGGTGAATTCGCGCCCTGGCAGGAATTCCTCTACCAGCACAGGCTGGCCGAAGCGGCCGAGAAGATCGCGGGCCACGCTTTCCATCTGGCCGCGGTCCGTCACAAGCGAGCTGGCGTCCACACCTTTGCCTGAGCCTTCCGATACCGGCTTCAAGAACAGCGGGAGTGGCAGATTTATCTTGGCGATGTCGGCTTCGTGTTCGATCACCGCAAAATCGGCAGTGGGCACGCCCGCATCGCGCACCACCCTCTTGGTCATGGCCTTGTCCAGGCTGAGCGCCAGGGTCAGCGGATCGGAAAAGACGTAAGGGATATCATAAGCCTCCAGCAAAGCCGGCACCTGGGCTTCGCGGGATACGCCTTTGCGCCCTTCGCAAATATTAAAGACCGCGTCCCAGCGTTGACCCAGCGCCAGGGCTTGCGCCAAAGGCCTTATGCCGCCAATGCGCTCCGGCCGATGGCCCAAAGCGGAAAGAGCCTGGCAAATCGCAGCGATCGTCTCCTCGGCGTCGAATTCGGCTGTTTCTTCCTCGGAGAGACCCAAGGCAAGGTAATCGCTGCGCAGGTCATAGGTGACCCCAATACGCATGGCGAATATTAGCGTCCCAAAGCGCCGTTAGGATCCGGGTATTTGTAAATCTTGCCCTCGAAATTGCGCAGCAAGACATCATCACCGTCGCGGCCCACGACCGGGTCCGGGGCCAACTGGATCTTACCTCCGCCGCCCGGCGCGTCGATAACGAATAAAGGCGTGGCATAGCCGGTAGTGTGACCTCGGAGCGCCTGGATGATCTCAAGCCCCTTGTCCACCCCGGTGCGAAAATGCGCCGAACCCCGGATCGGATCGCACTGATAGAGGTAATAGGGCTTGACCCGGTTCTTGAGCAGGCCGTGCATCAGGGTTGTCATCACAGCAGGATCGTCGTTGATGCCTTTGAGCAGCACAGTTTGGCTGCCGAGCGGGATACCGGCATCGGCCAAGCGGGCGGTGGACTCCGCAACCTCGCGGGTCAACTCGGCGGGATGGGTAAAATGGAGGCTCATCCATAGAGGATGATGTTTCTTCAGCACCCGAATCAGGCTGCGCGTGATGCGTTGGGGCGTCACCACAGGCATCTTGGTGCCGATCCTGAGGAACTCGATATGGGGGATGGCGCGCAGCCGCGACAGCAGCCAGTCGAGCTTGTCATCCGACAATGTTAGTGGATCGCCGCCCGACAAGAGCACATCGCGCACCTCTGTGTGCGCTTCCAAATAGGCAATGGCGTCTCCCCATTGGCGATTGGAAAACTGATATTCGCCGCCCGGATTGCCCACCAACCGTGAGCGGGTGCAATAACGGCAATAGGTGGAACAGGTCCCCGTGGTCAGGAACAGGACACGGTCGGGGTAACGATGAACCAGGCCGGGCACCACCGTGTCATGATCTTCGGATAGCGGGTCATCATCTTCGCCGGGGGCTCTGAGATATTCCCCACCCGTCATGATGTGAGTGCGGCGCAAGGGTTCGGACGCGTCGGTCAACCCCATCAATCCAGCGTAATAGGGTGTGATTCCGACCGGCAGCGGACCCTGGTGTTTGGCGACCGCAGCATATTCGTCTTCGGAAAGCCGGAAGACACGCGCGAGCTCTTCCAACGTGCGGATGCGTGTGCGCATCTGCCAGCGCCAGTCGTTCCATTCGGCAGGTCCAGTGCCCGGCCAGAATCGCCGATAAAAGGCCCGTAAAGACCGGCTCACCGGAAAGCGCAGCTCGGTCTTTGGTCCGGGCAAATGCAGCTTGGCGACAGGCGCACGCGTGTCCTGGAGGGGCGCGTCGTCCTGATTTTTGCGGAAAGATCGCGCGGCCGTCCTGATTGCGCGGCCCGCCACCTCAAGAGCCATTTACCGTCTCATGTCGCGCGAGATCGCGATCCTAACGGTCCCGTCCTGCGGCGCCCCCGTGGCTCGACCATCATCCGGACGGAACGACTGCGACGATATTTATTCAGTGAGCGGCGTTGTCAAGGGCGTGAAGGCTTAACGCTGGTGCGTAACCCGATGCGCCGGCGGCTGCGCATAGACAAGTTTGCGCACGCGATAGACGGTGACATGCACCTTCCGCCCACGCGAATAATTGAAGCCAGTCACTTCGTCGACTGGCGTCGCATCCGATTGAAGCTCAGCCAGACGGGCTAGGAATTGCGGCCGTTCATGGTCATCCACCAATGCCAAGCCGCCCAGCTCGGCACCCTGCCCGGCGGCACCGCGCCCATCGGTGAGATCAACATCCTTGCCAAGCGCGAATACCAGGCTGGGCTCTTCATAACCGGCCAGGGCCGGCGGCGGATCACCCGGCTCAGTATCCCTGGCCACCAGCACCTTGAGCTTCTCGCTTAGCCAAATGTCGTTGAGGCGGGGGCCCGCGCCAGCCGTCAGGGTCGGTGCCAGAATCAATAGGGACATGAGCGCCAGCGAGAACGCGATCAGCCGGGCTCCGGAAAAAAGCATCATTACCGCGCCGAGGCCGATCAGACCGCCGACCACAGCGTAGACGGCCAGTCCAACGGCCAAGCCGTCGCCATAGAGCTTGGGTAGCCAGACCGGCGCCACCGACAGCGCGATCAGTCCCACCAGATATTGGATGACGGCTATCGCGGATAAAGACTTGCGCCAGCCCAGACTGAGACCCTGATCTTCCGCTTTCGGTACCAGCACCCAGAGCGCAGCAAGAATCGCCAGGGCCGGATAGGCCGGCAGCACATATTGTGGGAGCTTGGTGGGGACGGCCTCGCATATTAGCCACCAGCTCCCGGCCCAGGCTAATAAAAACCGGACCGGGGGTTCTTTGGCTCTGGCAATGCCGAGGCCCACCCCCGGCAACACGAATAGAATCGCCGGCCAGAAAGCTATGGTCGAGATCAGAAGATTATAACCCGGCGGCGCGCCATGGCTTTCCTGGCCGCCTGCCAGTTTGGCCGCAAAATCGTTGCCCAAGGATTGTTGGAAAAAGGCGCCCTGACTTTCGCGCCAAATGGCGATCAGCCAAGGCGCCACGATGAGAAGCGTCAGTGCCAGGCCCCATATCGGCTTTGAAGCCTTGAGCCAGGTCCAGGACAAGCCGGTCTTCGCCCGCCAGTCCCAAATAAAAAGGACAGCGACAGTGGACCCCGCCACACCAGCGATGACCGGCCCCTTGATCAAAATGCCCAATGCGAACGCGACCCAGCCCCCCATCGCCAATCTGGTAGAGATAGAGGTGCCGTCGGCGGCGGCGCGGTAAATTCGCAACAACATACCTTGAACGCCCATGACGGTCGCAAGTAGCACTGCGTCGGTCGTGGCGATGGTCGCTTCGGCGGTGAGCAGGACTGAGAATCCCAGCAGCAACGCCGCCACCAAACCCACTGCCGCACCGAAGACCGAACCTAGCCAGTAAGTGAGCCACACCGCGGCAATTCCGCCGATCAGGGACGGCAGGCGATAGGTCCAGATTTTCGTGGCCTGACCGTCGGCACGATTCTCGGCATGACCGGCGATGGCTGTAGCGGCGGCCTGCATCCAATAGATGCCTACGGGCTTTTTGTAGCGCGGTATCTTGCCAAAACGGATGTCCACAAAATTGCCGCTCTCGAGCATCTGGCGGGAGGATTGGGCAAAGCGGCTTTCATCGCGGTCGAGCGCCGGCAGGCTCAGAATCCCCGGCAACCACAACATCAGGCAAACCACCGCCAGCAGGGGATAGGCGAACCTGTGAAGCTCCCTGGAGCCCAGGAGACGCGGCTTTTCTGCCGGTGCGGGCGAAGCCGGAACCACAGTGGCGTCGCTCATATGTTGTTGCCTGATCTCTCGGACTGTATAAGGCGCGGCCCATGAGGGGCGGCGCGCCAATTGAACTTGTGTCAGTTTAGCCAAGCGCCAGGATTTTGGGAAATTCGCGAACGATGACGGTTTCGGTAGTGGTGCCGGTCAAGGATGAGGCGGAGAATGTGGCCGCGCTCGCTCGCGAGATTGCGGCTGCACTCAAGGCCGAACCCGATCATGAAATCATTTTCGTGGACGACGGGTCGCGTGATTCGACGGCAGCGGAGCTCACGCGGCTGAAAAGCGAGATCGCGCATTTCAAACCGCGGCGCCATGCTCGCAATCTGGGGCAGAGCCGCGCCATCAGGAGCGGAGTCATGGCTGCACGGGGCGAAACAATCGTCACCTTGGACGGCGACGGGCAGAATGATCCCGCCGACATTCCCAAACTCCTTAAACTGCTCGACAGCGATCGCGAGTTGGGGCTGGTGTCTGGGGTGCGGGTCAAGCGCCGGGACAATGCGAGCCGCCGGCTCGCCTCCCGCATCGGCAATGGCTTGCGCAACGCGTTGCTCAAGGATGGCGCGGCCGACACTGGCTGCGGTCTCAAGGCATTCCGCAGGGACGCATTTCTTGCGCTTCCATATTTCGACCATCTCCACCGCTATCTGATTGCCCTGGTCCAGCGGGAGGGATGGAAAGTGGCCTATGTTCCCGTCCATCACAGGCCCCGTATGGCGGGCCGTTCGAAATACACCAATCTCGGTCGCCTTCTGGTGAGCGTGAATGATCTTTTGGGCGTGCGCTGGTTGATACGGCGGCATGGCGGTCCGGCGGGCACGGAGGAGTTGTAGATGGGTCTCATGGGGCATTGGTACGCCGCCGCTCTGGCGCACCCCTACGATGTGCTCTGGAACCTGATCGGGTTTGGCGGCCAAGCGATCTTCGGCGTCCGCATGCTGATCCAATGGCTGAAGAGCGAGCAGGAAGGCCACAGTGTGATCCCCGTCACCTTCTGGTATTGCAGCCTGATCGGCGGCCTCTTCAGCTTCTCCTATGTGATCCATCAACAAGCTTGGGCGTTGACGCTGGGCCAGGGCCTGCCTTTGCCCATCTATGCCCGCAATATCTGGATGATCTATCGCGACCGGCGCCGCGCCTCGGCGTGACGCCGTTTGTTCGCGGGTAAGGGCTTCTTTTTCTTGCGTTGGGCCCGCTTCGCGCGCTGGCGCAAATAATCGGCCAACACGGACGCGTGATTGACCTTGGGATCGCGGGCGCCGAACAAAAGAGTGACTCTCGGCCGTTTCAACTCGCGGCGGAACGCGGCCAGCGCGGGATTCTTCGCCAGCTCGAAACGATAGAGTTTCTTGAACTCGGCAAATTTCTCCGGCCGGTGGTTGAATTCCCGGCGCAGGTCGGGCGATGGCGCCACTTCCTTGGCCCAAAGATCCAGGGATGCTTTTTCCTTGGTAAGGCCGCGCGGCCAGAGCCGGTCCACCAGCACGCGGAAGCCGTCGGACGGTTTGGGCGGATCATAGACTCGCTTGATGGCGATGGTCATGGACTCTTCCTTTAGCGGGTGCCGATACGCATACCTAGGATTCTCGGCAGGGATGCCAGGGCGCTGGCCAGCGGCGATGGTGGACGGTTCTGCTCCTCAGCTTCTTCGCAGGCAATGATCGACCGCCTGATCGCACGGGCGCCCCAGTAACGAAGCGGCTCGGGCGGCAGTCGAGGCGGATCTCGCCGGCAAAGTGGCAGGTTCGACCAAATGTCGTTCTCCTTCAGGACCAACGAGGCCAGGCATTGGCCGCCAATGTAAGTGGGATTGACGCCATGTCCGGAATAGCCGCATCCAAAATGCACCCGAGTCCCGGGGATGGTCTTGAATAAAGGAAGCCGGTCGGCGGAGACATCGATTTGCCCGCCCCAGGCTGCGGCGATCGGCACAGCGCGGAACGAAGGCAAGAGGCGCCGCAATCCCCGTTCGGCGCGGCGTGCGGTGGCAGGGTCCTCGCGCAGGCACGGGGAATCGGTATTGCCATTGAATGCGATCGGGCCGGAGCCCGAGCCCATCAGCACCCGTCCATCCGGTGTCTTCCGGAAGTAGTGCAGGTACATGCGCATGTCCGAGATGCCTTGGTCATGGTTCCAGCCGAGGGCCTCAATCGCCTGGGGAGCCGGCTCGCTCATCAGCGCATAGCTGGAAAAGACGCTCACATGCGGTTTGGTTTCAGCGAGGCCCGCAAGATCGCAATTGGTGGCCAGCACCACCTCGCGCGCGATGATCCGGCCCTCCGGCGTATGGATGCGATTGGGCGCGGCCTTGTCCAAATCCGTCATGGGGGTGTTTTCATAGAGGTCCACACCCGCCTCAAGCACTGCCCTGCGTAAAGCCCGTGCCATCAGGCCCGGATGAAGATTGGCGCCTTCAGGAAAAAAAACGCCGCCGCGGAACACGGGCGAGCGACAATATTGGGCGACATCCATGGGAGTGAGAGGCAGCGCCATGTCGGACACTCCCAAGCGCCGCGCGGCATCAACATAGCCAGCGATCTTCACGTCCTGGGCCGGCGCGCAGGATACGCGGATATTGCCAGCTTCGCGCCACCACACATCGCGGCCGGGCGCGGTCGCAAAGGCCCGGATGGCGTCCTGTGCTGCGGTTCCCGCGCGGGCAAGGGCGAGCGCGCCATTCTCGCCGATGTTGCGGGACATGCCCTCGAGGCTTGCCCAATAGCCATGGACCTTCCCGCCGTTCTTGCCGCTGGCGCCAGAGCCGCACAGCTTGGCCTCAATCAGGGCCACGGAAAGAGCAGGCTTCCTCGCCCTTAAGGCCAGCGCCGTCCAAAGCCCGGTATAGCCCCCGCCAACGATCGCGACATCCACATTGATCTCGCCGATCAGGTTCGGCGCGGGGGCGCCGACCTCCCGTTTCAACGCATCGGCAAACCACCAGGAAGGATCGTGCGGCGCAGGTGTCGTCATCATGCCCTCATCGAGCGCGCCAGGAAGGCGCGGCTTCTGGGATGTTGCGGGGCGGAGAAGAATTCCGAAAAAATCATTTCCGAGGATGTCCGGAGAGCATCGCCAAAGACCGCACAACCAATTGATTTGACAACGATTTTTGTCGCCATCCGTGTGAAAACCCCAGGAAAATCAAAGACCTGAAATCGCCCGCCAAGTCGGGGGGCAAGTCGGAGGTCAAAAATATGAGTTTGTCGGTCAAGAAAATAGAAACGCTAATTAAGAAGTGCAACGACCACGAAAAACGTTGCTCTCTTTCTGCGCCTATGCCGGCAAGGCACTGAACTCACTCAGTGGGTTGATGTAACCAAGAACTCCGTCGGCTCCGTAAAGAAATTTTGAGCCTCCAAGCCACAGTCAATAGGGTCAGCAAAGAGTACGGCCCTAACGGTCATCGCTCCGAAGTGTGAAACGAAAGCCACCACGGGCGGGAAACTCCCACCATGCGGGCAAAAAAGAGCCGATGGAATTTGGTCCATCGGCTCTCTTTAGATCGCCTTGGGTTTCGTGGCCGACGCGCTTAGTGCGCGTCGTTATAAATTTGGCGGCTTACTGCGTTTTCGTTTTGATTTCAGGTACCGTTGATCGGCCTTGGTCAGATGGCTCCTGTCGAAACCTGTGAAGATTTTTGAAGCCCATGGCCGCACGATGCCAGCGTTGGAGAAAGCAGCGCGCGAGAAAGCAGCCGAGTCCGCACGTTGGTCAAGGACAGGAAGGGCCTCGCAAAAACAGTCGCTGCAATCCAAAGCCAATTGACTGAGCGTTTTTGCAGCGCAAATTGCATCATAACAAATGATAAGGGGTCGTTAACTACTTTCCCAGTCTTACACGTTGTGATAGTACAAAACCTATTCGGGAGAGGGCGTGGTGGGATCATGGTCCCCTTATAATCCCCACCGTGATCGGAGCCACGCCCTTTCCTGCCAACATCCACAAAAGCAAAGAGCCGATGGCTTTACACCACCGGCTCCCCACGCCCCACCATCACGTAGACTGAAATTACCGCAGCGAGCTTGCGACCGAGGTGAAGTCAGCATTGAGGTTGGTGCCAACCAGTGTCAACGCGCCGATGATGACAACTGAGATCAAGGCGGCAATCAGGCCATATTCAATCGCCGTGGCGCCGCCCTGATTGGCAGTGAATTTCTTGAGCAGTGCAATCATTGGTTGTCCCCAGATTTACCCAAGGGCAGCTTAAAGACAGGACTTTAATTAAAAAGCATCTACCGCCCGTGCGTTTTAAATCAAATTGTCAATAAGTTGGATCGCGCACAAAGCGATGGGGGCTGAGCGACCTGGGATCACTCAGCCCTCTCTCCAAGCCCCCTGGGTGTAACGCCCCTGGATTGTCGCAAATTGTATCAACGGAAAGTGATCGAGATGTTAACGCGCGTCAGCGTTGTGGGGGAGCGCCGCTGCACCAAGACGGTCGCTGTTCCAAATCCCTTTCCAATCCAAATCCGGAAACAGAACGCGCTGCATTGGATCACCCCAAGCCCTGGACCACCCACCGCCCATCGTGCTGCGGTTGTATTCGTGCTTCGAGTCCCCAAACTGGGGTTGATGGGGTCTGGGGCTGCGGCCTAGGGTTCATTTGTGGCAAACCGTGACCAAATGAGCCGGGAAGACCTTTTGGAAGCCCAAAGCGAGGTGGATTGGTATATCGCCAACCTTCGGCGGCAACCGTTGGCCGGCGACCAGTTGTCTTGCGTGTCCCTGTTGGCGAGGTTGAGGGACATTTCTGAAGAGATAATAAGGCGGCTTGACGAGTTAGATTGATTCACGCGCCTCTCTGGTGTTGGGATCTGGGCGAGGTCGTCAAACTGGCCGAGGATTTGGGGCATATTTTTTCGTGAAGAAAATCCTTTTTGTTGCTGCGATGACAGTGCTTGGTACGTCGATCTGTCACGCCGAAGAACCATCCGCCATTCTGGAGGTCGGCGGTGCGAGCGAAACTAGTTTGAGGGGCGGCACGGGATTTGGTCCCAACTTCGCAGTTGAAACAACGCCCATAGAAGATGTTCTGGAAATCGAGGCGGGAGTTTCGCCCCTGTTCAGCCCTGGACAAACCGAATGGGACGCCGATTTCCTTTTCAAGAAACCCTATACCGCTTCAATTTTGGGCACGGGCACGAACAGTCATTGTCCATGAGCGTCGGCCTGCTTATCCCGATCCCCTAAGTCAAACTGCAATGCCGCCGACCATCGTGTTGCGGTTGTAGTCGTGCTTCCTTGGGCGGGGGCTAGTGCGCGCGCAACCGAAGCGGGGGCAGTCCGCCCAAGAAGCGGGCCTAATCCTTCACCAGGCTCTCTTTCAATTGTCGTTTTCTAGCCGCCTGGGGGCCGTGGCTGTGTGTCCCGGGGCCGTGACTGTCTGTCGGGGTGATATATGTTGGGGTGCAGTGACCGTGTGTCCGGGTGCCGTGGTTGTGTGTCCGGGGGCCGTGGCATTGTCGTGTCCCTGTGCCGAGAAGGAGGTGGGGCGATAGTGATTTGAGCAAAAACAGGTGTAGCAATCGCCAGTGCAAGCAGGACGACAGGCGTAGCTACTCTTGTATAATTTTTCATTTCGTCTCTCCTCCCCTTCGCCCTGGGGGCCAGCATAGCACTTCCGCGCGCCACGCTTTTTATCTCCAGCTTTCTCCCGCCCGAAAGCTGTAAAAACTGCCCGCCAAGTCGGGGGTCAACCCGGGGGTCGCGGCCAATTATTCCGATTATACCAATGTTTCCAACGTGAAGAGGCGGAGAAGAATTCCGCCGGCGCCGCGTCTTCCACAACCTGCCCGTCCGCCATCATGATCACGCGGTCGGCCACTTCGCGGGCGAAAGCCAGTTCATGAGTCACTAGGATCATGGTCATGCCGTCGGCCGCAAGGCGGCGCATGGTTTCCAACACCTCGCCCACCAATTCTGGATCGAGTGCCGAAGTCGGCTCGTCGAACAGCATCAGCCGAGGTTCCATCGCCAGGGCGCGGGCGATCGCCACCCGCTGCTGCTGGCCACCGGAAAGCTCATGCGGATAGTGCCTTGCCCGGTCCTTAAGGCCAACACGCGCCAGAAGATCCAGCGCGCGCTTTTCAGCTTCGGCCTTCGAGACGCCCAGCACCTGTACCGGCGCTTCGGTGATGTTTTCCAACGCTGTGAGATGGGCGAAGAGATTGAAGCGCTGGAACACCATGCCGATCTTTGCACGCTTGGCGGATGCAATGGCGTCGGACTCTTCCTTCAGTCTGCCGTCCGGCCCGGGCGCATAGCCGATCAATTCGCCCTCGACCCTGATCTCGCCCCGGTCAACTGTCTCGAGATGGTTGATGCAGCGGAGCAGGGTCGTCTTGCCGCTGCCGCTGGCGCCCAGAAGACATACCACTTCGCGCGCCTCGACTTCCAGCGAAACGCCTTTTAGCACATCCAGAGAACCAAAGCGTTTGTGCACATCGCGGATTTCGACCAGCGCCATGCTCAATTATGCTCCACGGCCAGTACACCCTTAACGGCGGAGCGCTGTCGTATGTGAAAGCGGCGCTCGATCCCTCCCTGGATCACAGTCAATAGGCCAGTGAGCACAAGATACCAGATGCTCACCACCGATAGGACTTCGAAGTACTTGAAATTGCGCCCATAGATGTCCGTACCCGTGGCGAATATCTCCGGCACGGCAATGGCGAACAGGAGCGAGGTGGTCTTGAGCATGGCGATGAATTGATTGCCGGTGGGCGGGATGATCACGCGCAAGGCTTGCGGCATCACGATGCGGCGCATTGCCTTGGCCTTGGTCATGCCGAGCGCGCGCGCCGCCTCGCGCTGGCCGGGATCGACGGAGATCAGGCCTGAGCGGATAATCTCGGTCATATAAGCGCCCTCGTTTAAGCCCAATGCCAAGGTCCCGGCCACCAGCGCTGGAAGATTGATGGCGTTGTTGGTGAGGACGGGGAGCGCGTTATACCAGAACACGATCTGGACCAGGACAGGCACACCGCGGAAGAAACCCAGATAGGCTTGCACCAATCCGCGCAAACTTTTGGAGCGCGACAGGGCCGCAAGCGCTCCGCCGAACCCTAGGAGGATCGCCAGCGCCATTGCCACCAGGGTGATACCCAGAGTGGTGAGCGCAGGCATCAGAAATTGGGTCGAGAACAGCGTGTCGAAGAACGCCTTGCTGTCGAACACCATGGCGACCTAACCCCCTGAATCGGCCCCGCAGAGTAGAGCAAGTTAGGACCGGATTGAATCGACTGCGTTGCGCTGCGGCACGGCGATCCGCCTGAAGCCACCCAACTTGCTGTCGCGTCAGACAGGTTTGCGGATATCCCCGTCCCTCAGGCGCCACTTGTCGAGGATTTTTTCGTATTCGCCGCTCTTTTGCAGCCCCTGAAGCGCCGACGTCACGGCGGCCTCCAGCTGCTTCTCTTCCTTGCGGAACGCGAGCCCCATCTGGTTGCGGGGCACTTCGGGCCTGCCCGATATGATCGGACTGGCGGGTGCAAGCTCCGGCATGAGGCGCGAAATGTAGGAGGCGAAAGCCCAATCCACAAACGCGATGTCTGCGGATTTCTTGCGTAACTGAATCACGGCATCGTTGAAGCTGGGAAAATATCTGAGATCAATCTGCTTGTCGGGCTTGCAGACCTGTTTGTTGGCGCGTTCCAACGCCAGCGCCTGGGTGGTCCCGGCTATTGTGGCGACCTTGAGGCCGCAAAGTCCGTTCTCGTTCCTGAAGAAGAAGTGGCTTTCCTTGCGTCCCACCAATTGAATGCCGCCCAGGAAGTAGGGCACGAAATCGAACGTCTCCTTGCGCTGGGGCGTGATGCCCAGGCCCGAGCTGAGATAGTCGAACTTCCTGGCCATCAATCCGGGAAACAGTCCCGCAAACGTCACATTCACGAATTCGGCCTTGAGGCACATCTGCCGGGCGATGGCGCGCGACAGGTCGATATCGAAGCCCGCCGGCTGGCCGTCCTCGACAAAAGTCTGGGGCGGATTGGTGAGCATTGCACCGATCGTGAGCGTGCCCGCCGTGGCCAAACCTGGTGGCGCCTTAACCGGACAAGCCGCAAAAGCAGGCGCTGCCATCAAGCATGCCGCCGCACTCAACAATGTCGCCCAATTTTTCAATGCCATGCCTCAGCGATTGTTCCAGGAAAACCCGGTGGCAAGGGTCATTTCCCCATTGACCGGATAGACGCGCGGATAAAATCCTTTCGACTCGATCGCCCCCGCCTTCACCTGCATCAGCGCGTCGTCGAGATCGTGCAGGTCCTTCATCGTCAGCCAGGGCGCGGAGATGCCCTCCCCTTTGCGGCAGCAATGCGCCGTCCAAAGGATCGTATCCGGCGGCAGCCTGTTCAACAGCATTTGCGCCGTGCGGTGATAAGCTGAGAGACTCGCTCCCGGCAGGAAAGCATAGAGCGTTGTGGGGTAAATATAGTCGCCGATGAAAAGGCGATGGGTCGAGGGATCGTACAAGGCGGACGAGCTCGGCGTATGGCCCGGTGTGGAGAGCACGGTGAGCTTGCGCCCACCCAGATCGATTACATCTTCCGGCTTGACCCATTCGCTCACCGTGATCGAAGGCGGCGAGAGTCTGTCAACGAAACCTGAATATTCGTAGCGGCCGGGTGAGAAGCGCCCGCCCGAAACGTCGCCGCGCGTATCCGGCAAATCGATCATGGCGATGTGATGGAAAGGCGCAATTCCACCCAGATGATCAAAATGAAGATGCGAGACCATCACGGTGACGGGAAGATGCGTGAGCGAGGCAACCACCGGGCTGATATCCCGCGTGCCAGTGCCGGAATCGAACAACAGCGCACGTTTGTCGCCCAAAATCAGATAGGCGTAATTCTGCTGATAGTAGCGCGGTTCACCGATCGCGAAGGCGCCGCCCCCCAAATCCTGGACCGCGAAATAATCATCCACCATGCGGCCCTTGGCGAGCGTAGCAGGCGCGGGATCGACGATCGCATGGGGGGAAAGAAAGGGTGATAATTCGGCATCGACATAAGGCGCGAAAACGGCGGCCAGCGTGAGAATCACGATCACGGCCACGGAAAAGGCCAGGAGCAGTTTTCGCAAGAGATCAGTGCCCTCGACCACGGCTCAGTTCCTCTGAAAGTTGCTATCTAACGGATAAATCGACGCCTTTGCAAAGACGGGAAGTCCGCGGCGGGCGGCGCAAGACCTGGGAAAATCAACGGAATGTAATCAGCTTGGTTGTCAAAACAGCTGCTCTGGCGCACACTCTCCAAAGCACCCGGTGGGGGAATGCCGGATAACAAGACGAGACAAAATCGGGAAATAAATTCAGCTAGGGAGGACTGCTATGACGGATATTTCACGGCGTCACCTAATTCAGACCGCGGCGAGTCTGGCGGCTATTGCAACCGCCGAGCCGGCTATCGCGCAAGGGGCAAAGAACAGCAACACGATCCGCGCGCGCATGGGCCTGGGACCGGACATTATTTATGTCAATGCCGCCAATCTCTGTCCCACTTTCCAGTCCGCCAGCGCGGCTGAGAAAGCCTCTTCGATCGAGCTTCAGGCCGACCCGTCGCAGGAATATCGTGAGCGCTTCGTCGATATTTCGTCACAGCTGCGTGCGCGTTTCGCGCGGCAGGTCAATACGACGACGGATGCCGTCGCACTCACCCGCAATTCCAGTGAGAGCAGCGGCAATATCGTGCGCGGGGTGCCGCTGCAAGCCGGCGACGAAGTGATCATCGGGCGGGAAAATCATCCTTCCAACAGCAATTATTGGCACCGCCGGGAAAAGGAACAGGGCATCGTCGTCAGGGTGGCCGATCCGCCAAACGAACCCAAAAACGCGCAGGAAGTACTGGACGCATATCTTAAGCTAGCGACGCCCAAGACGAAGGTGATCGCGCTGTCGCACATGACTAACATCGCGGGCTTGATAGCCCCTGCTGCCGAGATTGGCCGCTTCGCGCGCGCCAAGAATATCTGGTTCCATCTGGACTGCGCGCAGACTTTCGGCTGGATGAAACTTGACGTGGCACAATTGGGCTGCGATTCATTCTCGGGCAGCACCCATAAATGGATGATGGGCCCCCTGGGTGGGGGCGTGCTCTATGTCCGGCCCGAGCGTCAGTCCGAACTCGATCCCCTTATTCTTAGCGTCAACTATTACCGCTCGGCCAAGCCCGATGAAGTGAACGGTCAGAATTTCGAATTCATCGGCCAGCGCACGGATCCTATGTTGCCAGGCTTGATGGTTGCATTGGATGAGCGCGATGCCATCGGCGCGGACACGATTGAGCGCATCGCCCGCGCCAACGCGGCCAGCATGCGCCAGAAGCTTCAGGCCAAGGGTATCAAAGTCTGGGGTTCAGGCGATCCGGCAATGTGGGGTCCCTGCTTGGCCGTCGCTCTCAACGATGTGTCGGGCAAGCACAAGGATCTCTATCAGAATCACAAAGTCGCTTGCGCTGCGACGCGGGTGAACAATCAACCCGCGCTTCGCATCTCGCCGCACGTCTATAATACGCCGGAAGAGCTCGATCGGCTGGCGACATTGGTCGCGACCTAGTGGCATTCCCGCTCGACGAAAAGCCCCGGCGCCAAGGCCGGGGCTTTTGTTGATCGCCAATTGGCTGAGCGTCAGGCAAAACCTGCGTATGAAGGTCTGATGCCCAAACGTGCGTTTGTGGCCTTGCTGATGACGTTGTTCGGTGTCGCCTCCTGCGTGGCGCCGGCACCACGGCGTATTGCATCAGCGCCACCGGCTGCGCCTGTTTCACCATCCCCTCCCAC
>Ga0126381_100001142_pt1 | contig 28822 bp, 21 predicted proteins | sample PanSoiMetPlot_28_FD_96465 | JGI IMG/M metagenome (GOLD analysis project Ga0126381, IMG submission 96465) | Tropical forest soil microbial communities from Panama - MetaG Plot_28 | ecosystem: Environmental > Terrestrial > Soil > Tropical forest > Bulk soil | place: Panama | collected 2016-02-17
ACAAATTGTCGGCGAAGGTTTCCATCAATACGACAAGCGCGACCACGCAGAGATCGTCGCGTTGAAAAGGGCCGGCGAAAAGGCGCGCGGCGGAACCGCTTACCTGACTCTGGAGCCGTGTAATTTTACGGGGCGCACTGGCCCCTGCACTGCCGCTTTGTCTAGCGCGGGAGTCGCGCGCGTGGTTGCCGCAACTCACGACCCCAACCCAAAAGTTTCCGGGCGGGGCTTCGACGCTCTGCGCGCCGCCGGTGTAGTCGTTGACATCGGAGTCTGCGAGGCCGACGGGCAGCGTCTGAATCACGGATTTGCATGCTGGATGCGAACTGGCCGCCCGTACGTCACGCTCAAGTCGGCGCTGACACTGGACGGCCAACTGGCACTGCCAAAGCAAGGTGAGTCAAGGCAGCGCGAGTGGATCACCTCGGAAGAGTCTCGCGCTAAGGTGCAGAGACTTCGCCACGCGTCGGATGCACTGCTGACCGGGATAGGCACCGTTCTTGCCGACAATCCCCTGCTCTCCGATCGCAGCGGATTGCCGCGGCGGCGTAGGTTATTGCGGGTGGTTCTCGATTCCAAATTGCGGCTTCCACCGAAATTCCGGATCATCAAATCCGCTGACAAAGATCTGCTGGTTTTTACGACCGCATCGCCGAAGTCTCACAACGCTCGCAAATTGCAAGACGCCGGCGTGGAAATCGTCTGCATGCCTGCAAAGCGCGGATTGCTGGATCTGAAATCCATCTTGCGTGAGCTCGGCCGGCGAGACATTCTCAGTGTCCTGCTGGAAGCGGGTCCCGGTTTGAATAGTTCCATGCTTTCGGCACAATTCGTTGATCGTCTGTTCCTGTTTTACGCTCCCAAACTCGCGGGCCAGGTTACGACGCCGTTCAGCCTCGGCACGGAAGCCTGCAGGCTGGCGGTGAGAGAAACAATGCTATACGAGTTTGGTCCCGATTTCGCCGTGGACGCCCTGCTTCATAATTATTTTGAAGCTTGATTCGCATCAATGTTCCGTTGGTGGTTTTCAGAAGATTGCGCTAAACTTTATCGGAGATACATAAGGTCTTTCCTCTTCCGACTCTGCACACAATAGAGGTATTTCTCATGAGCGCCACTGCAGTTTCAGATGTCCGAGTCCCGCATTTCATCGGCGGCGAATGGGTTCATTCCAAATCCACCACGTGGCAGGAGCTGGTTAACCCCGCAACCCACGCGCCTCTTGGAAGCATTCCCATCGCTGACGCTGTGGAAGTGAACGCGGCCGTGGAAGCCGCCGCGGCGGCCTTTCCTTCGTGGCGTCGCACTCCTCCGCAAGACCGCATTCAGCCGCTCTTTAAGTTGAAGGTGCTTCTCGAAGAACATCTCGATGAGCTGGCCCGCATAATCACCATTGAAAACGGAAAAACGTTTGTCGAGGCCAAAGCCGAAATGCGGCGCGCGGTTGAAAACGTGGAAGTGTCCTGTGGCATTCCGATGATGATGCAGGGCTACAATTTGGAAGACGTTGCGCGCGGCATCGACGAAATGATGATCCGCCAGCCCATGGGTGTGGTCGCGGCCATCACTCCGTTCAATTTTCCCGGCATGGTTCCGTTCTGGTTTTTGCCGTACGCGATCGCCACAGGCAACACGTTCGTGTTGAAGCCCAGCGAGCGCGTGCCGCTGACCATGCAACGTATTTTTGAGTTGCTGGAAAAGACCGGCCTGCCGAAGGGCGTCATCAACCTGGTTCATGGCGGCAAGACCGCGGTGGATACGCTGCTGGATCATCCCAAGGTTCGCGCGATCAGTTTTGTCGGCTCCACGCCGATTGCAAGATATATCTACGCGCGGGCGGCGGCCAGCGGCAAGAGAGCGCAAGCACAAGGCGGAGCCAAGAATCCGGTTATCGTTTTGCCCGATGCGGACATGGATACGGCCACGCAAATCATTAGTGACAGTGCATTCGGCTGCGCTGGGCAGCGCTGTCTCGCCGTTTCGGTCGCCGTCGCCATTGGCGAGGCGCAGAAAACATTTCGCGACGCCATCGCTGATGCAGCAGCAAAACTCCGCGTGGGCAACGGCCTGGAAGAAGGCGTGCAAATGGGCCCGGTGATCACTGCGCAAAGCAAAGCACGCATCGAAGCGTTGATTGGCCAAGGTGAAAAGACGGGTGCGAAAGTTCTGCTAGACGGCCGCAACGCAACAATTCCCGGCTGCGAATCGGGCAACTTCGTGAAGCCGACCATCCTCGACGGAGTTGCAAAGGAAAGTGAACTCGCGCATACGGAAATCTTTGGTCCCGTGCTCAGCCTCATTCACGCCAACGATCTTGATGAGGCCATGAATTTCTTGGAGAAGAATCCGTTTGGCAATCAGGCTTCGCTGTTTACTTCCAGCGGCAGTTCGGCTCGCCGATTTCGCTACGAGGCGGCCGCGGGAAACATCGGCATCAACATCGGCGTGGCCGCTCCCATGGCGTACTTCCCTTTTAGCGGGTGGAAAGACAGCTTTTTTGGTGACATGCACGGCCAGGGCCGCGACGCCATCGAGTTTTACACCGACAAGAAAATCGTAGTGGAACGCTGGGCCAAGGAACACTCGCGCAAATTCTAGAAAGAAAACGGATGAAGCTGGCTTTACCGAGCCGCTGCCCGACGGCCGTCATTTCGAACGGAGGGGAATCTTTCTGCGATTCCCGCAACCGGGCTAGCTCACCAAATCCAAAAACCGGTACCACATCCCGGCAAAAGGCAGGAACCAGGGGCGCCCGTTATAGAGTCCGAGTGGCGCGCCCGGAAACGGAATTCCCGCAAAGGGATTTTCGTCCCGCTCGGTCAAGATCGACTCGGCAGTCTTTTTTCCGAGTAGCGTCGCCATGGCCACGCCGTGTCCCGCGTATCCCACCGAATAGTACATGCCATCCATCTTCCCGGCGTGCGGCATGATATCGAAGGCGAAATCCAGCGTGCCACCCCAGGCGTACTCCACCTTTGTTTCGCGCAATTGCGGATAAACCTCGATCATTCCTTGGCGCAGGATTCGCGCGCTTTCCCTCACAGTACTTTCATTTTCGGGGAAAAACGCGGCGCGGCCGCCGAACAACACGCGACGATCTGGCGTCAGCCGGTAATAGTACAGAAAATTCTTGGAATCGTAGATCATGCGATTGCGTGGGCTCAATGGTTGCGCAACTGCTTCCGGCAAGGCCTCGGTGACAATGATAAAGGATCCTATGGGAATCAGTTTTTTCTGCAAGCAACGCGTGATCTCGCTGGTGTAGCCGCTGGTGGCAATCAACACTTCGCGAGCATGCAAATTTCCCCGCGAGGTTGTCACCTCCCACCCGGCGTTGCCATTCTGCGTAGCGCGCAGCAATCCCGTAACCCGCGTGTTCTCGTGAATTTCCGCGCCCGCGCGGGCTGCCGCGCAGCCCAGCCCCGCGACATACTGCGCGGGATTCAAGCCCGCGCTGACTTCATCTACCACACCGCCATGATAGATCGGTGAACCGATCTCGCTCGCCAGATCCTGCTTTTCCACGATTGCCAACTTGTGCCCGAATTCCCGCTCGATGGTTTCCGCGCTGCGCCGCAATCTCTCAAAGTGTTTTGGCTTGCAGGCAACTTCCAGATGTCCGCCGCGCGAAAAGCTGCAGACGATATTTTCTTCGCGGACAATCGCTTCCACGCAGTAAATCGATTCGATGGAAGCCGTGTACATCCGTTTGCTGGCTTCGCGTCCATAGCGCGCGAGCAGCGTCGACGTGCCCAATTTGAGCCCACTTAAAACCATTCCGCCGTTACGACTGCTTGCGCCCCAGCCGACGTTCCGCGCCTCCAGCACCACCACTCTTGCGCTGCTCTTAGCCAGTGTGCGTGCCGCGGACAGTCCGGTAAACCCGGCCCCGACCACTGCCACGTCCACCGTCGCCGGCAGATCCCGCACCGAAATCTCCGGAGCTTCCACGGTAGTCAACCAAAAATTCTGCTCAGCAATCGCCATCTGTTCTCCGTGACCTCCCTGCTCTCCGCTCCAGCCTTGCTCTGCGTAACCCCTTGCTGTGCCTCAGTTTCCGACGCTGCGCCCAGGCCGAATTCCCGGAAGTTCGGAAACTGCTCGATACCCTTCATCGATCGCGGCATCGGTGTAGGCGCGCGCCGCCGAGTCCGAATTCGCGATAGCGATATTTCCAAATGGTTTGCGGCCAAGCACATTTGGCCGCGGCCCGGCCGGCAAATCGCGATCGGAGTACCAATCGTATTCATAAGCGTAGCCGTGCGCCCAGCGATTCACGGTGATCGCTACAATGTCACGAGCAGCATCAAACCCGGCAGCGCCTAGCATGCGCTGCAACTGGTCGCGAACATTTCGTTCGATCGTTTCAAACCGGGTGGCCAACAATTCGTACCGCCCGGCCCGGTACTGATCGCGCCGCGGCGCTCCTGGGTTGCACGGCGTTCGCAGCATGAACAGCACTGCTGGCTCGTTGGGTTTGCTAGGAAATTTGTAATCGCCAACGCTCACTGGAAAATCCAGCGCTACATACGAGTGATAGCTCCCCGGCGCCATGATCTGGTGGATTCCTAACTTCTGAAAGGCCTCCCAATTTCGGATCGCTACACGCGTATAAAGAAACGGCGCCTTCACGCAATAATGCAGGGCCTTCTTTTGCGGCTCCGGCAGCTCTGGACACAAGTACGGGACCATCGCGTTGTAACAGGCCAGAACGCAATGCCGCGCATTCACTCGCTTCAGTTTTCCATCGCTCATGTACGCCACACTGACGCCCGGCGGTCGGGCAAGGAGGTTTTGTCTGGCGTTCACCACCGTGCTGCTGAGCCTGATCCGTACAGTGTTTCCCTGCAGGTCCAGCCTGCTGTAGTCAGCCTTCGCTGTTACGACGTCCTCCATCGAATCGCCGGGAATACTTCCCGGAATCAATCGCCGCACCAACAATCGCGCCACGGTCGCATTACCATCAGGAAAATGAAAAATGTACGGTTCTTCTTTTTCCCATTCACCCAATCCCAGCCCGTCGAAACCAGGATAGCTGTAGGAGCCGTAGTCGTCCGGATTCTTGTAACACCCAAAGGCCGAAATCGCTTCAATGCCCACGGCGAAAAGATCGTGGGAGTATTTTTGGAAGAACGGCAGCGACTCCGGCAGCGCCCCGCAATGAGTGATCAAGAATTCCGCGTAGCTGATGGATTTCAGTAAAGCAATTTTCTGCGCTTTGGTTTTGCCGGCCAGATAATCTTTCTTTTCGTTGTACAACCTTGCGATGTCCTTCTGGACCTCCGCCGAAAGCGGCGTTTTCGCCAGGAATTCCGCCCATGGTGCGGAACCCATTCCAGTCACTAATTTGTCGGCGGAAAATGTTTCCTTGTCGAAAAAACATCCGGTGCCCAACTCGGCATACAGTTTCTGATCGTAGTCGGTGTAAAACTTGCGCACATCGATTCCCAGCTCCTCCAGCACTGCTTTGGCGACTTGGCTGTATTCGCCGGGACTTTCGATGGATTGCGTTCCACCATTGGCCAGCAGCAACCGTCCGCCGACCTCGAATTCGTCGCGCCGCGCGTGTCCCCCAAAATCATCGTGGTTGTCCAGAATTAGAATTCGCGCCTGCCCCCCTCGTTTCTTGCGATAGAAATAAGCTGTGGCCAAACCGCTGATTCCCGCGCCTACCACGATCAAGTCATACGCTTGCGGTTCCTCTTCAACCGTCCCGAATGATTCCCACGATTTTCCATCTCGGAGTCTGTGCGCGTATTCGAAGACTTGATCCTGATCGCCGCGCAACGCGCTCAGCACGGGAGGATAAAAAGACGCTACATGCTGCCCGGATGCCGCATGTCCCAGTACCATCCCGCCGATGGCCATCGCTGCGCCGTCCAGAAAATCCCGGCGCGTAATCCTGCGACGCATTCCCAATGCTCGATCCCGCGAATCAGTGGTCATCTTTGAAACTGCCGTCTCCGGGACTTCAGGCTACCGGTAACCGAAATCTTACTAAATTCTAGTAAGGTTTATGAAGCTGCACAACCAGCGTTTCTGTACAATTTGGCGTTGAATCTACAAATCGGCTATCTTGTTGTAGGGAAGCCTTTCGTCACCATGTTTACCGGCATCGTCGAGCATCAGGGCACTATCGCCAAACTCGAAATAAGTTCGACGGGTGGCAAGCTTGCTATTCGCGCTCCTTCGCTGGCTTCGCATGTCGTGGTTTCCGGCAGTCTCGCCGTCAATGGCTGCTGCCTTACCGTGATTCACCGGGACCATGAGCACTTTTCGGCTGATCTATCCGCTGAAACACTTGCCAAAACGTCTTTCGCAACTCTAAAGATCGGTGTTCGCGTCAATCTCGAGCAGCCGCTCGCCGCTGGAAAAGAATTCGGTGGTCACTTTGTTCTTGGTCATGTGGACGGCACCGGCCGAATTGCTCATCTGAAGTCCGAAGGTGAGACCTGGAGCTACGGCGTGGAAGTTCCGCAGAGTCTCTCGCGCTACGTTGTCTTAAAAGGTTCTATCACCATTGACGGCATCAGTCTCACCGTCGCTGGCTGGCACAATTCCATCGCCGAGATTGCCGTTATCCCATACACCTATGAACACACCAATATTCGCGATCGCGTGGCAGGCGATCAGGTAAATCTTGAGGCCGACATTCTTGGAAAATATGTCGAGCGCTATCTGGCGCAACGCGAATCGCCATCCGCGGCAACGTCGCTTCGCGTGGAAGGCCTCGTCCGGCAGGGTTTTTGACGGAAAGGTGGCCCTCGCGAGAGAAGAGAGATCTACGGCTCCTCCACAGACTCTCTTGCTTTTTCACGTGCGCCGCGCCAGTACAGGCAAAGTCCGATCAGAATTGATGCCAGAGTCCCGCCGACCAGTTTCAATTCAAATAAAACCTTGTTGGCTTCGTCTCCAGGCGGAAACAATGAAAGCACGATGCTTCCCAGCACTACCACGAACCCGCAACTTGCGGCGATCCACACGCCGATTTTTCCTCCCGGTATTAATACCGCGCGTTCATTGCTTTTGCGGTCTGGTCGCCCTGCCAGTTTGACGACAGCTGCGAACATATACAAAAACGGTATGAAGTACAGGATGATTGCCGCGAGAATCAGCAACTGGTAGGCGGCTTGAACCGTTGCGGTCTGAATCTGGCTGAGAAAGAGAATCGCCCCCGATATCCCCGCCTGCACCAGCATGGAGATGTGCGGCGTTTTCCACTTCGGATGAATTCTCCCAAACGCTTTCGGCAGGTAGCGGTCGATTCCCACGACAAACGGGACCCGAGCGATCCCGGCAACGGTGCTCCCAACGCCGCCGGCATTGCCAATGGTCACCAGAACCGCGGCCAGGATACCGACGAACGCCACTCTCAAAATATCCGAGCCCAGGCTGATGGCCTGGAACACGCCGCTTTTCGGATCGATATCCGACGCAGATACGAGCGAGAGAATCGCGAACGTTCCCGCGATGTACATGAATGCAATCATGGCGCCCGCGCCAAAAACCGCACGCGGCAGAGTGCGCCGCGGATCGCGCACTTCTTCGCTCATGGAAGACACTAGCTCAAGCCCGGTGAAAGCAAACGCGATTTGCGACCAGAAATTGACGGTATCCAGATTCCACGTGGGCATCATATTGGCCCAGGTAAAATGCGTGGCCGCACCATGTTTCAGGAAGACCAGGACCGCGATCCCCGCCAACATCAACAGCGGCAAATATGTTGCGACACCACCGGCGTTTTGCAGCCACTTTCCAATGTTCAATCCGATGATATTCAGGACTACCGCGATGAGTAACAGCAACACCGAAACGGCCAACAAAAACGTGCGATCCTGCGAGAGCGCCGCTCCTCTGGCGCCAAAAAGATAAGCGCTCATCGAGGCGCTGGCCAACAACAAGCCCGGAAAATAGAAAACAGTATAAATCCAATACGTCCACCCGGCCACAAATCCGTGAAAATCGCCGAATGCTTCCTTGGACCAGACGTACAAGCCACCTTCTTCGGGAAAACGCGACGACAATTCGTTGATAACCATCGCGCCGGGTATGAAAAAGAAAACGGCCGCCAGCGCCCACAAGCTGATCGAGGAGGTTCCGTTATGACCTGCTGCCGCAATCCATCGCGGGCCCAGCACCGTCACGATGTTGAACAGCAGCACGTCCCAAAGGCCCATCGATTTGCGGAGCTGCGATTTTGGATCGGAGGCGGCGCTGGTGGCCAGGCTCACAGGATGACGTCCATGGCGGGAGTCAGATTATCCTGCATGCGGAAATTGTGGAAGAACGGGTCGGGCGAATTCTCAAACTCGGCCCAGGAAGAAAACACACTGGCCCGGCCTTCCTGCAAAAAAACGATGGTATCGGCCAGCCTTCGTGCCAGGTGTGTGTCGTGGGTTACTACGATCGAGGTGCGATGAAATTTTTCTTTCAGCCTCAAAATCAAATCCCCCATATGTGCTGCCATGATGGGATCCACCATGGTCGTTGGCTCGTCGTAGAGAATCGCCTCCGGGTTCTGCGCCAGCGCTCGCGCTATAGCCACGGCCCGCTTCGTCCCGGTTGACAGTTCGCTGGGCACTTTGTCCAACACGTCCTCCACTTCCAATTCCCTGGCCAACCTATCGGTGTAACCAGTGATGTCGTCGGCCGTGATACCAGGTTGGTCGGCGATCGGAAAGCCGATGTTTTCCCGCACGCTGAGCGAATCGAAAAGCGCGCCGGACTGGAACACCATAGTGACTTTCTTGCGTACTTCGCAAAATTCCTGCTCAGTGTAGTTCGTCACGTCCACGCCATCTACGATCACTTGCCCGGAATCCGCGTGCAGGAAACCCATGATGTGTTTCAGCGAAACCGATTTCCCGACGCCGCTGCGTCCCATGATCACGCACGTTTCTCCGCGCTTCACGGTAAAACTAACGCCATTCAGCACCGGACGATCGTCGAACGCCTTCGAGACTTCGCGAAACTCGAAGTAGTTGGCCGACTCTTTCCCGGTAACGTCAGTCGTTTTCGCAGCCATGCCCGATTCGTTCACTCTTTCTCCGTCGCCCAAATTCGCTGCGCCACCGCGTAATCCTCCGGCGTGTTCATGTTCCAGAAAAGCCGCCCCGCGCTATCAAACCGTTTCCAGTGCCTCTCGTCAAGAACTTCCATGTGCAGACGTTGCATAGCCTCGGTCACTTTACGCACGCCTTCGTTGAACGCCGCCCCGAGTGTCGTCACCGACGATGTTCGCCAGCACGCGCAAAGTGGCTCCAGTCCATGTTCCGATCGTGGCACGATCACTTCCGCTTCGCTGCCCAGCGCACAGTCGACCATGTAACGCAGCCATTCGCACGTCAGGAAAGGCATATCGCAACCAACCGTCAGATTCCAGTCGCGTCGGCCGTCAGTTTCCGAAGTTGCCGCGAGCGCGGTGATGACACCCCCTAGCGGGCCTTCATCTGGCCAGCGATCTTCCACCACAGTAACGCCGCAATTCGCGTATCGTGCGCGCGGTGCGACGATGCGAACCTCTCCAGTAATCGTTTCGATCAGCGCGCACATCCTCGACAACAAACTCTTGCCGCCAAATTCTGCGAGGGCTTTGTCCGACCTGAATCGTCGGCTCGCACCCCCCGCCATGACATACCCGGCCACGACTCCGCTTCGGTACGCAGATTCTCTCGCGCCCAAATCACTGCCTTTCACGACTCCTCGACCTCTTCTTCTAATTCCCTACCCGGTCTCCGAATGCCCAGCTCGCGCAGTTTTTCCTGCAAGCTTTGCCTATGCAAACCGATGGTCGCCGCCGTACGCGAAACATTCCAACGATGCGACAGCAGCTCCTTAGTAATCCATGCGACTTCGAACTTGCGTTTCGCTTCTCGGAAATCGCGTTCACCCATTCCCGCACCCTCGCCGCCAGAGCTATTTGTCAGTGTCAGCGGCTGGCCGCTCGCCACTTCGCCGGGCAAATCGCTGCACAAAATTTCCTCGCCACGCGACATCACCGCGCTTCGCTCCAGCGCATTCTTCAATTCACGGACGTTACCCGGCCAATCGTAGGCTTCCAGCGCGGCCAGCGCGGCCTTACTCAATCGGGCCGGTCGCCCCAATCGCGTGCCGAGCATCTTAAGAAATGTATCCGCAAGCAGACCCATGTCCGCCTTGTGAGTGCGCAACGGCGGCAGATCAATCGTCACTACACGTAGGCGGTAGAACAAATCCTCGCGAAATTTTCCGTTGCGAATTTCCCCCGGTAAATCGCGATGCGTTGCGCTGATTACTCGCACATCCACGGGAATGCTTTGCGAACCGCCCAGCCGCTCGATGGTGCGATTTTCCAGCGCGCGCAGCACTTTGGCCTGTGTCACTGGATTCATATCGCCGATTTCGTCCAGAAACAGGGTGCCGTCGTGCGCCTGCTCGAATTTCCCTCTCCGCTGTTGCCCTGCGCCGGTAAACGCGCCTCGTTCATAGCCAAACAATTCCGATTCAATCAGCGTTTCCGGCAACGCTGCACAATTCACCGCTACAAACGGCTTTCCCGCCCTCGGCGACCGCGCATGAATTTCCTGCGCCAGTAAATCCTTGCCGGTGCCGCTTTCGCCCAGAATTAAGACCGTCGAATCCGTGCCGGCCACTCGATCGGCAATTTCGAAAGCGCGGCGCATCTCTTCCGAACGCCCGATCATTGCGCCAAACTGACCTTCGGTGGCCAGTTGTCGGCGCAACGAATCGTTTTCCTGCTCCAGGGAAACCAGCTTTAGTAAATTCGCAACGCGCTGGCGCAATTCATCCAGTTCAAAACCTTTCACCAGATAATCCGCGGCTCCCAACCGCAACGCTTCCACCGCTGTCTTGGCCGCATCCAGCGCCGATACCATCAACACCGGCACAACATTTCCTCGATCGCGTATTGATTTTAGAAAGCTAAGTCCGTCCGTTCCCGGCAGCACCACATCCACCAGAAGCAGATCCGGCTTTTCCGTGGTCAAAGCGTTGCAGGCCGCTTCCGCCGATTCCGCTTCGGCAATGCGGTACTTCGATTCCAACGCGCGGCGTAATCCATACCGCGCCGCCGGCTCGTCATCCACGATCAAAATCGTCTTCATCGCACTCTCCGCTTCCGCTTAATCCCTTGCTTGACCTTCTTCTCTACTTTCCTGCTTCATCCCTTTGCACTGGCAGCCACACGCAGAATTTCGCGCCTCGCCCTTGCTTCAGCGGACTTTCGATCTCCACCTTGCCGCCCGCATCGCTTACGCGGCGTGCCACAATCGCCAGGCCGAGGCCCGTCCCTTGTGTCTTGGTCGTGAAAAACGGCTGCATCACCTTTTCCCGCAGCTCCTGCGGAATGCCCTTCCCATCGTCACGCACACAAATCAGCGCGCTGCTTTCCGCACGCATGGCACGCACTTCCACGCGGCCACTGCCGTCGGCTGCTTCGAGGCCATTCACTACCAAATTCGAAACGATGTCGCTCACTGCTTCCCGGCTGGCCATCACTCGAAGCCCACTCTGTGCCGCGACGTCCAGCGCAATTCCCTTTCGCTCGGCCTCCGGGCGCATCACCGCGCTCACTTCGTTCACCACCTCTGCCAGGTCGCAAGCAGCAATCGAATCTCCGAACGCCGTCGGCCGGCTGAACTGCAGCAACTGCCCCAATTTATTCGATAGCCGCGAAATCTCCGCCAGTACCATTCGCGTTTCCGCCTTCAACGAATCCGGCATTTCCACGCTTTCCAATTGCACCTGCAAAATTGTTTTGATTGATCCCAGCGGGTTTTTCAGGTTGTGCGAAATGCTGGCCGCCATCTGCCCCAATGCCGCCATTCGCTCCCGCTCTGCCAGTTCTCTCTCCAACCGCAATTTCTCTTCGATCAAACGGCACAAATCAAATGCTGCCGGAAGTTGCTCACACAGGAATTCCAACGCTGCCCAGGTTTCGCCCGACAACATGGCACCGTGTGACGTGACGCGCAGGTAGCCCAACGGCTGGCTGCCCTGCTGAATCGCAAACGTATCGATGGCTCCGCCGCTACTTTCGCCGGAGCCAGCGGAAGGGAGCGCCGCTATGCCGATCGTCAATTCGACGTTCGCGAATTGAAACTGCGACTTCACCCACTGCTCGACGAACCCTACGAGCTTTGCAAAATTCCCCAGCCGCGCGATGTCCTGGATCGGTCCCATCATGCGCTGCGTCAAATCCATTTCGCTGTGCGCAGCCTTTCGCAGGCTGTTACGAAAGGCACGCTGCAATGGCTCGAAAAACACCACCGGTAGAAAAAGCAGGATGGCTGCCGTGGCCTCCGGAGGAAGGGCTGGTTCAAACCACTGGCTCACTCGCCGCACAAAGCTCAGGTAGAGCAGCGCCACAAAAGCCAATACCACCGCGTAAATCAGGTTGCTCTGCCGGCCGATCTGCAGGAAGTTAAATTTCTGGACTTTGCGGACCAATGTGCCGAGAGGGAGCAAGGGAAATGCAACCAGAAAAAGGTTTATTCCCGCCTGAGCAGTCTCTATGCCGTGGCGCACGGCATGAATCGCGTAAACCCAGGCGGCGGCGAGGGCCAGCTGCCAAACCAGGTGCCGGTGAAAAGATTTTTCTTCGCTCTCGAAGGTACGTTTCGTGAACCTGTGCTGCCAAATTGCGACCGCCACGAATACCGTCGCCATCCAGAACTTGTACGGATTTCCGAGTGCATTGATCGGCGCCAGGAAATTGAATCCGGCGGTCAGTCGTAGTTGAGCAAAAAGTTTCGCCAGAAAATACACCAATGGCAGGTACGCAGCGAAAAGCCAAAACGACTTTTTGCCGCCATGGAAGAGCATGCCGCGGATATGGGCATATTCGATGTTTAAGTGAAGCAGCAGCGCCGGAAGCGCGGTTAAACCGAGACAAATCATGATCCAGGAAAATCGCAGCAGCGCCCCAGGCGCATCGCCATAATAGAGCTGGCCGTTCAAGGCCAGCAGAGACCCGCTATAGAAGAGAAAAAGCGCAAGACACAGAAAGAACAAGACGCGCTCAAAGGTACGCTGCCTGCGATGTCCCAGAATTACGGCCATCCAAAAAAAGGATAGCAGCGTGCCGCCAGTAAAGAAGAAGAGCTGTAGAAGAGTAATACCTCTCAAGAGAGCTCCCAGCGCGGATTCTACGCCGGGCCCAGAAGCACGGCAATCACCAAGTGCAAGAATTTTCTTGCATCTTTTAACTATCTGCAAACAATAGGTTTATAACGACTACCACCCAATGTGAATTCCCATTTAGAGCCGTCAACCGTCGTCCAAATCCTTGACATGCCGGCAAAGTCTGCTATATTAGCACTCGACTGTGAGGAGTGCTAAGCCCTCCCTAGCTCGATTCCAGTTCACCTGCAGGCAAGCTAATTTCACGGAGGTTTTCCGAAGATGGCAGTCAATCTCACCCCGCTCCACGACCGCGTAATCGTGAAGCGTATCGAAGAAAAAGAAACTGTAAAAGGCGGCATCATTATCCCGGACTCGGCTAAAGAAAAGCCGATGGAAGGCGAAGTGATCGCTGTCGGCGCCGGCAAGCGCGAAAAGGGCGAACTCATCCCTCTCGATGTCAAGCCCGGCGATCGCGTTTTGTTCGGAAAGTACGGCGGCACGGAAATCAAGTTGGATGGCGAGGAATACCTCATTCTGCGCGAAGAGGAAATCCTGGCCAAGCTGAGCGGCGCCGCAAAGGCCGCGAAGAAGTAAGCATTTGGCTTGTGTCGCGCAGGGCTTTGGCCCTGCGGGTTTGTAGTGGCCGGTCTCCAGACCGGTGCCTTTGTGAAGAAATTTAAGAATTCGCAGGACGATCTCTCAGGAGGAAACAAGAAATGGCGAAGCAGATTGTTACGGGCGAAGCATCCCGCCAGGCGATTTTGCGCGGCGTGAATGCTCTTGCCGATGCAGTGAAGATTACCCTCGGCCCCAAGGGCCGCAATGCGGTTATCGAAAAGAAGTTCGGCGCGCCGGTCATCACCAAGGACGGCGTCACCGTCGCTAAGGAAATCGAACTTCGCGATCCGCTCGAAAATATGGGCGCGCAGATGGTTCGGGAAGTCGCTTCCAAGACTTCTGACGTCGCCGGCGACGGTACCACCACTGCGACCGTGCTGGCGCAAGCGATCTTCCGCGAAGGCGTGAAGACCGTTGCGGCGGGCGCAAGCCCCACGGCTCTGAAGCGCGGCATCGATCGCGCCGTCGAAGTTGCCGTCGAGGAAATCAAGAAGCTTCACAAGGACGTCAAGGGGGACATGATCGCCCAGGTCGGCACCATTTCCGCCAACAACGACAAGCAAATCGGCGGAATCATTGCCGAAGCCATGAAGAAGGTCGGCAAGGATGGCGTGATCACCGTCGAGGAATCCAAGACCATGGAGACCACCCTGGAAGTCGTCGAAGGCATGCAGTTTGACCGCGGCTACCTCTCGCCTTACTTCATCACCGATCCAGAGCGCATGGAATGTGTTCTCGAGAACGCGTTGATTCTCAATCACGAAAAGAAAATCAGCTCGATGAAGGACCTGCTCCCGCTGCTCGAACAGATTGCCAAGCTCGGCAAGCCGCTCTTGATCATCGCGGAAGACGTCGAAGGCGAAGCCCTCGCAACTTTGGTGGTGAACAAACTGCGCGGCACGCTGCAGTGCGCCGCCGTCAAGGCACCCGGCTTCGGCGATCGCCGCAAGGCCATGCTCGAAGACATCGCGGTTCTCACCGGTGGCAAAGCCATCACCGAAGACCTCGGCATCAAGCTAGAGAACGTCAAGATCGAGGATCTCGGCAAAGCCAAGAAAGTCACCATCGACAAGGACAACACCACCATCGTCGAAGGCGGCGGCAAGGCCTCGGAAATCGAAGGCCGCGTCAAACAGATCCGCCAGCAGGTCGACAACACCACCTCCGACTACGACCGTGAGAAGCTGCAGGAACGCCTTGCCAAGCTGGTAGGGGGCGTTGCAGTCATCAAGGTCGGCGCGGCCACCGAAACGGAGCTGAAAGAGAAGAAAGCTCGTGTTGAGGACGCCATGCACGCCACCCGTGCGGCCGTAGAAGAAGGCATCGTTCCGGGCGGCGGCACTGCGCTTCTGCGCTGCATCGCGGCCATCGAAAAGCTGAAGCTGCACGATGACGAAGCTGTCGGCGTCGGCATCGTGAAGCGTGCTCTTGAAGAGCCCGCTCGCCAGATCGCTCTCAACGCTGGACACGAAGGCGCTGTGGTGATCGGCAAAATCCGCGACTCCAAGGACGAAAACTTTGGCTTCAACGCGGACACCGCAGAATACGGCGATATGGTCAAGGCGGGCGTCATCGACCCCGCCAAAGTCACCCGCCTCGCTCTGCAAAACGCAGCTTCTATCGCTGGCTTAATGCTCACCACGGAAGCTCTGGTGGCAGAAGTTAAGGAAGAAGAAAAGAAAGCCGCGGCTGCGGGCGGCCCCGGTGGCCCCGGCGGTATGGGCGGCATGTACTAAGTTTTCCAGCAAGCCCAACATCTCAATCCAACAAGGGCGGGCTGATTTATCGGCCCGCCTTTTTCAATAGCAGAGACCATCTTGTCCGGTCAGAAGCAAGTCTTTCGATTACGCTTCAACCTAATACGACCGCAGCTGTAGCATTTACTGTTGGCCCAAGGAAAGCGCGATGGAGCTCAGTGCCATCTCGAATCTTTCGATTGTGATTTTGCCGCAATGGCAATCGACTTGCCGGCCGGCAAGTGATCTCTTGAGCAAGACTTTCTTCGACCAGTGTCCAACGCGCGGCCTTCTAGGGGTGTCCTTCAGACAACTCGATTAGCAAGCCCGGTAGGAATGGCCAGCGATCGTTCCTCATAAACGAGGCTGGCGAGACGACACGACTGAAAATCGCGCTGCCCCCCTTCAACATCCTCTTGTTCAATAACCACAGCTGTTCGTCCCACTTGTGCGCCTTGAGGACAACCTGTAGCATTTTCGCAACTATCAATGCCGACGACTTCGATCCCTGTTCAAGAATCCTCATTCGTCCGAAAGCATCCGGCCGCCATCTATTTTTTGCTCACCTTCGCGATTTCCTGGACCGCCGCTCTTCTCGTCGCATTACCAAAACTCCTGCAACCCGGCCCGCTCCTCAAACTCACCGGCATCTTGATGTTTCCCGCGATGCTCCTCGGCCCCAGTTTCTCCGGAATTTTTCTAACCCGCTGGCTCGATGGACTCGAAGGGTTGAAAAATCTCTTAGCACGAATGCGCCGGTTTAACTTCGCACCGCGCTATTACCTTGTGCTGCTCATTCCGCCGCTCATAGTCCTCGGCGTTCTGTTCTGTCTGAAGACCTTCCTATCCCCTATCTACACTCACAATCACTTCTGGCTCGGCGTGACCTTCGGTTTGCCCGCCGGATTCCTCGAAGAGATCGGCTGGATGGGCTTCGCCTACCCAAAACTCCGCCAGCGTTTCGCATTACTGCCCGCCACCGCCATCCTGGGCTTATTCTGGGGACTCTGGCACGCGCCGGTAATCGACTTCCTGGGCGCAGCCTCGCCGCACGGCAAGGCCCTGCCCGCTTTCTTCGCCGCCTTCGTAGCCACTATGGCCGCCATGCGCGTCCTGATCGCCTGGTTCTATGAACGGACGCAAAGCATCGCTCTGGCCCAGCTCGTCCACATCAGTTCCACCGGCTCCCTGGTCGTTTTCAGCCCTCCAGCCGTCAGCCCAGCCCAAGAAGCCGCGTGGTACGCCCTCTACGCTGCCCTGCTCTGGCTGCTGGCGCTCTTTCTTGTCATCGTCGGCTCTTCCTCAGACCATCCAGACGCTCCCAAGCACCCCTAGAGGGCCACTCCTTGCGGTAGCGAGAATATTCCACTATCGTTTCCTTCCTCGACAGAAAGCGAGAGCTCATGAATCGACGGGGATTTCTCACTGCATCCGCCGCGGCCGCAATCGCCACCTCCGGCACTTTCAATTCCATGGAGTCGCTGGCGCAAAGTGATACCGGCGCATACAGAGCCATTCACAAACCGCTCGATCGCTTCGTCGAACAATATCTCCGCAGCATGAACGCTCCTGGCATGACCCTGGCGCTTGCCGACCGCGACGGCGTGCAGCGCGTAGCCACTTATGGTTTCAGCGACATCGAAATCCACGCGCGGGTCAAGCCCGATGAACTCTTCCAGATCGGCTCCATCAGCAAGAGCTTCGTCGCCCTCTGCCTGCTGCAGTTACGCGACGAGGGCAAGCTCGATCTGCACAAGCCTATCTTGGATTACCTGCCGTGGTTCCCCATCGAAACCCCCTACGATCCCGTGACCATACACCACCTGCTCACTCACACCTCGGGACTACCCGGCATTCCTCAGGTTTTCTTAAGCGACCCCGCCTCGAAACATCGCGCTGCCTATGCTCCGGGAAAACTCTTTCATTACAACAACATGGCCTTTACCCTTCTCGGCCATCTTCTGATGTCGCTCGATGGCGGCTCGCTCCCGGAAATCTACCGAAAGCGCATCTTCGAGCCGCTCGGCATGAGCGCCACCGAACCTGTCATTACTTTCGATCACCGCGACCGCACCGCAAAAAATTACTTCTCTGCTCTGGGTGATCGTCCATTTCCGCGTTTCGGAAAGTTTAGCGAAGCGCCGGGCATCGTCATGAGCTCTGCCGCTGGTTGCATCGCTTCAACGCCGCATGATATGGGTCTTTACGTTCAGTTTCTGGCCCGGCGCGGCGAAGGCCCCAAAAAACGCCTCATCAGCGAAGAGAGCTTTTCCCTTTTTTCCAAGTCGCACATCAAGGCCGACGAGTTTGGCCCCACGGCCGCCTATGGCTATGGAATTGCCGTCGATTCGCTCGATGGCCACACCGTCCTCCGTCACACCGGCGGCATGATCTCCTTCGCCTCGGCCATCCACGTCGATCTCGACGAAGGGGTCGGCGCGTTTGCTTCCATCAACGCCATGCAGGGCTTCCGTCCCAATCCGGTCGCGCAATATGCCATCCAGTCGATGCGCGCCCTGCGTGCAGGCAAACCTCTGTCCGCCCCACCCGCTGTCAAGATCGCCACCGATGTGGAGAATGCTTCAGACTTCGCGGGCACCTTTCAGTCGCCTGACGGAAGCACTCTGGCATTCGCCGCGGAAGGCCGCCAGCTTTTTCTTGAACACGACCGGCAGCGCATCGCCCTCGAAAATTCCGGCGACGGCATGTTCGTCGTTCCACATCCCGATTTTTCCCGTTTTCTTCTGGTTTTCAGCCGCTCCGACGCAAAAAATCCTAAATCGCCTGTGACGGAAGCAGGCTGGGGCGGCGATTGGTATGTCAAATCTGACTATTCCGGCCGGAAAACCTTCGACCATCCCAAGGAGTGGGATGCTTTCGTTGGCCACTATCGCAACGAAAACAATTGGATCGGCAGCATGCGCATCGTTCTCCGCAAAGGAGTGCTTCTTGTTGATGGAGCCACTGCTCTGGCGGCTCACAACGATGGCAGCTTCCGCACGCAAGGCGATGAAGGCGACACCGAGTGGATTCGCTTCTACGACGTCGTGGACGGCCACGCCCAGCGCGTCAAATTCTCGGGCGAAGACCTCTGGAGGGTCCTGGCCCCTTAACGGCGTGGAGTTGGGGCGCCATGGTCTTGGCCTGCACCTAACGATTGCTGGCGCCCCATCGTCCCTTCTGGGTCTTGGTACGATGCTTCACGCTTTTTCATTTCCATATGGACCAAAGTTCTAATTCCAAATCGCAGCCGCGCGGCCAATACGACGCCAACTATGGCAATTTCCAAACCGAGCTTTACGAACAGATCCGCAGCGAAGCCTTTGGCGAGGACATTGGACAGAATAGCTGGCTGACCGCTGACGAACTGGACCGCTTCCTCACACGGCTGGAGCTTTCGCCCTCAAAAAAACTTCTCGATGTTGCCTGCGGAGCCGGCGGCCCCATTCTGCGAATGGCCGCAATCTCCGGCTGCTCGGTTGTCGGCATCGACGTGCACGAGCAGGCCATTGCCACTGCACGCTCGCTGGCTGCGCAACGCGGCCTTTCCACTCGCGCCGAATTTCATATCGCCAATGCCGCCGAACGATTGCCATTTTCCGACGCCAGCTTCGACGCCATCACCTGCATCGATGCCATCAATCATCTTGCTGGCCGGCCAAACGTGATCGCCGAGTGGGCTCGTCTGCTGAAGCCTCGCGGGCGACTGCTCTTTACCGATCCCATCACCGTAACTGGCCCGATCAGCAATTCGGAGGTTTCCATCCGCAGTTCGGCAGGCTATTACCTGTGGGTTCCGCCCGGGTACGACGAACGTATCATCGCACAATCCGGTCTGAATTTGCTGCACTCACAGGACGTGACGCAAAACATGGCCGATGTCGCCGAACGCCGCAAGGCCGCTCGCGCCTCGCGCGCCTCCGCCCTTCGCGGAATCGAAGGCGACGCGGCATTCGATTCCCAACAGAAATTCCTCGAAATTGCGGCGCGCATCGCAAAACAACGCCGCCTCTCCCGCTTCCTGTTGGTCTCCGAAAAACCCGACTCCACCTGGTCAGAGCACTTTTCTATAGCGTTGTGATGTCCGCCTGCTTACGCTCCCGCGTGCACCGCGGCTTGCCCGGTTTTTGCGGCAATCACCTCGATCTGGTGAATTTTCGGCTCGTTGGATAGCAAGGCGGGAGCTTTGGCCATGAGCGCCTTGGCGATGTCTCCGTTTAGATGCGCCTGGCGGCCCGCGTCTCCGGCAAAAGTGTCAAAAATGCCGAAGTTCGCCGGCCCCATTTTCACCGCGTACCAACTGACGGTGTCCTTCTCGCGTTCCGCGAGCGGTTGCGCCGATTTCAGGAAGCTTTCCAGCTCTTTTTCTTTCCCTGGCTTTGCATTCAACTCCACCCACAATGCTGCCGTAACCATAGACCACCTCCAGTCTGGTTGGATGCGCCATTGCGCCCGGGGTTTCCGGCTCGCACCAACAAAATGAGAGTCTCCCCGACGGCACCAAATTCACAACACCGCCTGGCTCCCGCTCGCCTCAATATGTGCAAATACTTGCGCAGGGCCGGCTGTCCAACGTGAGCCCGCAACCTGGCTGCCAACAGTCGCCTGCACCTCGTGCCCCTCGCTGCCCCTTCCTATCCCGCCCGCACCCGCGCTATATTTCTCTTATCTCCCAAATGGACATGACCAATGACTGATACTGCCAAGTCCCCCTTCTGCACGGTCGAAGAAGCCGTCGAAGAAATTCGCAACGGCCGGATGATCGTCCTGGTGGACGATGAGGACCGCGAAAACGAAGGTGACCTCACCATGGCCGCCGAAAAAATTACCCCGGAGGCAATCAACTTCATGGCCAAGTACGGCCGCGGTCTGATCTGCATGCCGTTGACCGAAGAGCGCTGCGACGAACTGCACCTGCCGCTGATGTCGCCTATCAACACTTCAGTGCATGGAACCGCATTTACGGAAGCGATTGACGCGAAAGTTGGCGTCACTACCGGCATCAGCGCATCGGACCGCGCCATCACCATCCTTACCGCCGTCGATCGCAAAACCAAACCGCAGGACCTCGCGCGACCCGGCCACGTTTTCCCTTTGCGTGCCCGCACCGGAGGCGTGCTAGTGCGCGCGGGGCAGACTGAAGCTTCGGTCGACTTGGCCCGCATCGCCGGTCTCAATCCCGCCGGGGTGATCTGCGAAATCATGGGCGAAGACGGCACCATGTCTCGCGTGCCGCAGTTGGCTGAATTCTGCTGCGAGCACAATTTGAAAATGCTGACGGTCGCGGAACTAATCCGCTATCGCATGCGGCATGAACGCTATGTGCGCCGCGTGGCGGAGACAGTTCTTCCTACCGCCTTTGGTAATTTCAAAATGATCGCCTATTGCAGCGAAGTGGACCACGACCAGCATGTTGCACTGGTTCGCGGCGAATTGGAAGGTGCCGCGCCTGCTTTAGTGCGTGTCCATTCGCATTGCCTGACTGGAGATGTTTTCAGCTGCATCACCTGCGATTGCCACGAACTCGTCGCCCGCTCGCTCGAAGCCATCGCGAGAGAAGACCGCGGCGTTTTTCTTTACCTGCACCACACCGGACGCGGCTTCGGCATCGAAGCTTCCACCGAGCCGGGCGTCCTTCCGCAAATTCATGTTCACGCGCGTGGCCAGCTCGATCGCTCCCCCGCTCGTCAGCGCTTGGTGCAACACGAAAGTGGCATCGGCGCGCAGATCCTAATCGATCTCGGCCTCAAAGATATTCGCGTTCTGACCAATCACCCCAAGAAAGTGGTGGCCCTCGAAGGCTACGGCATCCGCATCGCCGACCAGGTCCCCCTGCGCATTGAACAACCCAAAGAAACTCACCAACTCCTATGATTTGGCAGTTTCAACTCGCCGAGGCGACTCGTCATTCCGGCGCAATGCACCTGCGAATTTTTTTTCCATGCGCTTCGGGCCGATGCCCTTGACGGCGGATGAATCATTCACCCTCTTGAACGGGCCATACGACGTGCGCATTTTCGCAATTATTCGGCCGTCCAAGGCTCTATGCCCGGGACCTGCGGCCACTCCAGCGCCGTCGCGGTATTCAAATTGACCGGATGCAGCGGGCTTTATTCGCGCTGAGTGCGGATACCGAAACACAAACCAAAGAGGCAGAGGAGTGCAAAAGACAACAAGGCGCGCCGATCCATCCAGATGGAACCTACCTTTAGAAACAACACATCAAAGGTGCGTTTACTTTTGCAGACTGCCTTGGGCGTCGTAAATTTCCAACTCGCCGAAGAGAGCCGCTTGCGATTCGATTTGCTTGCGGTCGCCGACCACGACGATTTGCATGTTGGGGGAATCGAAATACATGCGCGCCGCGCTGAGCATGTCTTCCGGTTTCAGCGCACGGACTTTTTCGCGATACGTTTCCAAATAATCGTCGGGCAAATCGTGCAGCGCCAGCGTGGAAATTTGCGAAAGCAATCCGCTTTGCGTGGCGAGCCCCATGGAGAAAACGCCCGTCAAATAATTCTGTGCGTCCAGCAACTCCGGCTCGGGAACGGGCAGCGAGCGCAATTTGTCTATTTCGTAGAAAATTTCCGTCAGCGATGCGGCCAGCACGTCATTGCGCACCGCTGCGGACACAGAAAAATATCCGTGATGCCGCAAAGGATTCACGCCGCTACGCGGACTATAGGTGTAGCCCTTGTCTTCGCGAATATTCATCACCAGGCGCGAATTGAAAGCGCCGCCATAAAGACTGTTGATGAGGCCGAGTTTGATCCAGTCCGGATGCTTGCGCGTGATGGCATGGCAACCGCACAAAATTTGCGCTTGCACCGATTCTGGCAAATCCACCAAATAAACGCGGCGATTTTTAGGAATATGGACTTTCGCGCTTTCCGGCGTGGCAGGTTTCTTGCCGTTCCAATCGCCGAATATTTTTTCTGCGGATTTCTGCATGGCGGTGGAATCAAAATCGCCAACCAAAATCAGAATCGCGTTCTCTGGCGTGTAGAATTCGCGATAGATGGCTTGCAATTCTTCGCGCTTGTACGTCGCGACCTGCTCTTCGCTCGGCGAAATTAGCGCGTAGGGATGACTGCCAAACAAAACTTTGCGTAGCCGCTCGCCCGCGAGAAAACTTGGTTCCGTCCGTTCGAGTTTTATCTCCTCTAGTTTTTGGCGCCGCTCGCGTTCGAATTCCGCTGCGGGAAAAGAAGCCTCTCGCGCCAGTTCGTTCACCACCTGCAACAGCGGTTCGGCGTGATCGGAGAGTCCGGCGAAGGAAATGGCGCTATTGTCCTGACCGGCGCTGACGGAAAGATCGGCGCCGTGCCCGCGAAGCAACTCCTCAATTTCTCTGCTGGAATGCCGGGCAGTTCCGGTGCGCACCATGACGGCGGCCATTTCCGCGAGCGCGGTGCCACGCGGCGCTGCCGCGGCGTTCCCGGAGCGGAAATATAATTCGCCGTGGAATTTTGGAATGGTGTGCGACTCCAGCAGAATAATTTCCAAGCCGTTTGCCAGTTTCGATTTGGTTCGCTTGGGCCAGCGAACTTCACGCTCGGCGGCAAGATCGGGAACCAGATTTGCGACGCGCTGAGTTTGTGTAGCCATCACGCCGCCTCCTGCGCTGATTTTTCGACAGGCTTGCGAAAAACGATGGCGCGATTTTGCGGCTGCAAATATTTTCGGGCCGCATCTTGCACTTGTTCCGCAGTCACCGAAAGGAATCCGTCCAGGATGGTGTTGACAAGTTGTGGGTCGCCATCGAACAAAGTGAAACACGCCAGCAAGTGCATCAGTCCGAATTTCGGCATGGAACCGCTGCGCCCGCTCTCGAGTGTTGCAAAATAATCGGAGCGCCATTTCACCTTAAGTTGCTGGAGTTCGGAATCGTTGATTCCCTTGTCCTGGATTACTCGAACAATTTCATCGAACGCGGCTAGCGTGGCTTCACTGGACAATTCCCGCTTGTGGAAAATGCGTGTGGTCATCTGGGTTGGGCCGTCGTACCCGAACAGGTCGTCCACGCCGCCGTCGGCCTCGACCGCGATTTGTTTCTCCAACACCAGCTCGCGATACACGCGGCCGGCTCGACCACCGTGCAGGGCCTGATCGAGCAGTGCCATGGCGCACCATTCTGGCGTGCGGCGCGGCGGAATCACATAGCCGATGGCCATGGCTGGTAAGGTGCCGAACTTCTCCACCACATCGCCGCGGCGTTCTTCAGTCTGCCGGGGTTCGGAAGAATCGGCAAATTTTGGCGCAGGGCCGGCAAGAATGTTGCCGAAATACTTTTCAGCAAGCGCAAAGCCATCTTGCGGATTTACGTCACCAAGAATCAGCAGCACCGCGTTGTTGGGTAGATAGTAGGTTCGGAAGAATGTTTGCACGTCGGCCAGGCTCGCCGCGTCCAGGTCAGCAAAGTCGCCATAAAAATTATGAGCGTTAGTCCAGTTGCGGAAAGCCACCGGCGGCATATCCAGCCAAGGAAAGCCGCCATAGGGCTGATTCATCACATTGACGCGAACCTCTTCCTTTACTACATCGCGCTGATTACGGAGATTTTCGTCGTCTACTTTCAGCGCGCGCATGCGATCGGCTTCGAGCCACAGCACGCGTTCCAAGGCATTGGATGGCACCGCCTCAAAATAATTGGTGACGTCGTACATGGTGGAGCCATTCAGGACGCCACCGCTGGAATTGACGAGTTTGATGTGCTGCATTTTTGGCGCATTTTCCGAGCCCTGAAACATCATGTGTTCGAACAGATGAGCGAAGCCGCTGCGTCCTTGCGGTTCGAGACGAAATCCAATCTTGTAATAAACGCCGACAGTGACCACGGGTGCAGTGGAATCCGGCGCGATCACAACTTGAAGTCCGTTCCCTAGCGTTTTGTATTCAATGGGAATCTGCAATGGCTTCACGCGGTTGTTCCTCTAACTTTGGATTGTGAGCTACTTTCCCCGACACCTTCGCGAGTTCACTGAGCGTGGCCCGCGCATCCCGTGCCAGCACGCGAGCGGCGAGCCGATTTACGGCGCGATACGCATCCAAGTATTCTACCGGAGTGGACCGCAAAGCCGCCTGGTGCATGGCAATAACGCCGTAATCGCCACGAGCAAGGGGACCGGTCCACGCCGAGCGCGGACCCACCCGTTCCAGATTCTCGAGCACTTGGCGGGTAAGCGGCAAAAGTGCCTTCAGGGCTTCGCGACGCCTCAAGCCGAGCGAAACCAAGATTTGCACCGAGGTTTCTTCCAGAGCAAGCATATGGCCGGCCGCAAGCACCGCTGCGGCGTGATACAGCGGCTTGGCCCCGGCGGCGAGCTGCAGCGGATAACCGCCAAGGGACCGGGTGATCATGCGCGCAATTTTTGCTGCGGCGCGGTCGCCTTCGATTGCGAAGGCGCGCCCATCGAGGGCAGGCATTCCGACACCGCTAAACGACTGCAGCGGATGCATCGAGCCCACATGCGCTCCGTGAGAACGCAGCGGCCTTAAAACCTCGGAACTGAGCGCACCGCTGGTGTGCAACACAATTTTCCCGCGCCAGTCAGCTTGGTCACGGGAAGAAAGGCGCGCGACAACCGATTCAATCGAGGATTCCGGAACAGCAATCAGGATGATCGGCGCTGTGAAAATGCTGTGTGAGAATTCGGCGTGCCCCGATCCGCCTCCGATCGAGCGAACCGCCCGCCGGGCCGTCGTCTCGCTCCGGGTCACCACGGCATGGATCTTCCAACCTTCTTCCCGCAAACGGCGGCCCAGCGTCCGGCCAATTCGCCCCGCTCCAACAATGGAAATCCCGAATTTCTTCACTATGTTAGGATACCGTGCTGACGCCTTCAAACACCAATTCATGCACCTCCTAGGCCTGGTTTTCTTCGGAATGATTGCACTTTTTTGGATCGCGCACGGGCTGCGCATGGCCGTGGGCGCGCGCACTCTCTCGTGGTTGAAAACCTTTCCCCCCGCAACCGACGCTGAATGCCCGCATGTTTCCTTATTGTTCGCGGCGCGCGACGAAGAAGAGAAATTGCCGCTGGCGCTGGAGACGCTTCGAGGAATCGATTATCCGGCACTGGAAGTCATCGCTGTGAATGACCGGTCGTCTGATCGGACGGGGCCGATCCTGAACGACGCGAAAGAGCGCGATCCGCGATTGAAAGTGGTGAACATCACAGAATTGCCGCCAGGCTGGCTCGGAAAGCCACACGCGTTGCAGCGTGGCTATGAAGCGTCTAGCGGCGAGTGGCTATTGTTCACCGATGCCGACGTATGTTTTGGCGCGGACGCAATCCGGCGCGCGGTCTCGGTAATCCACACGAAGCGTCTGGATCACTTGACGCTCATGACTAACGTTGAGATGCACGGCTTCTGGGAGAAGACAGTCTTGACGTTTTTTGGATTCGGATTCCACCTGGCGACGAATCCGGGCGGCGTTTCCGATCCGCAGTCGCGCGCTTACGTCGGAATCGGCGCGTTCCAAATGGTGAAACGAGCGGCGTACCAGGCGAGCGGAACGCACCAGCGGTTGGCCATGGAAGTCCTGGACGACATGAAACTGGCGAAAATTGTGAAGCTGTCGGGCTTTCGGTCAGGACTAAGTATTGCGCAGGATTTCGTGACCGTGCGCTGGCATGCGGGAATTGGAAATATTGTTCGCGGGGTGACCAAGAACTTCTTCGCAGTGGCGGAGTTCAGACTTTTGCTCGTGGCGTTGCAATGCATGGGCATTATTTGCACAAATATCCTGCCGTTTGTGGCGTTGCCATTTGTGCGTGGCTGGTTGCTTGGATTGGCGCTTTTGAGTATAGGGATTGCGCTGAGCTTTCATGCGCTAACGGCATGGGTGATGCGAGCGTCGCCGTGGTATGCGCTGGCTCAGCCGATCGGCGCGGCCATTTTCGGATACATGTTGTTGCGATCAACGGTGGTAACGCTGTGGCAAGGCGGCATCGTTTGGCGCGAGACATTTTATCCGCTGGAAGAGCTGCGGCGGGGAATCGTGTAATCGAAATTTCGCCCGCAGACAGGAACAACGCCGACTCCCCGACGACTCGGGCAGGCGGGAAGCGGCCGATACAAAGCCAAGACAAGCGTCTGCTTAATCCGCCGGACTCTGCTGCGCCAACGGCTCGCGGCCGAAGAAGCCGGCGAGATCCTGATTCTTGATGGAGCGGATGCGGTCGCGGAGTTGCGCAGCTTTCTCAAACTCGAATTTTTTCGCGGCTTCGCGCATCTGCGCTTCGAGTTTGGAGATGAGTTCCGCGACTTCTACTTCGGTGCGTGCAGTGGCAACCGCCGCGTCCAGTTCGCCGGCATCGAGCGGAATCGATACATAATCGGCTTCCACAATCTTGGCCAACTCCATGTCCACGCCCTTAATAATGGACTGCGGCGTTATTCCATTTTCCTTGTTGTAAGCAATCTGCTTTTCGCGTCGGCGATTGGTTTCCGCGATGGCTTCGCTCATGGAACGGGTGCGGGTGTCGGCATAAAGAATGGCTCGGCCCTCCACGTGCCGGGCGCAGCGGCCCATGCTCTGGATTAACGACGTGGTGCTACGAAGGAAGCCTTCCTTGTCGGCGTCGAGGATTGCGACCAACGAGACTTCCGGAAGGTCGAGCCCTTCACGAAGAAGATTGATACCGATCAGCACGTCGTATTCGCCCCGACGCAGGTCGCGAAGAATCTTGATGCGGTCGAGAGTTTCGACTTCGGAGTGCAGATAACGGCAACGCACCCCGATTTCCGTGAAGTATTCGCTTAAATCCTCAGCCATGCGCTTGGTGAGTGTCGTAACTAGAACACGCTCATTTTTCTCCGCGCGAATGCGGATCTCCTCCAGCAGATCGTCCACCTGGCCTTTTACAGGCCGAATTTCGACTTCCGGATCGACCAGACCGGTAGGGCGAATCACCTGCTCGACAAAAACGCCGCCCGATTTAGTGAGCTCGTAAGGACCGGGAGTCGCGGAAACATAAATAATTTGATTGGTGCGATTCTCGAACTCCTCAAAGGTGAGCGGGCGATTATCGAGCGCCGAAGGCATGCGAAACCCATAATTGACCAACGTTTCCTTGCGTGCACGATCACCGTGATACATGCCTCGCACCTGTGGAATGGTCTGGTGCGACTCGTCGACAAAGAGCAAATAGTCCTGCGGCACATAGTCGAGCAGGGTCGGCGGCGCTTCTCCTGGCAAACGGCCGCTGAAATGGCGGGAATAATTCTCAATACCGTGGCAATAGCCGATGGTGCGCATCATTTCGATGTCGAAAAGTGTACGCTGCGTGAGGCGTTGCGCTTCGACGAACTTTCCCTGCTTCTCCAATTCCTTTTTCCACCAGCCGAGCTCTTCCTGGATGGTGACGATGGCGCGCTCGCGCTGCTGCTGCGGCATAACGTAGTGGGTTTTGGGATAAATCGGCACGCGCGACAAATTCTGCTGGCCAGGACGGACTTCTCCAGTGAGCGGATCGATTTGCCGCAACAGATCGATCTGATCGCCAAACATTTCGATGCGGTAGGCGTGATCCTCGTAGGTCGGATAGATTTCCAGAATGTCGCCGCGAACACGAAAAGTGCCGCGCCGCAACTCCTCGCTGCGATCGTACTGGATGTCCACGAAGCGGCGCAACAGCGCTTCGCGGGTGGTCTGGTGGCCCTTTTCCAGCATCACCAGCATGCCGTAATAGGCTTCGGGCGAACCCAGACCATAAATGCAACTCACGGAGGCAACGATGACGACGTCGCGGCGTTCGAACAGTGAACGTGTGGCGCTCATGCGCAGCTTGTCGAGCTCGTCGTTGATAGTCGATTCCTTTTCGATATACACATCGGCGGCGGGAACGTAAGCTTCCGGCTGATAGAAATCGTAATAGCTGACGAAATATTCGACGGCATTTTCAGGAAAGAACGATTTGAATTCGTGATACAGCTGCGCAGCGAGGGTCTTGTTGTGCGCGAGAACCAGCGCCGGGCGATCGGACGCTTCCATGACCTTGGCCATGGCGAACGTTTTGCCGGAGCCGGTGACGCCGAGCAAGACCTGATGCTTGTCGCCGCCTTCCACACCGCGGAGGAGCTGGCTGATGGCGGCCGGCTGGTCTCCCCGTGGCTGGTACGCGCTCTTGAGTTTGAAAGTCATGAAGGGCTGCTCCTGTGCCTTCAGCGCGGGCTGCACAAACCTCCATTATAGCGTGGGATGCAAATTTGCGGTTCTTAGTTCGGGTGGTGCCGCTGCAACGGCTCCGCGAGTCAGTGCGCGTCTGAGGTCGAATCCGGAAGGAGCAGAATTTCAGAATGGCTTCTGGCATTGAGACGGTAGCGGACTTGGTTCGATC
>Ga0126381_100001143_pt1 | contig 28820 bp, 15 predicted proteins | sample PanSoiMetPlot_28_FD_96465 | JGI IMG/M metagenome (GOLD analysis project Ga0126381, IMG submission 96465) | Tropical forest soil microbial communities from Panama - MetaG Plot_28 | ecosystem: Environmental > Terrestrial > Soil > Tropical forest > Bulk soil | place: Panama | collected 2016-02-17
GAGCGCGCCGGTCGCCTCTCCCGACGCTGCCTTCTGCCCCATTTCGACCAGTTGGTCGTTGACCCTCGCCATAGCGCTCACCACCACCACCGGATATTGTCCTCGTCGGCTGGCCACAATCGTCGCCACCCGCTCGATTGCCTCCGCGCTCTCAACCGAGGTCCCACCAAACTTCATTACAATCATGCGCGCACCCCGTACGACTCAGTCATACCTATGTTCCTTGGCGAGGTTGGTGTTCCCAAACGAAGAGCCCATCAGCCGCTGGTCGATCTGGCGGTGGGCGTGAACGAGAAAAACCGGGGTGACCCGCTCAATGCCCAAGCCAGCTAGTAATTCGTGTCATCGCCGTAGCCCACAGAGAGCGAATCTGTCTGCCCAAGGAAGGTCCCACTAAAAACTCAATATAGCCGAATTATTCTGGGCTAGGAAGCTGCTTTTTCGATGCCCAGGATTGAAAACTGTAATCCACGGCTTTTTGGGCCCAGCTAGCCGCCAAGAAACCGGCGAAATCGGCTTTCTGAAATTTCCATCGGACCGATCAAAATTCTGAATTGTACTTTTTACCCCCATTCGCTGTACCAAAGATATAAAGAGATATACGGGCTTACAGTGTAAAGAGTCCCAGCGCGCGTTCTACTGATTCGTCGTTGACCGAAGTTTTTCGGTCACGGCAGCGGCGAGTTCTGCTCGAAGGTTTTTTCTAAGGGCCAGTCCTTGGTCTCCAAGTTGTAGTGAGAGAAGGTTTTTTTGCCTCAGGAGCGACGGGGACAATCAAGATCCTGGCGTAAAGATTTTTAGGAGTGAATTCTGCACTACGCTAAGACAAATAACGGCTTACCCGCGGCGCAGGGCCTCTACGACCCCGGCTTTGAGCACGATGCCTGCGGCATTGGATTTGTGGCCAGCATCCGGGGCGAAAAAAGCCACCAGATCATCGAGCAGGGCATTCAGGTCCTGGTCAATTTAACGCATCGTGGAGCCTGCGGTTGCGATCCGGAGACCGGGGACGGGGCTGGAGTCCTGATCCAAATTCCCCATAAGTTTTTTGTTCGCGAGTGCGATTCCCTGGGCTTCACCTTGCCCGCTCCGGGCGAGTACGGAGTGGGAATGACCTTCCTACCGGTCGAGAAGCATCCCCGTCTGAATTGTGAAGGTGTGCTCGAGAGGGTGGTGCGCGAGGAAGGTCTTACGGTTCTCGGGTGGCGTGACACTCCGGTGAATGGAGACGCCATTGGGCGCGTGGCCAGGAATTCTCAGCCCTACATTCAGCAGATTTTCGTCGGCCGGCCGCCGGAGATGGACGAAGAAAGCTTCGAGCGCAAGCTGTATGTGGTTCGCAAGCGAGCCGAGAGGGAAATTGTGGAGTCCAACATCGAGGACAAAGAATTTTTCTATGTTCCCTCGCTCTCGGCGCGCACCATCGTCTACAAGGGCCTGCTTTTGGCCCCCCAGATCGCGAACTTTTACGGAGAGCTTTCCGATCCCGACGCGGCCAGCGCCCTTTGCCTGGTGCACCAGCGCTTTTCCACCAACACCTTCCCCAGTTGGAAACTAGCTCACCCGTATCGTTACGTCGCCCACAACGGCGAGATCAATACCCTCAAGGGGAACATCGCTTGGATGCATGCCCGGCAATCGATCCTGGATAGCCCGTTATTTGGGGAAGATATTCAGAAGCTTTTTCCCATCATCGAGGCCGGGGGCAGCGATTCGGCCAATTTCGATAATGCGGTGGAGCTTTTGTTCCAAGCCGGTCGTAGTTTGCCGCATGTGATGGCCATGCTCATTCCCGAGGCATGGGCCGGCAACCCGCACATGAAGCCAGAAAAGCGTGCGTTCTACGAATATCACGCATCGCTGATGGAGCCCTGGGATGGACCGGCCGCGATCGCCTTTACCGATGGTCGTCTGATCGGAGCGACTCTAGACCGGAACGGTTTGCGTCCCGGCCGCTACGTGGTCACCGACGATGATCTGGTGGTTATGGCCTCCGAGACCGGCGTGTTGTCGGTTCCTCCGGAGAGAGTTAAGAGTAAGGGCCGGCTTCAGCCAGGAAAGATGTTCCTGGTCGACACCGTGGAAGGTCGGATCATTTCCGATAAAGAGATCAAGAAGAGGTTGGCGGCGCGCCAACCTTACGGGGAGTGGCTGAAGGAGAACCAGATCACGCTCGACCTCTTGCCGGAGCCGGTACGGGTGCATGCCTCCGATCACTCCACGATTCTTTCCCGGCAGCGGGCTTTCGGCTACAGCGACGAAGACTTGCGGATGATTCTTGAACCCATGGCAGTGGCCGGTGAAGAACCGGTGGGTTCGATGGGGACCGACACTCCGCTAGCATGTTTGAGTGATAAGCCGCAACCTTTGTTCAATTACTTCCGCCAGCTCTTTGCGCAAGTGACCAATCCGCCCATTGATCCCATTCGGGAAGAAATGGTGATGTCGCTTATCAGCTACATCGGCACGGAGCGGAATATTCTCGAAGAGACCCCGGAAAACTGTCACACCCTCAAGCTCCCCCACCCGATTCTTACTAACCGCGATTTGGAAAAGCTGCGCCGGGTTTCGCGAGGTGACCTGCTTGCCATCACTTTGCCTGCTTTATTTCGCGCCGCCGATGGGGAAGCCGGCCTGCGCTCTGCCTTGGACGAACTTTCTCGCCGAGCCTCGCTGGCCGTTAAATCCGGTTACACGCTGCTGATCCTGTCCGATCGCGGGGTGGATAAGGAGTACGCGCCCATTCCCAGCCTGCTCGCGCTAGCCGCAGTCCATAACTTACTGGTGCGGGAAGAAACTCGTACTCAGGTGGCCTTAATTATCGAGTCCGGCGAGCCTCGTGAGGTGATGCATTTTGCTCTGCTGATTGGCTATGGCGCCAGCGCCATCAATCCCTATCTGGCCATTGAGACCCTCGAGGACCTCTCGGCCAGAGGCCATTTCTCGGTCGGCTTGGGGCCGGATGTCGCGGTGAAACATTTCATTAAGGCCATCAATAAGGGTCTTTTAAAGACCTTTTCTAAAATGGGTATCTCGACCCTGCAAAGTTATCGCGGAGCCCAAGTTTTTGAAGCCATCGGACTCAACAAGGAGCTAGTGAACCAATACTTCTCGGGCACGACCTCGCGGGTGGGGGGAGTCGGATTAGGAGTGCTAGCGCGGGAAGCGCAGATGAAACACGAGTTCGCCTTCCGCACCCTAACCGATGCGGATACGGAATTGGCAGTTGGCGGGAGCTATCACTTCCGTGTCAACGGCGAGTATCACCTTCTGAATCCGCTCACCATTAGCAAGTTGCAGCACAGTGTACGCGATCAGAGCTTCAAAAGTTTCCAAGAATTCACCGACCTCATCGACAAGCAGAACCAGAATCTCTCCACCCTGCGCAGTCTCATGAAGTTCAAGAAAGCCCGTAAGCCGGTCGCAGTCGACGAAGTCGAGCCGGCAAAAGATATCGTGAAGCGTTTCGCCACCGGCGCTATGTCCTTTGGTTCGATCAGCAAAGAAGCGCACGAGACCCTGGCCATCGCCATGAACCGGATCGGAGGCAGGTCGAATACGGGCGAGGGAGGCGAAGACGAAGGCCGCTATCAAAAGGACGAAAATGGCGACTGGCGCCGCAGCGCCGTCAAACAGGTGGCCTCGGCGCGCTTCGGGGTGACCACGAATTATCTGGTGAATGCCGACGAGCTGCAGATCAAAATGGCCCAGGGGGCAAAGCCCGGAGAAGGAGGCCAGCTTCCCGGTCACAAAGTCGACGAGGTAATCGCGCGATTGCGGCATTCGATCCCCGGGGTTGGGCTGATTTCGCCGCCCCCTCACCATGACATCTATTCCATCGAGGACTTGGCGCAGCTGATCTACGACCTCAAGAACGCCAATCCGCGAGCTCGCATCTCGGTCAAACTGGTTTCCGAGATCGGCGTGGGAACGGTGGCTGCGGGTGTGGCCAAGGCCCACGCCGACGTGGTGCTGATTTCAGGCGACAGTGGCGGAACCGGGGCTTCCCCGCTCAGTTCCATCAAGCACGCCGGCATTCCTTGGGAACTTGGGTTGGCCGAAACCCAGCAAGTGTTGCTGATGAATGACCTGCGCAGCCGCATTCGCGTGCAGACCGACGGCAAGCTACAGACCGGACGCGATGTGGTTATTGCTGCGCTTTTGGGAGCCGAGGAATTCGGCTTCTCGACCGCTCCGCTGGTTACGCTGGGCTGCATTATGCTGCGCAAATGTCATTTGAATACCTGCTCGGTGGGCATCGCCACCCAAGATCCCGAGCTGCGCAGAAAATTCGCGGGCAAGCCCGAACACGTCATCAACTACTTTTTCTTCATCGCCGAACAAGTTCGCCAGTACATGGCCGAGCTCGGCTTCCGCAAATTCAATGACATGGTAGGCCGCGTCGACATGCTCGACGTGCAACCGGCGGTCGATCATTGGAAGGCGCGAGGCGTGGACCTGTCCGCGATTCTTTACAACCCACCTTTGCCCGGCCGGGTGGCTCGTCACTGTGTTCAGGCACAGGACCACGGACTGGATAAGGCGCTCGACCACGAACTGATCGCGGGCGCCCGCGCCGCCATTGAAAACCGTGAACCGGTGGAGATGAATTTGCCCATTCGCAACGTCCACCGCGCTGTGGGTACCATGCTGAGCGGCGAGATTGCTCGGCGTTATGGGTCGGCGGGATTGCCCGACGATACTATTCGGATCCACTTCGACGGATCGGCAGGGCAGAGTTTTGGCGCATTCCTGGCCAAGGGCGTCACGATGACGCTGGCGGGGGATGCCAACGATTACGTAGCGAAGGGCCTTTCCGGTGGTCGGTTGGTGGTCTACCCGCCCAAGAACTCGAGCTTTGCCGCCCACGAAAACATTCTGATCGGCAATGTGGTGCTGTACGGCGCAACCGGTGGGGAAGCGTTTTTCAGTGGCGTGGCAGGCGAGCGATTCGCGGTTCGCAACTCCGGGGCCACGGCCGTGGTCGAAGGCGTCGGGGATCACGGTTGCGAATACATGACCAACGGACTGGTCGTAGTGCTGGGCTATTGCGGCAGGAATTTTGCCGCCGGCATGAGCGGCGGAATTGCCTATGTCTTCGATGAGCGCGGAGATTTTACTGAGAAACGGTCGAACCTGGCCTCGGTCGATCTGGAGCCCGTGATTGAACCGCGAGATGTAGCCCTTCTCGAGAACCTGGTGCGGCGCCATTGGTGCTTGACCGGCAGCAAGCGCGCTGACGGCATCCTCGAGAACTGGGCCGAAAACTTGCCCCGCTTTATCAAGATCTTCCCCCACGAATTCAAACGTGTGCTCGGCGTCAGCCGCACCCGCCAGCCTTACATCCCAGGACAGACCATGCCGGTCGCCGAGCTGGTGGAGGCCTTGCATGGGTAAGGCCAACGGCTTCATGGAGTACGGCCGGGAGACGGCCACTCGCCGTCCGGTTACGGAGCGCGTGAAGGACTGGTTTGAGATCTATCAGGAGTTCCCTGAAGACAAGCTGCGCAAGCAAGGCGCGCGCTGCATGGATTGTGGTGTGCCGTTTTGCCACACCGGTTGTCCGGTCAACAATTTGATTCCTGACTGGAACGACCTGGTCTACCGAGCCCGCTGGAAAGAAGCACTGCGCCAGCTGCATTCGACCAACAACTTTCCCGAGTTCACGGGCCGAATTTGTCCTGCGCCGTGCGAAGCCGCCTGTGTGCTCGGCATCAATGAACCGCCGGTGGCGATCAAACAGATCGAGAAAAACATTGTGGAGCGCGGATTCGCCGAAGGTTGGATCCGCCCCGAGCCTCCCAAGTTTCGTTCTGGGAAAAAAGTGGCTGTGGTCGGTTCCGGCCCAGCGGGTCTGGCCGCGGCACAACAGCTGAATCGCGCCGGGCACTGGGTCACCGTCTATGAAAAGGCGGACCGCGTGGGTGGCCTGCTGCGTTACGGAATCCCCGAATTCAAGATGGAGAAGAGTGTCGTCGATCGCCGGTTGGCGCAGATGGAGGCCGAGGGAGTGAAGTTTGTCACCAACGCTCACGTCGGACACTCGGTACCGGTCGAAGATTTACAGCGCAACTTTGACGCCATTCTGCTGGCGGGAGGGGCGGAAGCGCCCCGCGACCTCAAGGTTCCGGGCAGGGAACTACAGGGCATTCACTTTGCCATGGAATACTTGCCTCAAGCCAATCGCCGCTGTTACGGCGATCCACTCGATCCGGCTGCTGACATTCTGGCCAACGGTAAGCGCGTCATCATCATCGGCGGCGGCGACACGGGAGCCGATTGTCTGGGCACGGTGCACCGGCAAAAGCCCACTTCTGTCCACCAATTTGAGATCATGCCTATGCCCCCGGTCGATCGCTCGCCGCTTACTCCTTGGCCGCTTTGGCCGATGCAGCTGCGAATCGAAGGAGCCCACGAAGAAGGCGGCATCCGCCAGTGGAGTGTAGCTACGGTAAAATTCGCCGGGAACGAAGCCGGGAACGTGAGCGAATTGCACGGCATTAAAGTTGGCCCGGCTCCCAAATTCGAGCCCATTTCCGGCACCGAATTTGTTATTGCGGTGGATCTGGTGCTTCTGGCCATGGGCTTTACAGGGCCGGTGGCGGGCGGCATGCTTGAGCAGCTGGGAGTGAAGCTCGACGCGCGCTCAAACGCAGCCACCACTGAGGACTACATGTCGTCGGTTCCCGGGGTATTTGCCGCCGGTGATATGCGGCGCGGGCAGTCGCTCGTGGTATGGGCGATCTCCGAAGGACGCAAAGCCGCCGCCTCGGTCGATCTGTATCTCAATCGCGTACCGAACCCGCCGCGGGTGAAATCCAGGAAACGCGAGTTCGTTCCCGTATCGGTTGCCTTCTAATTCCTCGCATGTCGCGACCTGTCTTGATGGCGGAAAAAACGGAGCAGGCAAAAGCCAGCTTGTCGCTGGCCGATATTCGCGCTGCCCGGGATCGCATTCATGATTCGATTTACCTCTCCCCCTGCCCCCGTTCAGAGAATTTTTCTCAGCTTACCGCCAATTCCGTTTACCTCAAGCTGGACAATCTGCAACGCACGGGAGCTTTCAAGGAGCGCGGCGCTTTAAACCGGCTGCTGACATTGAACGCCGAGGAACGCTCGCGAGGGGTGATTGCCGCTTCTGCCGGAAATCATGCGCAGGGTGTGGCCTATCACGCCGGCCGGCATGGAATTCGGGCGCAAATCTGCATGCCCCTGACCACGCCCTTGATCAAGGTTTCCGCCACCAAAAGCTACGGCGCGGAGGTCGTCCTCCACGGTGCCAATTATGACGAGGCATGCGAGGAGGCAATGAGCCGCAGCCGGCGCCTGGGCATGACCTTTGTCCACCCCTTTGACGACCTGGCGGTGATCGCCGGACAAGGCACTATGGGACTCGAGATCCTCGAGCAGCTGCCCGAGGTTGAGGCCGTCGTTGCTCCTATCGGCGGCGGTGGCCTGATTGCCGGAGTGGCTTGCGCGGTAAAGGAGACGAACCCACGAGTGAAGGTGATCGGTGTCCAGCCGGCGCGCCTGCCATCGATGAAAGTGGCCATCGCCGAAGGCCATCCGGTTACGTTGAGTCCCGCTCCTACCATTGCCGACGGCATCGCCGTCAGACGCGCGGGAGAAAAGACCCTACCCCTGGTTCAAAAGTATGTGGACGACATCGTGACCGTGGACGAAGAGGAGATTGCCAATGCCATTCTCCTGCTTCTCGAGCGGGAAAAGACATTGGCCGAAGGCGCGGGTGCGGCCGCGATTGCCGCGTTGATTAACCGCAAAACCGGACTCAGCGGCAATCATGTGGTGGTTCTGGTATGCGGCGGAAACATCGACGTCAGTTTGCTTTCCCGCATCATGGAGCGAGGCCTGGTCAAGGACGGCCGATTGGTTCGCTTACGGGTTCACCTTCCGGATTATCCCGGGGCCTTGCACCGGCTGACGGGAATCTTGGCCCAGCATCGAGCCAATATTGTCGAGACCTCGTACGATCGCGCCTATTACGGCGTGAATCTCGGCGATACGGCCATCGACATCACCATGGGAACTCGAGGTCCCGACCACATTGCGGAGCTGCTTTCGGCGCTGAGCGCCAGCGGTTACATTCACGAGCGCATCCTCTAGACTCCGAGGAAACATCGGGAGAATTCGCGCACTGGCAATGCCGGCCGCCGGCGGGCGAACAATAAATCACGGGTGGCAACGGCAAAGGAGCAGCTCGTTCCATTACCACTGAAAGCTTGATGGCAAATTGGACTCGTAATGTTAATAACCCTCGAAAGCTGGTCCCTGGGGGCCATCCAGGATTGGTGGACGAGGACAGTCATCGTGGATCGACCACCCGCCGATCGACCAGCCGCCCTCGTCGCCAGCCGAAACGGTTGCTGCCTTGTCGTGGATTGATGCCCTGAAGTGCGCGCCGTCGCTCGAGACGATGACTTCAAAGATGGTGGTTGCGGGCACGTAATTGGCCGTCGATTTACCCTCGTCGCTTCGAGCGGAATCGGACTCGAAAACCAACTCGTCCAAGAGATGCGCCTTACGCAAATCGGCCAGCTCTGCGTAATGACCGTGCGCAGTCTTGTATTTGTCTTCCGCCACCCGGACCATTTGAAGCCAAACAAGGAGTTGCTTACTGCGATCGTCTAAGACCTTCATGCTGCCATCGCATCGTCTCGTGCGATCGATTAAGAGCTGCATGGCGCCATCGCCTCGGGCAAAAACCATAGAAGACAATCCGGTAAGAATCAGGACGACGACACATGGGCATTTCATGATGCGAGCCCCGACCGGCAGCTTCCACAAGTGTGTGCCCGTAGGAACTCACCGTCAAGTAAACATTTTTCCAGGAGGTTCGTTCGATGCTGCCGTTGCTGACACGATTGGTTCTTGGATCGTTCCCTACGATCGGCAGGCTAGGTTATGATTTTCACACGGGTGAAATTTCCCTTCAACAAGTGGTTGCTGCTCATACTGGGGGCCATTGCCTTGGCCTCTGCCTGCGGTCGCGGTCACAAACGCGTGCTCGAAGTCGACTACGTTTCCGCCCCTCAAGTGGTGCTGCGTGACCAGCTGGCGCAGGTCTATAACAAGGTTGCCACAGCCAAAAATGGAGATCGTGTGCAGGTGCTCGATCGAGAAAGGCGATTCGCCCGGGTTCGTACCGATAGTGGCGTAGAAGGGTGGGTAGAGCAACGCTACTTGGTCAATCAGCAGGTCTTTGATGGTTTTCAGAAACTCGCGCAGCAAGAGAAAGATTCTCCGGTCGAAGCCATGGCCGCCACTCGCAACGACACCAACTTGCACGTCGAACCGGGGCGCGATACCGAGCATTTATATCAGCTGACGCAGGGGACAAAAGTTTCCCTGTTCAAGCGGGAAACGGCAGAACGGAATCTTCCTGGTACTGCGAAACCCACCGCCCAGACAAACGACACGAAACCCATGGAAGACTGGTGGTTAGTGCGTGATGGTCAGGGACACGTCGGATGGGTGCTGGGGCGCATGCTCGATCTCGATCTTCCCCTCGAAGTCGCGCAATATGCCGAAGGCCAGAGGATTGTGGCATATTTCACCCTCAACCAGGTGAAAGATGCGGGTAAAACCGTTGCCCAGTATTTAGTGCTGATGACCGAACCAAAAGATGGCTTGCCCTTTGACTATAACCAGGCTCGCGTCTTCACCTGGAATGTTCGCCGGCATCGTTATGAAACCGCCTATCGCGAACGCAAACTGAATGGCGTTTTGCCGGTCACTGTGGGTCACGAAAATTTTGGCAGAGAAGGCGAGCTGCCCACCTTCACGCTGCGAGTCCGAGACGACAGCGGACGTGTTATTGAACGAGAATACAAGATGAATACTCCGATCGTGCGCCGAGTTGGTTAGCTCGAGGCCAGCCAGGGGACGGATTGATTAGGAGTAGAATTCGGCGATGGCCGCAACCACGAACTTTTGCTCGTCTTCGGTGAGTTCCGGAAACATGGGCAAGGCAAGTACTTCCTTGGCCGCTCGTTCGCTCTCGGGTAGATCTCCCTCCTTATAGCCCAGGTAGGCGAATACGGGCTGCAGGTGTAACGGCACGGGATAATAGACTTCCGTACCAACCCCACGGGTTCCGAGAAACCTACGCAAATTCTCGCGGTCCCGGGCGCGAATCACATACTGATGGAATACGTGGAAAGCCTCAGGCGATCGCTCCAGACGTTCGATGGGGGAATGTGCGGGTTGCGATAGTTCGCCTGTCTGGGATTCTTGCGCGTTGCGAGCTCGGGTTTCCTGTTCCAGGCTCCAAAAGCCGGCTTTTGCGAATAAGCGGTCGTAGACATCAGCTCGCTCTCTGCGCCTCTGGTTCCAATGCTCGATGCGCTTTAACTTTACTCGCAAGACCGCGGCTTGGATCGCATCGAGGCGCGCATTCCAGCCGAGCTCCGTGTGCACGTACTTTTCTGTGCTACCGTGGTTGCGCAGTCGCCGCGCCTGTTCTGCCATTTGGAGATTGTTGGTTGTGAGTAAGCCGGCTTCGCCATAAGCGCTCAGGTTCTTGGTGGGATAAAAGCTGAATGCCGCAGAGACGCCGATTGAGCCGGCACTTCGCTTGTTCCACTTAGCTCCAAACGCCTGGGCGGCATCCTCGATCACCACCAGACCGTATTCCTCAGCCATCGCGTTGAGCGAAGCCATGTCCGCACATTGCCCGTAAAGATGTACGGGAAGAACCGCAGTCCTACTGGCTTCAACTGCAGTGGGGCGGGCGTGGGGTGCATTCTTGTGCTTAGGCCCAGGAACTAGATCGGGGTGACGCTCGAGAGTACGGCGCAGCTGGAGCGGATCAAGGTTAAGGGTCTTGTCGTTGACATCCACGAAGATTGGATAAGCGCCCAGGCGCACGATCGAACTAGCCGTAGCCCAGAAGCTGAACGCTGTGGTAAGGACCTTATCGCCGGGCCTGATTCCGGCGACAGCCTGTGCCAGCCAGAGCGCGTCGGTTCCAGAAGCACAACCCACGGCCGCCTCCACACCCAACCATTGGGCGACCTCGCCTTCGAGCTCTTCAACTTCTCTCCCTAGAATGAACTGCTGGGACGAGCAGACCCGCTCGATGGCGGCAAGGACCTCCTCGCGAATGCCGGCATATTGCCTTTGTAGATCCAGTAGGGGTACGAACGTAGGGTGCTGAACGGGAATGTTGTTACTCGCCATCGTTTTGTGTGGAGAGAATGCTCGTTCCACGCCGCAGAAACTCGGCGGTTCGGGGATCTAAGGGATTTTATCTGTTGTCGTCGAACGCTGGGCCACGGTTTTGGCTGGATCTGTTTCTAGGTTAGTAGCTCTGGTTTACCGAGTGGGCCGAGGCTCGCCAGGGCAAAACCTGGTCGGACAGTGCTAAACTGAGAAGCGGCTTAGATGCGAGTTTCTCAAGGCATTCACAGGGGTTTTGGGCGAACCGGTTTCGCCTTGCTGGCCCTGCTTCTCAATCTCTCCGCCACGCTCGTCGCTGCTTCGCGCCCTACCCTACCAGAGAAGTATAGGAAGTGGTTGCAGGAAGATGTCGTCTACATCATCAGCAATGACGAGAAGAAGTCGTTTCTTGCGCTTCCAAACGATACCGACCGGGATAGCTTTATTGAGCACTTTTGGGAAGTTCGCAATCCCACGCCAGGTTCGCCGGATAACGCGTATCGCAACGAGCACTATCGACGAATCGAGTATGCCAACCAGTTTTTTGGACTGGCTAGCCATACTGAGGGATGGCGCACGGACATGGGACGGGTCTACATCTCTCTTGGGGAGCCGGCGCAAAGGCAGAAACTGTACGGCTTGCAGAAGATTACCCCCATGGAGATATGGTTTTACTCCAACGGCAATCCGGCTTTGCCTCCGTTTTTTTATGTGATCTTCTATCAGCGCGACGTGAGTGACGAGTTTCGTATCTACCATCCCTACAGCGACGGCCCGGAAAAGCTCATCAACTCTGCTGCCGGCCCTACACGCCAAGAGGCTTTGAAAATTCTCGCCCAGGATGCGGGAAAGGATGTGGCGCGTGAGACCCTGAGCTTGGTTCCCGATGAGCCAGTTGATTTTGATAATGGCACTCCCAGTCTTGCCTCCGAGGTGATGCTGGGCACCATTCATGATCTCGCGAACAATCCCTTGACCAAGGAACAGCTGGCGAACCGGCGAAAGTTGCTCGAGGACGTTTCGCATCGGGTCCTGCTGGGCGAAGAATTTCTCGACGCGGTAAGCGTCGCTTTGCGCGATGCGGCGGGGAACACAAGCTTGCATTATGTGCTCCGCCTGAAGAAGCCGGAAGATTTTACCGTGGGCGAGTCTGACAAATCGAGTTACTACTATTCACTTTTGGTTAGCGCCAGAGTCCATAGCGAGGACGGAAAACTCATCTTCTCAGACGAGAAGAAGATCTCGAAAGCGCTCTCGGCCGCAGAGTTGGACGAGGTCAAGGGAAAAATATTTGGCTACGAAGGTGTGTTACCCCTGCCCTCAGGCAAATATAAAGTGAACTTTGAGCTAACGAATCTGTTGAGCAAGGTTGCGTTTCATCGCGACCTGGACATCGAGATTCCGCCGGTTCCGGCCAGCGGCTTGCAGGTTTCGAGCATCGTCCCTTTTACCAAGGCCATGGCCATCGATCCCCGATTTCACGTAGAACAGCCGTTTGCGGGTGCGGGCGTGAAGTTTGTGCCACGCGCGGGCGGTGAGTTGTCGCTAGCGCAAGGTGAGCCACTGCGATTCTTCTATCAGGTGTGGGCTCCATCACTTGTGAAGTCAGCCAAATCAAACGGCACCATCGAGATCTCGTATGTGTACGGCCGATTGGGGGCACAGGACACAAAGACCATCACGGATCAGCTTCCTCTGAATCAGCTCGATCATGGCGGTTCGGTGATTAACGGCAAACAAATTCCAACCGCGGATTTGGCTCCGGGGAACTATCGGCTGGTCATGACGCTGCACGATTCGGAGTCCCAGTCGAAGTTATATGCTTCACTGAACTTCAAGATTAGCCCCAATGAAGTGGCTACATCGTCCTGGGATTTTTCTGACTACAACCCCTCTCCGGGGGATTCGTATTGGAAGCGTGCAAGCTGCTATTGGGTAGCAGGCGACAAGCAAAAGGCCACTGAATGGTTCCGTTCCGCGTATGGAAGTGACCCGAGCAACGAGCGTTTTCGCGACAAAGTGATTGAGCTTTACTTTGAGCAACAAGAATACGCCAAGGCTGTCGAACTTTATGCCAATGGCGGGCTGCGCGACTCTACTGACGAACAGACCATCGTTAGGCTGGCCGAGAGCTTCTCAAAACTCGGCAACCTGGCGAAGGCGGTTGCCGTAATGGAGTCGGGGACTACTTTGAACCCCAAGAGTGCATCTCTATTACTCGGTCTCGCTGACTATTACAGGAAGGCGGGAAATCTCGAAAAGGCAGCAGCTGCCGAGCAGCGGGGCAAAGTACTGGCGGCGAGTCCAACCTCTTAAATTGCCATTCCTTCCATAATTCATATACTTCGCCTATGGAAATTTGAACTGAAATCCTCATTATCCTCTAGCTGCCCTTATTTTTGTTGCACTTACACCCCTCTGTGGTCGGGCACTTCGCGTGCAAGATACCCCTGGATTGACAATGTTATCCACCAACTCCGTTATCCACCAACTTCGATTTCTCCCTGGCTTAAAGAGCCATAAAGAAGGAGTGCGCAATGAAGCAATACGCAATGATGGTCACGGCGTTTCTGTGCCTTTCTTCTCTTGCTGTGGTGGCGCAAGAAACGACAGTGAGGGGCAGTATAGGCGGCGTGACAGAAGACTCAAGCGGTGCCATTGTCCAGGATGCAAAAGTAACCATCGTCGGACCGACCGGCACCAGCACCGTAAGTTCCGGGCCCGACGGTCGCTTTTTCTTCGGGGTGCTAACACCCGGCACGTACTCGGTAAAGGTTGAAAAGCAGGGCTTCCGGACGATTGAAGTAGGCAAGGTGGAAGTCTACACGGGCAAAACCTCTAGTGTGGTGCTCACCCTGCAACCTGGGGCAACCAGTGAAACCGTCGAGGTCAGCGCTTCGGCCGTAACTGTGGATACAGCATCTACTGCGATCAGTTCCAACCTTGACGATCAGTTCTATGCCAACGTTCCGTTGGCACGTAACGTAACCAGCATCTTTTACGCCAGCCCAGGCGTTAACTTGGGCGGTGGCTCCGGATATGCAAATCCCTCGATCTCGGGCGGCAGCGGCCTTGAGAACCAGTACGTGGCCGACGGCGTGAGTATCACCGATGGCGCCTTCGGGGGCTTGGGCGTTTATACCGTCAACTATGGGTCGCTCTCGACCGGCATCAACCTGTCGTTCGTGAAAGAGGTCCAAGTGAAGACTGCGGGCTATGAGCCGCAATACGGGAAGACCACCGGCGGGCTGGTGCAAATTGTTACCAAGTCCGGGAGCAGCCAATATCACGGCGGGGCTTCCGGCTTTTTCGGCCCGCAAGAGCTCGAAGCGCAGCGTCTTAACCCCGACGACTATAACCGGTTGAACCAGCAGGGTAGGGTGCTGCACAACGGCGGCTACGACGTGTCAGGCGAACTCGGGGGCTATGTGCCGGGCTTCAAAGATCGCTTCTTCTTCTTTGGTTCATTTAACCCCTCGTGGACCCGTCAGTACAATCGGCTTGCAGACCTGCATGGCACGCTGAATTTCCCACTGGTTGGCAAGCAGGCGTCTTTAAATCAGGTGGCTTACAATTACGCCTCCAAGCTTACCTTCAAGATTTCCAGCAATCAGCAACTCGAAGCATCGCTTTTCGGCGATCCCACCCGAAGCAATACCGGTCCGTTCCAGACGAATGAAACTTTCAGCCCCACAACCTTCAGCAGTTTGGCAAATGGCACGCGCAATGTGGTGGCGCGCTACAACCTCACCGTGTCTCCAACGTGGTTAGTCAATGCCTCTTGGTCCTGGGGACATAACTACTTGACCGAGACACCGAATGCACCTGGCATTTACCAAATATCAGATTTTTCCGGCTGCGCAGTACCTCCCACATCGGGCACCGCTTCCGGTTGCCGGACAAAACTTGTCGGTAACACGCTGAACGGCCCCGCAGGCCCGATGTCTGGCATCTATACGAGACAAGGTCTGGGATTCTACGAAAACACGCAGGGGGACAACTACGCGATCAATGTTGACACCCAAAAGATGGTAGATAAGTTCGGTGCGCACACCTTCAGCGTGGGCTACCACTATGAGTGGGACTCTTATGCTGGTGCCCGTGCGCGTAGCGGACCGCGGTTTACCATCACACCTACAATGGCGAAGGCCTTAGCCTTTCCTGCGGCAGCTGGATTAACGAGCAACGCTGCTGGCTTTTCCATTCGTCTCCGAACCGCAGGTAATTGTCCCCTTTGTCCTACGATGAGCGTTCCCGGATTGGTCGGTCCCCAGCGGATCATTCTCAGGCAGACTCGTGGTGAGTTCGGCGATCCTTCATTCGACACGCATGGCCGGTATCATGCTGCTTACGTGAATGATTCGTGGAGCCCGAATAAACACATCACGATCAATGCCGGTTATCGCTGGGAACAGCAGAGAATGACTGGCACTCCGTTTGTGAATCCGGTTAACAACCAGAACGTCCACTCGCATTACACCTATACCGACAATTGGTCGCCGCGCTTTGGACTCTCGATTGATCCTAAGGGTGACCGCAAGACCAAGGTGTTTGGCAACTTCGCTCGCTATAGTTACGCCATCCCGCTTGATATGGCAATCCGGTCCCTCAGTAACGAGCTAGATTTCGCCACTACGGAGTGGTACCCGGTTTCTTCCGGCGGTCAGGCGGTCATAAACCCGGATGGCACGCTGGCGAATCCAATCCTGGATGATGCGCACTTCAAAGACACGTTATCCGGCTATAGCTCCTCGATTAATCCCGACGGTACGCCAGAGCTAATAGCCAAGGGAACCAAGATGCAGTACCTGCAAGAATGGGTGGGTGGCGCCGAGCACGAGTTCCCCCATGGGATCGTGGTTGACGTCCGCTACGTTGACCGGCGTATCAAGCGAATTGTTGAAGATATGGCTGGACTTTCACCGGAGGCATACCAGGCCGGATTGAGCCAGATCTACACCATAGCGAATCCGACGGCGAACACAGACTTGTTCATCAATCCGATTCAGGTGGATTATCCTCTTGGTCACCTGCCGGCGAATTGTCCAACTTCGGACATCGCGCCAGTACCGGGCAACCCCAGATTAGGTGGCACCGCGACTGACTTTAACGGAGATGACGTTGCAGATTTTTGCATCACCAATGCTTTCGATAACGCGGGCAACCAGATCGCGGCTGCGCTCGGCCACGATGGGAAACCGGACGGTTTCGTCAATCCGGTTCGCATCTACAAGGCAGTCGAATTTGAAGTCAACAAGAGCTTCAGCCGTGGTTGGCAGGTTCGCACCAACTATCGCTGGTCGCAGCTGGGAGGCAACTACGAAGGGGCCTTCCGTAACGACAACGGCCAGAGCGACCCGAACATCAGCTCGCTGTTCGACTTTGTCCGAGGTGATTTCAACCTGCTCGGCGACCAGTTTGCTGTGGGCTGGCTGAATACGGATCGTCGGCATATCTTCAACAGCTTCGTCAGCTACTCGTTCACGAGCACGTTTCTCAAGAACCTCACCTTGGGAACCGGTGTTCGCATCGAGGCGGGCATCCCAATCAACGACTTCAGAGCTCACCCGGCCTATCAGAACGCGGGCGAGATTCCGGAAAATGGGCGTGGTTCGTTGGGGCGGACTCCGACCGACGGCCAAGCCGATGTGCACGCGGATTATACGTGGAAGCTGAACGAGAAGCAGGCCCTGCACTTTGGTGGCGACTTTTTCAATATCACCAACCAGAAGACTCAGCTTCGGGTGGACCAGAACGAAGATCGTCAATTCCTGGTTACCAATGCCGACTTCAAGAAACCAACTCAAGGCAATATTGGTTTCAGCCCGCAGCTCGGTTTCCAGCGGCCGTTCTATGGACGGTTGTTTGCGAAATGGGTGTTCTAGCTTCGAACGAAAGATCCAATGGGGGGGCTTCGGCCCCCCTTTTTACTTTGCTAAATGGAGGATCCGATGTATCGCAGCTTAGCGAAGGTCCTTCTTGTGGCGCTCGTCGGTCAATTGAGTCAAGCTCTGGCTCAGACCGCGCCTAAATTTTCGGGCGACATCTCTGGCCAGGTGCGATTGCCGAATAACACCCCGGCACCTACTGGCACTTTGGTTGTGCTGGAACGGCAGGATGGTGGGGTGGTGACCCAACTGCAAATCGACTCTCAGGGTAAGTTTGATTTTCGCGAGCTCGATCCCAGGCCGTATAAAGTTTCCATCCGAGTGCAGGGCTACGAGCCGCAGGAACTGATCGTCGATCTCGAATTCGTTCCCCACGCGTACCTGCAGATCAACCTCAAAGCTATCTCCGCGGGCAAGTCCGTGGCTGTACCCTCTGAGGGTGCCGGAGCGACAGTTTCCGTTCGCGAGGCAAAAATCCCCGCAGGCGCGGTGAAAGAATTCGAAAAAGGCAAAAAGCTGCTGATCGAAGACAGAGACGCAGCCAAGGCGATCGCTCACTTTCAGAAGGCGATTAGTGTCCACCAGAACTTCCCGCAAGCCCATGTGTTGCTTGGGGTTGCCTATCTCAGCCAGCGGAAGATCTCCGATGCCGAACAAGCTTTCCAGACGGCGATTCAGGTTGATGACAGGTCGCCGGACGGCTACATTGCATTGGGAACGCTGCAAAACCAGGAGCAAAAGTTCGCCGATGCGGAAAAGACGCTCAGCAAGGTGGTTACACTCAACCCCGACCTGTTCCGTGCTCAGTACGAGTTGGGCAAGAGTTATTGGGCGCTGCAGCGAAATGACGAGGCTGAGCCTCACGCACGAAAGGCCTTAGCTCTTCAGCCAGACGCCGCTGAAGCCCACGTTCTTATGGGAAATATCCTGCTGCGTAAGCAAGACGCGGCGGGCGCGGTGGGCGAATATAAAGAAGCAGTGCGCCTGGATCCGAAGGGGCCTTATGCCGAGGCTACCTCGCAAATGATCATGAAGCTGGAGGCAGCTCAGGAAGCAAATCCCCGATAATCGCGATCTTCCGATTGCTTGTGGCAGCGGCCCGCTCGAGCCAAGAGGGTCCCAAAGCGGCCCCTATCCTCTATTTGGTCCCTATTTGGTCCTGCCTCTTCCGAAGTCCATTACCAAGGTAACTGTTCACCTGCCCATTCTTGTGGCAATCCGACGTACGAAGGCGTAAGTCACTAGTGAGCAGCTAGCCTCGATCGAAATTCGACCGCCGGCTCGCTCAAACCAGAGAAAAAACCAAGGTTCTGGCCTGACTCCACCAGCTTGCCAAGCAAGGGTGGCTTAGACGTTCCGACGTCATTCAGGTTCGAGATCGTGCTCTGTCGCGTAGCTCGTTAATCCTGCCCAGGGGAGGCATGCATGAGTAAATTTTGCGCAGTGTTCGGCCTTGTAGTGTTGACGCTCGTATTCTCCATACCCGGCTCCGCCCAAACCGGCTCGATTCAAGGAACCATCATTGACCAAAGCGGGGCTCGAGTGGCGGGTGCCGATGTGACGGTACGCAATATCGAAACCGGCTTGGAGCTCGCAATAGAGAGTAGCCCAACCGGTGGCTATGACCTGACCAACCTGCCTGCGGGACGTTACGAAATCACGGTGAAGAAGCCTGGGTTTAGTCTGTCTCGCGTCGAGAATCTCGTGCTTACTGTAGATCAGGTGGTGAGCGCCAACCTTCAGCTGCATGCGGGATCATCTTCGGAATTGGTCGAAGTCAAGGGAGAGGATCTGCCACCCATTGACCGCAACGGCGCCCAGCTCAGCAACCTAGTGGATGCCAAGCAGATGCAGGATTTACCTCTTATCGTAAGAGATCCCTACAGTCTAGTCTTACTCTCTCCGGGAACCTCTCAGACCAATACTTCACTGGGCGGATTCACCGTAAATGGCTCTCGCGAACGCAATAACAATTTTCTACTCGATGGTGTAGATAATAACGACACCTCAGTGCCGGGTATTCCCGACGGAATTCTCGCTGCCAATCCCGATTCCACGCGAGAATTTCGGGTGATTACCAATAATTTCACGGCAGAGTACGGACGCAATACCGGCGCCATCATCGATGTGGTGACCAATTCCGGCGGCAACCAATTTCACGGCGCAGCCTATGAGTTTGGTCGCTGGAACAGTTTCGGCGGGGCGCGCGACTGGTTTAATCGGGCACTTGATAGTAATGGAAATCCCAACCCCATGGACCCCTACGTACGCAATCAGTTTGGCTATTCGGTTGGCGGCCCGATTAAGCAGAACAAAACGTTTTTCTTTTTCAACCAGGAGTTCCAGCGTTTTCGTACCACCCTCCGCAACACTGTCATTGCCCCTACGGCGGCTTTCAAAAGCGGACAATTCAACTACACCAACCCGCAGACCGGCGTTACCAGCGCCGTGGATTTGACGCCGGGGGGAGCCAACAACGCGGGTAACCTCCCGCTCGATCCCACGATGCAAGAGATCTTCGCCCTGTACCCAACCCCGTCGCAGTCTGCCGATGGCATGACCGGGGTCGTGTCGTTCCCCAGTGCCTCACAGCAGAATAGTTACGCTACGGTCGCCAGAATCGATCACCAGATCAGCGCCAACCATGGCCTAAGCCTGCGTTACGAGTACGATCACTTTTTCGATCCCAACCCATTTCACGACGATATCTTGCCCGCAAATGTGGGTGGGGTGAGTGAAAAAGCCATTGCCCAGGGCTTTTCCGCCCGTTTGACGTCGCGCTTCAACGCAACGACGATCAATAGCCTATTATTTGGCTGGAACCGGAACTACTCAAATTTTGGCTGCACTGGCCTGAGCGTACTAGACAGCGTTAACCCAGTGGATGCTTTCGGCAATGGGCGCGACTACAACATGGATCCGTTTACCAGTTTCGGTTGCACCAGTTTGGTTTCTAACAGCCAGTGGCGCAAGACTGGCACCACCAGCTTCGGCGACAACCTCACCTGGGTCAAAGGGGCTCATACGCTGAGGTTCGGAGGCGACTTCCGGGACATCGGGGAACAGGGCCCCGATAGCTTCTATTCCCGGCGACAAGTCGGGTTGGATACGTTTCGCAATACTCAGACCAGCCTGATTGTCCCTCCCGCGAATAATTCTACGGCGCTCGAGGATGCCGCCTCGGCCCTTTACGGGTTTGCGTGGAGCGATCTCGCAGCCGAGTTCTTCAACAAAAACGGCGTCCGCCAGGCCACGGACAACAAGCATTATCGACAACACGAATATGACTGGTTTGGGCAGGATTCGTGGAACATTCGGAGCAAACATCTCACGTTGAATTTAGGCCTGCGCTATCAGCTGGATGGCGTGCCTTATGAGGAGGGCGGGAATCTCTCAAACCTGATGGCCGATCCGAGTTCATTTCTCGCTGGGCAGTTGGTTACCTTCACCATTGTTGGCCCGGGCACCGGCCAGCAACTCTACCAACAGGACTATTCGAATTTTGAGCCACGGGTCGGGTTCGCTTGGGACCCACGTGGTGACGGCAAGACCGCCATTCGCGGCGCCTTCGGAATTTTCCATGACCGGGTGTTTGGCAATCTTTTCGGCAATGCCCGGGGTAACCCGCCATTCGAGCAGGATTACACAAGCTTCCCCTTCGAGACCGTCAACAATGCGTTTTCCAGTGGAGCGTTTCCCGTCGTAGCTCCCAATACCACGCCGTCGGCGACCGTTGCGGATGGGTCAGGTCTTGGCCCAGTTCTGTTTGACCCTCATTTTCGCAACACCGTCAGCAACAACTGGAACTTTGGCATCCAGCGTGAACTTGGGGCCAGCAACATCATCGAAGTGAACTACGTGGCATCTGAGGGACATCACCTCTACCGCCAGCGCGACGGAAACCCGCCCGACCCGGCGCTGGTTAATGCCTTGGTTTCCTACTGCCAGCCGACGAACCCGAACAACACCCTAGGCTGTACACCGGCTCAGGTTTCGGGCGTGAACTTGTATTTTGGGCAAGAGTTTGGCTTCTTGCCGTTCGATGCCGTAGCCAATAACGCTCTATACCAGCCGTACTACCAGCAGTCGGTCGGGAATTCGATCTACCATTCGCTGCAGTTACAGCTGAAGCACCGCATGAGCCACGGATTCGAGATTCAGGGCTCCTATACCTGGGCTCACGCCATCGATGACTCCTCTGATCCCTTGGCGCCGGCTCAAGGAAATCGGACCTTTCCCCGGAACTCTCGCGACCTCGCACAGGATCGAGGCAACTCTGACAATGATATTCGGCACGTTGCCGTGATTAACTACATCTGGGAACTGCCACTCGGCCGCGGCAAGGGCTACCTGCGCAGCGGCGTGCTCGGCCGGGTGTTCGAGGGAATGCAGTTTGCGGGAATCACCACGTTAGAAACTGGGCATCCGTTTGAAATTCGTTGTGCCCGGGACAGCCAAAGGACCGGAGTCAATGCTTGGTGTGACTTGCTTGGATCTCCGTTTGCTGCTGGGGCGAACAATAATCCGGCGGTCAATCTGGGAAACAAGGTTTACTTCAGCAACCCTGCTGCCTTTGCCGAGCCGAATTTCGGTGGTCCGGGCAACATCGGACGCAACCAGTTCTATGGTCCGGGGCTTGTGGACTTCGATCTGGCCTTTGCCAAGAAGATGAGGCTGAAGGAGCGAGCGGGTCTCGAATTCAGGTTAGAGTGCTACAACCTATTCAACCATCCGCATTTTCAGCAGCCCGACAACTTGATCAGCGATTCGGGCTTCGGGCTGATTACCAGTACCGTATCTCGGCCGGATGCGACTACCTCGGCGCGACAGCTACAGGTCGCTCTGAAACTGACGTTCTAAGATTACGTCTTCAGCCCGAGAACATCGTGTAGTGCGTGGCCGCGCCCATAAAGAACAGTAGGGGAATTGAAAGCCACGCACTAATCCGGGCAGTCAAGAAGGAGACTCGGGCCATACGCTGGGACCGCTCAGGAATGGGAGTACCGTTTTCGGCATTGGCTTTGGTCCAGGCGATCAGGCGCTTCTGAATTCGCCACACCACGCCCCACACATTCAGCAGCATCACCCACCCTATGCCGCCGCCGATTCCAATGGCGAGCATGCGATTGCTCTCCCAGCCGTGAGAGTTGAATTGCAGAAACAGATATGCGGCAGCGCTGACCACAATGGCAGCCGCCAGTGCTAGGACAGGTTCTTTATTTAATGGACCCTTCCCAGGCAATAGCAGTGCATAGAGGATCGCCCAGGCAGTGGTCCAAATCAGGAAAAAGCTGCCCATAGCGGTTCCCGACGATGCCCCAACCTTTTCGGCCGCCGCCGCAACAACGTTTCCCCAATACGCCAAGCCCGAGAGCACCGTAACTAGCGCCGACCACCGGAACCACCACAGGGCGCGCAGCATCAATGGAGGCATCACCTGGACCCGGGTTGGCGGGTCAAGGTCCTTCATCAACGGAAAGCCCACGAAATTGAAAAAGTACAAAAGGCCGATCCAGGTGATACCCGTTACCAGGTGAATCAACCGCACGAGCATGAGAAAGTTCGTTTGTGCATCTCTAGGTAACGAAATACCGAAATATGCCATCGACCCGCTCCTTGCACTTTGGTGTTGCCGATGAATGTACAAGAAAGGAGCGGGGTCGGGCAAAGACCAGGCCGGAAAATGACTGGATGTGAGCGGGCTACTTTAGCGCGTTGAGCCGCGTGCTGATTCGAGACTTGTACCGGCCGGCCGTATTTTTATGCAGAACGCCTTTTTGGATGGCCTTGTCCAATGCCGAGACGGTTCTCGGAAACGCTTGCTCAGCGGCAGCTTTGTCCCCACGGCTCAGAGCCTGGCGCATTTCACGAAGAACGGATCGCAGGCGCGAGGTGTTGCTGCGATTCCGTTGGGTACGTCGTCCGGTCTGACGGGCGCGCTTAAGCGCAGAAAAATGATTTGCCATTACTCCAAGAACCTTTTCTGTATGGATTTATGAGACTGTTTCGCGAGAAACCTAAATTTTACGTGAGTCGCTAGCAAGAATCAACCTCAGCCAAATGGTCCAAGTCGTCCGTTGGCGGTTTATAGCAGGATCCCGAGCTCCAGTTTTAGGTCTGCAGAAAAGCGCGGAAAACATGCGGGCGCTTGAGGCGCCCGCGTTGCAAAGCAAGTGGGCATCGATTCAGAACTCAAAACGCAATCCCAGCTGCGTGTGCAGCGAGGGAATAGCGAAGGCGCTGAATCCGGATACGCCGCCTGCGGCAGCGTTACTGGGGCCCTCGCAAAAGGCTCGAGGTTTGTTGAATTCGGGATCGGTCACGTCTTCTTCGTAGCTATTGCAGAAGTTCGCGCGATTAAACAGGTTAAAGAACTCTGCATAGAGCCATAGGCGCGCACGTTCGGTGATGGCGAAATGCTTGGCCGCCCGCAGGTTCATCTGGATGAACGCCTTCCCCGTTAGCGTATTGGGCTTGATCATGGTGCAGCCTGAAGGTGTGTGATTCGAATCTGTAGGATAGAGGGGATTGGACACGGTGCTGCCCGCACAGACCCGATCGATAATGTGTCGTCCATCGCCATCTACGTCCAGACCTGTGAGCATGCTGTAGGGACGGGCCGAAGACGCCTGGAAAATGGGGGACAATTGAAATCCTGCCGGCAGGTCAAATATGCCACTAAACACCAAACGATTGCGCTCGTCAAAATTCGTGCGCTGAAACTCGTTGGCCGCGAATTGCTGATTGGGCGTAACCGCTTGCCCACTACCCCCGTAGGAGGCGACAGGAAAGCCTCCCCAGGACCGAGCCCAGGAGATCACATCATTCACTTGGAACATCATGCGATGAGAAAGCCGTTTTCTCAGCTGCAAGTTGATGCCGTCGTACATCGAGCGATTGTTGGTGCTGTACTCGTAGATGTGCGCAAAACGGCCGGCGCTCAAGCTGGCAAGACCTAACTGGGCGCCCGCGGTCTTGAAGGCAAGATCCATGAGCCGGGTGTTTGCCCCCCTCACGCAGCGTGGGTCGAGGGGGTGCGATCCGGGGAAAGACGCACTGCAAAGCGGTTTGATATTGGGATTAGCGTTCAAAACTCGTTCTTCGTGGGTTCCCAGGGTATGGTAGTAATCCACCGAAACTACGTAGTCGGTCCCGAGCTGCCTGGCATAGCCGACAGAAAACTGTTGCGACCAGGGATCGGTGATCCGCGGATTCACAATGCGACCGACGGCTCCTGGAGAAATGTCGGCTGCATTGGTGCCGGCGGGTGGGACCGGTAGGGGATCAATTCCGAATCGGAAACTGCAGATGTTGAAAGGAGCGGTGGGCGTGCAACGGGCTCCAGGGGCGTTGTCGCCCACGTAGTCAAACAGCGTTTGATAGATGGTAGGTTGGGTCTGCTGTACCGAGAAAAGGGTGATGTTTTGAAAGATCTGATCGCGTGCGATGCCGTAACCGCCGCGAATAACATTCTTCCCGTTGCCTCCGATGTCCCAGGCAAAACCGACGCGCGGCTGGAACTCTTTCCAATCCGCCGTGGTGCGGTTCAAATTTCCCGTATTCCCCACGATTTGCTGGATCTGCTGCATGCCAGGATCTGACGCCAGCAGAGAACCAGCCGCCAACTGGGTCTGTTTCAGCCAGTAGATGGTGCGATTGGACGAGGTTAGGGTGCTACCGAGCATGGGGCGTAGAAATCCTATGTTCGCATCCCACCGCATTCCTGCGTTGATGGTTAGGCGCGGCGTAATCTTGTAACTATCTTGCCCGTAAAGACCGAGCGCGTGCCACGACGGCTGAGCGGTCGAGCCGCTGCCCGCACTGTAAAGGATTTCCTGAACCGCGCCCGGAGTGGAGATGCCACTGGTGTAGTTTTTCCCACCGTTCAGGCAATTGTTGGCCTGAATGCAGACCGGCTCATCCCAGAAAAACATTTGATACCCATTGGCGCCGAAATAGAAAAACCCGCCAAATTTCGCGAAATAGATGTCATTGGCGCCAAACTTGAAGTTGTGTTTGCCATGGACCCAGTTGAAGTCGTCGCGCACCTGGTACTTGCGGATCAAAGTTTGTTGCGGGACGTTGACGTTCTGTCCCACTTGTGAACCATCGGAGAAATTAATGTTGGGATTGGTGGCCGTGCCGCCGCCGGCGACTGGAACCGTGAAGCTGTGGGTAGGACTGGCAAGAATGGAATTCACCATATCCTGAAAGTGCAGGTTCAGGGAGTTCACTTTATTGGCGGAAATCGTGAAATTGTGGCCGATGGTCAAATCATGAAAGTTATTGGTGTCGTTCTGGCTCTGGCTGGCGTCGGCTGTAAATGGTCTGCTGATGGCTCCAAGTTGATCGTTGGGATTGGTCCACTTCTGTCGCGCATAGCGCACGAAAAGATTTTGGTTCTCGCTCAACTTGTAATCCATGCGTATGGCGGCCATAGTGTCGATATAGGGAAACGGCAAAGTCGATGTCGGGAAGGCGTATGGTCCGCCTGCGAAATGGCTGGTCTGGCTGGCAAAGGTGCTCAAGCTGGCCACCGTGCCGGGGGCAGCGATGATCGAGCCCGGTTCACGCTTTTGCTCAAAGGCGCCAAACACAAACAGCTTGTCCTTGATCACCGGCCCGCCCAGTGAGAATGCATAATCGTAGCGGTGAAACACCGACTTGCACTTGCTCACATCGGTAATTGGTGGCGTGGAGGTTAGGCAGTTCTGCTGCTCAAAATAGTTGGTGCGGTTGAACGTGCTCAACTGAAACAGTCCCAATGCCGAACCATGAAAGGTATTAGTCCCTGACTTCACGATGACATTGGCAACCCCGCCCACTGAATGTCCCGAGTCGGCGCTGTACTGATCGGTAACCACGTTGAATTCCTGGATGGCTTCGACCGGAATGTTCTGCACCAACCCCCCAACCACTAGATCTTTGTTGTCGCCCCCGTCGACACTGATATCGAGTTGTCGGCCGTCCCCGCCATTAATACTGATGTTGCCAACCCGAGTTTTCGTGGGATCGAATCCTTCGGCAGGGCGTACTCCGGGCACCAGCGTCATCAGTTCCGTGAAGTTCCGATCGAGAACGGGAAGCGACGTTACTTCCCTCGGCGAAACTGTCCCCCCGACCTCGTTCCTGGAGGTCTCGATGATCGGCGCTTCGCCCGTGACCTCTACAACTTCGGAAGTGGAGCCAGGTTTGAGGCTTGAATTGATGGTCAGTACTTGTCCCACGGCAATAGCAATATTCTTTTGCTGCACGGTGGTGAAGCCTTGCGCTTTTACCGATATGTCATAGTTACCCGGTGGCAGCGAGGGAAGGCTGTAAGCTCCCGCCGAGGTCGAAACCGTCGTGCGCGTGAACCCGGTGCCTAGCTCGGTTACTCGAATTTCAGCGTTGGGAACGGCCGCCCCCTGAGAATCAAAGATGGTTCCGTTGATTTGGCCTGTGGTCTCTTGCGCCCACATCGGCAAGGCTAATGTGAGCACAAAGCTAAGCACGAAAGCGGAAACTGAAGAGATTTTCATTAGGGTCACTCCTCTTTGAGAGAATGAGCCGCACCAGGGTCGGCCAACGCAAAGTAGGTCAAGCAACAAACTGCACTTTTCACTCCACCCACGAACTCCTGTAGCAGGAACAACTTACAGCTTGGTGCGCGCCCAACCCCATACTGAATTACGGAGAAGCGTCTATTAAATTTTGGAGATCGTGACAAAGGACTAACGGTTTTGTCAGGTTGCCTACGTCAGCGGAAGTCAAATCGAGATTTCTTAGAAGCGGCCGTTGTTCCCCCGCGGGCGTAGTCGTAGAATTCGCTTACCTGGAGGTCCCGACCTTTGCTGGTTCCGGGCCGTTCCAAATCGTTTTTCCATGATGGCCCGGAGAAAGACCTGGGCTCGTGGCTTTCCTGGGTGCGAAATCCTGTATCTAAGTGGAAGGGAGCAGTTAGCTGGGTCCCCCTACTGCCGGGGGCACGTACAATTCCGTGGAGCGCGTACGAAAATCGCTCCTTAGCGACACCTCAGGGTTCGGGCTCAGACGAGCGCGGCCCTGGCTATGACAGAAGGGTTCCGATGCCTTCGGTAGGAAAGGTCGGTTCTTGCATGTTTTATCTTAAACAATTCGTAATGCTGACACTTCTAGCTATGGCGCCATTTTCCGCTAGCGCGTGGGCGCAGAAGTCCGGTCCGAGCTCCAGCCAGCCAAGCAGAACCGGTAGCCCTAGCGCGACTACGACACCGCCGCCCTCGAATACGCCATCGATGCCCCAAGAGCAACAACTGATTTTCATCTCGGGGAAGGTGATGACCGACGATGGAACCTCTGTCCCTCGCGATGTGACCATAGAACGGCTTTGCAACTCCCGCGTGGTGCAGCAAACCCATGCCGCCTCGAACGGCACCTTTAGTATGCAAATAGGAGGTATGTCGGGTCCGCTTTTCGATGGGACCGCGACGGCTGATGCTGACCCAGGCGTGGGACGCTTCGGAACGATGGGGCCGGCTGCTCAGTCTCCGGGATTTTCGATGGGCGGGCGCCGGGATCTCGCCTATTGCGAGTTGCAGGCATATAGCCCCGGTTTTCGTTCGAGTGTGGTGAATCTGGTGGAATATAACGCCAGTGGCAGTGTCATTGATGTGGGCGCGATTGTGCTGCAGCGGGGGGAAAAGGTTCAGGGCACAACCCTGAGCGCCACCACTTTCGCGGCTCCTAAAGATGCGAAAAAGGCATATCAAAAAGGAATGGAAGCGGAGAGCAAAGGAAAATTGCCGGAGGCAAAAGGCTATTTCGAAAAGACCGTCGAGATTTATCCCAAACATGCCGAGGCCTGGGTGCGGTTGGGTCAGCTTCTCGAGCGCGAAAACGACACCGATGGGGCTCGCAAGGCGTATTCTTCGGCCCTTGCTGCCGATTCCAGGTTTGTCCCTCCGTACCTAATGCTCGCCGCAATCGGGGTTCGTTCCGGAGCTTGGAACGATGTGTTGAATCTCACCGCTCACGTGCTCGAGCTTGACCCATTGAGTTATCCGGATGCCTACTTCTACAACTCATACGCAAATCTCAAAGTTGATCGAGTGGACGCCGCCGAGAAGAGTGCCCGGGCGGCAGAACGCCTCGACGTGCGCCATCGCATTCCCCAGGTGCATCTACTTCTTGCCGATATTCTGGCCAGACATGAGAATTACCACGATGCCATTGGCGAGATGCAGACTTATTTGAAGCTGGCGCCCAATGGCAAAGATGCCGAACAGGTGAGATCGCGTTTGGCGCAGATCGAGAAAGACCAAGCTTCTGCTTCGCAGAGCCCGAAACCGTAGACGAGTGGCGCTGACCAGATGTGTCGATCTAACTTTGGTCCTGGCAAGGCGCAGCGCACTCTGGTGCGAAATGGCATGCATGTCGCACAACTCGTCGCGTGACATCGAAGATTGGAGTAGCTGATCGTTCACGAACATTCCTTCCGCACACTCTCTCCATCGAGCGGCACTAGCCGACCCCATGGCCAGGAATGCCGAGCCTCATGAGCTCGGGAATCATTTGTGCCATCCTTCCCGTCAGTTACGCCGCCACTGGTATGCGGCGGTCATGAACCTCGGTAATTAGGCCTAAATATCGCCTTTGCAGGTGTTTCCCAGCATATCCCTGGTGGTTGACGGGCGTCTCCTCGAGGGGTACGCTTTTAACAGAACTGTCATTTGCCTACCTCATGCGGCGAAGTACAATCCGGAGAGATACGCCCTGGGCTGGCGTTCTCCGGCC
>Ga0126381_100001144_pt1 | contig 28787 bp, 25 predicted proteins | sample PanSoiMetPlot_28_FD_96465 | JGI IMG/M metagenome (GOLD analysis project Ga0126381, IMG submission 96465) | Tropical forest soil microbial communities from Panama - MetaG Plot_28 | ecosystem: Environmental > Terrestrial > Soil > Tropical forest > Bulk soil | place: Panama | collected 2016-02-17
ATCATGCAGGAAAATTGTCTTGTCACCGATCCCATGTACGATATTCTCTGTCTTCCATCTGTCGTTGTTCAAAAGCCACCGGAGGTGACGCCATCTCCGGTGGCTCCTGTCATGGATCTGGAAAGTACAGTGCGATTCCTACAGGAAAGAGCAGCGATTTCCCCCAAGGAACGGTGGAAAGTGATGATGCACCTTTACACCGCAGGACTAACACCAAGAAACAAACCAAAGAAAAAGAAAGATGACACCACCGAAACCTCCACCGGCAACCGGAAACGTAAGCAACCCTCTGAAGAACACCCGGCCTGACGGCCAGTGGGACTACCGTCCGGTCAAGAAACGGCCGCAGCGTATCTTCCGGGTAGTCAAAGATCCCGGGGTCAAGGGGAAGTCTTCCTGACCCGACCTTTCGGGTGCGGCTTCTTTTGCCTTACACCCTGCATGTTGGCCTTGGTGGCGTAGGTGTTAACGTTGTCGCCGAAGATTGCCAGTATGGCCAGAGCCAGTCCCAGCGGGGCTCCAAAAGAGCGTATAGCATTGGAGACATCGCCAAAGGTGATCGGATGAACCAGATTCCATAGTTCGTTTCCCCATGTGGTGGGCTGCCCGACCACGTTCTTTCCTTCCAGCCCGTTCCAGATCGCTCCCGGAAGCGGAGCGGCTCTGCCCCGCAGAAAGTCCATGAAGACGCTCCCCACGGTAGGCTGTCCGTACTTTCCGGAGCGCAGAGACTTCAGGTTGCCCGCCGCATCCTTGTAGCCCACGATGGGAACTCCCGTTGATTCAAGTCCGGTGGCTCCCAATCTTGACATCAGAACCATCGGCTGGGTAAGACCGGCCAGAGGGTTCCAGCGGGTGTCCCCGATCTTGATCGACATCCACTGTGCCGAGCGGGGATCGGTCTCAATCTCTACTCCAAGCGGCTTCAGGGCGAAGTAGGCAAGGGAGTATTCCGTGGCGTAACCCAGTAGCGTTCTGGCATACTCCTGAGCGATCATCTTTCGTACTCCGGGAGCGTTTCCGGCCGCCCAGAACGGATCTCCGGTAAGCGCCTCGAAACGGCTTACGGTCCAGCGTGGAGCAAAGAAGAACTGGTTCAAGAGTCGCATCGAGGCACCAAGAGCGGCGGGAGTACGCCCGCGTCCAGTGAATGTGTTGATAAAGTTGGAGATGGCCGATGCCTGATCCGGGCTGGGAAGCCCGCTCCTTGGCAGAGTGGCCGCCATCTTATCGAACATGTCGGCCCGCATCCTGTTCAGGAAGTAAACATAGGCCCTCTGCGAATGACCGATAATCGGTATCCGGTCAGCCCAGTCCGAACCATACATCTCCTCCATCTGCGACCACTTGGGAGTCTTGATGTCGGTCAGTCCAAGCTGCGAGGTAACATAGTAATGCGCGTTAGGCCGTTCCCTGATGTCCTGCATCAGATCGAAGTAGGCGCGGTCGCTCTTGGCTGCCCGAAGCATGTCAGGAATCTCCTTCATGGCCATGATGGGGTGACTGTGAACGATCAGTCCGCCCTGCCGCAATACTGCGGAAAGGTCGGTGGAAGTCATCACCGCGCGCGAGAAATCAAAACTCTGTCCGGTTCGCATCAGGGCGCGATAGAGAAGCGAACGCTGTCTGAAGCGGGCATCGAGAATGGCATCATCCAGTTTCGTCTTGGCCTGATGCTCCTCCCACTGGATGTCCCGGAGCGCCTGTCGCTGATCGGCTGTCATTGGTTTTCCGAACCGGAATCCGATGGTGGACTTGTAGGCCGCTTCTTTCGCCATTCCCTTCTCCAGACGGTCAACCTGAACTCCCAGCATATCCTTCTGGGCCACGGTGAGCGGCTTTCCCTGCTGGGCGATCTCCAGCTTGGTCTCCATGGAAGTCTGGTTGTAGTCCTTGGCTCTGAACACATGCCAAGCCCGGGCGTCTCCCTCTGAAAGCAGGTTCCCGCCGTCAGTGATGTCGTCCATCAGACGGATGCGGTTATCCAAGTCGTTGTAATCGTGCATGGCCTCGGAGCGGTCACCGGGATGAAGGCTCTTGTCCATGGCCCGCTTTCCTGCCGCATCCAGCTTGGTCTGAGTAGCGGAGCGTTCATCGAGAACGGCTCTTGACTCCACCGGGGTCAGGTAATTCTTCTCCGCGCCGGCCATCTCGGTAAGAACAACATTGGGATAATTGGGATTGGATTCCATCCGGGCATTGGCCTGCGACTGAACCTGCCGCTCCTCCAGAGGCGGAGTTTCCCGGAGTCGGCCCTGTTGCCGCGGAGTTACCAGAGGGACGATAGCTGTTCTGGACTGTTGCTCCTGTTGCGTTGCGGTAGCGGCTCCGCTGACAGCCTGTTCCGCTGCCTTCTGGCCTGCGACATGTGACGCTTCAATGATCTTCCGCTGCATTTCGGGAGAAAGCTTTGACTCAGGGCCTTCGTAACCCGGTCGCCGGAATTCCACCTTCGCTTGAGGCTGCGGCTCACGGAATGGGGCAACCGGTTCCACCAGTGGCATCGGCGGCATCGCCCTGTTGGGAGTAACATCGCCATGTTCGTCTTCCCATTTGGTACCGACAGTTCCCGGATCCTTGAGAGCTTTAAGCCGCGTGTCGATAGCTTGGGTCTCCTCTGCTGTCTCCGGTCTCCATTCGGGCAGCTCACCACTCTTTCTGGCATAATTGATGTCGTCCACCACCCGGGCTGCAATCCCGGTGGCGTCTCCTTCCGCCATGTCTATGCGTCGCGGCCTGTCCTCTCCCGGCAACGACTCACGGATGTCGCCTCCAACATAAACTCCGGGCATGCTGGTCTTCCCGCTGGCATCAGTGACGTGGATCTGGCCGGGCTTGGCCGGACGTCCCGGCTTGGGTGGCGGGCCCGGAGCGCGTTCAATACTCGATGGAATCCACGCGGTGTTGAAGTTGGTAGTAAGAAAGTTTTCCAAGTGCGCCACATGATAGGTCTTTCCGTTGCTGGCCTTGACGAGGAAGCCTTCCCCGCTGGGATCTTTCTCTGCGCTCTTGATGGAGGCAGTGACAATTTCCACCTTGGCGTTTTTCCCTCTGGCCATTTGCCTGATACGGGCAACCTGATCGTCACTGGCTTCCGGACCGAACTCATGGCGCGACATCAGAATGATCTTCTTGGCTCCCCGGTCGATTGCTCCGATTACTGCCTGCGTGGCACTGTTGCCAGCGCCGTAAACCAATCCCACCTTGCCCTCGGTATTCCGGGCCAGACGTTCTGCGTTACCCCAGCCCGCGTTCTCGAAACCTTTATAGGCGTCAAAAGGTGATATGCTGGCTCCCGACATGATGGCAACACGGCGAGCCGGGATTACTCCTCCGCCCCTGGTGATCACGTCCACTCCGCCATCAGGGCGGGGTTTTAGATCCACCGCTTCCACACCTGTTCGGATGTCGGCTCCGCGGTTGATCGCGGTCAATTCCCGTGGCCTGAAGTAATTTCTCCCCCTGACACCAAACTCCTCAGCGCCGGTGTTGACGATCTCCATTGAACGCTTGGCCTGACCGCCCACGGTGGGAGATTTCTCCAATACCACCACGTCCATACCTTCATAAGCGGCCTGCCCGGCAGCCTTGAGTCCTGCGGCACCGCCTCCGATAATAACAAAGTCTCTGGGTTGGCCGGTTTGTTCCCTTAGAGCATGGATCTTGTTAAAGATTTCACGCAGATCCTCCTGAAGTTTTACTCCTTTTTCATCCAGTGGCTTTTCTTTGTAAAAGGAGAGCTGATTCTGAATATCCTTGGCGGACTTGGTGAGGTTGGCGATCTTCACCTCTTCCTTGGTTGGCTCCCGTGGCGGACCGGTGGGAGGAACCGGTCTGGAAGGAGTTGGTTTCGGCTTGGCTTTTTCCAGCTTCCGCTTTGACTTTTCCCGCAGCAGTCGGATCACATCTGAATACTCTCCTCGATTCTGGTCGTACGCCGTAACGGCATTTTCCAAGGCGTCATCCAGTTCTTTATCAGTCAAATCTTCCGGTGACAGAGCTTCAGGATGACGTTCCTCGGATGGTTTTACCGGTGGTACTTGCCGCCCTGTCGGCGTTCCTTCCGCCGCTCGCTCAGATAGATCGCTATCGCCTGCGCCCGGTCCTGCGGGTACTGGACTTGGGGCCCTTTCTTGCTGCTGCTGTGGAGTTTCCCCGCCTTCCACTTTTTGAACACTTGGTTGCTCGGCATCTTGTTTCTCCTTTATTTGTTCGACATCGGGTAATGGTTCTTCGGTCTTCTGCTCCACTGGTTCGCCAACCGACGATTGTCGTGGAGTTTCCGGAACCGGCCTGAAGCGGCCACCCGGGAATATCCTGAAACCACCTTCACCGGGTTGAACCACAACTGGAGGCCCTTGTCCCGGCGGCGGAACGTTGACCAATCTAGCAGGTGCGAGCATTCCACTGTTAACCATTGCCGCACGGGAATTGCGCAACATGTTCAACGCCGGTCTTCCCATGAAACCCATAGTGGTCAGTGTTGCAGCCATCGCCATTGAGGCTTCCCACCGCTGCTGTGATCCCGCCGGAGTCTTTTCAGCTTCTCTTACTGAACTCCAAAGTTCAGGGAGACTGCGTGCCGTCTCCGCCATGAAAACCGGAGGAAGGAAGCTGACCAGACCCTTTGCGCTGCTGGCCGATGACGCGAAACTCTGAAGTAGATTCAGACCTGCGGCTTCCCATCCGGCGGCTTTATGAGGCGCAAGTCCAGCTATCTGGGGTATATCGCTCACACCGGCTTGCCATGGTTCCGGCTGGTAAAATGGCTCATAGAGACCGGGAACCGGTGCCGTTTTAGGTGCAGGAATATCCAGTGTCGAACCAATTCCACCTGTTGTAACTCCACTGATAAGTCCAAGACCCCTAAGGTCTCCCGGCGTCCATGCTTCACTGCTAAAGAGGCTGCGAGGATCAACCAGTCTGTTCATTCCCCTGCTGAATGCGCCAATGTTATCACCCAGAGAAGCTGACTGATCAGCCATCGCCGCATTGGTGGCTGAATTCATGGGCGCAGGAGTTGGACTTGGTAAACCGGGCGGAGTCATCTCCGGCGTCATGGTGGGAGCCGGAGTCGGCAATGGCGTAAGCGATGGAGTCGCCATTGGGGAAGGCGAAATGACGGCCGAATTGAGTGCCGCCGGACGCGGGCCTCGCATCGCGCTGTAAGCCTGATTGATCAGATCCACGTCACTGACACCCGGATCTGCGCTTGGTCGCGGTGCCTGAGTAGGATCTGGTGAAGGTTCTGCCCCGGGAGATGGAGACAAACGCTCGTAAGCCTGCTTTATCAGATCCAGATCGTTATCTGCCATGTTTACGGAGTTGGTGATGGCTGCGCTCCGCCAAATAGAAATCTTGCCGCCGCATCCTTGGCTGCCTGCGGGGTGTTCGGATCAGTGCTGGAATAGACTGCCGCAGCGGCTTTGTATTGCTGTACCTGATCGGCGCTGGGATCTCCCGTTCCTGTTACACCTGCCTGCGGATCATTGATGAAGCGGGAGCTGGTCAGGTCATTGTACTTCTTCTGAACCTGCTGCCAACGGTTATTGAAATCCGTAAGCTGTTGCGGGGTAACGATTCTCGTTGGGGTGTCTCCGGAAGAAGTCTTTATCTTTACCTGATAATTGCCGGTCGGCTTGGCACCCCATCCCAAATAAGGAAGTCCTCCCGATGTTTCCGGCGTAAGGGACTTTGGATTGAATACTCCTGAGTAATCGGGTCTCAGATTGGCATCGTAACCAAGAGTATTTCCCACATCAGCGTCCAGAGTGTCCTTCATCATCTTGTAAGTGCTGACATCGCGCGTGTGAGCGGCATTGTGGATAGACGCTATCTGGTTACGCAGCGCCAACTGATCCTTGTCCGGTAACGCCGGGGCGTACCTCGCTACAATCGAACTTGCTTCGTATGGGAACCTTGATCCACCGGGCCTAGTAGCGGGATCATCACTCACGTTCAGGTTGTTGATAGCGGCCTGAGCGTCGCTCAATGCTTTGCTTGCATTCTGCTGAATCTGGATGCGGGTGTCGAAGTTGTTTTCCTTTCTTCTGCGATCTTCATCCGCCAGATAGTACAAATCCCCATAGCGTTCCTTCTGTGCTTCCAGCCGGTCAATGGAACGCTGGTTCCTGTCCGCCTCCGATTCGCGGGCAAACTGCAACCGGTTCATCTGATTCTCATGCTGGTTCTGCATGCGCTCCTCGGCCAACTGGTAGAGAAGGTTCTGCCGCTCCAGTGCCCGCATGCGGGAGTTGTTGGCCATCGCCATCTGTGCTCCGGTCAGGAATGGAGCGGTTACATCAGTGCCTTGCGGAACCTCTGGTGCCACCAGCGGCCCCCACGGCGTTCCAAATGCTTGCATTGGCATAATGTTTATCCTTGGTTGAAGATTCCACCCAGCCAGCCACCCAACGCTCCGCCAGCACCCTGAGTCTGGTAGTTAGGATCAGTGCTTTGCCATGCGTTTGAGAAGTTACCGAAGAATCCCGGGTTGGTGTTGCCAGCCTGTCCGAAGTAGGCCTGCCCTTGCGGCCCTACTCCGCCCCATCCTGTTCCTGCCGGATAACCTGCTCCCTGCGCCACGTTGCCAGACCAGTTGGCTGCTCCTCCGCCCGCATTTAAGGCAGCCATGTTCTGGGCATAAGAACCGGTGGGATTTAGTCCTCCGCCTCCCATCCCTCCTCCTGCCGCCATTCCCACGATGGAAGCAAAGAGCTTGGCCCGGTCTGCCCACGCAGGATCTGGTTGCGCCGCGACATTGTATCTGAACTGCTTGGTGGCCTGACGCAACTGGTTCTGCTGCGCCATGAAATTAGTGAACCATTCCGGAGAGTAAAGCTGCTGGCTTGGAGGAAGGATTGTGCCGCTGGCGATCTGGGCCCAACGCTGGGAGGCATTGGTGCCTTCATCCAGAAGACCTGCTCCCTGTTTTATCAAGTCCAGACTCGATAGGCCAAGCTGTCTGGCCTGATTAGCGCCTCCGGCGGGGCTTCCGTAGAGTCCCGAACCCAAGTTCTGAAACGCCGACTGGCGGAACACGTTCGACATGATGTCCGGTGGAAGTTCTCCTGAAAGAAACTGTCGGGCTCTGGTAAGTTCGTCCTGAGTTCCAGCCGCTCCGGTCTTTAAGAGTCCGGTAAACCCGGGGACTGCGGTGTCCAGAGCGCCCAGCATGTATTGCTGGTAAAGATTACTGAGGTCGGTGATCTGTCCCCAGTCTCCGATTTCCCCGCTGAGCATCTTTTGCAGCTCCTCCATCGGATCGGTGGGGATGAATGGAGCGACGTCCGGCTTGCGGCCATGAATGAGTTCTCCGAATGTAGCCATAGTTACAACCTGCGTTGGCCGACATCGCCCAGCCCGAACCCGTAGGTCTGGACATGGACGGTGTGGCGGATTCCACCAAGGTAATTGCGAAGTTCCTTGTCCATGATGTCCAAGGCATTCTGCTGGTTTAACTGGGCATTCTGCCAGTCCTGCTTCTCCTCAAGGAACTTGGACACTACCATCAACCTGATGGCTTCGTAGTTCTTGATGGTCATCATGTCGGCGGGCTCCTTTAACACCCAGCGCAATTTGCAGACGGCCGAAATGCACTGCTGGTCGGTGCAGGAAGCCACCAGCCGGTACTTTCGCCGCGGCTTGTCAAAGCCCGGCTGCTTAAAGTCGCCCTGATCTATCAGCATGTTGGAACATTGGGTAAATTCCCCGGGGCCATTGTCCAGATGCTCGAAGAAACGGCTTCGGATCGGGATTGGAGCGCCATTCATGTTGATGGCCAGAACCGCTTCCACGTTCTGCGGCATATAGACCAGTCCTCCCAGAACCTGAGCGGTGATGTTCACCACGGTGTCCTTCCATGTTCCGCGCTCCATGATCCTCCGCTCGGCCTGATTGATCGTCCAAGAGAGATCTCGCTTGCCCACCCGCAACGCCTCCGGAAGATCCAGAGCGATCTGCGCCCTCACCCACGCGAAGGTGTTGATGTCGTAGTTCTCAATGTCCTCCAGATACTGGCTTTTCCGGAAAGCGTAGTTCCGTGGATCTATGATGTGCTTTTTGACTTCGTTCTGAAGGATCTCAAAACCCTGCTGCTTATAGGCCTGAGCACTGGCGGGATCATTGTTCTCGTTGCGTTCAATGGAGAGGATCAGGAGCTTCAGCGCCTCAATGTTCTGGACGATCAGAAAGTCTTCATCGCTCTGGATGGGAAGGTAACGCTTTGCTCCGGTTACCTGAACCACCGCATCTCCCGGCGAAAGCCCCGGATAATAGTAGGCCCTGCGAACATCGTTCTTGTCCTGCGGGTTTCCGTTCAGCCCCAAATCGGTAAGCGGATTATCAAACGCATTCTCCGGCTCGATGTAAGTCGAGTTGTTGACGATCTCATACCATACGTTGGTAACATCCTTGTTGTTGTAAGCTTGTGTGTTATCGCTGAGCGGGTGTGCCTCAATGATGTTCTCCATGGAGGGCGGCAGAACCAGAATCCCGAAGATGGAAGTGATGTTGCAGATGGCCATTCCTCCCACGGGGATCATGGTGTCCAGAATCATCTTGGTGGCCTCGTTAAGCCGCACCATGACTCGCGGATCGTCGGCGCAGACGCCATTGTCCACCACGGTGCAGAGCATTGGAGCAGCATCCTTGAATTGCAGGCCTCCCTGCAATGGAAGGATTTCCGGCGGCGGGGGAAAGAAGTCGATGTCCTGATCGGTAGGAACTCCGGGTGCGGTAATCATGTGGCGTATCCTATGAACTTGATGTAGGCGAAAGCGAGGTAAACCGGGATGATATTGATGATGGATGGAGTAGTCTGGTCAATCCCATCCAGCAGCGTCTTGTTCTTGGTATCGTCCTGCAAACTCGGTTTCCCGTAAATGTCACCGGCTGAGTCGAGCGTTTCTCCAGTGCCACCGGGGAAGAGGTACTTTCCCACGACCACCGGCGGCTGGGCTGGCTGGAAGGTGTTCTCGGCGTTAAGCGTGATGTCACGCGCTCCTCCGCTGTGTTCGCCGCCGCTGTTGACTTCCGTGGTAACCCACTGGCCGCCCTGATAACCGGCCAACTGATTGTTGTTCATGTGCGCCCCGATCACGAACCGGTCGCTCATGTCTTCCACACCATCCTGACCGTTGCACAGATGCCAGCCGTCATAGTTCCCGCTCACGATCCCCAGTCCATTGGAATCAAAGTCAATGGATGGATCACCGGAGTAAATGCGGATCTCTCCCAGCATGCCGTTGTAAACCCTGCGCCACCGGCCGTGCCAGTAGGTCTTGATGTTGACCGGGCGGCCCTGAGTGTCCTGTTCTATCCAGACCTTGTCCTGATCCCTGACGTCAGGAGTTCCGGATTGCAGCACGTAAGGCGCGTAGGCTCCTTGGATCTCGGAAGAGATCAACACGTTAAGCAACTGAACCAGTTGAGTCACCGACAGCGGCGAGGCATTTGGATCAGGAAGGGCGAACTGGGTTAAGACTGGCGGATTGGATGTCATTTTGCTTTAGAGTTTTCAACGAGTTTCTGTGCATGGAGACGAAATCGGGTGATCACCGCATGACCCCGCCCCATCATCCTGACCTGAAACTGGTATCCTCTTCTCAGGTTGCGTCCGGTGTTTGTGTCGCATCTGTTCTCAGGCTTCTCCAGCGTGGCTCTGGGAGCAAAGCCCGGACGGGTCTTTGGCCGTCCTCCGGCATCAAGTTCACCGGGGAGACCGATCATCTGGAACTGCTGGACGAAGTCCTTCCATTGCAGCCACTCCGGGTAATCATCCGGACGGTAAAAGATTCTTATCGAGTGCATTATTCCACGATGTCCTTTAGCCAGATGTCTCCGCCGTAGAGTTCATTCTCGGTAAAAGGAGTGGACTGCGGCTGAAGTTTCTGGAAATCAAATTTGCGGGTGACCAGATCCCAGTTAATGAGCTGGCCATCGAAATCATCCTTGTCGTTAACGGAGAGTTCATACAACTGGTTCCGATTGGTGCCGTCCAGACCGAACATGAAACAGCGGGTGATCCCGTTGAAGTTGCCGGTCAGGAGCTGTACCGGGAAAACGCCATAGTCATTCATTGTCCACTGGCCTTCCCATGCCGGTTTGGTGTTCACGACGCCAAAGGAACTTAAGATGTCAAAGTCCACCACCACCAGTCCGAAATGAATGGGGCGTCCCTGATTCCACATTGGAGAAGTGGTGCAGAGCACCCGGTTATCGAAATAGGCCGCCGATGTGTACTTGAGGAGCCACTCGGCATCGTTGGCCAGATACTGCCGGACATTGGTGGACTGCGGAATGTGAGTCCATCCGTCCGGCTCGCTGCGGGCCTGACGGTAGGAGCGCATTCCATCGTCGCTCCTGAACCAGAGATCCTCGTTTACCACGGCGATGGAACGATGACCTCTTAGACCAGTGGTCAGGAGCGACAATATCTGGAACTGGGATGTCTTCCAGACTTCGCGCGGGAGCGACAGAAAGAACGATGTCGCCCCGCGCTCTGCAAAGACCATCAGTTGCCCGTTGCCGGTGGAAGTGTCCAGTTGCGGAAAGAAGATCATGCCGGTGGCCACTCCCTGAGTGAATGGAATGGCGGCATCGAAACCTTCCGCCAGAAAGTTGCGCTCAGTGAAGAGGATCAATGAATCGGCCGGATCGGGCAGATCGTGGCTTCCGTAAAGATCGCCGAAAGCAACATCCCGATCATTGACTATCACCACAATCCTTCCCATCCCGTAGGCCATCATGGTTCCGACAGGGATTTCGGTGTGGTCGATGTCCACGTCCAGCTTGGCTCGTCTGGCCACGCCGCCATCGTAAATGATGGCACGGCTGAAGCCGTCCTGAGCAATCAGCCATTTGTCGGCCTGCACCATGAAACCGATCTTGGTGTCCTCCCTGTTCCTTAGCGCCGGGCCGTTGCTGTCCTCAACGAAGATTTCCTCGACATCCGCGGTAAGCGGGGAGGGAATGGTGATGTTTCCTGAGTCGTCCTTGATGGGCACTCCGCCGGGAGTGATCTTGAACAACCGGCCACCGATCAGAGCCATGATGCAGTCATTCCCGTTGTGCGGACTGAAGGCCTGAGCGCACTGCACAATTCCATATCGGTAGATGTATTCCGAGTTCTCGTTCTCAAGGTAGGATGGCGGAGGGAATGGCGCTCCATTGGCCGGATCGACATACTGGCCCTCGATAAAATCGGCCGGTTGATATGGAGGAGGATCGGGAGCAATCCATACCTTCTGGTTGTAACACCAGAGCTGCTGGTTATAGAGATCTCCAAATTTCTCGGTGATCTTCCTGATGCCCGGCCTTGTGGTGGCGTTGCCGCCCCGGAAAGTCATGTTGACCGCGCTCTCCGATAGCGTGGGCTCGATCAGTTCCGGCTCCCGTCCGGCATCCACGCCGCCCTCAAGGCTGATCCAGCCATCGAAGATCCTGTTTTTGTCTTCTATCATCTTGAGGTCATCATCTTCATGGCCAGTTTTGCCCTCTGGTCGGGACGCAGCATTCCTTCGCGTCCCGGTATCGGCATCACCGCGCCCTGCTGGTTATCGTTAAGAACCATTTCCCCCGGGCTCAGCATGGCTGGAACGGTGTCCGTCGTGCGCAGTCCCATGCTGGGCATCCCGGCGCTCCGTAACCCGACGCTGCGAAGGCCCCGGCTGGAGAGTCCCCTTCCAACAACTCCGCCTCCGGCCGCCATCATGTAAGTTGGCGAGGGATCAATCCTGTTCCATGGCGCGTTAAAGATATGCTGGTCAAGGATGTCGTTATAGATGTCCCAGCGTTTCTGGTTGAGATCCCGGTTGATCTTCTGCCGTCCCGCCGCGGGCTGTTCTGGGAGATTGATGGGCCATTTCCCCGTCCACTGGCTGCCAGCCAGTCGCATTCCACTGGCCGGATAATCGTAGATCCTCGGGAGATAACGTCCCGTAGTGGGAGGCTGAACCAGAGGAGTAGGATTGTCTCCACTACCCATCATCCACTCAATCAGTCCATCGGGCGTGTATTTGTAAGCCTTCTCCAGTTTGTCCGATACGGTGCTGCCGGTGGTTTTAAGGTATTCGCCCAGTTTGCCCAGAGCATGGAAAACGTTCCCTGCGGTGTCTTCAGTCTTTCGGCCTGCGGCATAAACCGGTCTCCCGATACCGGAGTAGAAATCACTTCCGGTGTCATCTCCCACCACTCCGCCTTCCTGATAACCGTGTGTTGGCGGCCTTCCAGCTCCTCCGATCCCGATGCCGGTATGCTCAATGGCGCTTGGAGGTACAAAACCGGATGGCCCGGCGTTGCGCAGGTTGTTCCAGATGTTGAGGTAATTCCGGTAAGTCCCTCCGACGCCGCCGGGAGCATTGACGGCGAACGGACTTCCTTGGGAATTGCGCCATCCGGCGAGCTGGTTCCATTGTCCTTCAGTCATGGGATTGCGGCCTCCCCAGATCCCGTGAAAGACTTTTCCGAATTCCCCAATGGTATTCCCGCTGGGCTGATTGTTGAGGAACCCGCTTCCCGGAACGATGGGTACTCCCGGCCCTCCAAAGATACTTCCTCCCGGACTCCAGTTTGGGCCGGTGAAGCCCGGAGGAGTGAAGATCGGAGCGCCGCCGCTGAAGCGGTTGGTCTCAGTGAAGCCGGGAGGAAGACCGCCGATGCCGCCAAAGGGATCGAAGTTGGTTGGGAGAGGAGGAAGTCCGGCGCTATGCAGCAGCGCGTTGACCCGATCCCTCAGGTTCAGGTTTTCGCCGGGAACTGTTCCTCCACCCGGTCCCGACACTGTGGAGGTAGGAGCACCGGGATAAAGCGAGATGGGGATTTTTGATCCCGAAGGAAACAATTCAGGAGTAGCAATCCCAGCTCCAGTTGGATCTACGGGCCCCGGGCCTCCTCCTGTAGCGACAGTACTTGGAGTCTGGGTATCGACTGGCTCAGGAAGATCGCCGGGCTCCACCGGTATATTAGTCGGGCCAAATGGATCATTCGGCGTGCCGGATGGGCTTGGGCTTGGATAACTGATCGGCATGGGAACGAAATTGGTTCCCGGCCCGAACTGGTTAGGCGTTCCAAAGAATGGAGTGGGGCTTGGTCCGGGAGTAGGCGAGGGAATGACACTGGGATAAGAACCCGGTCCTCCCTGACTTGGCGTGAGAGCGGGCACATCCGGAGTATTGAAAGGATCGGTGAGATCGGCCGGAGGAGGAAGGGTGTCTTCTCCCTGTGAACCGGTAGCCGCCTGCGGAGCGGCCATTGCCATGTATCTAATCCACCACGGTTGATAGGGCATGTTATGCTATGTTGTTGAGTTTGAGAGTCAGCACCCACTTCGCTTTCGTGAAGTTGTAGATAAATTTGAGGTATAGCCACATGTTGGCGGTTGTCGTCGCGGGCAACGGAAGATCAGTGGAAGCGGCGTACTTGGTGAAAGGAAACGTGAGAGCCCTCGCGGTGCCATTGTCCTTCAGCCAGAACTCCAGTTCCTGCGCCTCCACTGGAGTACCGATCATATTGATTCCCAGATCCAATGGGCCAGCCTGAGCGGTAATGGTGACTCCATCGTAGGTGTCCACGTTCACCGTGGGCGCTGAATTGTTCGCCATGGTGTTAACGCGCTTGTTGATTCTTTTGTTGGTGAAAGTTTCCGGCCCGTCAATGGTGGCGAGAGTTCCCGTGACCGGCATGGTAACCACCACTGTTCCTGCCGGTACTCGGATCTGGAGATTGTTATCCGGAACGGCCGTTCCGATGACGGCAAAAGACACACTGACTCCGCCCAGATTGAGTGTGAAGTCGTTGTTATTGACTCCGGTGCCGCCATAGACGCTCCTCAGCACATCGGCGTTCCAAGTTCCGACAGTGATCGTTCCCAGAGTACTGATGGAGTTCTGACCGGCATAATCGGCGGCAATGTCCACGCTGGCTCCCACGGCAATGCGGTGAAGAGTAGGAACGACACTCAGTGTGTTGCCTGTCTTGCTGAGCCCGTTACCGGCAATGACGTTTACGGAGGGAGCACTGGAAAAGAGAACCCACTGAACCGGATCGGTTCCAAAATTGGCTACCGGATTGATCTGAACCCAGCTTGAACCGGCGTTGAGAGTTCCTTCTCTCACTGTCACATAGGCACGCTGGATCTCGGTGGTAGTGTCGCAGTCGGTGGCCCGAGTCCAGTGTCCGGTCGGGGTCACTACATAGATCCCGTTTTCAAACAGCCGAATACTGCTGTTCTTGTTGAGCACGCGGTCTCCCACCACAACCTGCACTCCGTCAATGACAGGCTGTCCCACGAATCCTAGCTGAGTGGTGCTGGCCACCCGGCACGACTCCTTTGGCTGGAGTCCCTGCAACATGAAGTCCATGTAGCCAAGAGTCACTGCGTCGTTGGGATCGACCGGCGGTGAGATATTGGTGAGCCGTGTGCCGTTGAAATTCATGTTAGCCACCGGAACCCTGATGGCGTCAAGGGAGGGAAGATATGGAGGAGTAATCGGACTGGCATGCCATGAACCTGCATTGATCTGACCTAACTGGTTAATGGCCAGCATCTGCGTGCTGGTGAGGTTCCCGAAGAGATCGGCAAAGCGGGGCTGCGTTGCCAGCCATGTCTGGCTCGGTGCATCCCAGTCGTGTATCCACTGGTTGGTGGGAGGATGGAATGTCGGAGGGATTCCTACCGGCGGCAGATTGGAGGTGTCCAAGTTCAGCAGCTTGTGGAACTGCATGTCCACATCGTTCTGCGCCAGTGCGTCGTAGAGCAGCGAGCGTCCATTATCATCAATAGTGATGGCCATAGGTCTTAGGGTGATGGTGTTAGTACGGTCAAAGAGGAGATGGAGCTGTTATTCCATCCAGCCTTGGCGGCATAGGCTTCCACGAAGTCGTTCAGTTGCAGGATGAGATTTAGATTAAACACGGCCGCTTCCGCAAACGCGCCTCCGTTAACGCGATAAAACAGAAGGTTCCCTTTCACGGTGGAGACGTTGACGTGGTAGGAGCCGGGAGATGGAGCAGGCGGCCCCATGGAGATCAGTGGTGAAGCGCAGGTCGGCTGGTAAGTGAGAACCTGACCAAAGGAACGCCATTGCATGTCACGGCCAAGGTAATTATTTGAATCTCCCTTGTCCCCGGGATCCGGCACCAGTCCCTTGGCGTGGCTCGCCGAGCCAACTCCAACCGCAACGGGAAGCATGGAGACCGGAAACACTCCTGAACCAAACTTCGATCCATCCAGATTGGGGATGAGAGGCAGCGGAATGTCGGTGGTCTTGAAGGAGGGAAAAAGTCCGCCCGGGCTTGTCACTGAAATATCGGTATCCGCCCCGAACCAGCTTGTGGCCGGTGCGGGCGAGAAAGTGACCGCAAGAGTTCCGGCCACTTTCAGTGGGGAATTGGCCACCGAGAATTCCTTTGGCATTTGTAACCCGATCTGGCTCACCGTTCCGGCCGCTCCTCCTGCGGCCACCGCGCTGGAAGGCAGCCTTCCATTTGAGTCCAGAGAGGCATATCCATTTGGCTGACCTTTGCGGGAGACCAGCTCGGCAAGGTTTCCCTGAGCTGCCTGTCCCGGGCCGGTTCCCAGCCAAGCTGCGGGAATAGCGCCAGTCAGATTGAGTTTCGCCTGCGCGATTGCGGCCACGGCGTTGACGCTCAGGTCGGTAACGCTTCCATTAAGGACTGCCCGCGCACCGGTCATGGAGGGATCGTCCGTGCTCACTGCTGGAGGCGGAACCGGCTCCACGTTGCCCGGGTTCAGGATCTGAAATCCGGAGCAGTCCAGCGACGAACCCAGAATTGAATCTTCAACAATAGGCGTCATGGATTGGTGTTCACCTTGTTGACCACCGCCGAATTGTTGTAACCGGGACGGGCGGCATAAGCCCAGAGAGTGGATGAAGTGGGAAGACTCACGTATCCAGTTGATGGCCACTCCAGAAATCCGGTGGAAGAGGAGGTAAGCGAATAGAAGAAGGTGCATCCGGCCACCGTGTCAGCGATGGTCACCGTGATTGGGCCGGTGAGGTTCGCGGATGCACCGAAGGTCGGATTTGGAATAGTGGGCTGATAAGTCGGACCGAGGGAAGGAACGGCCTTGTAGGTCATGTCCCTCGCCAGATAATCCGTAGCTGTTCCACTGGCTCCGGGGTCGGGTACCGCGCCGGGAGCATGTGAGCCGCCAACGCCCACTGCTGCGGGAAGACGTGCCGCAGGGACTGCTCCCGACGTGATGATAGAGGCGTCAAGAGAAGGAATGAGTGAAGCCGGTAGAGGAGTGGTGTAGAACTGGGGCGCACCGGCCGAACCGGAATTGTTGCCAAACCACGACTGGTCAGCCACTGAGGCCCACGCCACGGCGAAAGTGCCGCTTGCGGTAATTGGGCTCCCGGTCACAGTCAGGGCCGCTGGCATGGTGAGACCGGCGGAAGTAATGGTTCCAGTTCCAGTGGCGGCCGGAAGCGCGGCGGAAGGGATTTTCCCCGTCCCGTCCAGACCGGCATAGCCGCCAGCGATATTCTTGTTGGCGATGTACTCGACATCGCTCCCTTTTGCGGCCTGATTCGATCCAGTCCCCAGCCACGCCGGTGGAATGGGATCGGTGAGAGCCAGTTTCGATTGCGCTATGGCGGCTCCCACGGCCACCGAAGCATCGGTCACGCTTCCCGGCAGCGGCATCCGGGCATCGGTAAGACGCGGATCGGAGGTGGTAACAAGATTGGCCGGAGTTGGACTGAAGCCGCCCAAGTTGAGAAGAAAGTAGTTTTGGGCGTCGAGATCAGTCGATAGAACCGAATCTTCAATTATGGGCGTCATGGCGTTCTGACTCTCAGGAAATAAAAGATGCTGGGCGGCCGCGGGTTGATGGCAATGGAGAAGCCGGATAGAGTTTTCTGGTAAACCTGCACCCTGATAACCGCCTGATTCTGGTGAAGATCGTGCAGGTTCTCCACCCTTAGCTCACTGAACCCGTAGTTGGTGTCGCTCCGCGGGTTGACGAAAGTGATGGTGAGATTATTCTGCCCCTGAGGAAGCTGGATGTAGAGATCCTCCGGCGCGTCTATCTGGACAATGATGGGAGCGTCCTTTACCACCACGCGCCAGTGAAGAACGTAACCCGAGGTAAGAGGGCTGCCCGCCAGTACGCAGGCGAACCCTTCCGCCGCCCGCACCGTCGGGATGGGATGAACTGTCCCCGGGTGCACTATCCCCTCGCAGTCCACGTAGAGGTACTCAAAGTTGTATCCGGCGTTGATCTTGGGAACCTGAAACACCACGATCACATTGCGCTGTCCCTGCACCAGAGCGATTTCGCCCTGCTCATCGACATCGTTGTTGGCGCTGCCAACGCCTACAATCAGGTCGTGCTTTGGCTCAATGATCTGGACTGTATCGCAGTTGGCTGGGCAGCTCATGTTAACCGGCACCTCCGAAGTTATTGAGCACAAGGATCACAATGATGACGATCAGGACAAGTCCGATCACAAGGCGCACTCCATTGGGGAGCGCCTGTTTGATGATGTAGGTCTCGATGGCCCAGATCAGGCCGCCTATCACCACAATGGCCACAAGGGCCAGAAGAAACAGGATCAGGAGGTGAACGAGTCCGCCGGTTGCTACTGCTAGGAATAATGATGTCATACGTCTTTTTCTATTGGTGGTTTACTGCCGTTAAGAAGCTGTTTCAGTTCCGCGATGGAGCCGGTCAACTGGTGAGAGCGTATGGAATTCTGCTGCGCCATGCTGTTGAACAGGTTGGTTTTCTCCTGATGATCCCGCACCATGACTTCATGGCTGTTACGCAGTTCACCGAGTTCCCTCTCAAGTGCTTCAATCCTTTTAGCAATGATCCCTTCAGTTATGTTCATACTTCGGTTACCTCGACTCTTACTCCCTTGGGAGCGGTGATGAGCAGCTTCACCACCAGCTCCGGTTGCGGTTGTTCCGAGTTTCCACTCCACTGCGCCCGCAGTTGCTCCGGGGTTCCATCAAAATGATTGGAGTCCACAAGGTCGCTGGTTCCGGCCACATCATGCGGCTGCGGGCCGACTTCACCGTCGCTGTACTGCCATAACCAGTAGGTGTCCCACGACTTCTGCACCGTGGGAGTGGGGCCGTACTGGGCCAGCCATAACCGGCGAGCGCCCCAGAAGAGACTCTTCTTGCTTCCCAGCATTTCCTTGATCAGGTTGCCGCTGTAGATAAGGCACTGGTTTTTCCGGCCCAGCTCCTCCTCCACATGCTCCACGAATGCCTGAGCCTGAGCAAGGATCATGGTGTTACTGCCATTGTTCTCCAGATCGAGGCAGAAGATCTCGTTGTCGTCCGGCTCGGCAAAGTCGATGTAGTTGCGCACCTGCCCGCTCACTTCGGTGCCGTCCGCGAAGTGGTAGCTTCCCCATAACAGTCCGGCCTCCAGCGCCATCTCCTTGGAGTGATGATAAGTGTTGTCCTTATAGGACTGGCCCTGAGTGGCCTTGTAGATGATTCCATATATCCCCGAAGCCTTGACGTCATCCCAGCTCCGGATGGTTTCGTGGTGGCTCAAATCGAGTACTAAGCGGTTAATTTCCATTATCTTCTTCTGCGTTGTAGTTGGGAACTTCCTGCCGCGGGTATGGCTGAAAAGGAGGATGGTCGATTGAAAGTTTGGTCTGCATCCGGTCAAGGGCAGCCCGGGTCTCGTCCATGAAGTCTGCAAACACACGCTGGTTATCAAAAACCACCTTGATCTGCCTGATGGCCTGACGCCGCAGCTTGTCGATCTCCACGGTATTGGTCTGTACGTCTGTTTTAGTAGTTTTGATTTCGCTGTTATTGCTCTTTGTCCAGAACCCGTTCAGGATGAGGCCTCCCACGATCAGAAGCTTAACCCAGTTGTCCCCACTGGAGGCCAGCGTGGTAAGAACTCCTCCTATGCCGCCATTGTTTACCTTTGGAACCAGTGGAGAATCATTTGCCATAAATTCATTTTTTTTTGGGCGTTTCTGTAGGAGTAGGGGTTGCTGCCTCCATGCGTGTGGCGGCAAACCCGCCCGGAGTAGGCGAAGGCGTTGGGGAAGTCACAAATGGCGAAGGACTGAATGCCGCCATGTTTTTTCTGCGTTCGTAGTCCCGTGTCTGCTGGTTTGTCCATTCCATTGCCGCTGCGCTGACTTCGCGCTGCGTGGCCGGAATCGGACTGCCGGAAGCGTCCTTCTTGCCTAGGATCGAACCAAAGGCTTCCTGTATGCGCGGGTCATCCGCCGGATCGGTGTTCCAGCCATAGGAGCCAGCGTAAATTACCGCCGCGCCTGCAAGAAGAATGAGTAGCGTTTTCATGGTTGTGAGTAATATGCCTGAACGATGTTGTTTGTGCCCGAGTAACTGACGCCCCCGTTAAAGGCGATGCCGATCTTGGTTGCTGCCGAGGAAGAGAAAGTGGACGAAGTGGAGTTACTGACCACACCAACGCCTGCCGCGCCCGTGGAAGTCAATCCTGTGGCTGCCAGATTATGAGCGCACTTTCCCACCGAAGAGATGGTCGCTGACGCGCCAACGGCACGGAAGTTCACCCATACCTCAAACGTTCCGGTGTCGGCTACTCCGGTCGCGGCACCCCATGTGATCGTCTGTGCAGCAGTGTCAGAGGTAGTCCCGTTCGTGCCCACATAGATTGTGACAACAGGGGCTGCTGTGCCTGCCGTTGTTTTCGCCATGTCGAACACGCACCGGTAACTCGCTCCCACCTTGAAATCCCCGGCGTTGACCGTGATCACGCTACCGGCCAGATAGGTGTTTGAGGCAAACCCCGTCTGCTGTGCGCTGCTTCCGTTGGGAATGTCACTGGCTTTGGCGACAAAATTGGTACCGTTTCCGGTTAATTCATAGTTGGCTGGCGCGGCACCGTTTACTTGGTAGCCCGTAACAGCATTGGTTACGTCATCCTTTAGTGTTCTATACGTTCCAAATGTGCCGTTGTTGATTTCCACAACCCCGGCGGAGTTACGACCAATCGAGGTATCAACCGTTCCACTGGAAGCAGGTGTCGAAGAAAACGAAAACATGTTGCCATTGCCCAGAGAGAGTTTGGTTCCGGTAAGTTCCATCATCTCGTTGCTTCCGAAGGCAGTCTGAAAATCTCCCCCTGCCGTCCATGCAAACGCCGGTGCGGAGCCGAAGAATTCCATGTATCCGCTCTGCAATCCCCATCCCCATCGGTTACCTGCTGATCCTCCGTCGTAGAGCCAGATTGCCGGTTGGGCGTAATTAGGTCCGAAGTTTATCGTCCTGTTACCGCTTAACCCGTTGATAGTGGTTAGCTTGACTGCTCCAGCCGAACCGGATGTTCCCAGCGTCACGTCTCCCGCGGAGTTATCGTATAGGATGGCGCTGCTCCCGCCAAACGCGCCCGAATTGTTATACTGGATCTGCTGGTTAGACCCGCCCGGTGTTCCTCCGCCGCCAGAGGGCACAACCCATGTTGCGTCTTCCCTCAGGAACTTGGTAGTCCCTGCGGTTGAGCCGGGGTCCGGGACAGCTCCAACCGTATGAGTGAGGCCGCTCGCTCCAAATACAACTTCCTGCGCGGGCGTTATATTCCCGCTTAAATTACTGAAGACAGGTTGCGCGTAGGAGATGACTCCTGTAGTGGCGCTGATTCCGGTAGCAAACTGATTAATGCCCGAGGATGAACCCACGACCGTGGTGCTATTGGCATCAGGAACGTTAATGATTCGCGTGGATGCGGCACTGATGTTGGCGAGATTAAACTGGGCTTGTTTGGTCGTTGTGGTCGCATTTTGAAGCGTGAAGGATGTATCTTTAAGGGTAACAGTGTTTGTGTTATCAATGCCAAGACCGGAGAGCGTTGCCGGTAGCTGACTGTTGACCAAGTGAGCAAAAGCCGGGGCCGCTCCGGTCGAGCTGGTATTCCCGAAAACGGTGTTCCCTGCCGCAGTGGAAAGCGTGAAAGCCTGAGTGATCGCTCCGCTTGTCGCTGTGCTTGGCGTGACGGTGAAAAGCGGAGAAAGATTTCCACTCGCGAATGTGGTCACACCGCCGCCGCTTGGAGCGGCGCTCGTCCAGTTGGTTCCGTCGCTGGTGAGCACGTTCCCACTGGTGCCGGGGGCAGCATAGGTCTCGGTCGATGCAACCCAGTTGGTTCCGTCAGACTTGATGATCTTCCCGCTGGTGGCCGAAGCACTGGCAGGAAAGGTCGGGACTGATTCTACGAAGTTAGTGCCGTTATCGTAAATAATCTTGCCCGAACCCGTGGTCGCTGTCGGCCATGTAGAAGCCGAGAACACCGCATTGGTTCCGTTGGATTGCAGGATCTTTCCAGAAGTGCCTATGGAAGTTGGCAGCGTATAAAGTGAAGCTGCCCACACTCCTGCCGTCCACGATTGCTGGGCGAAGGTTCCCGCACCACCACCGGGCTGGAACGAAACCGCATACCATTTGCTGGTGCCATCGCTCACCAGTGTCACCCCCTGATACTGGCTGGTCATTATGTAGGTGCTGGTGTTGGGCGGTAAAATCAGATCGGAACCACCGCCATTCTTTTGTATGGTGAGCGTGTTGGTTGTGGTGAGAGTTCCAAACTGGTCAACTACCGAGATGGCGTAACCCGCGCTTACCGTGTTAGCCAGCGGAAGCGTCCATATTCGGGCAGCGGTAAAGGCAGCATTGGTGTAAACGATCTTGTCGGTGTTGAGGATGCTGTAGGCGATGTTTCCAACGCCGGTCTCGCTCCCGCCCCATGGAGAAGTGCCGCCACCACTGGCGTTTAAGGTAGTGCCGCTCATGGAGAGATTGGTGCCCAGAGTGATTACTTCCGGAACTCCGGCTCCAGTGCTGTCACGCCCCAAGAGTGTTGATGCACTTTGGGAGGGCAATCTCGCCAGAGGAATTGCTCCTGCGCTGAGCGATCCGGTGATGTCCACATTCCAGAGCGGGGTTGCCGCAGCGTTCTGAAAAGTCTCAAAGTTTCCGCCGGGTGAAGAATCGGTATTGCGTTTCAGGGTCAATCCCGTCACGTTATTTGCCGCCATGATGGCGGAAAAAAGCCCGTTGGTGCCGGGTGCAGCGGCGCTTCCAAGGGCCACCGATCCAAATACTCTCTGGTCTGTAGTTGCCCCGATTGTATAAGTGCTGCCCAGTGACATTGCGCCGGGGACTGTCTCACCAGTCCCTGCTCCGGCGTTTAGTGTAATCGTCCCCAGAGTCGAAGAGGCAGCACTTGTCCAGTTGGTTCCGTCGCTTTTCATCACGTTGCCACTGGTCCCGGGCACAGCATAGGTCTCGGTGGAGGCCACCCAGTTTGTTCCATCGGACTTAATGACCTTGTTCAGCGTGGCTGAAGCATTGGGAAAAGTCGGAGTGGATGACACGATGTCTGTCCCGTTAGAGATCAACACCTTGCCGGAAGTACCTGCGCTCAGAGGCAACTTGAAAGCGGAAGCTGAAAAGATCGACCCGCCGCCTTGCAGGAAATTCCCGCTGGCTCCGGCTCCATTGACTTGGTAACCGCTATCCGCGTTGATCACCCCGGCAGTGCTTACATCCGTGCTGATATTTGCTCCGACATGAAGACCGCCCGCGCCGGATAAGCGGGCCACCGTCCACATCGTGCCCTGATGATTGGCGTCAATTTTGACGGTGCTTTCGGGTGTCGCGCCCGTGGCGCTTGTCCAGAACGCTCCCAGCCTCGCCGCCAATACAGCCGAAGTGGTTGTGGTATCAAGGTTGAACTTTATGGCGCTTCCCAGACCGGTATTCGGGGCAGTAGTGTTAATGTCGTGGTAAAGAACCAGAACATCATCCGTGGTGTTGGTGGTGTTGGTGGTAGCCAGTGTGAGTGAATTGGAATTGGCGTTTCCCCAGTCGAAGTTTCCACTGGCCGAAAAAGCGTTTGCGCCGTCGTTGAATTGAACATCCCCTGCTCCGCCAGCGGCAGTGCCGCCGCCAGTGGAAGGAGTTACCCACTGCGTGTTGTAATCAGTGGAATTGATTTTTGATAACACTTGGCTGGCAGTTCCACCTGTCGGTAAACCTCCCTGCGTGGTAGCGATTGTTCCGCTCAGGTTACTGAACGCTGGCTGGGCCTTGGTGACACCACTGGAAGTGATTCCGGTCAGGAAGTTGTTTGCTGCTCCGGCATCGCCATTGAAACCTCCAAAGGCTCCTCCATTGTTGTACTGGATCTGTCCCGTAGAACCGCCCGGCGGAGTTCCAGCGCCCAGAGCTGTCCAGCCGCTGGAACCCGTTCCGCTTGTTTTCACGTACAGCGTCCCGGTGAGATCCATGTAGAGAGATCCCGGATTGGCGGAGATGGAGCCCTGCGGAGTCCCGCTTCCACGGGTGATCACGAACCCGCTGGCTCCATCCATGGTAATGGTGCCTACCGGCGGCTGGGTCACCTTGGTGCCGGTGTTAACTGTAACGGTGGCTGTCTGGCCGAAAACCAATCCAGCCACCGCCAGTATGGACAAAATGAGTTTAGCTTTCACCTGCTGAGATGGTTATGTATTCGGCTCCGGCAGTCCCGTGGACTTCCAGACTGTGCCACTTGCCTTGATCCGGGTTCCAGAGCTGAAAGGAGCCGTCCGCCTTGATGCGCAGTTTCCCGGCGAGAGTGAAATTGGCTACCGGAGGGTCGATCTGGTCGAGTCGGTAATCGCCATCCAGTGCGACCACATCTCCTACGCGGGTGAACACGGAAGTGACCAGATCGGTGGTGGGGATATCGCCTCCGCCGCCTCCGCCGCCGGTTCCGCCGGGCGGCTGGAACACGATCTGAACCGGGATCTCCAGACCGTAAACCTGCACACCTCCGAAGGGCGTCTCCGGGTTGGTGATTTCGACAGTAAGTGGCAATTCGCCTATGGCTTCATCGAGTGTCATGGCGGTATGCGCATGCTCCAGATCAGGTTGAAGGCAGAGGTGCGGGTGCGCTTGTAAAGCCGGATGTAGTACCAAGTATTACGATGGGCGATCCAGTAAATCGCGGAGGGATTGCCGCTGGAAGTGGCGATCAGGCGAAGGTTGGGAATCCCTCCGCCGGGACTGATGTAGCTTTCGATAGTGAGCCAGTTCATGCCGATACTCATAAGGGCCTGCTTATCCCGGTCGGGTAGCCATTTGTACCAGACCGAGTTGTCCCCGGGTGGCTCGTTGAGTTCCCGGGTAGAGCCGACATTTGTTCCGGATACGCTTCCGTTTTCGCCCTCGATCAACTGGGCATCGGCGAAGTTGTCGTTGTCCGGCGGAGGAACGATGGGCTGATTCCCGTTGGCGCTGGTCAAGGGTTCCTTGATTACCACTTTTCCCGCCAGAAAAGGCGGATAGCGGTACTGGGTGTCCAGTTTCTCCCAGATCCAGTCCCATCCCTCCGAGCCAAGACGCAGGTTGGCGGTGTCAACGTGGGAAAGCTTCATCACTGTCACTCCTCCGGAAGAGGAAGTAATCGAGGGTTTCAGGTCGATGTTGATCGACTCCGCCTTGGGCTGCCAGCCATCCAGATTGATGGGGTTTCCATCAACGTCTTTCCATTTCAGAGTGACCGGCCCCCAGTCGCACCCTCGCCAGATGGTGGGAAGATCCAGTTTGGCTGGCTTCATAAGTTATGTCCTCATCAGCCCGGCCTAACGAGTTAAGCCGGGCGCAATGAAGACACTCTTACGAGTAGCAGCTTGGCAGCGGCTTCCTCAGCGGCGGGCAGTTCATGTGCGCGATGGCCCAGCCAAGGTAAGTGGCTCCGGGCTGCGAGGCGCTGGCATAGAGCGCATCGAAGAATCCCAGTTCGCCACGCGGATTACAGGCTTTATCCTTGATGACAAGGAAGCTGAATTCGCCCATGTGACTGTAGGCATCGAAGGTGAGGCCACCGCCCGGGGCAGTGGAAGGACGCTCCATCAGGCAGGTGTACACCGTGGGGATGAAAATGAAGCTCACCTGTATCGGCGCATAAATGTAGGCCGTATTGATGGTTCTTTTCCAACCCTTGGTGGTACTGACCGGAGCATTGTAGGGATACACGCGAGCCCCGGTGGCGTCATAACGCGGCGGGAACTTCAGCCAGACGTGTTTGAATCCGTTGTAGCTGTATGGCGTTCCCAGCGTGTTAATGAGTTTGTCGGGGTCGGCATATCGAAAATCCATCCGCAGGTCCGGATCTTGGCGGATCAGGTCGCGTGAGGTCGCGGCATCGGTAAAGAGCGCAAAGATCGGCTGATCGTTGGCTCCTTTTCCGATTGCGCCAGCAGTGGCGACAGCTCCGTCGAGGACGAGTTGCGTGTAGATCTGCTCCAGTGTCCCCTGAACGAGGCGGCTGGTGGGCGGATTGCCTGCGAAGTTGAACGCGGTACCGGTGATGTCGAATCCAGTCTGCTTCTCTGTCACCTTATGGTCGCAGAGAGCCATGTATTCGTTCTGGTACCTGTTAGACCACACCCACTCGGTTACGGTCTCAAGCTGATCCATGACGTTGCTCAAGACCTGCGAAATCATAAAATCGTTTTGCAGGTCGTTGATGCAGAAGTCTTCCGTCTGGATGTTTCTCCTGTACATCGTGAACGGGGTCAGCGTCTGGCCGAATTTGAGTATTTCAGGTGTGGGCAAACAGTTGTTGTTCGCCGTCGAGACATCGCCGGAACCCGATGGGGTCGCGGCTGTCCACTCCGTGCCGGTCTCCGAATCTGTCAACGTGCGCTCCAGCATCATGGAGTTGATGGTGAAACCCATTCCTTCGGGCCATTCACCTTTCTCCACGTAACCCACCCAAGGGTCGTTGATGCTGATGCGGTTGTACAGACGAGGGGAGATCTGCCCTGTGAGAGCGTAGAAAGTGTTTTTGATGTTATCGCAAGCCATTTCTGGAGTTAGTCCTTTCTATCGTAACTCAAACAGTTGACTTACATGCTTGTCCGCCGACTTTCGCGTGGCGGCATGTTAAGTCGGTTCCGGTTGGCTGGCTCCCGGGGTTTCAGCCACTCTCTTGAGACGGGACTACTCTCGAAATGAAGCCCTGCGGCGGATGAATCCGCGTAACATCCGAGAAGCGATATAGTTCTTAGTCCGGGGTAATGTCAACAGATTTTTCTTTACCCCGGATAAAAAAATGAGATAAGAAAGTCACCATGAATACCGAAACCACTGAATTAGAGCAGACTTCCTTTGAAAAGGAGCACAAGATCGAGGCCGGAGCGCCCATGACACGCAATGAAGTGTCTCAGGAGACCCCGGAAGATACCAAGGAGCGCACCGAACGCGACATTGAGGCAGGACGTCGCTCTCCCGCGCCTGAAAAAGTCGATCAATCCAACTCCGCGGTAACTTCGGAGCAGTCAGCGGCCTTTGCGGACGCAGCGCCGAAGGCCACGCGCTCCACCGGAGAGGATGACGGGGACAAAAAGACCAAAAAGGCCTCCTCGCAACCCGCCAGTCACGCTCACAAGAAGTAAATCAGGCTTCCGCGAGCTGCGGAGGTGGCAGTTCGACATTGGTAGGAACAAGTTTGGCCTTCTTCGCCCATAACTCAATGTTATTGCGAAGAATCGGGGCGCACATTGTCACTTTGCCAGCCCGAACCACGAATCCGGCGGTAATTCCCTCATGCACTACGGTGTAAAGGCCATCAGAGAGGTGTATCATCGGTTCTTTTGTTGTTGTCGGTGAAATTCGTCCAAAAACACCTCTGAGAACGGCCTCTTTAAGTCGCTTGATAGCTGCCTCTCTGGAGTGAGGTTGCCAGCGTTCCCGCTGGATTCGCTCAAATTCGGCTCGCTCCATCCTTTCTCTTTGATAATCTGTCGCAGCTCCGCCACCTGCTTCTGGGACTTCATAAAAAGGTTGCGGTAGGCGTCCGCCGCGGGCGCAAGGAGGCAGGCAAAGGCCACTTTGTTGAGATCGGTGTTTTCCAGAAAGAGATTTCGGGCCTGTTCCACTACCTGATCGCCCTGCTGGTTCCACCATTGGGTGTCAGGATCGTTGGTTTTGAGGAAAACTTCAACCTTGGCCTCGTCCCTCAGTTTCGACAGGGCGTTATCGAACATGGCCTTCATCTCGTTTCGGGCACGTCCCAGTTCCTGATACTGGCGCTGGCTTTCCCGCTGCCTGATTCCCTTCATGGTGTCGGGCGCGTTGGCCACCGCAGCCGCCCGGGCCGATTCAAACCGGCGATAGCTGCGTAGCGCGTCATGCGCCTCGGATTTGGCGCTGTCCGGGAACTCGGCAAAGAGGTTGTCCAGAGCCTCAAACTGGGCGCGGCCGCTCAGGCTCATGGCGGCACGCAGATCCTCCGGGTTTCCACCGGCGTCATGGACGATTCTGGCCGCCTCATTCCAAGAAGCGTACAGCGGGCGCATGATCTGGTTCTGAAACTCCTCCGAATGCTCCACTCCCACCCTCGAAAGCATGTCCGCCATCTGCCGGTTCTGGTATTCAAGGGCCGCCATCCGCTCGAAATCGGGAGTCTGTGGAAGCGGATTGGATTTGATGGCATCAAGTTCGGTCTTTACGCGCCTGTAGGCGTCGCGCAGCCCTTTGATCCTCGATTGTTTCTCCACCGGGGGAAGATCCTCCGCCCATTCGGACGACGGATCGGCATCTGCGGGCGGTTTCACTTCCCTCGGTGGCACATCCACTTTCAGAAAATCCTCCACGAAGGCGGGCATCTTGGACGGTTCCTCCTTGGCGGGCTCGGGTGGAGGCGGCGGAGTGCGATCAACTGGCGGACGCACTGCTTTTTCCGGTTCCACCGGGGGAGGTGGCGTCTTCTTTGCTCCTTTTTCAGGGAGCACGCGGTCAAAAATCTTCTGCACGTTCTCCAAGCTGTCCACGGCCGGTTTCTCGGATGGCGGTGGAACCGGTTGCGACGGAATGGACGGCTGCGTTACGGTGGGAGTTGGCGGGACTATTACTGATTCAGGCATATTTTACGGGAGTTTCCTGACCGGCTCGTAGGTTGAAGGCCCGGGGTCGGGCAGGACGATCCTCGGACGGGCCAAGTCCTTCAAAGTGTCGCCATATTTACTGTAACCGCGTGTCACTCCAAGTTCAATGGCGGCCCGGGTGGGCGAGACGTCGGCGTTCTTGTCGCCGTTCAAGGCAAAGCGGGCCGGATGATTCTCCTCCATGACACTCATCACCAGTTGCAGGATTCCATTTGTGGCGAGTTCCTTGGCCCACTGGCTGGGCAGATACTTATGTTTCCGAAATTCTTCAATGGTCATTCAGTCTTCTTTTGTTTGGCTTGCGCCTCGGCTTTTTTGCGCTGGTTTTCGATTGCGGCGTCGGTGGAAGCGTTCTGATTCTCGATTGCCGAGCGGGTCTTCTGCGCCGCCTGACGGATGGAAGTAGCCGCCTTTACCGCCTCGCGCCGGATATGGGTTCCGGTCTTGGCATCCTCACGCTGGATCCCGGTGCGGGTTTTGACCGTTTCCCGCTGAATGGAGGAAGCGGTCTTCTTGTCCTGCAAATCCTCTGAATGCTGCTGTTTACGCACTTTCAAGCCAAAATCGGCCTGCTGCTTCTGGGCTTTAAGGGCCAAATCGCCCTGCACCTTCACCATGGCGGGATCGGGCGGTGCCTGCTGCCCGTTCCCGTTCTGCTGCTGGTCGGCCATCGCGCCCATGGCTTCAGTGACATTCTGATGCAGTTTATCGGAAATCTTTCCGATCATGTCCAGTTGTTTCTGTTTCTGCTTCACTTCATCCTTGCGGGTGGGATCTCCCTGCAAGAGCTGCAAATGCTGGGTCATGTGCGGCCCGGCGTTCTCCATGTGGACGAGTTTATCCGGAGCTGGGCTCTGATCC
>Ga0126381_100001145_pt1 | contig 28785 bp, 22 predicted proteins | sample PanSoiMetPlot_28_FD_96465 | JGI IMG/M metagenome (GOLD analysis project Ga0126381, IMG submission 96465) | Tropical forest soil microbial communities from Panama - MetaG Plot_28 | ecosystem: Environmental > Terrestrial > Soil > Tropical forest > Bulk soil | place: Panama | collected 2016-02-17
CTACAACGGTTCCCGCTTGTTCCCCACGCTGGTCATGGCACCTTAAAGAGAGAGGTTCTCCTGCACCTCTCCAGAGAGAAAAAGAGCTTGACTGCCAAGAGAGAATCTTTGCTCCGAACGCAAGAAGAAAAAGCGCGTTCTGCGCAAAGGATGGGGCACCCGCGGTATTTGTGTGGGACCGAGAAACCCGAAGGGTGGGCCACCCGCCCTAGCCGTTCTCCCGGGTTGCGACAGAACTTCGTTGTCTAAAAAAATATGCAAGGGTCAGCCAACAAATAGCAAAAGCGAAATGCAGCAGTCTTGCCCTTGCCATTCCAAACGCGTAAAAAATCACTGCTCCGCTCCCCAGGTCGGCAATAATTAGTGCACCTATCCACCGCTGGATCCCTGGTAAAGTAAATAGCATCCACGCGCCGAAAAGTATTGCAACAATACTTCCCCATGATGGGTTGTATACAACAGCGTTAACCGCACCGAGAATGCCGTCAAGTCCTGCAAAACCGAGTGCGAGAAGTAGGAAGAGCCGAAAATCAGATTGTTTCATCGAGTAAGCCTTGAAACTTATTTCTTCACCAGGACGGCCTCGGAATCACTCCGCCAACAATGTCGTTGCACTTAGCGCGTGTTTCGAGCGCCGGCACCATTGTCAACCCTACGAACGCTCCAAAGCCTCCGACTACAAACGCAGGTTTTTTCGTTACGACGCCAGCGATCAGGGTCCCATTTATCACGGCTACCATTGCCTTAGAGTTCTTTTGCAAGTTTTCCACCATTTGCGGCATGCTGCAAGACAAAAACTCCAAATATGAATGTGAATTAGTTCTCTTTTCGAGGCTTGGTAACGGAGGAATCGCTGTCATTTCCGGCACTGCTGGTGGTATCGAAGACACCGTAGGCGTAGCTGGAATGAGATTGGGGAGTAGTGTCGGGTTACTGTAATTCACCCATCCGCCTTTGCCAACGCCGAATATCCACCCGCCGTTTCTGGTAAACGTGTATCCAGGAATATACGCTTGAAATTGACCGCTTGGACCCGTCTGTAGGGGAAAATTCCACTGATTGTTCGCGAAAATTGCACTGCAATCATTGCCTGGGCATTGTGCAGCAGCTCCAGTGTTAATGAGACTCATCACAAGGTCGCATGACGCCATCATCCCATTAAGCGTGCAACTGTTGTCAACGTGAACCGCAGGTTGTTTCACATGACTGAAGCCTAGTGGATCGATCATATTGGTCGGCGAGTTAAGAACATAGACGTAGTGATTTAGCGATTGCGGATCTCCAAAGTCCATGCTGCCCAGATACGGATCAGGGCTCGTCCATCTTCCCTGTGTACTGCTCAACTGGCGGAACCAGGTATGTTCGAGGTTGGATTCGCTGTCGTGAACGTCGTCGGTGAAGTGGTTGAAGTTCCATTCTGTTCCGATGCAGCTTGAGCCATCGCCGAAGGGCAGGCTGGTACATGTTTGCGAGTTTGTGCCGCTGATACTCGACATCACTCGTTTGGTACCAAGCCAATCTGAGTGCAGGAAGTTCGTGGTGCTGCCTGAATAAGTAGCGAGGTGGCGGCCACCGGCGTAAATCTCGCCGTAATTCCAGATGCCAGTTGCGCCAAACAAGGTTATGGCGCGGCCGGAGAGGTCATAGAGAAATTCGGAGGTGTTGTTCCTGACACGCCGCCCCTCGGCGTCATAGGTGTAATTGTATGTGCCCCCGGAGTTGACGACCGTGATCAACCGGCTTTCCGCATCATACGTGAACGTATTGCCAAGACCGTCGTTTAGGATATTCCCCAGCGCGTCATAGGTCACGCCGCTGCCCGCGATGCGATTGTTGTTGTCAAAGGTAGTACTGCGGGGCGGAGCCGCCCCTGCGGGGCGTTCTGCTGCAAAGGATGGAGCCCCCCACGACTGCTTGAGGGAGTGACTGAGAAAAACTGGGAAGGATGGCCATTCGCCTGTGCAAAAAATTGGTAAGTTATCCGCCCTGGTTAGTCACCTTGCGTCTGACGAACAAAATAAGCGCTCCTGACGCATCAACGTTCAGTCTGGCGCTGACGAATCGATTCAAATCACTATCGGAGAGGATAATATGGCTGCAATCTAGCGCGGCAAGACCTTCAGGGCCGGCACTGACCACAATGCTCACATCTCGGCCCGTTTTGACACAGAACGGATGGCTCCAGGCATCAACCCGATCGGTGTTTTTTAGCCACGCAATGGACTCGGTACTGTGCCAGTTGCTCGAACCATGGTCCAGTCCAGAACTCGCAACTGTTAGTGCAGCGAGCCACGTCTTGAATAGCTCCTGGTCTTTCTCCATATCCCCGGGGTGTTTTTGATACCAGTCCAAGATTCCCTTTGAGGGTTCGTTATTGTCGGAGCTCCATTTTATCCCGTTGGGATCCGCAAGCACTTTGCCCGCACCAGCCTGTAGGATATTTGACAGACCATCCAAATGCGTTTGCTGAAAGGCTTTGCTTACTGACCAAACTCCCAAATACCAGTAGCCGAAACCGAGGGCAAGTGCCAATAGTATGGCGGCTACAACTCGACGAAGCAGTTGCGACGACATTGAGCTTACCTCCCCAAAATACTCGTACAACCTATCCACTGACTAATAACATTTGCAGCTCGCAGGAGAGATGCAGCCATGTCACGGATGTTTTGCTGGTCCTTTGCATTGAGAGCCGCCTTCAATATTGAAGAGTCAGTCGTTGGATTACCGAACAATTGATAAAAGGGAGTCCAAGTTCCCTGAACACTGGTAAACTGCCCATTTGAAAATGTGGCACTCTGAAAAAACCCCTGTGTCAGGAGCCCCTGGGAGAATCTTACTGGATTACTGAACCCGAAGGAAATAGTATTTGGAGAGTTTAGGGTAATTCCGACGTAAGTGTTTGGAGGAATTATTACACCTGAGTCGCCGGGGAGTGCCACCTTTTGGGAACCAGTCAGCTGTATGCCAAGCCCGATAAGTTGACCGTTTCCGTTGAACTGCACCCGAAAATCACTTGCAGAGTTAATGGGAATCCGTTGCGTCATTCCGGTGGAAGGAATCGCGCTGCAGGGCGAATTGGAATTTACTGAGTCGCCGCCGCCCCCGCTTCCGTCTCCGGAGCCGTCATCAAAAGCAAAGTACATGGGGATCGTGAAGCATGATGTACCACTCAAGTGCTCATGGGTAACAGCGTCTGCCCACCACCAGCACTCCGTGTTGTCAGTTTCTGCGATCTTCGTCTGGAGGCCAAGAGGATCGATCATATCCATCGGGTCACCAACTACATATCCGTACCGATTCAATGATTGTGGATTGCCTACGTCCATACTGCCCAGATACGGATCCGGGCTCATCCAACGGCCCTGCGTGCCGCTCAACTGGCGGAACCAGGTGTGCTCCAGGTTGGATTCAGGGTCGTGAATGTCATCGGTGAAATGGTTGAAGTTCCACTCTGTCCCGCTGCAGTTTGAGCCGTCGCCGAAGGGCAGGGTGGTGCAGGTTTGGGCATTCACCCCGTTCATGCCCGACATCACACGCTTGCTGCCAAGCCAGTCTGTGTGCATAAAGTTGGTAGTACTACCGGAGTAGGTTGCGAGATGGCGGCCGCCGGCGTAAATCTCACCGTAATTCCAAATGCCATCGGTTGCGCCAAACAGTGTAATGGCACGACCCGAAAGGTCATAGAGGAATTCGGAGGTGTTGTTCCTGATGCGCCGCCCTTCTGCGTCATAGGTGTAGTTGTATGTGCCGCCGGCGTTGACGACCTTGATGAGCCGGCTCTCCGCGTCGTAGGTAAAGGTGTTTCCGAGACCGTCGGTCTGGATATTGCCCAAAGCGTCATAGGTCACGCCGCTACCGGCGATGCGGTTGTTGTTGTCAAAGGTGTACTGCGGGGCTGGCCCCGTGCCTTGGGTAACGTTCTGCTGCAAGCGGTTCCCATTGCGGTCATAGACGTAGCTGAAGCCCTGCGCCGGCGCAGTGGTTTTGCTCGACGAGACCAGCCGGTTGAACTGGTCATAGCCGTAGCTCCAGTTGCCGTTCGCGGTGTCATTGCCGGAGGTAATGGTGCCATTGGCCGCCAATCCAAGGCCGAACGAATACGGGGTCGACGAGTACGACTGAGGAATGCCGCGGGCGGAGTAGCCCATGGTTTCATTCAGTCCGTTACCCAGAGTGTCACTCACGGGGCCGAACTGGTTGTAACGAACATTGCTCAGCAGGGTGCCGGGGTGTTGTGAGTCAACAAAAGTGCTGGTCATTCCCGCGATGCGGGCGGCTGTGTTGTACGAGTAACCGAAAGTCACTCCGGCACCGTTGGAGGCCGAGGTCATGTCCCCAGCGAGATCGTAGCCATAGCTCAACAGGTAGGCGTTGGTGCCGCAGACGCGCGGGGTGCATTGCCAGTTGATCAGCGGCCGGCCCATGGCGTCATATCCAAAAATCTGGCCGGTAGTGGAGCCGGCACTCTCAGAAGAAAGACGGCCAATGGTATTGCTCAGGTTTGTTGTCCATGCGATGGATTCGTCGTAATTGAACCCTGCAGTGGGCGTGCCGCTCGGGTCTCCGGTGTAGGTCCGGCTGCGCAGACGATGCAGCTCGTCATAGCCGTAATTGGTGGTCACAGTAACCGCCGGATTGGTCTGGTTGGGCGCAGGCCGGGTGCGCTGCGTCAGCAGACCATCACTATTGTACGCATAGGACATGGCCGAGCCCGAGCCCCACTCGGGCTCGCTCTCAGAGGTCATGCGCGAGAGGCTGTCAAAGCTGAAGGTGCGATTGACAAGGCTGCCCTGCGTCACTTGCGTCAGGTTACTCAGCGTGTTGTAAGAGTAAGAGGTCAGGAATCCGGTGGCAGTAATATCCAGTCCGCAGCCGGAGACGCTTCCGCCGTTGCCCAGCAGGTTGACACTGGTAACCTCGCAGACGCCGGTGAGACGACCCAAGCCGTCCGATTGCTCGATGCGGCTCACGTTGTAAGAGCCGTTGCCCTCATCCGTGGTCTGGGTGGCGCGTCCGTTATAGCTGTACTGAATCTTGCTGCTGTCTGAATGCGTGAGCTGGGTAACCCTGCCTGCGCCGTCATAGGCGGCACTGTCACCCGCGCCGGAGCAGACCTGGGCGCCAGTATAGCCGGCTGCCTGATAAGGATAGGACTGGAAAGAAGGGCGCCCATTACTGTCGTAGCACACATCAGCCAGGTCATAAGGCGTGCTCTCAGCGTTGGCGATTGCTGTGCGTTTGACGCGGCCATAGGTATCAAGCAGGGTGGTGCTGTAGGTGGAGCGTGCAGAGTCAATTTTGTTCTGCACCACGGCTTGGGTTGGGCTGGGATAGGAAATCGAGGTCTGCCCGCCGTCGGGGAAGTTGGTGAGCAGAGGACGCAACATCGGATCGTAGGTGAAGGTGGTCTGCTGGCTGTTCTGGTCCGTTGTCTTCGAGGGCAGACCGGTATTGGGCTCGTACTGCATGCTGGTAACGTGATTCGTGGCGTTGGGAGAATGCGTAACCGGCAAAGTGACTTTTGTGACGTAGGCCAGAGAAGCGCGATCTACGCCGTCGCTGAAGCTGTCGGTATAAAGGAACTGCGTTTGATGGCCGCCTGGATCGGTGCTGGTGAGCACGTTGCCTGTAGCGTCGTAGGTAAATGTGGTGCTGAGATTTGTGCCCGTTGTGTCGAGCCAGCGGCTGAGGGTGGTAAGGTTACCACGCGAGCCTGAGGGGCCGACATACATCGGTGGGCTATTGACCGCCGTAACAGCGGTTTCATCATAAGCAAAGGTGCTGGCGGCTTTCTGATTTCCGCTTCCATCCTGGACGATGATGCTTGCAGGACGATCCACGGGGCCATTCAAGGCGGCGTAGGTGGTGAGGGTTTTACGCAGAAGAGGACCTGGTGCTCCGGAACCGAAGTCATATTCATCAAGCTCGGTTGGCAGCCCAAAGCTATTGAAGGAAGTTGTGGTGAGGGATTGCTGGTTGTTGCTGAGCGTCAGATATTTCCCGATCGATGTGAAGGGAAGTGTAACCGCCGTGCCGCCGCAAGGCGCCACAGCGCCGTTGTAGCACGTGTCAGTCTGGAGAAGCACCGTGCTTGCGCCCTGGTAGATGGTGCGGTGCGTTTCATAAAAATTGTTGAAGGCTGTCTGGAAATTGATGACAGTCTGATTGCGTGTGGGGCTTGAGGCATCGAGGAATGTAGTGGTGGAGGCAGTGCCGGAGCCGCTGCGGCTATAGCTGGTGGTTCCGTCAGCGGTGACGCGATCAAAGCCTGAAGCGCCTCCATCGGCGCAAGCGACACCGTTGCTGCCGCCAGTGTAATTGTAGGTGATGGTTGCGCCGGTGGGCAGGGTGACGGACTGGATGCGGCCGGTGACGTCGCCGGCAAAGCCGGGCGTGGGTTCATAGGTAAACGAGTACTGGCTGCCGTCGGGATAGACGACGCTGCTGACCAGGGAGTTGCTGGTTGGGCCGTATTCAGAGATGCCGGCGCAGCCGAAGTTGGTCTTGACCGTATAGGTGCTATAGTTGACGGTGACGGCCCGGGCAGTGTTGGTGCTGTCCGTGTAGGTGAAGACCAACGGATTGGGAGCGCCGCCGGTGGCCGTGAGGACGTTCATCCCCAGAGTATCGGTATAGACGCCGTTGGCGCTGCTGATCTGGTTGCCGTTGGAATCGGTTATAGTGCCGTCTCCGAAGCCGGGTGCGGTAGGAGAGTTTCCGACCACCTGTCCCGAAGGTGAAATAACCGAGGCCGATCCGGTTCCTGCCACCGGAACAACCGTGTAGCCTGAGCCATCAATAGCATCACCAGTGGAGGCGTCAGGATCAGTGCAGGCGGTACCTTGTACCGAATCGGCGTCGGCAATCGGGTGGATGACGCCGTTCCCATCGTGAAAGTTGACAAAATTCCAAACCGTAACCGGTACCTGATGTTTGGGAAAGCCAGTGACACAGTGCAAGGTTGATCTTGTCACCTCAAGCCAGCCGGTAAGCGGGTCCATGGCCCCGCGCCAACCCCAGTTACCCACCGGGGCCCATGAGGTGCCGGGTCTAGTCCATACAGAGCTGTCAAAACTCAAATAATAGTTGAACGGCAGGCCACGCCCCGGCTTGGAGAAGATGGGAAACGTGTAATGGACATTGAGGTTCCCCAGATTTGTGACATCCGGCCCGCCGGAAAAGCTTCCGTAGGGCTGCGGACCGGTTGCCACCTGGCTCAGAAGGGACAAAGGAGCAAGCAATACCAACACGGCGATCAGGCTTTGGAAGATTCGCTTTCCCATCATTCTTCTCCAAATGATTTTTGATACTGTGATTGTTTCCATGTAGCGACCGCAAAAACGCCACGTCCTGCATTGCTCATCAGAGACTGCAACTACCAAGTTGCGCTGGAGATCAGACGGATCTCCTAGGGGGTGTGAATTGACTAGAACTTATAAACGAGAGCTGGATAAGCTGGCAAGTAAATAGTTAGTTAATAGTGTGATTATAGAGTCGAATAGTTTGAGAACGGAGATCAGAGCCCCGCGTTGGAGGAGATCAAAAAAATAGAAGCCTCTTCTTATTGATTATCCATAGATGAGGAGCAGGCTAAACACAAAGACAGATGGTCTAAAAAAGCAAACGAGATCGATTTTTACTGATCTTGCACTTCATGCTTAAATAACAAGCGTGCCAAAGAAGAAGATCAAAAAGAAGTTCCGCGCCACCAGTGCGGTGAAAGCGGCGTCCCGGGCGGTTTTGGGCACGCCTCCGCCGGTGCAGCGGGCTGAGAACAAGAAACGCAGTCGCAAGGAGAAATACAAGCCCAATCTGCGCAAATGGCTATCAGAGCCAGACTAGGCTGCAGAGATCTGATCGGCGATATAGCCGTGGTATCTGCACCATCCAGTCGCCCTTCAGAATGACCCATGCGTCCCTCGGGATCATCCAGTCGTCCTTCAGCACAATCCAAGGGGGTTATCGGCTCACACCGGCTTGGCTGTCCCTCGGCTCACACTGCCGGTTGCCGCGTGGAGATCTGCTTATCGCCGCAAGAAGCAGGCGTAAATCGAGCAGAAGTGTGCATTCTTTTGCGTGTGTGTGCATTGTGACCGCAGGAAAATATAGCGATGGCGAGTTCCTTAAAGAATTTAATTCGCATTTAATGATGGGCTAAGTTGATGGGCGCAACCTGAGCGGGAATCGACGAGTGGATGCTCCGGGGCGTCTACGGGAAGCGCCTTCCAGCAGACAAGTCCCTCTGCAACCACAAAGACAACAAAACTAGGACCCTCGGATGCGTCGTGGCAGACGGCGCTGACGATCGCTGCAGGCATTGCAGGAGAAAAACTGGCTTCCGACTCTGGAGTTCTGCTCCTCGAGTTCCAGTTCCTTGATGGCGAAGCGGTGATACGTCAGCAGCTTCGCAGCAGGCTTGTTCGCCTGACGCATTTGCTGGTGGTGGAGCAAACAAGGAGCGCCTCCAAATGTTTTCTCAAAACAACCTTAAAAAACTGGCCGTGCTGTTTTTATCTATCTGCACGGTCACACTGTTTAGCGTTACGTATCTATCCGCCAGGGGCGGAGGACGCGGCGGAGACGGCGGAGACAATGGCGCCGGTCCGATGATTCAACTCAGAAACGGCGGTCAGAACGCCACGATCCATGCCAGCATTAACCAAGGTGGAAGCAGCCAAAAAGGTAAGAATGGCAACGGAAGCGGCGGTAATGGTGGCTCTGGCGGAAGCGGTGGATCTGGCGGAAATGGCGGTTCCGGCGGCAACGGCGGTGGCGGAAAGGGCGGCCATGGCGGCGATGACGGAGGGAACGGTGGCGGAGGCAAAGGCGGAAACGGTGGTGGGAACGGTGGCGGCGGGAATGGCGGTCGCGGCGATGATGATGAAGGCGAACGCGGTCTAGCTTCTCTTAAGAGCGTTACTATCCCTGGTCCGACGGCAGCCGAACTGGCCCCGATTATCAAAAACAAGAATGCAGCCATTGCTCTCGGCAAAGCCTTTTTCTGGGAGATGCAATTCGGCAGCGACGGCAAGACCGCCTGCGCAACGTGCCACTTCAATGCCGGCGCGGACAGCCGTACCAACAACCAGGCTGATCCCGGCCTGCGTCGTGTTGACGGCAACGGCTTCCCCGCAGCGGATTCCACCACCTTCCATGCCGGCTTCGGGCCCAATCACAGCCTGGCATGGAGCGATTTTCCGCTGCACATCACTAATCGCGACAACAACAACATCGTGGGTTCGCAGGGCGTATTCCGTTACAACTTCAACGACGTCGTACTCGGCCAGGGTGCCGAAGACGAGACCAGCGTCGTTGATCCTGTCTGGAGCATCTCAGACGGTAACGGCGGCACTCTCAACGTTCGCCGCTCTACGCCGCGCAATGCGCCTCCGGTGATCAATGCGGTGTTCAACTACCGCAACTTTTGGGATGGTCGAGCGCAAACGATTTTCAACGGCGTAGATCCTTTCGGCGCCGGCGATCCCAACGCGCGTCTTCTCCAAACCGATCCCAGCAATCCTGGCGCGACCATCGAAGTCACCCTGCGTCTTTCCAACTCTTCGCTGGCTTCGCAGGCCGTGGGACCTCCGGGCAGCGACGTGGAAATGTCTGCCACCGGACGTCCCTTCGTGAAGATGGGCAAGAAGATGCTCACGCTCACTCCGCTGGCCCTGCAGCAGGTCGCAACCGACGACAGCGTTCTCGGCTCGCTCAGCGCGTCGCCTAACAACGGCCTCACCACCGATTATGTTTCCATGATCAAGGCAGCCTTCCAGCCGCAGTGGTGGAATTCCACCGCGGTGGTCGATGCCAACAGCAACTTCCTCCACAACGGCACGCCGCAGAACACAGATGAGTACTCGCAGATGGAGTACAACTTCTCCCTGTTCTGGGGGCTGGCCATTCAGATGTATGAATCCACTCTGGTCTCTGACAATTCCCGTTTTGACCAGTACATGGAAGGTAACCGCAGTGCGCTCACGCCTCTGGAAATCATGGGTATGGATCGCTTCCAGGGCAAGGGTCACTGCACCAGCTGCCACAACGGCGCCGAATTTACTGATGCTTCGGTCTCCAATATCGTGGCTCACAACGGCGCAGTGGTGGAGCAGCAGCCCGGCGGCCGCTGGCACGATATCGGCTTCCACAACATCGGTGTTCGCCCCACCAATGACGATCTGGGCCTCGCGGCCTCTGATCCTTCAGGCTTGGCCTCGCTCTCCGTCGCCCAGCTCGCCTCGCTCGGACAGGTCAGCGGTACTCCTGTTCCTGCCGGCGCGCCGGTTTCGGTTGGCGGAGCCGTTAAAACCCCCGATCTGCGCGATATCGAGCTGACCGCCCCGTTCTTCCTCAACGGCGGCCAGGCCACGCTCCTGCAGGTGGTGGACTTCTACAGCCGCGGCGGCGATTTCCCCTCCGCGGACATTGATCCCCGCTTCGAACGCGCCAGCTTCGGCACCCTCGACAAAGTTGCTGTCGTGGCTTTCCTCAAATCCCTGACCGATGAGCGGGTTCGCAGTCAAAGCGCCCCGTTTGATCATCCGTCACTCATCGTTCCTGACGGCGCCGTGGTTTCGAACGGCGTGCTCACGGAACAAACCATCACCATCCCTGCCACAGGCGCGGGTGGCGGGGCGCCCATGGCCAGGTTCTGCGAATCCCTGGTCGGAAGCTCACCACAGGCCTGTAATTGATGGAAGGCTTGGTTAGTAGTAGTTTGGCGAAGCTGGCTGGATCGAAGTTAGGGAAAAGCTAGTTAGATCGAATCTGGTAATAAAGATAGTTACGTCGAAGCTGATAAAAAGCCAGGATAGATCTAAAACAGCAACGAGCACGTAGTTTGAAGCTAGTAAAACGATAGTAGATCACAGTAGACTACAGAAGCAGTAAATCAAGGAACTAACAAGCAGTGAAAGTTGAAGTCTTGAAAGCGTTGCAAGCATCCAAGGAGGTCGCAAAAACAGGCGGCCTCTTTTTTATTCTCATCCTCTGGATGACCTGGCTCTTCCTCAGCCGCCAGAAATGGCTGATGTAGGTTGACCTCCTAAAACTTGTCATTCTCTAAAAACCTGTCATTCCGAGCGACGTCGAAGGAGCGTATGCGACTGAGATGAAGTCGAGGAACCCCGACGGCGCTTAGGTCTTCAATGCCGCCTCAGGGAGTTCTCACGAAAAACCTGCTCCTCTGATCCGCATCCATCCACGCCAATCCGCGGTTACCCCGTTTTTCTCTGTGCCTCGAAATATATGCCACAGGCACTCTTGCCTGTGCGTTGTGTCATTCCGAGAGCCGAACTCGCCTCACGCTCCCAATCCTCCTTATCTTGCCCGTGAGGCCGAGGAATCTGCTCCGCTGCCCCAATATTTACGAGAGATCCCGACATCCGCATCCATCCACGCCAATCCGCGGTTACCCCGTTTTTCTCTGTGCCTCGAAATATGTGGCACAGGCACTCTTGCCTTTGCGTTGTGTCATTCCGAGAGCCGAACTCGCCTCACGCTCCCAATCCTCCTTATCTTGCCCGTGAGGCCGAGGAATCTGCTCCGCTGCCCCAATATTTACGAGAGATCCCGACATCCGCGTCCATCCACGCCAATCCGCGGTTACCCCGTTTTTCTCTGTGCCTCGAAATATGTGGCACAGGCACTCTTGCCTGTGCGTTGTGTCATTCCGAGAGCCGAGCTCGCCTCACGCTCTCAAACTTCCTTATCTCGTCCGTGAGGCCGAGGAATCTGCTCCGCTGCCCCAATATTTACGAGAGATCCCGACATCTGCGCCCCTCCACGCCGATCCGCGGTTACCCCGTTTTTCGTCGTGCCACGGCGGCCGCTCTATAATTTAGGGCTACAGAACCCGAAGCAAAGACGGTTCTTCACTTGATATCTCTGGAAATCGCATGAGCTTGAAGACCGACGCTCCTACCATTGCGCCAGATCATGACGTTGAGCAAGAGCGCGAGCCGTCCGGCCCGCGGATCCGCTGCCCGCTCTGCGGCTGGTCCCCGAAAAAGGAAAGCCTTTGGGCCTGTACCTGTGGACACCTGTGGAATACCTTTGACACTGGTGGAGTCTGCCCAGCCTGTCTCTATCAGTGGAAAGTAACTCAATGCCTTTCCTGCCACCGCTTTTCGCCCCACTCTGACTGGTACACGAAATCATGAAGTGAACATCCGCACTCATCCGCACCAATCAGCGGCGAGTCCCAGCTCTCCTCCATGCCTCCAGAGATATGCCACAGGCACTCTTGCCTGTGCGTTGTGGCATTCCGAGAGCCGAACTCGCCTCACGCTCCCAATTCCCTTGTCTCGTCCGTGAGGCCGAGGAATCTGCTCCGCCACTGTATCCCTCCACAAACGATCTCGATCTGCCCATCTGCGCGAATCAGCGGCTACCCCCGCTTTTCTCCGTGCCTCCGTGTCTCCGTGGTGAGATTGAGGGTTTGCCGATTGCCGATAGCTGATCGCTGAGCGCTATCACTTCCAGCGGACACTCCTTCCAGTTATGCCTCCAGCACACAATCAGATCGCACCCATCGCGTCTGTGCCTATGTTTGGCAAAGTTCCGGCTTTCAAATTCAATTTCAATCCAGATACGCTGGCAGTGCCCCGGCGTTACCTCGCGCATCGCTTCGCAATCCGGAAACCCCATTTGCAGCCGCTGCACCACAAAGCCCAGCCGGCGCGCCATCAAGGCAAATAAAAACATCACTCCCATCTCGTTCGTCGGTGCATAGGCAAGCTCTGGCAGCCCCAATGGTGCTCCATACACCGGACGGTTCGCCAGCAGCCCTCTTTTTCCAATGCCGCCTCTGCCGTTCGTCCGGTCGTCACTGAATGCGTTTTTTCCTGAAGCAGCTAAGCTTTGTCCAGGACGCACCCCATTGGCTGCAATCATCTTCAACACGTCCACCCATCTCCCCTCCAGTTTCCTGTTCCGCGCAAAGCTCTGGAACGCCTCCGGCACGCGCCTCCAACTCCCATATCGCTTGTGAAACGGCGTGCTGCTGAAACGGCCCGTCCGCTGATACTCCATGACGCTCGGCAGCTTCTTGAGCTTCTTCGCCACGGCGGCCCAATTTAACAGAAGCGTTTCTTCGCTCTGGCTGAAGCCCGCGCCCGTGGCTCGCAGTCCCGCGGCCTCGAGGGCCTTCCGCAGGCAACCTACACGCGTGTACAAAACTTTCTCCGTGATGCCGGCCATCGCCCGCAGCTCCCGCTTGTTCGGATTGCGCTTCAGCTTCTTCGCGCACACACGAATAGCCTTGAGGATTTCTTCTTTCGTCATCTTTCCTCGCCAATAGAAAAAGCCACCGCTAGGTGGCTCATCTCTGTCTGGATTTTCTTGATCTAAACTTTTTGTTGGACCGCGTTGTAACAATTTCTTTGTGGCACAGGCACTCTTGCCTGTCCTGCGCCAATTTCTGTGGACCGCAGGCCCGGGGTCCCCGGCAAGCTTGTTTTTGGCTTGCTGGGGTAAAGTAGTCCTCGCCTGCGCGCTATGAGATCCCTTCCAATGGCAAATGCTTTTGTCTTTCCGGTTGCGCGCGATTCCGGGGTCCCCGGCGAGCCCGGTTTTGGGTCGCTGGGGTGGGATCCCGTGCGATCGCGGCGATTCACCCGGGCACACTTCTACTGTCGGTCGGTTGTGTCACGGCAGGCGGAGGGAAAATCTTTCCGCGGACCTGATGACTGGTTGCAGGCCGTTTCGGGTTCACCCCGTCAGCTTTTGGCTAACTACTATTGCTGGCTGCCAAGTGCTTGTCTCGCCGGCGCCGCTCCCGGCGAAAACTCACACTAATATAGCAAATAGAAGGCGAAGATGTCAAGAGAAAATTGAGGTGGTTACCAGAAGACGGGCTTCGTTTGTCAGGCTGTGCCGAAGGCTTGCTTCCAGTTCGCACGCACGCTGCGCAGAAGCGATAGATAGACGACCAGCTTGCGAAACGCTATCAACGCCTGCCAGACTTGCTTTTCCGATCCGTGCCATCCGTGTTCATCCGTGGTCAGGTTTTGCCTTCCGATTAACAGATCACGGGCGATCACCCGATTTCTCCGCCTCAGAAAAGATACTTTCCGCCATCCGCACCTCTGCGTTAACTTGAACTTATGACCCACTCCCAGCTCGTCCGTCTTGCCGAGCAATGGCTTCGCACCCGGTATCGTTGTGGTATCGTCCTCTCAGAACAATCCTGCGCCAGCGGCGAGACGCCTGACGTCATCGCCTGGAAAGGCGCCTGCCGCTCGGTGGTGGTCGAGTGCAAAATCTCCCGCGCCGATTTCCTGGCCGATCGCGAAAAGCCCTTCCGCAAAGATCCCGAACTCGCCATGGGCTGCGAGCGTCTTTACTGCGTGCCGCAGGGCCTTATCGCCGCTAATGAACTTCCGGCAAAGTGGGGACTGCTCGAATGCAAAGGTCGTGAAATTCGCCTCGCCGTCAAGCCCTGCCGGAAGACCCAGCGCAGCCAGACCGGGCTCATGTGGGAGATGAACCTTCTGCTCGCCAGCCTGCGCCGCGTCGAAGTCCGCATTGAGCCGCAGACCATCACCGATTTTCTTAAGTGGAAGAACCGCCTCATCGAGTACAACGGCGGCCGTCTGCCCGAAGGTATCGCAGCCCAGGATTCCGAGCCGAATCTTCACCTGGCTTGAACAAGCGCAGCCGATTAGTGTCCGCGTTTCTTGGCGGCCCGGGCTTTAGGCTGCTCCGGCTCGCTCGAGCTGCCGAGAAGCAGCCGGAAGCGCACATTTACCCCGCACTGGCGGCAGGGAGGAAATACGTCATTCGCTGAAACCATCACATTGTGCGGCGCCCGGTGGGCCAGGTGGGTCACTTCATAAAGACCGCTTTGCGCGCAGACCTCGCCCGGTTGCAGCTTGGTTCCAAGACCATCGTCTTCCATGGGAACCCCCGGAGTTTTCCGCGCGCTCACCGTCACAGAAGAATCCTATGGCGGCTAGGTGCCTTAGATTGACCGCGTATTGATCTGGTTGTCCTTTCCCTTGATCCCGGACTACAGCCTGCCTCTGAGATGATCTTGCGCCCTGTGTATGCGATTGACTCCATGCCTCTTGCTGCTGTTTTCATGCCGGGAAAGCAACTTTCGAGCGCGAGCATCCGAGTTCAGCTTCGCACGGATGGCTCCTGACCGTCGTGTAGACTACTCACACAGATCGCGGAAGCGCATGGGGTCCGGTGACCCTTCCGGTCTTCAAAACCGGCGAGAGTTAGCTTCGCTGGCTCTGGTGAGTTCGACTCTCACACGCTTCCGCCATTTTCAATCACTTACGGGCCAAACAATCCGTTCACAATCCGTTCAGGGCTAACGCTGCCACTTTTACCCCAGCCTGTGTCATCTCATCGGTTACCACATCACCATAAATGTTCATGGTGGTACGGATGTCCGCGTGACGCATTAGCTTCTGTTGCACCGCCACAGGCGTACCGACTGCGTCAAGCCACGACCTGTATGTGTGCCTCATGCTGTGATTGCTGACGTGTCCGATGCCTGCCCCCTTAGCTGCTCTTTTGTACGCATCGTTAATGCCGTCTGCTGACCACGGCAAGCGCCCAAGTTGTGCCGGGCTAGCAAACATCCAATCGTCAGCGCCGGAGAACTGCGTGACCTGACGCCACGCCTTGAGCACAGCCAACATGTCGGCAGAGATGGCCAACGGTCTTTCAGAATTAGCGGTCTTTGTATCGCCAACCCTCTGGCGTACGATGCCCCGCGTAATGCTGAGTCTGCTATTCAGCCAATCAACATCTGACCACTTCAGCGCCAAGCACTCCGATATGCGAAGCCCAAAGCTAACGCATACCAGTGCGATTGTCCGAAATGGTTCCTGAAGATGAGCGATGAGCAGTTGAAACTCAGCCACGGTCAGGCTACGGGGCTTCCGCGTTCTCTTGCTTGCACCCTTGACCGTTACCAGTTCCATTGGGTTCCGTTGCACTGGTGTGTATCCTGCCCACATCGAAAACTCCCACAGCAAACGAAGCAAGCCACGCAATTGCGCTTTGCTCTTAGGAGAAAGAGTCAAAGAGTCCAGCCACATCTCTACAGGTCGCGCCTGCACATCAGACAGAACACAGTTACCCCAACGCGGGGCAATGTGATTCTTTAACCATGCATCGTACGATCTGTGTGAGCTGTATCGCCGTGGCATCTTCTCTGCGCGATAGCTTTCGATCAAGGTGTTCACGGTTATGGCGTCAGTCTTTTCCGTCTTGGGTTTTGTTTCTAGTGCATCGCGGTGCGGTTTGGCTGCGCGCCACGCTGCGGTTTTAGTGGGATGTTGGCCTAAGCTCTTGCTCTTGCGTTTGCCGTTTTCCCACCATAGGAACATCCATGCTTTCGATCTCTTGTCTTGAACTACTGTGCCGCTGCCTCTCAATTTGCCCTCCGATTCTGGGCAGCGGATGGCGAAACGAGTGTAGCATCCAAGTCACTTTGCTTGAATCGCCACGTAATGCGCTGAGTGCCACTGAGTGTGTAGCCTTTGACTTGTCCAGTGCGCGCCCATTCGAGAATCGTGCGATGAGCTACGCGGAGATAGGCTGCTGCCTCTTTAGCAGTGAGCCAAGCGTTTTGAGTGGGTGTCTTCTCTTGCTGCCCCGACACCGAAGGCTGTTGTTCCTGCCCGATAAACTGGGCTGAGTCTTTTGTAGACTGCATTGAGATTGCGCAGAGCGGCCGCTCTACGCGTTTTGGATACCCTCGATAAGGGTTCCCCTCCACCACAGCGAAGCGGACGCCTTAAATCGAATCGTAGCGAATGGCTAGACAATTTTGTCTCTCAAGTTTTCGTCCGCATAATATGCAGACAAGTTTTGTGAGCGACAAAATAAAATGCTAGACCGAGTTTAAAAACTGCAAAAAACTTGTGAGCACCCGACGCCCCTACCGCGTCTTGACCTCACCCCTACCATCACTGCTCTTGAGGACGTCTCGTTAGCTCAAACGAATTTTCAACAACTTACAGCGTTCCTAGCCTTTTCTTCAGAAATTGTTATGCTCAGTGCACAGAATGTTGTTGATATAGTCTGCGCAGAGAAGTATATTACCCGCATGAAATCTGCCGTTGGTTACCTCCGAGTCAGTACAATTGGCCAGCTTGACGGCAACGGCTTTGATCGTCAGCGGCAAGCGATTGATAATTTCGCGACATCGAACGAAACAACCATCCTTGAGGTGTTCGAGGAACGCGGCATCAGCGGCAAGACAGATGGCGAAGACCGCCCTGCGTTCCAGCAGATGGTTAGCTTTCTGCTCAGCAGCGGATGCCGTACCGTCATTGTCGAAGCCCTTGACCGCCTAGCGCGTGAATTTCGCGTTCAAGAGCAGCTGTTGATCTATCTGGCCAGCAAAGGCATAAGCCTAGTTGCAGCCAACACTGGCGAAAACATTACCGAAGCGCTCGTGAGTGACCCCATGAGGCGCGCACTGGTGCAGATTCAAGCAGTCTTTGCAGAGCTAGACCGTAATCTGCTGGTGAACAAGCTACGCAAGGCCAGACAGCGCGTTAAAGCCGCAACGGGCCGTTGTGAGGGCCGTAAGCGCTTTGGTGCGTTCGATGGCGAAGCGGCAACGCTGGCGCGAATGTGCGAACTGCGCGCACAAGGTAGATCACTCGAAACCATTGCCATAACCCTTGACCGCGAGGGCTGCAGGCCGCGTTCTGGCTCTCGCTGGTATCCGGCAACCGTTGCGCGCATCTTGCGCCAAAACCAGACTCCGCACACCATGCGGAACCCAGACAATATGCAGGTGATGCAATGAGTCCTAAGCAAAAGAAGCCGACAAGTCCAGCCAAAGCCGTGAAGCGGGGCAAGGCCGTTAATATCTGGCTTCATGAGGAAGATGTACAGCGTCTAGACAAATTACGTGCTGCTCTGTCAAAAACCCATCTCTTTGCTTCGCAATCCCAAGTTTTGCGCGTCTGCTTGCGGGTGACCCGGCCAGATCAAGACTTCACGTCGGCATTCGAGCACATACTAGCTGCTGATGGCCGACGCAAATAAGTTTCTTCGGCTGCTCAGGTGGCCAGCAAGACTTCATCTTTGACAACCGAAAAATACGGCCTCTGGCGAAGCGGGATTCCCACGGAGATAATGGGTGTCCGCTTCGCCGGAGGGCAGCGACGGCGAAAAACGAGGGCAGACGTTTAAGGAGTGGAAACGCCATGGCGTATGCGCATCCCTCGTTTTCCAGCGGCATCGCAGCGGGGTGATTCTGACTTGGCTAAGAGAAAACCACCCCTGCTCTCAGGCTGACCGTCCGAGTCAGCCTATGGAGCAACTTAGAACGCGGTAACGCGGTGAATAAGGCGCAGCCGCAAATACTGCGTCGGGTCGCTTCGACGCAGGAGTGCTGCCTGCATCGAATCGCTCTTCGCCCCGAAGTACTTTGAGGCTAGAGCCTGCTCTTGTTCATTCGTCGGGCCGGAACCCATCAACCGAAGTTTCTCGTTGGTCGTGAGCCGATGAAACTTAGCTAGGCCGCCGACATCGTTAATGGCCTTGGTGATCAGAAAATCCTGCCTTCCAATCCCCACTTTTTCACCATTGCCAGCAGCAGTAGCTTTTGCTTCTTTGACTCGCTGGTCACCTGCGATGCGCTGGGCCTCTGCCTCTTGCGATGCAGCGCGTGACTGCATCTCTGAGATGGTACCTAACAGCTCGTCGATCTTTGACTGCAGCGCGGTCTCGCGCACGGATGGTTCCTCCGCTGCTACAACTGGAGCAGCTGGTGCGCCGTTGTTGCCTTCGCTGCCCTCGCTGTTTGGCTTACGGAAAATTTCGACTTCAAAACTCTGCGCCATTATTGCTTCACCTCCTGACGCTGGCAGACTTGAATTACGGCTTTTTCTCCGTTCAAGTAACGATTGATGTCGGTTGCGCTGAACTTGAATCTGCGACCAACTTTTCTGTGTCCGAGCTTGCCCAACTTGGCCAGCTTTCGCACGTAGTCGGCTGTCAGGTTAAGGGCCTGCGCACACTCTTTGATGTCGTAAACTTTCACAATTTCAATGTTGCTCATTGGTGCCTTCCTAAAAACGCAAAACCGGGTGCGCGATCTGCGCGACCCGGTAAGGTTCGTATCAAAAAAAATTGCCTGCCAATTAGGGCAGGTCTTGGTCTAGGGTGGGCTTAGTTACTACCTATCTTCACCCTATACTTCTAGTACATCACAGGTTTTTTGAAAGTCAAGTGGGTCGCGTCCAGCATAAACAAGGTATCTACTTGCAAAGGAATTAGTTACGCCTCTTTTTTTAAGCGTATTGGTTTTGTGTCGGGAGGTTTTAGAGCCTCGCCATCTGCCGTCTGCACAGTATGCAGAGGCTATCCGCATGCCTGCCGGACTCATTCCTCGGTGCTTCCGTTTGCACACATATGCAATGCTTCTTTCTTCCGAGCGATAACGCGCATTCTTGTTCGTAACGTGTTGCGCGTGAGCTGTTTATGCGTGGACGCTGCACATCTCTGCACTTCCGTTCGGAGCGGGTGGAATGTCTAGCATTTCCGCGTCAAACCCGCATGGTTACTGCGCGATGTGAGCATCGCAACGTTCTGAGATATAGAAAATCAGTTATTCTTGGGGTTTAGCGGCAGTTTTGGAAACCTAAACCACCTGTCTAGTATTTCTAATAAAGCTAGACGAAGTTCTAAATGATGCGCCTCTCTAGCTTCTAGAGTCGTTCTAGATAAATGCTAGACAGATCGTTTGCAGGGTAACATTCTCGCGACTTACGCCGGATGCGGTGATTGAGCTATCGTGACTCCATGATGACCAACCTTGAAGACTGCTACTCATGCCGGAAGCGCTTGCCCGAAGATGAAATGAACCTCTGCGCCACCTGCGGTAAGACGTTCTGTGACACCTGCTCGACTCATCGGGCCGGGCCGTGCGGCTGCGGTGTAAGCGAGATGCTTAGAGCGCGGGGCGTGATCGTCATGGGAGGAGTGACTAGCGTCCAGTAGCGCCCCGTTGCTGGGCCTCGTCTGTCGTTGCATACTGTGCAACCCCTTACTCTCGTAACTCATTGAAATTCGCGGTTTTTAGTGTACAGTACCCCGTACACCCCCGAAAAATGCAGTCCATTTCTTTTGGTTCTGAGGGACTGAACCGTCAACGAGGCACGATGAAAGACCAAGTGATCCGCGTCACCGATCTCCAATTGGACACAGGCAATTACCGCACAGGCAAACAGGAAGACCAGAGAGAAGCAATCCGGGCGCTAATCGAGGAGCAGAAGATCAAGTTGGTGCACTTGGCGGAGGACATCATCCAGAACGGCCTTAGCCCGTTAGAGACGATTCTCGTCATGCCAATGACCGACGATAAGAATCGATTCGTGGTCATCGAAGGTAATCGCCGGGTCGCTGCGATGAAGCTGGTGACGCAGCCTGATCTGGCATCCGAGACGACATGGCACAACGCTTTTAAGCGGCTACATAAGCTCTTGCCGGGTCAGTTGCCCACCGAAGTGCGCTGCATCGTTGCCCCAAACAAGGAAGACGCCTTCATCTGGATACAGCGTCGACACGATACCGGACTCAAGGGTGCGGGGCTGGAATCATGGTCAACCATTGCTCAGTATCGGGCGCACGCTGCCCGAGGTAAGTCCGCCCCAGAGTTCGACGTGTTGGAATTTGCCCTCGCTCAAGGGCGGCTTGAACCAGATGTCCAAGAGCGGGTCATTGGGCAGGACTTCCCGATCACGAACCTGAAGCGTCTGGTGAACTCAGGATATGTCTCGGAGCAGTTGGAACTTGACCGCGGCGAAACCACGTTGAGCACTACGGCCAGCAAGAAGTGGGTGCTGAGCGTGTTCCGCGAGATGGTGACCGCAATCGCCCGTGAAGAGTTCAACGGCGATAAATTCTCGGTGAAAGACATTTACACAGCTGCAGATCAGAAAAGGTTTTTCAACAAAATCGTCAGCAAGCACCCGAAACCTGCGAAGTCAGTGAGACGTTGGGCGGTCAACGCAGAGACGAATGTCAAGGATGCCGAGCGTGGGCTTCTCAAGAAAAGAAAGCCCAACCGTCCGACCTCCGAGAGACGGAAACTCATCCCGAGTGGTTGCACAGTGCGCCCTCCGTTGGGGCGAGCCAACGACATTTTCCTAGAGCTTCGCAGATTGGAAGTCGAGACATTCCGTAACTCCGTATCTATCCTGCTGCGTGTATTTCTGGAGTTCAGCATCGAGGCGTACATAGATCGTCGGGCCGTGACCGGGGTCAATTCGGGCGACAAGCTGAGCAAGAAATTGCTCACCGCTGCGGATCACATGGAGTCCAATGGCATCATGGACAAAAAGGAGCTGCATGCCGTGCGAAAGGCGGGTAGCGATGCAAATTCACTGTTTTCGACAGTCACATTGAACGCATACGTTCACAATGTAAACTTTTATCCGTCTGCAAGCGAACTCAAGACTTCTTGGGACAACTTGGAACCATTCATCGAGAAATTGTGGCATGCCTAGCCCAAGGCTTACACGACATTACTCACCGCTGCGGTATCCGGGCGGCAAAGGGCGTCTCGCCGGGTTCGTGCAGCGGCTCTTCGAGGACAACAAGCTCGTCGATGGGCACTACGCGGAGCCTTATGCGGGAGGGGCCGCAGTTGCGCTGTCCCTGCTGTTCATGGAGTACGCCTCAAGCATCCACATCAATGACATTAGCAAGCCTGTGTATTACTTCTGGAAGGCGGTATTGAACGAGACGGACGAACTCTGCCGGATGATTCGCGACAAGCAAGTGACGGTAACGCAATGGAAACGACAACGTAACATCCTGCGTGATTTCCGCAATCATACCCACCTTGAAGTCGCATACTCCCTGTTCTTCCTGAATCGCACAAACCGCTCTGGCATCATTCACACGGGCGGCATGATTGGCGGCAATGACCAGACGGGTGAATGGAAGCTGGACGCCCGTTATAACAAGCCGGAACTCATCAGCCGCATAGAATCAATCGCTGCATACTCCAATCGCATCACGGTATCAAACAGGGACGCCGAGGATTTTCTGTCGGACACAGCCCCGAAGCTGCCGCCTAAGACGCTGATCTTCTTAGACCCACCATATTTCGAGCAGGGTCAAAGCCTCTATGAGAACCACTACCAGCCTGAAGACCATCTCAGATTGTCGCGCATGGTGAAGAAAAAACTGAAGAAGAATTGGATCGTCTCGTACGACAATCACCCGGAGATCAGGAAGGCGTACAAGGGCTGCCCAAAGCTAACCTACTCATTGGGGTATAGTGCAGCGCGGCGGTATGAAGGATCAGAGGTGATTTTCTTCAGTGATGGGCTAACTGTTCCGAATGTGCAGAGTCCCCTGCACGTCAAGAAACGTTGATCGGGCGATCTGCAGTGCCATGGTTCTCACGGATCGGCTAGACTCCAATGACGGGAACCGCTTTCGGGTGCCTGTCGGCGCAGTGCTTAGCGAAATCAGCATTGACATGATCAATCTGATCTTGCGTAGGAACGGCGGCCATTCTGTCAGTGAAAAATGCGTCCTCGCATTCTGAGCACACCCAGCCGCAAGGAATCATCGAATCCATTGCATAAGCCTTCGGCAGTAATGTCGGCATGGCCCGATGATCGCACACATGGACGGGCCGAATGAAGGGAAAACTGTTGGAGGAATTTAACACTGCACAGTGTGCAGCTAATTCTAGAGTTTCTAGAAGTGAACAAATATGCAGCTAATTGTTTAGACAACTACTAATGGATAGAGAGAGAGCGTCTTCTAGAATCTAGGTCGCGTCTTCAATCCCTGCAAGCTGCTCACGCGCATTGCGTTACTAGAATTTTCTAGAGCGCGTCTTCTAGAATCCTCTCACAGTGCGCAGACACGAGGTAAATGGCGTTAGGCTTTTTGCGCTTGGGGGATTCACAATCCGTTTTACAATCCGTTTGCCTGAAATAGACGTAAACAAACCGCTTTAAGTGCCATCCGCTACCCTGTAAGTTGTTGATCCAACGTTTTCACGCGGATTCGACTCTCACACGCTTCCGCCACTTTCTTCCGCTACGGCTTTTTGGTGGGAATCAGATTGCTCCGCGGCGGGATCTCCGGATTCCATTCAGCCCACCCCTTCGCCAACTGCGGGCGAAGGGGTAGGCCATCCACGGATTCTGTTCATTGTTTGAGAAACACCATGAGTTTGCTCTGATCGTTTGACAGGAATGCGACAGCGGCGAAGTCGGCTTTGCCATCGCGGTTGAAGTCGGCTGAAACCATGCTGCCAACGCTCCCGGGGACGGCAAAGTGCTGGCTTACCGAGAATTTGCCGGAAACATCGTCGATCAGAGCGATATCAAAGGCGCCGCTCTGCTCGTATCCGGCAGCGAAATCAGGAGATCCATCGCGATCGAAATCGCCGGCGGTGCCGGAGAAGACGAATGTCCTGTTGAGGCTCGTGGTGGCGTCGCGAGTGAAGACCGTGAAGTAGCTGAATGAACCGCTTCCGTTATCGCGCAGGTAATCGAGGCCGTAGATCACCTGGGCATTGCCGATCTTGTCGAAACGGTGGACCAGCAGGGCATCGGGAATGCCGTTAAGATTCACGTCAATGGCCTGGCCGCTGAATTGCCAGGTTACGTCCTGTTCCCGGACTTCGGAAAGGGTCCAGTGGCCATTGCCCTGATTATGCGCGAGAAAGATGGTGCCATAGTCGATGGTGGGTTGGCCGGGAGGATTATTACAGACGCCGGTGAGCAGCAGATCCACGCGGGTACTGAGGATGAAATGGCCGCCGATGAGCCCCGAAGCAAAGCATCCTGTGATCTCAGGATGCAGCCGCGGATTGACGTTGACGGACTGTTTCACGGTACTGGTGAAGTGCCCAGCGCCGTCTCCAAAGCGGGTGGTGATGGCGCCGCTGACCAGGTCGATCTTGCCATTATGATCGATGTCCCCCGCAAACATGGAGGCGCATTCTTGTTCGTCCACAGGAATGCTGGTTGAGACGGAGAACTTACCATGGCCGTTGTTCAGGAGGATGCGAATGTGGGCGTTTTCCTGTGCGTCGGTGGCGCAGGTAGCAAGGTCGGGGATGCCGTCGCCATTGAAGTCTCCGATAGCGAGATTGAAGGCGAGGAAGCCGGAATCAACCGTGACCGGAGCGGAGAAATTGCCACCTCCGAGGTTGAACAGGATGGCAGCGGTGTTGCCGCCGTAAACGACCAGATCCATTCTGCCATCGTGGTTGAAGTCGGCCGCCTGGACATGTGTCTGGCCGAGAGGCAAAGAAAACGATTTGGTAACAAAACCGGTTTGAGCAAAGGCGCTGATCGCGCAGAAGCACGCCAGAAGCGGAAGGAAACGAAAGAATGCCATAGGAGTGACTCACTTTTTCCGGGGAACAGAATTGCTTCTGCCGCGATAGGAACCAGCAGCACACATGCGTGTTGCCCGATCTAACGAGAGCTGAAGATAAGAATTTGCCTTAACCCGAGAACCTGAGATAGGCAGCAATTGCTGTTAGTAGATGTTCCACACCCCCGGCGTTACCACTTCCAGAAGATGGCCGTCCGGATCCCGGAAATAGAGTGCCTCTCCTCCATATTTCCAGGTCTTTCTTTCCTCGATGGAGACACGTTGCTCTGCCAGCCAGTCTTCCCACTGGTTCAAGTCAGAGCGAGCTATCGCAAACGCAATGTGAATTGCACCCGTTGCATCCGTGTCGGGCGTAGAGCCTTTTTTGAAGAGCAGAAGCACGCTTCGATCACCTGCCCGCATCGGGCACAAGCGCGTCTCCTCATTCAATGGTAGGTCGGGTTCCAGCGGCTCAAAACCGAAGACGCGGCGGTAGAACTCCGCCGAGCGCGCCGCACTCGCAACGTACAACGATGTTTCCAGAACTCCGTTGACCGGAGGTGCGCTGGGTCCAGGTTGACTCATGTGCTTCTCCTTGGCGCAGCTTTGCGCCAGGCTCTTCTGATGCGCGCACCACCATCCCGGTCGCAATTCTGAGCCGTTGAGCCTTACTGGGATGTAATCCGCAGAATGTCATACGCCACTTCCACAGTTCGCCCCGCGAATTCTGTCTCGATCCTACGCTTCAGCTCCTCGACCGTCGGAGCGCCATTCTGGCCGTTCAGCCCGCGAGCGTCATCCATCAGGACCACGTGTTGTGGGATCGGATGGCCAAGAATCGCCTCCAGTTCGCTGGTCAGGCGCTGCTTGTCTCCCTGGAGTCCGGCCCAGCCGTAATAGCCTGCATCCAGCCAGAACAACGCCGGCTCTTTTATCTGCTGCAGAATCTCGGGCACCACTCTCTGGCTGTCGCCTTCAAGAATGTGCACCTGCGGCCAGCGGGCAAATTTTTTTGCGGCGCGTTGTGCCAGCTGCGAATCGAATTCAACGGAATAGATTTCGGCAAAGCGTTTTCTCATCGCGGCTACCATCTCGCCGTAGTAGGTCCCGGTTTCCACGAGTACGCGCAGGCGATAGCGTTCTGCGTATTCGCGCACGGTACGTTGCTTGAGCAGATGGGGTGAGCGGATGGGCCGGCCGCGCAACTGCCAGTACCAGTAGTCAGGATAGTGGCCCAGCGCTTTGTAAACGCCGTAAAACGAAGTGCGCCGGAGCAGTCGTCGGAGAGCCTTCATGGTTCAAATAAACTTTAATGGTTCATGGCGAAGAATGCCAAAATTGCCAAACAATACAAATTGAATAATGCAATTGCCAAAAATGCCAAAACTGCCGAAGATTGAACAATTGAAAAGCCCATCCGTCGATGTGCATCGCTGAATGAAACCGTGCTTTGAATGTCAACTTTGGATTCTTTGCTCAATTCTGGCATGCATGGCAATCTTTGAGGTTAGAATTCCATGAGTCTCTCGTCAAACAGCAAGCGCCGTCTGTCCTTTGTGCAGCTCGATGTCTTCACCTCGGTTCCGCTGGAAGGCAACCAGCTCGCCGTCTTTGCCGACGGCCGCAGCCTCAGCGATGCTGAGATGCAGACCGTGGCCAAAGAGATGAACCTCTCTGAAACCACCTTCATTCTGCCCCGCGATGCCGCCACCGAGCGCGAGCGCGGTGTCCGCGTGCGCATCTTCACCGTGAATGAAGAGCTGCCTTTTGCCGGCCATCCTACCCTGGGGACAGCCATGGTTTTAAGAGAGAACGGCATGCGCGGCAACAACGGCGCGGAAGAGATTGCCCTGGACCTGAATGTCGGCCGCATTCCGGTGCGCTTCTCTACCCGCGACGGCCTGCCGTTCGGCATGATGACCCAGCGCGATCCCGAATTCACCCAGAAGCATTCACGCGAAGACGTTGCCCGCGCCGCCGGCCTTGCCCTTGACGACATCGCCTCGGATGTCCCGATTCAAACCGTCAGCACCGGGAACGCTTTCATCATCGTTCCCCTGCAGTCGTTGCACATCCTGCAGAATCTCGCGCCCAACTGGGCCGACATGAAGAACTATCTCGAAAAGACCGATGCCCGCTTCCTCTACTTTGTCTCGCGCGAGGCGGTGAATCCGGAGGCCAGGCTGCAAACGCGCATGATTTTTTACAACGGAGAAGATCCCGCCACCGGCTCCGCTGCCGGTCCATGTGCTGCCTGGGCGGTTAAGTACGGCGTGGTTCCTCCGGATCAGCAGGTTTTGCTCGAGCAGGGCGTCGAGATGAAGCGGCGCAGCCGGATTTTCTTCAGCGCGTCCCGCCAGGGTGACAAGATCGTTAACGTACGCGTCGGCGGTCACGCCGTGGAAGTGATCCGCGGCGAACTTTTTTTGTAATTTCCGCGCAACAGTAAGCGGTTGATTTTGTGCGCTTTCTGGCGGCATTCTTGCGGCGAACTAAATTCTTCCTCAGAGTTTTCCACCTGTTGGCGTTTTGGGTACTTTACAGCCACTCTGTCAAGCGCCTAAGATGCCCTAACGTTTTCAAGAAATACAGCCGTTTTTCAACCAGCTCAAAACTTAATATCAGTGACAACTGTGCCGGTTCGTCACGAAAATCCCCGGGGGCGGAGATGAGACCAAAGCGAACGATTTTGTGTGTTGACGACAATGAGCAGGCCCTTTCCATTCGCAAGCTGATGCTGGAGACTCGCGGCTACCGCGTGGTGGCCTGCAGCAACGGACATCAGGCCCTGGAAGCATTCAAGCTGGGCGGCGTCGACCTCGTCCTGAGCGACCTGCAGATGCCCGGCCTTGATGGCGCAGCCTTGGTGCAGAGAATCAAGGAGATTTCTTCCACCACTCCCGCTATTCTCTTTTCCGGCAAGATCCGCGTTTATGATAGAGACCTGCATGCCGACGTCTTTCTTCCCAAAGGAATGTACGCACCCATTGAATTGCTGGAGCGTATCCGCGTGATGCTGGTAAAGAAACGTGGTCCCAAGCGCGTGCAGGCGCCCGAACCTGTACGGCTGCCGGTGGCCAGCAACGTGGCATAAAGCCGGGAGGACCGTGGCCTCGGCCGCTCGCGCAAAGTCAGCAGAAACTCAGCAGGATCGCGGATTGCTCCATTTTTCCGTTCGATGACAGATATGAAATGGGTTCTATTTGCGATCAGCTTGTACACCCTGTGGGTTTCCTTCAACGCCCTCTTCATGATGCCGGGACACTACACGGCTTTCGAGTTCGAGGCAGCAGCCGTTGGCATTACCATCGGCATTGCCACGGCTTGGCTGAGCAGCAAGAAATTCGCAGATGGGTCAAAGTCACGCAAGAAAACAGTGCTAATGCAGATTCCTATGTTGCTGTGCATTCTTGCTCTTGTGATTTTCTGCGTGTTGGGAGCGCTGAAGTTTGCCGGCTTGTGGTAAACCTCACCAGGGCGGCTGCTCCGGTGTTCCCGTTTAAGGCGCTGATCGGAGCATGCGACATAAACAACCCCGTGCCGTGCTTTGTCGCTCTTTGACTCGTATCTCTTCGCGGTCGCTCTGGTAATATCGAGTTAAGTGGCCGCGATCATCCAAGTTGAAAACGTAACCAAGGTTTACCGCATCGGCAAAGTCGATGTCCCCGCCCTCCGCGGTGTGAGCTTCACCGTGGAAAAAGGCGAGTTCGTCAGCATCGTCGGCCCTTCGGGCAGCGGAAAGTCAACGTTGTTTTACATTCTCGGCGGGCTCACGCGCCCGACCACCGGACGCGTGGTGATTGACGGCGCCGACTTCGCCCAGCTCACTGACGCGCGACGAACCGCGATGCGCAAGCAGAAAATCGGTTTTGTCTTCCAGAAGTTCAACCTGCTGCCTACGCTGAGCGCTCGCGGGAATATCGAAATTGCCCGTGAAATTGCCGGCAACGGCGGCATGGACCAGGCTCTGTTTGAACGGATTACCGGAATGCTGGGCATTTCCGGCCGGCTCGATCATCGCCCCGCGGAGATGTCCGGCGGCGAGCAGCAGCGTGTTGCGCTGGCGCGCGCTCTGGTCAACGGCCCGGCCATCGTGCTGGCCGACGAGCCTACGGGCAACCTCGACTCCCAGAACTCTGAGGTCGTACTCAAAATGCTGCGCGACGCCAACCAGCAGTTCGGCCAGACCGTGCTCATGATCACGCACAATCCGCAAGCCGCGGAGATCGGCGACCGCATCATTCACATGCGTGATGGCTCCATTGTGGCCGCGGAACACGACCCCCAATGGGCGAGGCATTAATTTCTGTCGCTTCGCTCCACACCGCCCATCAGCCCTTCTCCAACTGATCATCCTCTGCGCCTAAGGCAGGCGGCTCCGCCATGCTCGGGCCTCGCCGCATTTCCGGATCGTTAATTGTCGCTTCGCTCCACACCGCCCATCAGCCCTTC
>Ga0126381_100001146_pt1 | contig 28755 bp, 25 predicted proteins | sample PanSoiMetPlot_28_FD_96465 | JGI IMG/M metagenome (GOLD analysis project Ga0126381, IMG submission 96465) | Tropical forest soil microbial communities from Panama - MetaG Plot_28 | ecosystem: Environmental > Terrestrial > Soil > Tropical forest > Bulk soil | place: Panama | collected 2016-02-17
ACGCTTCGATGCGCCGCCGGTCGAGCGCACGGTGCAGGCGCAGGACGAGCTGGCAGCTCGCCCACGCCGCCAATGCACCCCCGCCTACGCCGTCGGCGACCACGAAGACGGGCGCGACTCCTGGAAGCCCGCTGTAGCTGTCCTCGTTGACCGCGTGTCCTTCGCCGCACAACGTGGCCGCCGCAATCGTAAGTCGCGACCATGGTGTCGCCATCTGTACCTGCTGCGTCGCAGTTTCGCGCTCAGGGTTTGCGTTATGTCGCGGCGGCAGCGCGGGTTCGCGGGGTGTTACCAGACTCATAAGACGATCCTCAAAACTTCCAAGGGCCTCCCGTCACGACCGCCGGGACAGCGTCATCGAGCATTCGGGCTCGTGCTGGCCCGACCGACCAAAAGTCATGGTCTCTCCGACGTTCCAGCGGAATTCCATCCCGGGCGCATAGGCGGTGCCGGCGACTGTGACGCCGTTATCGCCATGAACGACGACACGCGCCCCGCCCTCGTCGGGCTCGACGATGTCGACGTGATGTCCAGAGACTCCTTCGTGCGCCCAGTCGATGACCAGCCCCTGCGTGCGCGAGCGGCCGACGCGGAAAGGTCCAGGCTCCTGCGGCAAGTCGACGTTCTTTTCGCCAGTCGCCATGCGAACGGCCAGCGACAATCCGGTGGGCCGTCGCCCAAGCGCGATCGGCGTCAATGGCGTTGCCGCGGCTTTCGCGGCCGCGCTCGCCGCCGCCGCTGTCAGCGGCCGCAGGATCAATTGCGGATACTGGCTCGCGTCCCCGCGCGCCGCAGCGGAGAGCACCACGCGCGCGCCAGGTTCGACCTCGAGCACGCTTCCATCACCCTTCGCACTGGTCTGGGTCGGACGGCGTTCAAGGGCGCTTACATTCCCCGATTCGACCCGGATGCCATTGGTCGATCCGCTGTCGGCGACCCACCACGAGCCCTTCTCCATCCAGAATTCGCAATGCCTGCGGCTCGCGTAGACGCCGTTGACGACGACGTCGCAGCTCGGGTCCTTGCCGACCACGTAGCGTCGCCCGGGAACGACTGCCGAAAGATTGATGGTGCGGCTGCCGTCGGCATCTTCGACGTCGATCGCAAGCGCGCGTCCGGCGAGCGGCGTGACGGTGGCGCCGGCACGTCGTCCGCCGCCATCCCTGGCTCGGGTGTCCGTTTCCGACCAGCGACCGATCAGCGTCACCTCGTAATGATGCTTGGTTGCGGTGGGCTCGGCGCTGTGGAGCTCCTTGATCAGCTCCGCGTAGTTGCCAGCCTCCTCCTCTGCCGGCGCGGCGTCACGGCCCGCGTTCAGGCCGGCGAACTGCGACAGATCGATGGCGCTGGCGTAAGGCAGACGGGCGATGATCTCCCTGGCGAGGTAGTGCTTCACCTGCTCGGGAGCGAACTCGCGCGTGAACCGCTGCAGCAGCTCGCGCCCGTCTTCGCTGCCCGAATCCGCGACCTCAATCGAAGTGAGCAAGTAGCGATCATGCTCGGCAATGGCCAGATGCAGGCGCAGATCGCCGGTTACGAAATGCTCGAGTTCCGCCCGTACCGCGGCGATGAGCGGACCATAGGCTCCTAGATGCTCCAGGCTCGCGACGCTCCTTTCGCCGTCCGCGCTCCAATGCAGGCTGGGCGAGCGTGGCGAAGGGCCGGGCCCAGCCTGACGCGGCGGATGGCGCGGCGGCAGATCCGATCGGGTGAAGGCGCGATTCATCCTGCCGAGCATCCAGGTCTTCAGCGACATGACTTCAGCTCCTGTAGGCGATCACCATGGTCATCAACGGTCCGTCGGTCCTGACATAACGCACGCGAGGTGCCGCCGGTAGACCGTAGCGCGATGCAACGCGGGCGAGAAAACTTCCCCACGCGGGTTGAATCGCGTCGCCCGAATCGACGCGCGAGCGCAACCGGGGCAGGGAAAGCTCGACCAAGACGGCGATCCGGGATACGTCGCCCACTTGCACGATCGCCCGCCGCAGAGTGTCTTCGAGATCGTACAGACTGCGCACGAAGGGCCCGTCGAAAGTCCATATCAACGGCTCTTCCGCGCTAGCGGATTCCCGCCGCGTGGCGAGCAACGCTGGTTCTCCAGCCGAGCGGCGACTCATGGCGAAGGCCCCTGAATGTAGCCGGCGTGGCGGCCAGCGATCTGCATGGCGATTTCCGCGGCCGGATTGGGGCCGTGATCGCCGGCGCCGTGGATGCGGCCGCTGTCGCGCAGCCAGTTGCGCTCGGTAAGCACGCCGATCACCTTGGTCCAGTGCGGATCGTTGCGGTCGGTGCGATAAGCGGCGACATACCACTTGTAAGGCCGCAGCGGCCCGCATGCCGCCTGCTCGGCCCGCGTTCGCGCGGCGCCCTGCGCGCACAGCCGCCACAACTCGTCGAGCGAGCGATCGTCATTGGGGAAGGTCGGGGTTCCGGTCTTGCCGGCGATCCAGTCCATGTCCTTGCAGGTGCGCGCATCGAAGACCTGCTCGCAGGCGAGCCGCGCCGTGCCGGCACGATGGCTATAGGAGAGCCCGCTCATGATGACCTCAGCCGCATCGTGCGACAGCCGGCTGGGAGTCGCCCGGTCCATTCCGAAGCGGCTCACGGCCAACTCGAGCGCTTTGCCACCTTCGCCGCCGGCACCGTGCAGTCCATTCACCAGGTGCGGCGCGCGCGCCTCCTGCCCGTTGGCCGCCGCCGCCAGCGAAGCGAGCATTCCCGCTACCCCAAGCGCGCTGGCACGAGCGTGTCCTTGTCCCCACCCTTCCGCGACGATGTCGACCACCACGCCGCCACCGCATTTTTCCCAATCGTCGTTGGAGAGTCGCCGGCCATCCGGACCTTCGGCGCAGGCGCGCACCTTGGCGCTGTCGAGCGCAAGTGGAGAACGCAGCCGGAAAGGAGCGTCAAGCTTTCCACCGAGCGGCTCCGCCAGAAGACGCCCGTAGGGGACCAACGTGGCCAGGGGGGCGACACCGATGTAATCGGCAGCGGCATCGAGCGAGCGGCCGAACAGCAGATCGCGTTTGCCGCAATCATCATGCGGAGTAACGCAATCGCCGTTCCAACCGAAGCCTGCTGCCATCGCCTGAATCCGCCACGGCCGATCGCAATGAGTGAAGCCCTGATCGGCGCAGAACATGCGATCGAGAAAGCGTCCCGATGCCGAGCGCATGAGCTCGCCGCGCATACTATCGAACGTCGGCGTCCCGGGATTTCGCATCGAAGCGCGCTCCGCCGCGAGCCAGCGCGCGCCGACGTCGGGATCGGTCAGAAAGGCTTCGGCCATGATTGGCTTGATCACCGAGCCCGGCATGGCGTCGTGAAACACCGCCGGATTGAGCAGCGCGTCGGGGCGATAACGCGGCTTATAAGGAAGGCGCTTGTCGCAGCCGGGTGCGCGCCCCGGTCCGTCGTATTCGTGACGAGCGCACGGAGTAAGCGCACCGGCGAGCGCCTCGATCCTGCCGCTTGCGACATCGATCACAGCTACCGCGGCCATGCGCACCAGCGCCTGCTCGAGCATTTTGTAGCCCAGCGGGTGCCCCGCATCTTCGTTGCGCGAGATGCCCAGCGCGCGACAGACATCCTGGCGACCGGTATAGCAGGCAGCGGTCTTCTGGGCGAGCTCCTGCAGCGCGGGATCGATGGTCAGGTCGACCGAGAATCCGACATCAGTGGGCGAGCCTGCGACATCGACGCGATTCGGCCCATAGCGATAGGCAGTCGGGGTGACTCCCTGCCCTTCCGCTGCGTCGGTGTACAGCCGATACAGCGATCCCGACGGCAGACGCAACGTCGAGAGTGATTGCAACATCACATCGAGCGAAGGCGGTACTTTCCAGCGGTCATCGCTCACCGCCAGATCCGGACTGGCTTCGCCGGCAATGCCCGTCGGCAGCGCCGCCTCGCGCTGGCCGTCGCTTGCAAAGGCCATTTCCGGGCGCGAGCACAGCAGCGCCTGCGCCGGCGATGCCGCTACGAAATACATCGGATTCTGCGTGGCGCCTGCGTTGCCCATGAAGACGCAACCGGGAAGACCGCGCCAGGGATTGCCGCGCGCGATCTGCCGCGCCGAGATCTCGACAAACTGCTCCGCTCTCCACTGCGAAAGAACCCGGTTGACCTCGGTGCCTCGCCACGACAATGTGCCGAGCATGCGCCCGTCGGAGTGGGTGAGCAGCGCTGCCGCGGTCGCGATGTCGGCGCATTGCACTTTGAATTTGCGACCGGGGTAATCAGGCGCGTCGACCGGCTGATCCAGCGCGGTGTTCACGGCCTCGAACCAGCGCGACGAATCGAATCCAACGGCGTCGCTGACGCGCCGGTCGGATCCGGTGCTGAAGCGCAGAAGCTCCTGGTCGAGATCGGTGAGTCGCGACGCGAGCCTTTGCGCCGGTGACGGTGCCGGTCCGCCGCTGCGCGCAAGCAACGCGCGAACGCGATCGAGCATCGAGTCGTGTCCGTCCCATGCAGAACGACACTGCGGGACACGGTCCAGCACCAGGAGCGCAGTCGGTGGACCGATGGCGACCTTGTCGCGCTTGACGATCGCGCGCTCGAAGGTTTTGAGCGCGGCGACGAGCCGAACGCTGATGTGGCGGTCATGGCTGCGCGCGGCCTGCTCGGCCGGATCGAGCGGTCGCACCATGGCGACCAGCACCAGCACGGCGAGCAGCACCGGCACCACCGCGCCGCTCGCCGCAATGGCGAAGCGGAGCAGCGTTGTGTCGCGCTCCTTAGCCACGCGTCGCTCCCGGAAGATTGTTGACGTTGATGGTGAGACCGAGCAACGCCATGCTGGCGACCAGCGAAGTCATGCCGAAGCTCACGAAGGGGAACGTCACTCCTGTGAGTGGCAGCACGGCTAGATTTCCGGCGACTGTCACGGAAAGCTGACACAACGCGAGCACGACCCACGCCACACCGATCCAGGAAAGCAGCGCCTGATCATCGTTGACCACTCGGCCCGAAGCGCTGATCAAGTAGGGTTGGCCGCGGGTGACGCGGCCGTGGTGCCAAATCAGGCGATGCAGCCAGATCGCGCAGCCGATGGTGATTGCCCATGCCGCTGTCCAGCCGAAAGCTCCCACCAGCGCGGTCAGGGTGTAATCGCTTTGAATCTGTGCGGGCACACCGGCACAGCCCGCCGCGCCTGCGTGTCCGCACCAGGGAACCGCGCCGATGCCGAAGCCGTGGGGCGGCGCAGCTCGCTGGAACCATGTCACCAGCGCGAGCTGATCATTGGCTGACGCCATGGGCGCTGCGAGATTCTCGAGCCGTCCGGCAGTCACCTCGTCGAGCGAGCCTAGCTCGAACAGTCCGTAGGTAACCGCAACGATCCACCCGATGAACAGTGTCATCGCCAGCGCAAAAGCGGAGTAGTACGCGGCACTGCGCTGATGCCACCACATGGATATCGATGCAGCGACGAACGCGCCGGCGGCGTAGCAGGCAATGAGCAACGGGCCTTTGTCGTGGGTGATGAGCTGAGCGCCGACAAGCACGATCGCCACGCACAACAGAGGCCAGGTATAGCGGATGAGCGAGACCAATGAGTTGCCGCCGCGCGCCAATCGCTCGGTCAACGGATCGCCGCGCAGAAAAAAGAACCACGACGCGCCGACGATGAGCCAGAGTCGAGCGACTTCGGAAGTGAGCTGCGGAAGGTTTGCCGGAAGCGCGCCGATCGTAGCGATCAGCGCGGCCAGCAGCAGCAGCACGAGGAGGAGCATCGCTACGGGTCCGATCGCGCGCCGCAGACTGGTCGCTAGCGCGTCGATCATCGACAGCGTCCAGGCTAGTGCGCGACCGATCGGTTGCCGCAGAAATGCAACGACCGACAGCGTCAGCATGCCGAGCCACAGATGCCCCTGGTGGTACAGCGCGAGGTATCGATTGTTGGGGTTACCGTTGGCGGACAGATCCAAGAGCAGCAGCCATCCGATGCCGGTAGCCATGACCAGTCCCGGATAGCCGATGCGCGATGCCATCGTCTGCGGCGCCGACGGCATGCGCTTTTGCAGCGCTCCCGACAGCATCAGTGCCACGAGCGCAGCGCCCAGCAGCCACCACACGAACGGATGCGGCGCGACGAGCAGCCAGCCAGAGCTCCGTGCGGGCTCGAAAGTCCGATCCACGCCGAACGGCCAAGGCACTCGTCCGAGCCAGGCGACGATCGCCCACACGACCAGCGACAAAGCGACGCCTTTGAGCGCCCAGTGCTCTCTGCGGCTGAGCTTGATCAAGGCGAGACCCAGAATCATCCATCCCGCCCATTGCCGTCCTGCAGTGCGCAGCAGTTCGCGCATCGCATCGTTCTTCGCGGCGAGGATTTGCGCCTGGCGTGCGTCGGCCATGAGCGCGGCGGCCTCGGCAAGCGCATCAGGAAGTGCCATGCCTGCGCAGCCGCGACCCGCGCCGCGCAGCGACGCAGGCAGCAGAGCCAATCTCGACAAACCCTGTGTTGCGCCGCGGCCATCGAGCGCAGCAGCGAGCAGGAGCAGCGCGTTAGCCGCGGTGCTGTCGCCTCGTTCCGATGGCACTGCAGGATTGCTGCTGATGAGTCGCTTTACCATTGCGAAGGAGCAGGCCAGAGGCAGCGGAGCGCCACTCTCCGATTTTCCCAGCGCGTAACGCTCGACATAGGGCTGTAAATCGGCATCGATCGACTCGATAGCGTTGGCGAGCGCGAGCAGGTCGCCCAATCCCTCACGCTGTTGCAGGCGGAGCTCTCCGCGCCGTCGCTCGGCGTCTGCGAGCGGCCGCAAAAACGCTCGCCCCGTTTGCGCAAACGCATCGATCAGTCCGCGCGGAATCGCCTCTGGCGCCGCGACGCTAGTGCGCAATTCGGAACGACGGCAAAGACGGTCGCGCAGCGCGGGCTCGGCCAACGCACCGTGGGTGGCGCACACCGAGGGCAGCACGCGATCAGGCAGTCCGGCAACAGCGATCGCCGTGCCGGCGAAGCGTCCATCGCGTCCCTCGATGGCGTCAAACCGGGTGAAAGAAGGAAACAGAGTCGCGACCGCGGCGACTGCGAGCATGAATTCGATGGACGCGGGCCACCGGCTTAGACTCGCGGCGGGCGGAGCAATTTCCAGCGCCGCTACGGCTGAGGCCATATGCGGCGTCCCTTGCCTGAAGCAGAGGGCTTTGTCTTGCTTGGGCGTGCAGAAAAGACGTGCCGCTGCACGGGTGAGGCTCCAGCAACGCTAACGAGAGTCCGACAATTTGCAGCGCGCTGTTGTTACCCGCCGTTACAGCGCAAGACCCAACGTAGTTCGCGCTTCTGCAGCCGCCCGCAACGTAGCAATTGCCCTGTGCGTTGTCAAGCGGGCCTCGCCAAGGAAATTGCAACAACTTCAAGTTTCAAGACCGCGAACGATCGCCGTGCCGCTCCTCCTACAGCCGAATCAGAGCCGATCCGATTGTGGGCGACCATGGATCACCTAAGAATCCCTTTCAAGCGTCGCCGCTCTCTGTCGCCCTCAAATCTATCAAGGAGAAACCCGCATGCGCGCCCTTTTGTTCATCATCGTCATCCTGCTGCTGCTCGGTGCTTTGCCCATGTGGTCCTACAGCGGAGGCTGGGGGTACTACCCCAGCGGTGGGCTCGGCGTGCTGTTGCTGGTGCTCATCGTCCTCGCTGTCGTCGGTGTCATATGAAGACGCAGTTCGCGTGTATCGTGGCCATCGCGGTGGCGGCACTATTCACCGTAACCATGCTCGGCGCATGCAATCGATCGGATGGCCAGACTTCGCAGCAGCACGCTCCAGCGGCACCCAAAGTTGCGGAGAGCCCCGCTTCACCGCCGCCGACTCCACCCGCAGCGGATTCGCAATCCGACAAGTCGGAAACCGCAAACGCTAACGATCCGCCGATGAAGTCAATGAGCCCGAAGGAGGAAGCGACGTCGATGCCGCAACCCGGTCAGGCCAACGATCACTCGACGGTCGCCGGCGACGGAAAAAAGTAGAGCTGATGAAACCGCTCGAGCATCTTCCACCCAGGCCTCGCCCGGAAGAGCCGACGCCCGCACCGCCGAGACCGGCACCCGACAAGCAGCCGCCGCCGCACGAACCACCACAGGAAAAAGGCGACAAGCGTCCGGGACGCTGACACAGCGCTGCAATGCAGGTGATGCGCTCCTACATGCGAATCAGCGCTCTGCTGATTTCGCGGCAGTTTCGATTCGCGCAATCTGTGGCGGCGAAAGCGCTCTTTGCAAGAGTCGTCCAACGGGCGTGAGCAAGCAGCGTTTTGTTGACTAATCGTCTTGTCGCGAGAGAGCCAAGATTCTCATGGAGGAAGCATGAACTCGTCGTACTTTGTGCGTAGCAGTGTGTCCGTTGCCATCGCCGTCCTGCTCGCAGGCTGCGCAACGTGGAATGACATGGACCGGCAGGAAAAGGGCACCGCGGTCGGCGCGACCGGAGGTGCGGTGGTTGGCGCCGTGGTGGGTGGACCTGTGGGTGCTGCGGTTGGAGCGGGCGTAGGCGGTTACGCGGGCCACTACGAGACCGAACCGGGCGGGATCGCTGCCAAGCCGAATAATACGGGCCGCGCGACCACCACAAGCACCGGCAACAATGCTGTCGTGACCAGCGGCTACAGTCCGGATCTGGTGCGCTCGGCTCAGCAGTCGCTCAACGACAAAGGCTACAACGTGGGTGTGGTAGACGGCCAGCTTGGACCGGCGACACGAACCGCGCTGTCGCACTTCCAGCAGGCGCAAGGGCTCGCGCAGACCAGCGATCTGGATTCGCAGACGTTGTCGGCCCTGGGAGTCTCGCAGTACGACAATGGCGGCTCGACGGCGGCGCCGAGCGCCTATCCTCCACCTAATAATCCGCCTCGATAACCTCAAGCGAGCCGCCGAGCGAGACTCATGGCCACGATTATTGCGGGCAGATTCGAGCAAAAGCCGGAAGCGGATCGCGCCATCGACGTGTTGCGGCGGCGCGGCTTCGGCTCTGATCAGCTGAACGTGTTTTACCTGAATCCGCCGGGTCGGCATGCAAAATTTCCGGTCGGCGGCGACGAGAACGTGTCACCTGGCGCGCCAAGGCCAGCGGCAGCGCGGCGAAAGGCGCACTCGTCGGCGGAGCCGCCGGGCTTGCCGTGGGTCTTGCCGCCGCACCCGTGGCCGGTGTCGCCGCGCCCATCGCCGTCGCCGGGGTGGGAGCGTATACAGGCTCGCTCGTCGGCGCGCTCAAGGGAATGAAAAAGCCAGTCGATCCTGACAAGACTGGGCGAAGAGCGCAAAGCACAGATTCGGAGATCGATCCTTCCGGCAGGCCGCCCCGTCCCGCAGGAGTCATGGTGACGGTGTACGCGCCCGACGAAGATAAGCGATCCATCGCCATCGACGTGCTGCGCTCCGCGGGCGCGCACGATATCGAACATGCCAATGGCGAGTGGCGCGACGGCAAGTGGATCGACTTCGACCCTCTGAAGGCGCCAGATCTCGTCAGCTCGGGGAACTAGAAACCTTACCACTCAAAAAAATGGCCCCCGCTGCAGGGAGCCATTCAATAGCAAGTCATTGGCGGCGACTACGATGTCTTCGCCGTCTTTTGCTCGTTGTTGGCAGCAGCCTGTGCCGACTTAGCCTGCGTCAGGTGATCCTCAAGCGTAGGCAGGGTCTTGTCCACGAACGCCTTGAGATCAGCGTCCTTTGCTGACTTGGACTCGTTCTTGAATTCCTTGATGTCCTTTTCGTGGTCCGAGACCATGTTCTTCATGTACTCGCGGTCGAACTGCGCGCCTGAAAGCTTCTGCAGCTTGTCGAATTCGCGCTTAGTCGATGAATCCATGTCGGTCGGCAGATTCACATTCTTCTGGCTGGCGACCTGCTTGAGTTGATCGTTCGCTTTGCTGTGATCGGACGCCATGCGCTGACCAAACTGCTTGACCTCGGGGCTCTGTGCCTTTTGCGCAGCAAGATTGCCGAGCTGCACTTCCGCAAGGCCACCCTGTGCAGCCTTTTCCATGAACTGCTGATCGCTGTGTGAGATGGCCGCCGCATGGCTTTGTGTGGACGCACTAGTCATCCCGCCTTGAGTGCCGGCGGCGTAGCTGGCAAGCGGCAGACCCGCAAGCAGCAGCGACAGCGCGCTGGCAATCATTGATTTACTGAAACGCTGTGTCATAGAAACTCCTTTCGTCTGTAGTCCTGGCTCGTACCAGGGCGCGTCGAACGGTTTCCCGTGGTCGCGCTCGTGAAGTAAGAGACCAAAGGACAATTCGGCGGTTCCGCCATCGATGTCGTGGCGAACCAGAGAGAATCGCGGTCTAGAGCGGATTGCGGTTCCCAAGTTTCCGCCCAGAGCAGCCGCAGCAACTTCTAACGAGCGCGAGGGACTCGCTTTTCTCGTCAATCAAGTGCACGAGCCCTTTAGCGCTTTCGTACCCGCATCAGCGCTTGTCGTTGCGGTCAGTTTCGAGCTCGGCTTCGGCTTCGAGCCAGTCCTCTAAGTCACGGCCATGGACGCGGCCGCGCGCTTCGAAACGGCGGTACGCTGACTCACGAATCACTTTCTGCCGATCATTCACATTGGTGGCCGGATCGTCCTGCCACTGGGCGGGTTCGACTGGGTCGCGCTTCCGCTCGCTCGCAGCTTCGTGCTGCGATTGGGGATCCGTAGATTGCTGCGGAGCGGTAGGTGGAACTCTTGCACGGCTGCTGCGGGGCGTCATTGCGATCTCCGTTTCGCTGAATCAATGCTGTTGTTCGCCAGGATCTCCCAACCCGGTCTTTAGTTAGCGAAGGATTCTGTTCAATCTGCTTAGCAACGACTATCGGACAAGCGCTGATTGCGTTGTAGGAGTAAAGCGAGCTGACGGCACGGGTGCGCTTCGCTGCGCAACGGTTGAGGGATGAAGCGGTCTAGATTAAATCGGACCAAGCCGCGTCGCGGTCGACCGCGCTTGGCCGATTTCATGCTCCCCGAACAACGGTAGCTTGCACGGAGAACCACATGGCCAACACAGTAAGCGACGCGCTGATTGATCGCCTTATCGAATGGGGCGTAGACCGGGTATTCGGCTATCCCGGCGACGGAATCAACGGCGTGATGGGAGCGCTACGCCGGCGGGCCGATGCGATTGATTTCGTGCAGACCCGGCATGAAGAAATGGCTGCTTTCATGGCCTGCGCTCATGCCAAGTTCGCTCGGCAGACCGCGATATGCATGGCGACGTCCGGTCCCGGTGCAATTCATCTCCTGGCCGGTTTGTACGATGCCAAACTGGACCACCAGCCGGTCGTAGCTATAGTCGGCCAGCAGAGCCGCTCTTCCCTGGGCGGCAGCTATCAGCAGGAAGTCGACCTGGCCGCGCTGTTCAAAGACGTCGCTTCGCCCTTCGTGCAAATGGTCGTTGCTCCGCCACAGCTCCGTCACGCTGTCGATCGGGCCATGCGGATTGCCAGTGCCGAATCGACGGTGACCGCGATCATTCTTCCGAACGACCTTCAGGAGCTCGATGCCGAGCCGCCGCAGCATGAGCGCGGCACGGTGCATTCGGGTGTCGGTTACTCCAGACCGCACCTGATACCGCGCGACGAGGATCTGCGGCATGCCGCCGAGGTGCTCAATGAGGGAACCAAGGTGGCAATGTTGGTCGGGGCCGGCGCGCTTGATGCGACGGATGAAATTGTCGCTGTCGCAGATGTTCTTGGCGCGGGGATTGCAAAGGCGCTTCTGGGCAAGGCTGCCGTCCCCGACGATGCGCGGCGGGTCACTGGATCGATCGGCCCGGTAGGCACCGAGGCGAGCTACCACCTGATGATGGAGTGCGACACGCTGCTCATGGTGGGCTCCGGGTTTCCATATAGCGAATTCCTGCCCAAGGAAGGCAAGGCGCGCGGAGTGCAAATCGACATCGACAACTCCATGCTGTCGCTGCGCTACCCAATGGAGGTGACCCTGGTTGGAGACAGCGCAGAGACTCTGCGCCATCTCTTGCCGCTGCTCGAGCGCAAAGACAACGGCAGCTGGCGCTCGAAGATCGACGGTTACGTCGACGACTGGCGGCGCAAGCTCGAACGCCGGGCACGCAATCGAGGGAACCCGATCAATCCGCAGCGGATCTTCTGGGACCTGTCGCCGCGACTACCCGACGGCTGCATCGTGACCTGCGACTCGGGCTCCGCCGCGGTTTGGTATGCGCGATACATCAAGTTCCGCGAAGGCATGATGGGTTCGCTGTCGGGTGGTCTTGCATCGATGGGATGCGCCATGCCTTATGCCATTGCGGCCAAGCTCGCTTTTCCGAGCCGCCCGGTCCTTGCACTGGTCGGCGACGGCGCGATGCAAATGAACGGCATCAACGCGCTGATCACTCTCTCCAAGTATCGAAACCGCTTCAGCGATCAACGCCTGGTCGTCGTCGTGCTCAACAATCGCGATTTGAACATGGTCACCTGGGAACAGCGCCGGACCGAAGGAGACCCCGATTTCACCGATTCGCAATCGATTCCGGATTTCCCTTACGCCGACTATGCCCGACTCTTGGGCTTTGGCTCGGTGAAGATCGAGCAGCCCGACGACATCCCGAGTGCGCTCGACGAGGCGTTTTCTGCCAGCGGGCCTTTCCTCATCGAAGCGTGCACCGACCCCAACGTGCCGCTAAGCCCTCCGCACCTTACGCTGAGACAGGCAAAGGCACTCGCCAAGTCGCTGCTGAAGGGCGATCCACAAGCGGCGGAAATCATCCGGGCTTCGTATCGCGAGCTCTACCCAACCCATCGTTGAGCGCAATGTGCGCTGCGTTGCATCAATGGGATAACTTGCATGACGTCTTGTGGTGTATCTGATTTCAGCCGCCGTCCTACAGAAAAATCGGAGTCGGGCCGATGTCGAATCAAGCGCCGCCAGTTCATATTCTGATCGACGGTACGGCAGGGATGGTCCGCACCGCATCGAAAATTCCCCGAAGCACAGTTTCGTCAAAGGAGATCTAGATGCGTTACAAAGAAATTTTTGGAGTACTCATCCTTGCCGCGCTTGCGACTGCCATTCCACTACGCGCGCATGGCGCCACCGTCGGCATCGACGTGAATGTTGGTCCACCCGCCGTCGTCCAGGAAACGGTACCGGCGCCGCGCGAAGGGTATACGTGGGCGCAAGGCTACTGGGACTATGACAACGGCCGCCACGAATGGCGCAAGGGCCACTGGGAGCGCAATCATCCCAATGAACACTGGCGCAACAGCGAGTGGCACGAGCATGAAGGGCACTGGACGCTGGAAAGAGGCCACTGGGACCGCGATTGAATTCGCGCGGCGCGTCTGATGCCGAGGTGACGCTCAAGCCGTTGCACAGAATGCCGGGCGACCGATGAGCTATATCGACCGAGATCTTCTGCCGGGAGAACATCTCGTCTACCGCACTCGACTCTACTGGCTGGTCTTTGCGGGACCGGTATTACTCTCGATTGTCGTGTTGCTTCCGATCGCCTGGCTGCTTTTCAACAGCAACTGGATGCGGTTTTCTTGGATACCCCTTGCGTTGAGCGCTCTCCTCATCGGAATCGCGCTTCTGAGAAGGCAAACCTCGGATTTCGCAGTCACTGATCGGCGAGTGGTGATGAAGCGCGGCATCATCAGCACACTGTCTATCGAGCTGCTCTTGAACAAGATCGAAGCCATCGCGATAGACCAGAGTCTGTTAGGCCGCATGTTCGACTATGGCGACATCATCGTCAGCGGCAGCGGTGGCACCAGGGAACTCTTTCGCCGTATCCAAGCGCCTTTTGAGTTCCGTCGAGCCGTTCAATCAGTAACCACCGAACGAATGGAACTAATGCCTTTCAGGGCGGCCGCGATCCCTAGCGAGATGGTTTATCGCTTGCGCTCCCCTGGCACAAGCGTTCCACGTCAGCCTGAGCGCGTTAAGCAATAGGGTCAGACGTTGCGCAATCGCAATCCGATTGCGTCTGACGATCCACTACAGCGTTGTCCGACATCGCGTTGACAAGGCGAAATGCGGATGGGGCGCGGCGCAACGCCGGCTTTCAGAGGACGATTGAATATTTCAGACGGAGGTACGCGAGTACCGCGCACATCGCGTAATTGCAGCGCACCAATTTGGGCTTTGCTCCGTCGGCAGGGATTTTTTAAATTGAGCAGGAGTCAATAACGAAGCAGACGACAAATGATGGCAGTGCACTTTAAGTGCTTTCTGCAAAGCGATCGCCTGCGGTACTTTCAGTTCGCAATTTCATTACGAGATGGAGGAGTGGATGAAAAAGACATTTGTACCCTGGCTTCTGGCCGTGGTCGGCGCGGTGAGTTTCGCGGCGTTCGCGCAGGCGCCCACAGGCACTGGAGCAATGTCATCGAGTAGTATGGGCACGATCGGAGATACCGCCAAAGCCGACAAGGCCTTTCTCGAAGCACAGACGCAGTGCAATGAAAAAACCGGGGCCGCGAGGACCACTTGCCTGAGCGATGCGCGCGCGACATACGATCGTGCTATCGCTGGTAAAGCAGGCAGCACAACTAATGCAACAACCGGCGCGGGAACAACTGGGTCGGCGGGCGCAACCGGAGCGGGGTCCACCAGCAGCTCCGGAACATCGGGCGGAATGTCAGGAGGCGGAACGACTGGCGGAACCACAGGCGCTACAAGCGGCGCTACGGGTGGCGCGTCAGGTAGTGCGACTGGCGGCGCGACGGGCAGTGCATCAGGAAGCGCTGGTGGTACGTCTGGAAGTAGCGCGGGCGGCAAGAAGTACTGAAGCAACGGCAGCGTCTTCACGGGGCGGCTTGAACCGCCCCGTGTCATTTTTCGAGCGTCAGCCCCGATACACATCCAGCGAGCGGGATCGCGCTCAATCGCCAGCGACACGCCTTTGCCCCGTGACCGGAACGCGCGATTGTCTAGCGTGGCCGAAAAAACTGAGTAAACCCTATTTGCCTACGGGGATGTAGGACTAAGTCCTACAGGTAAATCAGAGACAGTCCGATACTCAGCCGAGCGCGTATGCAGGAAATTCAAACTGCAGCAATGGCTTAGGGCCGCCACCCCGAGCACAAGCATCCTTTTCCAAGGCAAAGGCTCATGTTTGACGATTTTACCTACAGAAGCTACCGCGTCCGCGCCGGCGTACGTCAAAGCCGTACCGACAGGCTCGGACGCTGGTATGGAGTCATCTCGCTGGTACAGGGATCGGACCAGGACATCTTCCTGCTCGAAGATCATCTGTTTGAATGGCCGGCAGGCGCTCGCCGCTATGCCGTTCATCACGCCAAGGCTCTGATCGACGCGCGTCGCGAGGCCGCCGCGAGTCTGCAGTAGCCTGTTCAAGGTCGGGCGGCATCATTCATGCCGCGAGCACGGGTGCGATATCCGTTCGCACGCGTAACTTGTGTGCACGATTCGTCGCGTTGACCGCGACCGATAGGCTGCATTCGCATCTGCGTCGGCACTTCATCTGCGGCGCGACTTCCACACGAGTGCCAAGCAAAACTCGCGTGCGACGACTGTGCAGCCGCTCGTGTGACGCCTCGAATTTGTCCTACAACCGAATCATCGTTCCGCCGATACCGCCCCGTGGTGTGAATTAGCGATATTCCCGTCATGTCGCGGAGTTGCCGCGTACGCGGCCGCGTGATGACCTGGTCGCTCATATCACCCTAGGAAAGCGTCATGCGTTCGATCCTTCTGTGGCTGCTCGGCGTACCGATTCCGATCATCATTCTGATCGCGCTGCTGTACCACTGATGGAACAGCCGACGAGTCATTGAGCGGTTCGCCCGGCTGAGCATGGTCGTCTGCCCTTATGACTGTCATTGGTGCGATCTTTCGGCTTGTCGCGCCGGCGGTTGCGAGATGACTGGTGAGCCGCCTCTCGCTGAATGTGCGACGTGCGGCGCGCTGGTCATCCGCACCGCCGGCTTCGGGCTTTGCGTCGAGTGCATGACCTCGGAAATTCGAGTGGCCAACGGAGGCGGATGAGATGCCACGCGCGCTGTGGAAAGGCGCTATCAGCTTCGGCCTGGTAAACGTTCCTGTCGAGCTCTACCCGGCCGAAGAGCGCAAGGAGTTCAAGTTCTCCATGCTCGACAAACGCGACTTCTCGCCCGTGGGCTACAAGCGCTACAGCAAGAAGACCGGCAAAGAAGTCGACTGGAAGGACGTCGTGAAGGGATACGAGTACGAGAAGGACCAGTACGTCGTTCTCTCCGACGAAGACTTCAAACAGGCCAATGTCAAGGCGACTCAGACCGTCGACATCGTCGCCTTTGTGCCGCTCGAGGAAATACCGCCGCAGTTCTTCGAAAGCCCCTATTACCTGGCGCCGACCGAGCGTGGCCAGAAGGTCTACGCGCTGCTGCGCGAGACGCTGAAGTCGAGCGGGCTGGCAGCAGTTGCTCAGGTGGTGATCAGAACAACGCAGCACCTCGCCGTCGTGGTGCCGGTCGGTCGCGCGCTGGTGCTCAACACCTTGCGCTACGCGGATGAGCTGCGCGACCCCAAGGACCTGGATCTTCCCGAGGCTGGGCTCAAGGGGGCCCACGTCAGCACCAAGGAAGTCGACCTCGCGAAGAAGCTGATCGATGACATGACCGAGCATTGGAACCCGGACGAATTCAAGAACACCTATCACCAGGATTTGATGCGGCGCATTCACGAAAAAATAAAGAGCGGTCAAACGCAGGTGATCACCGAGCCCGAAGCGGAAGAGAAGCAGCCACGGCGCTCGGCGGAAGTGATCGATCTGGCGACGCTGCTCAAGCAGAGCCTTGAGAAGGGCACGCATCGCAAGACTCCAGACCACCGCAAGTCCAAGCCTTCCTCGAACAAGTCGAGCCTGCGCGCGGTTTCCACACCGCGCAGCTCGAGCCGGGCGCCGGCGGCAAAGCGCAAGCGCGCTTGAGCGAGGCTTGCGGGACAAAGCGATGGCGCTCGAACGATACCAGCAAAAACGCGACTTCGGCATAACCCCCGAACCTCGCGGCCGCACCGGTGCGCACCGCGCGAAGCAGCTCGCCTATGTGATCCAGAAGCATGCGGCCAGCCACCTTCATTACGACTTCAGGCTCGAGCTGGGCGGGGTGCTCTTAAGCTGGGCGGTGCCCAAGGGACCCAGTCTCGACCCGCACGACCGCCGTCTGGCGATGCATGTCGAGGATCATCCGCTCGAATACGGAGGCTTCGAAGGAGTCATTCCCCCCAAGCAATATGGCGCGGGAACAGTGATGCTCTGGGACCGCGGTACATGGATTCCAGAGGAGGATCCCGTTGCCGCGTACAGCCGAGGCCGGCTCAAGTTCGAACTCGATGGCGAAAAGCTCAAGGGCGGCTGGTTGCTCATTCGTACCCACAGCAGCAAATACAACAACGGCAAGCAGGCCTGGTTGCTTATCAAGCAGAACGATCGGTACGCCCGCCACGGGGTCGACGCCAGCATCGTCGACGAAGAACCCGACAGCGTCGCGTCCGGACGAAGCCTCGAGGAAATCGCCGATGACCGTCGGCACGTTTGGCAGTCCAACCGATCAGTGAAAGAGAACGTCCGCGCCGGTGCGGTTGCAAAGGCACCAAAACGCGCGACCGGGAAGCGCGCCAGCCTCAAGGCAGCCACACCGGCAACGCCGCGCAAGCGCAGCGAGCCGACTTCGCCCGCAGCACCTTCGCGCAGGCGCGACACGACATCTTCGACCGTCCAAGTTGCCGGCATCAACTTGTCGAATCCCGACAAGCTCATGTACCCGGAAGCGGGCCTCACCAAACGCGATCTCGCGCAGTACTACCAAGCCGTCGGCGACTGGATCGTTCCCCATATCGCCAAGCGACCGTTGACGCTGGTGCGCTGCCCCGATGGATGGAATGGCGAGTGCTTCTATCAAAAGCATGCGAACGACAGCGTTCATGCCTCGGTCGATCGCGTGCCGGTACCGGAACGCAACGGCACCGCGACTTATTTCGCAGCCAGCTCGGTTTCAGCAGTGGTTGGTCTGCTCCAGTGGGGCGTGCTGGAGCTGCACCCGTGGAGCGCGCGCGCTCCGCGTCTGGACCGCCCGGACCGTCTCATTTTCGACTTCGACCCTGACACCGCCGTTGAGTGGAATGACCTCGTGGGTGCTGTGCGCCTCCTTCGGGAGCTCTTGGACGATCTCGGACTCAAAGGATTTCTCAAGACGACGGGCGGCAAAGGTTTGCACGTGGTCGTTCCCATCCGACCGACGCTCGACTGGGAGGCGGCCAAGGGGTTCACGCGCGCGGTCGCCGAGCTTCTCGCCTCGACGTTCCCCGAACGGTTCACCGCCGTGATGTCCAAGGCAACACGCAAGGGAAAAGTCTTCATCGATTATCTGCGCAATGCCGAAGGCGCAACCGCAGTCGCTGCGTATTCTCTCCGGGCACGCGCCAATGCGCCCGTGTCCACGCCCATCGCATGGACCGAGCTCAAATCGGACGTGCGATTCGACCGCTTCAATTTGAAAACGGTGCTGGCTCGCTTGAGCACAATGAAAAACGATCCCTGGGCCGACTTTTTCAGAACGCGCCAGGCGGTTACCAAAGCGATGTTTGGGCGCGTCGGGCTAGAGAACCTCTGAAGAGGCCACGCGTGGGCCGCGTTTCTAGCGCAATGGCCTCGGCTGCTAGGCGTCGCGGCGCCGCGAATAGTTCATCCTATTCGCAAGCCGCGCAACAACGCAGATGAGGCCATTGCGCCGAAACCCGGATGGGACGGGGCTTTCCGGAAGTGAACGACAAGCCAAATGTCGATGCCGGGAACGAAGACGGCGTGCTGCACGACGCGCTGTACCGGGAAATCATGGGCGTGTTCCTGCGTCGCATACGAAGCTCGGCCGCAGCGTGAAAAAAGGCCCTGGATGACCGCGCGCTGGACCATTCCCGCATTTTCCGGCTACGGGATCGAGCTCGAATACATGATCGTGGACCAGGGCTCGCTGGACGTGCGCCCTGTCGCTGGAGATCTGCTGCGCTCTTTTGCCGGGGGCGTCGATGCAGCAGATGTGGAGCACGGTGCGCTCGGCTGGTCGAACGAGCTTACTTCGCACGTCATCGAGCTCAAGAACATAGCTCCCACGCCTGCGCTATCGATGTTGAGCAGCGATTTCCAAAACGAGATCCGCTACGCCAACCGTGCGCTCGAGCCCATGTCGGCGCGCTTGATGCCCACCGGCATGCATCCGTGGATGCAACCTGCCGTCGAGACGGTGCTCTGGACCAAGCAGTACGGCGAGATCTACCAGGCCTACGACCGCATTTTTGATTGCCGGCGGCACGGCTGGGCCAACGTCCAGAGCACGCACATCAATCTGCCGTTCACAGACGACGTGCAATTCGCACGGCTGCACGCGGCGGTTCGTCTGCTGCTTGCCCTGGCGCCGGCGCTGGCGGCGAGCTCGCCGGTGGCCGACGGACATGACAGCGGACTCCTGGACTTCCGCGTCGAAGCCTACCGTTGGAACGCCAGGCGCGCTCCATCAGTCGTCGGCAAGGTCATTCCCGAGACCGTGGTCGACAGGCGCGACTACGAGCGGCGCATCCTCGATCCAATGTATCGCGAGATCCAGCCGCATGACCCGGCCGGCGTGCTCAGACACGAATGGCTCAATTCACGCGGAGCGATCCCGCGCTTCGAGCGCAACGCCATCGAGGTGCGGTTGGTCGATACCCAGGAGCATCCGGGCGTCGACGTCGCGATCGCCGCCGCGTTCGCCGCGGCGGCCCGGTCGCTGTACTTCGAGGCCTGGTCGACGCTGTGGCAGCAACAGGCCGTACCGACCGACACCCTTTTACATGTCCTGCTCGCATGCGCGCGCACCGCGGAACAGGCGGTCATCGACGATCCGCAGTTTCTCGACGTGCTCGGAATGAAACCTCGCCGGTGCACTGCGGCAGAGATCTGGGATCACCTCCTCGGCAAGATGACCGCCATCAACAGTTGGTGGCGATCGCGCATTGCCTTCATCCTTGAGCGAGGAACGCTTTCGCGACGCATTTTGCGCGCCCTCGACGGCGATTTTTCACCAGCGCGCCTGCGTCAGATCTACGGTCAGCTCTGTACATGCCTCGAGAGCGGAGAGACCTTCGAATAAAAGGGCCGGGCGAGGCGAAGCCGGGCACGGCGCCCTCCTCCGGCAAGGCGCCGCGAACAGTCATCTGCTTTGTACTGACTTGCGAGCACGGTGGCAACCGGATTCCGCGTCCCTACGCCTCTCTGTTCCACGGTCATCGCCGCGTGCTCGACTCCCATCGCGGCTACGACGCCGGCGCGCTGACCATGGCGCGCACGCTTGCACGAGCGCTGCGTGCGACGCTCATCGTCTCGACCGTAAGCCGGCTGCTGGTAGAGCTCAATCGCTCGCCGGGACACCGCAACCTCTTTTCGCCGATCAGCCGGGCTGCGCCGGACCCGGTGCGGCGAAACGTCTATCGGCGCTATTACCTGCCCTACCGGGCCAAAGTGCAGGCCGCCGTCCGAGCGTCGCTCCGCTCAGGCGCCCGTGTCATTCACGTTGCCTCGCACAGCTTTACCCCGGTTTTGAACGGCAGGATGCGCCTGGCGGACGTCGGACTGCTCTATGACCCGCGCCGCGCCGGCGAGCGGAAGCTGTGCCTGCGCTGGCAATCTGCGCTGCATTCGATCGCGCCAGGCTGGCGCGTCCGCCGCAATTATCCCTACCGGGGCAACGACGATGGGCTCACCCGCCACCTGCGTCGAGTGTTTCCCGCCAACCGCTACAGCGGCATCGAGCTGGAGATCAATCAGCGCATCGTTCATAACGACGAGCGCGCATGGCGCGACGCGCGCTCGAAAGTCGTTGAGGCGCTACGCATCGCCGTCCAGGCAGCCTAGATCAGCCCGTGCAGAAAATCGCGACGCCACGAGCGCGGCTCGAATGATTTCGCAAAACGACTACAGTTGAATCATCGTTCATCTGATACCCGGCCGAAGTCGATGGTGGCAACCTCCTTACTGCGCTGACGCTAATCAAATCCGACGCAGGAGCCTACATGTCGACCGACCAGATTGCACCCACATTGCAGAGGCCTGTTTCTGCACAATTGAAGGAACTGCTGCTGCAATCCCTCGAGCACGAAAAGGGCGGCGTTCTCGTTTATCAGAATACGGATCTCCAGGAGGAATGGCAAAAGTATCTCGAGCAGACCGAGAACCATGTCGCCATTCTCACCGAGGTCTGCGACGCGCTTGAGCTTGATGTAAATGAGCCGACGCCTGGCTGCAAAGTCGTGCGGCACATCGGCCAGGCGTTGGTCGAAGCCATGCGAATGGCCGCGAGCGGCAACGATCCTGCCGCAGCGGAACTTGTCGCCTGTGAATGCGTGGTTCTCGCCGAGACCAAGGACCACTTCGACTGGGAGATGATTGGAGAGTGTGCCAAGACATCGGCTTCGCCCGAGGAGCGGGAGATTCTTCAGATGGCGGCCGATCAGGTCGAAGACGAGGAAGAAGAGCACCTTTACCACACCAAGGGATGGTGTCGGGAGCTATGGCTCAAGTCGCTGGGGATGAAAGCGATGCTGCCGCCGCCCGAGGAGACCAAGGACGTCAAGACCGCCGCTGATGCGGCCAAGGTCGAGAAGTCGAGAAAGAAGTGATCAGCCTCTGCGCGATCGCGCCGCCGAGCGGCGCCGCATCGCCAGCACCGCGCCCGTGACGGCGGCGGCGATGAACGCCGCCGCCATCGCCTTTCGCGACGTCAACGTCGATTTCAGCAGACGGGGCGTGGTGCGCAGCGCATCTTTGATTTCCCTGCGCTCGTTTTCTAGCCGTGTTTCCACTGCCGCGATCTGCAAGCGCAGCTTAGCCATCGATTCATTCGCCATGGCTCAAGTCCTCCAGCTGGCGCCGCGTCGCCGGGAAAGTGAGATCGCGCGCGCGCATCCTGAGCATCACGATGCATGGGATCATGCCGGCGAGCATGACCGCACCGACGATCAGTAGCGCGCCCGGGAGGCCGAGCCAGTTGTCGGCGAGCCATGTCACCAGCGCTGCGATCAGCAGGATCCACCCTGTAATGACCAGGATCAGCGCGAGGACGGAGAAAATGACGACGGACAGCGCGCTCGCAGCGGCAACCCTGGCTTCAAGCTTGACAAGCTCGAGCAGATCCCGGCCGACGCCACGTGCGTTGGCGACCAAGGATCGCGCATGCTGCACGAGGCGGAAAGCTCGGGGCGCAGCGCTGATCGACATGCTATAGCCAACCGTTTCTTCAAGCAGGTTGCAAATCCTGCATCGAATCGGAAAAAACCGATCCGTTCGAACCAAACTACCTTCCTTGACAGCTCTGCCTATGCAGGAAACGGACCAGCTCTTGGATCGATATTGGAACAACAGCGTCGCGTGCGAAGCGAAGTCGCCGTGTCAGCCAAATGCCGACCGCGGCTTCGGGATCGGCCGTTGCGCGTCAACGCGCCGCGCACATGATCACAGCGTCCGGGCCGTAGCCTTCCGCGATGTAGCCTTGGGCCTGCATTTGCGCTTTGAGGGCGGGATCGGTGGTGTAGCGGTGATTGGCGTCTGGTCGGTTGTTATACAGCCGATACACGGGCACCGCACTCTGCGGGCATTCGCCGGTGATCTCATTGGGAAGCGCGATATAGAAAACCGCGGGCGATTCGCTGATGAACCAAGGAAAGCGACTGGCGACCTCGGCGCATTCGTCTGCGGACGCAGAATAGAAGTGTGAGTTCAAAGGCGGCGGCATGTAGTAGCGGCACACGGGATTGGTACCGGCAGCCGGCTGGGCATAGGCGTTGAAAGAGCGTCCAGTGCGCACCCAGCCGGGAATCAGACCGTTGTCGAGGGCGTCGATTTCCGTCTGAATCGAGGTCATGAAGTAGTGGTCGAGGGCGCCGTTGTAGAACTCGATCACTGGCACGCTTGCCGGCGCACTGGCCGAACCGACTCCCACGATCTGCAGTATCGCCAGCGATGCGAGCTGCGGCGAGTCGACCACCAGGTTGGCCAACCGTGTTCCTGCAGCCTGGGGAGCGAAATACAGCACCATGTGACAGCCTTGTCCCGCGGGAATGACCGACCCGACCAGGCAGCCATTGTCGAAGCCCAGAAAGTCGAAGGCCTGAGGTCCGTTGAGCACAATGGCGCTCAAGCTCATCGCCGCGGGACCCTGGTTGTAGAGCTCCAGATCCATGGCATCGGATCGTGTCCCGAGCGTTTGCGTGCCGAAGTCAGCGACCTGCGGGATGAACTGCAACATTGCCGTGCCCGATTGCGCGTCCACGCCTCGCCCGTAAAAGGTGAGGATCGCATCGGGCGCATCGGCGGTGTTTCGGAGCCATAGTCCTCCCGATGTCTGCCCTGTGACCTGGGGCGCGAAGGTGACGGCGACATTGCAGCGATCGCCGGGCGCCAAGACCATACCGGTGCTGCACGACGAGCTCACGCTGAAGGCCGGTCCGGTCGCTGGATGCACGCTGACGTCGGTGAACGACCAGGAAGCCGTCCCGCAGTTGCTCACGCTCCAGTTTGCGCTGGTGCTGTTGCCGATTTGGATATTGCCGAAATTGAACACGTCGGGATCGATGCAGATCCGAGCCTGCGCCGATGCCGGCGATGGCAGTACCATGCCCAGCAGCAATAGCAGCAACGCGTGAAAGACCCGCATACGCGAAAATCGAGGACCGCAGAACGACTCAAGGAGGAAGCGCAAATCCTGCCTACGGACTCAGGCAGCGCTACGTTGGTTCCGGTCACAAGGGTCTGCGACTGCTGCGACCGGATTAGCGGATTATCCCTATCGAATGTAAAACATCAATATCGGTACGTAAGCTACCGTTACATATACATTTTTGTAAGTTATCGATAAGCTTGGGTCGACGCCCGCTTTGCGCGCCATCGACGGGGGTCCTGCATCATTCGCCGACGAAATCAACGGCCGCGACCGGCAAGGAAATCCTGCAGGTCGGCGATCTCCATTGGCTTGACGAAATGCGCGTCGAAACCGGCTTCGATCGCCAGCTGCTTGTCTTCCATCGCGCCGTAGCCGCTCACCGCGATCAGCACCGTCTTGCCGTCGCCCAGGTCGCGCCGGAGCGCTCGTGCTACGTCGTAACCGTTCATGCCCGGAAGACCGATGTCGAGTAGGACAAGGTCCGGTCGGTATTCCTTGGCGACGCGCAGCGCCTCCAGACCGGTGGTGGCGGTGCGCACGTCGTTATCCATGAGTTTGAGCAGGGAGGCGAAGCTTTGGACGGCGTCAGGATTGTCGTCGACGATCAGGACGCGGCGTCCTGAGAGCGCTGGCGACTCGCGGCGCGGTGCAGTCGGCAATGGCTTGCCCGCCGCGAGCGGCAACTTGATGACAAACTCGCTGCCTCGCCCGACGCCCTCGCTCCTGCCGCTGATCGAGCCTCCGTGCAGATCGACCAGGCTGCGCACGAGCGTGAGACCGAGACCCAGCCCGCTGCGCCTGCGCTCGAGCGAGATATCCGCCTGCACGAAGGGCTCCCAGATCTTTCCGAGATTCTCCGGCGCGATGCCGATGCCTGAATCGCGCACGTGCATGATGGCCGAGCTGTCTTCGCGCGCCAGCGTGACGTCGACCTTGCCGCCGTCGGTGTATTTGATCGCATTGTGAACCACGTTCTCGACAATCTGGGCGAGCCGGACCGGATCGGCGTCGACGATCAGCGGCTGTCCCGGCAGGCGTGTCGTCAGCTTGTTGTCCGAGGCGTCCGCCATGGATCGCAGCTCAGCAGCGACTTCCTTGACGATCTCGACCAGGTCCACCGGCTCGCGCTTGAGCTCGATCCGGCCGTGGTTGATGCGGGAGACGTCGAGCAGGTCGTCGATGAGCCGCGCCATGCGCCGGATGTTGCGCTCGATGGTTTCGCGCACCTCGACCGCTTCCGGCGCATCGGTCCCCACCCGGCGCAACACCTGCATGCCGTTGCGCAGCGGGGTCAATGGATTGCGCAGCTCGTGGCCCAGGGTGGCCAGAAAGTTCGTTTTCGCCTGGTCCGCGGCGGCGACCTCGTTCATGACCCGCTTGCGCTCGGTGACGTCGCGATTGATCTCCAGGATCGCCAGCACCGACCCGTCGATGTCGCGATCAACGACCTGACTGCTGTCGACGGTGAGGTGCGTGCCATCCTTACGCACGTGGTCGAGCTCGCCCTCCCACCGGTCGACGGTGCGCAGAGTCGCATCCACGTTCTCGCCGGCAGCGGCTCCTCCGGCCATGAGCAGCTCGTGGGCGTGCTTGCCGAGCGCCTCGTCGGCGCGCCAGCCATAGGTGAGCTCCGCGCCGTGATTCCAGAGCGTGATCTCGCTCCTGCGGTCGCGCACGATGATTGCGTCCGACGATAGGTCGAGCAGCGCCGCTTTCTGTCGCAGCCGCGCTGCCTGAGAGGTGACCTCCTCTATGTCGAGCAGTACCACGACCGCACCGTCGATCTTGTTATCTGCCGTCCGATAGGGATGAATACGCAGCATGTGATGCCGCCCTTCCCGGTCGCGCACCTGGCGCTCGTTGAGCTTCACGGTGTCGATGACCTCGGCGATCAGCGTCTCCAGCTCGGGAATATCGATCGCCGGCTTCAGGTTGCCGATCGGCCGTCCGATGTCCATCGGCAGGATGTTGAACAGCTTCGCCGCAGCCGGCGTCACCCGCCGGATGCGAAGATCGACACCAACGGCGACCATCGGCATGCTGGCGCTGGAGATGAGGTTGCTGACGTCATCGTTGAGACGCGACAGCTCCGAATTGCGGTTGAGCAGCTGCTCGTTGACGGTGGTCAGCTCCTCGTTGACCGATTGCAGCTCCTCCTTCGCCGTCTCCAGCTCTTCGTTGGTGCTCTGCAGCTCCTCGTTGGTCGAAAGGATCTCCTCGTTGGCGGACTTGAGCTCCTCGTTCGAGGCGTCCTGCTCCTCGATCACGGACTGGAGGTACTCGCGCGTCGACACCAGCTCTTGGCGCAGCGTCTTGACGTCGACGTCCTCGCCCTGCATCAAATCTGCGCCGGAGAGCTTGCGCCTGAACCATTGCGACAGCGCTCCCGGCGCTACGCTTTCGGCGGATCCTGAGCCCTGCGCGGGCTCGACCGCCATGGCGCGCGCAGCCTCGTCCTCGAACAGGATGAGAAAGCATTCCTCGCTCTTCCCCGCCAGCAATACCGGCAGGACCCGCACGTCGATCTTGTGCGACTGAGTATCCCCTCGAATCCTGACGTTCTTGTGCCGCACCTCGACCTTGCGCGCCCGGCATTCGGCGATGGCGCTGCGCAACTCCAGAAACAGCCCTTCGCGCGCCATCTTGAGCACGTTGAGACTGGCCTCTCCTGGCGACGGTCGCAAATAGGCGCCGGTGTCGCCGCGGAACTGCAGCACCTGGAAATCGCTGTTGATCAGCACACCGGGCGGAGAGTACTGGTTCAAGACCATCCGGTCGGCTTCGCGCAGCCACTCGTTGCCCGCCGGCTCGCCTTCGCGGTCGCGGGGCCGCGTCACCAACGCCGTGCGTATGTCTTCCACCGAGAAGTGCGGATACGCTCGAAGGGCGGTCGATCGCTTGCGATAGATCCTGTGGGCGCGGTCGACCAGCGTGAACAGATCGGAGGAAGTGCCGATGGTCTCGGAGGCGCCGAGAAGCAGAAAGCCCTCAGGGTTGAGCGCGTAGTGGAACGTCGGGATCACCCGCTTTTGCAGGGGCGGCGCGAGATAGATGAGCAGGTTGCGACAGCTCACCATATCTATCCGGGAGAACGGGGGATCGGCGGCGACGTTCTGCTTTGCGAAGAGGCACATGTCGCGGATCATCTTGTTGACCCGGTACTTGCCGTCCTCCTTGGAGAAGAAACGGCGCAACCGCTCCGGCGATACTTCACCTGCGATGTTCTCCGGGTAGACGCCTTCGCGCGCCTTTTGCAGCGAGACTGTATCCGACAGATCGGTCGCGAATATCTGGATGTTCGGGTTTACCGACTTGTCGTCAAGAAACTCGACTAGCGCGATCGCCAGCGAGTACGCTTCCTGGCCCGTCGAGCACCCGGGGGCCCAGATGCGCAGCGGTGCTCCCGAGCTTTTCCCCTTGAGAATCTCCGGGAAGACCGTCTGCTTCAAAGTCTCGAAGGTCTCCGGCTCGCGGAAAAAGCTGGTCACATTGATCAGGATGTCGTGATAGAGGGCATCGAGCTCCTGGCGATTCTTTTCCAGATATCGCCCGTACTCGCCGAGATCCTCTTTGACGCTCAGCACCATGCGCCGCATCATGCGGCGGCGAATGGTGGTGTCGCGGTAGGCACTGAAATCCACTCCGTAAGTCGCGCGCAGCAGCGCGAGAATCTTGCGAAAGCTCGCCTCCTCGGCGAGCGCTCCGGCGCGCTCGCCCAGCGCCTCCGGCTTGGTGACGTAGGGATGCTGTCCGACGCGCGCCAGCTCGCGGGCGATCTCTGCGGGCGGCAAGACGACATCGACGCAGCCGCTGCGTACCGCCGAGAGCGGCATTCCGGCGTACTTGGCCGACTCTTCGTCCTGCGCGAAGGTGATGCCGCCCGCAGCCTTGATGTCTTCCAGGCCCAGTGTCCCGTCGGAGCCGGTGCCCGAAAGCACGACCCCGATGGCGCCGGTCTGGCGATCCTCCGCAAGCGACTTGAAGAACGAATCGACCGGCAGATGATGCACCGGCACGTCGCCGCGCGGCTCGAGTTGCAACACGCCGCGCGCCACCGTCATGGTCGTATTGGGCGGGATGATGTAAATATTGTTGGGCTCGACACTCACCCCGTGCGTCGCTTCGTGCACGGGCATCGGTGTCGACTTGCCGAGGATAGAGTCGAGCTTGCTCTCGTGCCGCGGATCGAGATGCTGCACGACGACGAACCCCATGCCGGTGTCGGCCGACAGCGATTCGAGAAGCTGGCTTACGGCTTCGAGCCCCCCCGCCGACGCGCCTATGCCGACGACGGGAAAAGCGTTCGCAGCCTCGGGCTTAGATGCTTCCTGCGGAGCTGCCGCCGCGCCGTCCTTCTCCTCGGGCTTGGCTGCTTTGTCACTCATGTACCACTCTGGTGAAGGTATCCTGGATGAACAACGTACTCCTGCCGATCAGAATACCCCCCCACCACTCTCGGCAATTGCTACAACGATACTCCGAAACTTTTTTCGAATCCAATCACCGCGACGATTGCTGTCCTTCGGTGTCCCAACATGGAGAAAAGATGCGAGCGGGGCACAGCCGCTCGCCAAACCATCTTGCTCAGAGGCACACCCCTATGGCGATAATTACAAATCACACGCTGGCGGCGCAGCCTGCCGTGACGACGCGAACCGGCCACGATCTGATCGTCGTGGGTGCATCCGCTGGAGGCATTCCAGCGATTTCGACGCTTCTCAGGGGCCTGCCTGCCGATCTTCCGGCGGCCATCCTGGTCGTGTTCCACCTGGCACCCGATTCGGGCGCGATGCTGCCTCGAATGATCGGGGAAAAGTCTCGCTTGTCGGTGACTCTTGCCGAAGACCGGGCGCCGCTCCGTCATGGCGAAGTGCGCATCGCGGTGTCGGACCACCATTTACTGGTCGAACCGGGAATGATGCGCCTGGTTCGAGGCCCGCGTGAAAACCGCTTCCGGCCGGCAATCGATCCGCTCTTTCGTTCCGCGGCGTGGGCCTACGGCCCGCGAGTGATCGGCATCCTGCTGTCAGGACTTCTCAACGACGGCAGCGCAGGCCTGTGGGCGATCAAGAGTTGCGGCGGCGTCGCGGTCGTCCAGGATCCG
>Ga0126381_100001147_pt1 | contig 28739 bp, 19 predicted proteins | sample PanSoiMetPlot_28_FD_96465 | JGI IMG/M metagenome (GOLD analysis project Ga0126381, IMG submission 96465) | Tropical forest soil microbial communities from Panama - MetaG Plot_28 | ecosystem: Environmental > Terrestrial > Soil > Tropical forest > Bulk soil | place: Panama | collected 2016-02-17
CCCGGTCGGGCTTCCGGTGACAACTAGCCCGAACGAAAACTGGCCGCTGTAGGTGTAAGGCGGGATATCCAAACTGTCGGCGTACTGAAATATGAACGATTCCGTGATCGTGACGCTATAAGCGCCGGGAGTAGTTAGCGTACCGGACAGAAGTCCGTCCGAAGTGAGCGTAAGCGCCGGCGGTAACGGACCATTGGCTGTGAAATTGAACGTGAAGCCTTTGAAGTACTCCGGGTAGGCGGCAATCACAGAAGCGAACTCTCTCAGACCCACTCCGAAATCGGTATTGAAGACGTACCCGACAGGCAGAGTTCCGAGCGAAATGTCCTGCGCCGATGCGGGCGCAAGGCAGACGAACAAAGCAAGGAGAATGAAGACAAATTTCATAATGGTGGTTGCAACGGAGTTTCGGGAGGCAACAAGAGACATCAGTTTCTCCTCATTACGGAGGACGGCGGCAATTCGGATTTACCTTTTTATAAAGCATACCGCCGTCTAAGCCGCCACGCAGCCACCTGTTAGCCAATTTAGGAACTTATTCGCGGCTATCGTCGTCTAAACCCAAAACAGTAGGCGGCGAAACATGACTTCTCTGTTGCAGGACATCGTGTATGGCTTCCGGATGTTAATCAAGAAGCCTGGGTTTACCGCGGTCGCGGCGCTTTCACTCGCGCTTGGCATCGGCGCCAATACTGTCATTTTTAGTCTTATCGATACGACGCTTCTGCGGCCGCTGCCCTATCCGGATTCGAACAAGCTGGTCATGATTTGGTCCGTCCCGGTAGACCGTCCGGATCAATTGAACGGCGTCACGGCTTATAACTACCTCACCTTCCAGGACCGGACGAAATCGTTTGAATCCATGGGCGGCATCCGCACGAACGTTTGCAATATCGGCGCGGATGAGCACGGAACACCGCCGGAACGTGTCGATTGCGAGCAATACACGCCGTCCATGTTCAAGGCTCTGGGCGTCAAGCCTGTGATCGGGCGGGTACTCGCAGACGACGAAAATCCCGTGGATGTCACCGCGCCTGTGCTACTGATCAGCGACCGGTTTTGGGAAAAACGCTTCAATCGCAATCCATCGGCACTGGGCGCAGTGCTGAGAGTGGACGGCATCAACAAGACGATCATCGGAGTGATGCCGCCGAATTTCTATCTCTGGGACGATGATGCGGACTTTTGGACTCCTCTGAATTGGACCCGTACGGAGATGCAGAGCACGGTGTACAACATGGGCCTGGCGGCGCGTCTCAAACCAGGAGTCTCGCTCAGCCAAGCTCAAGCGGAAATGGACACATTAGCTTCGCAGCTTCGGACGTCGGACGAGCGGAACAAAAATATCGGCGCCGTCGTGCAAACCATGCCGGAAGCTCTGTACGGCGGTCTGCGATCGCCGTTGCTGCTGTTGCAAGGCGCCGTGGGAATTGTGCTACTGATCGGCTGTGCGAATGTTGCAGGATTGCTGCTCGCGCGCGCGGCCTCCCGCCGTACGGAGATTGCGCTTCGAACGGCTATAGGAGCGGGGCGAGGAAGAATCGTGCGGCAGCTTGTCACCGAAAGCCTTCCGCTTGCGATCATCGGCGGCGCGGCGGGAATGTTGCTGGCATGGGGCGGCTTGAAATTATTCGTCGCCGCGGCCCCACCGGGATTCCCGAGATTGAATGAACTCTCGCTCGACTTGCCGGTGTTGCTGTTTACGGCAGCCGTGGCGATCTTCACCACTGTGCTGTTCGGAATCGCGCCAGCGATTCAGGCATCGAAGGCGGATCTTGTTGGCTCACTCAAAGAAAGCGGGCGGACCGGCACGGACAGCGTATCGCGCCAGCATCTGCGCAGCGCGCTTGTAGCGTTGCAGATCGCCATGGCTTTGGTGCTTCTGATCGGCGCGGGGCTCATGATCAATAGCTTCTTGCGAATTCAAAACAATCCTTTGGGTGCCGATCCGAAGAACCTGCTGACGTTCGATTTCCGCTTCTCCCGCGATGAGGCCATCAAGCCTTATGGCCGATATCGGAACGCGGGGCTCTGGGACGTGAGTCCGAATACCACGCTTACCTTCCAGCGCGTCTATGAGCGTATCCGGAGCATGCCTGGGTTGGTTTCTGTCGCCGGCGCAAGCACTCCACCCCTGGCAGGGTCGTTGTTCATGGGCTTCCTTATTGAGGGGAAGCCCGCCCCCACTCCCGGTCCGAACGGAGAAAATGCGCAGAACGCATCCTATATCGCTGTCACGCCGAATTACTTTGCAACGCTCCGGGCTCCCATCTTGGAAGGCAGAGAGTTCACCGATCGCGATACCAGCGCGTCTCCGTGGGTCGTCGTCATCAATCAAACAATGGCCAAGCGGTACTGGCCGAACGAAAGCGCCATCGGGAAGCAGATTCGGCTAGATTATGTTCCGGATGAGCCGCTGCGGGAAGTGGTGGGCGTCGTAGGCGACATACGCATGAACCGCCAGCAGCGGCAACTGAACCCCACGATCTACGCGCCCTATCAGCAGCAGACGCCCCGATGGATGGGCGCCGGGTACGCGCTACGCGCTGGAATGTACTTCATTCTGCGCACTCCCGGTAATCCCATGACAGTCGTCGATGGCGTGCGGCAGGCTGTGGCGGAAGTGGATCGGAACAAGCCCGTTGCAAATGTTCGCACAGTGGAGAAGTACCTGGATCAGCAGGTGCAGTATGTGCGGCTATACGTGCTGCTGCTCGGTATTTTCGGCGCGATTGCAGCGGGTCTTGCCGCGATCGGGATTTACGGCGTCATCTCATATGCAGTGGCGGAGCGGACGCGCGAGATCGGGATTCGAATGGCGCTCGGAGCCAAGGCGGGCAGCATCTTCCGATTGGTGATTGTGCGTTCATTGGTGCTGCTAGGCATTGGGCTCATTCTGGGGCTCGCCGGATCGTTTGCGCTCACGCGTTACTTGAAGTCGGCGCTTTACGAGGTGACCACGACGGATCCGTCGACATTCCTCGCCGTCTCGTTGCTGTTGTCGGCGGTGGCAATGGTCGCGTGCTTTGTCCCGACCCGGCGTGCAGTAAATGTGAACCCAACCTCAGCGTTGCGCTACGAATAGATCAACTTGCAAGTGAGACACAGCCTAACCTGTGGCACAGGCTTCAGCCTGTGGTCTAAACTCACAGGCTAAAGCCCGTGCCACAGGTTAGGCCTGAGCTTGCTGGTTCCACCTCTATTTCCTGTATGCTCTTGCTAGCGATATGAGACGACTTTTATACGCTCTGCTGGCCGCCGCAACGCTAATTCCCACCGCTTCCTCCATGACAGAACAGCAGCGGCGCGAGTATCGCGACAAGCTTTTGCAAATCCTCCCTCCGTCGCCGCAATTCCAGCAATGGCTCGATAAAACCGCCGAGCTTCCTCCAGACTTCGATGCCTTGCCCCGCATGAACACGCTGCCCGATCCTCTTAAGTTCCTCGACGGCCGCATCGTAAAGACGGCAGCCGATTGGAAAGCTCGCCGCACCGAAATCTGGCAGCTTTACCAGAAGTACGATATCGGAACCTTTCCGCCGAAACCGAAGCTCGCGCGAGTCGTCCCCCTGGACGAAACCCAGGGAGCCGGTTATGTGATTCGCAACGTCCGGCTGGAGTTTGGCCCGGATAACAAAGGCGCGATTCGAGTGCAGGTCATGATTCCGGACGGCACTGGCCCGTTCCCCGTATTGATCAGTCCAAATCTTGCGGGCTGGGGACCATCGCTGCTGCGGCGCGGCTACATCTCGGCGGGTTACGCGGGCAATGACGCGATGGACGATGCGGCAGCGCTCGATAAGCTCTATCCCGATTACGATTTCGCGCTTCTTCCGCGCCGCGCGTGGGCTGCTCAGTTGGTGGTGGATTACTTGGAGACAGTTCCCCAAGTCGACAAAAAGCACATAGGAATGTTCGGTTACTCGCGCGATGGAAAGATGGCGGCGATCGCCGCTGCACTGGACGATCGGATTTCCGCGGTCATTGCCGGAAGCACGGGCGTCGGCGGCATTCTCCCGTGGCGGCTTGCAGGCGAGCGCAATTTCGGTGAGAGCATCGAAAGCACCACACGCTCCTTCCCAACGTGGTTCGTTCCTAGGCTCCGTTACTTCTCCGGCCGCGAAGACCGCCTGCCTGTCGATGGAAATTTGCTCGTTGCGGCAATTGCTCCGCGCTCCGTGCTCATCGAGTGGGGCTCGAACGATGAAGTGTCGAACACCTTCGGCATGGAGCAGGCTTATCAATCCGCGCTCAAAGTCTATAAACTCCTCGGTCAACCCGAACGAATCGGCATCATGCGCGTGCCTGGGTTCCACGGCGCAAATGATCAGGAAGCTTGTCTCGATTGGCTGGACATTCAATTCGGCCATTCCACTCGCGTATGGAAGAACGATCTTCTCTTCCCCTGGAGCTTCGATAAGTGGAAGACCGACACTAAAGAGTCTGTCGATCTGAGCCGCTACCCGCCGGCGGCGTCCGCGATCTCGGCAGCTTCCGTCAGCGATTGGGAAGCAATGGCGGCGAAGATCCGGAAGTCGGTGGAGTGGATGCTCGGAGACGAACCCTCGCGCATGCCGACACCGCCCGCGCGAGCCGGCCGCGGAGGACCTCCGCAGCCTCAAGTTGCTGCTCCGGGAAACAGGTCCGCGACGAATCCGGGTCAGGTCACTCCGGATCTCGTGTCTTGGGTGATCCAGCGCGGTGGCAATTCGTTCGGCTGGCTGGAGCCTCAACGAAACCAAACTGTCTCACGCAGTATCAGCTTCGGCTTCAATGTTCGGGGCGACCTCTACTATCCGGCCAACACGCCTCCGGGAACAAAACTTCCTACCGTGATTTGGCTCCACAGCTACAGTTATTCGCTCGGATATATGTGGGTTTACCGCAATGATCTCCACCCGATTCTCGCGCTGGTTCAGGCGGGTTATGCCGTGCTTGCCTACGATCAAAGCGGATTCGGCAGCCGGATGTCCGAAACGGGGGCCTTTTATGATCGCTATCCGCACTGGTCGCAAATGGGCCGGATGGTGGAGGATGCTCGGGCAGCGGTGGATGCGCTTGAGAAAGACAGCATTGTGGATCCTCAGCGGATTTACGCGTTCGGATATTCGGTCGGCGGGACCGTTGGCTTATACGCCGCGGCGCTCGATCCACGAATTAAAGGTGTTGTCTCGATCAGCGGATTCACGCCAATGCGAACCGATACGGCGGACCGCGGAGATGGAGGTATCGCACGCTATAGCAATGAGCGGGGACTGCTTCCCAGGCTCGGGTTCTTCATCGGACATGAGAACCAGCTTCCGTACGACTATTCGGAATTGGTCGCGACGATCGCGCCCAGGCCGGTAATGATTGTGGAACCGTTGTTGGACCGCGACGGATCTCCTGCCGATGTCCGTGCAGCGGTCGACCAGGCTCGCATGATCTTCGCGCTTTATGATGCGCCCGCCAGGCTCGAGCTTCGTGAACCCTGGGACTACACGCGTTTGCCTGCGTCTACCTTAACCGACATCATCAACTGGATGGGCGCCAGTCTTCACTGAAATTCCTCCTGCGTTACGCTGGAATTTCGCTCATGAACCCATTGCTTGAAATCCAATTCCGCATCCCTTTCGACAAAATTCAGCCCGAACACGTCGGTCCTGCCATCGACGAACTGCTTGAACGGGCGCATAAGCGCCTGGAAGAGACTACCCGCAGCGAGCATCCGCTGCACAAACTGGACACGTTGACGGAAAACCTCGACTTTGCCATGGGAGTCGTGCGGCACCTGGAGGGCGTTGCCACCACGCCCGAATTGCGTGAAGCCTACAATGCAGTGCAGCCAAAATTCAGCGTCTTCCATTCGAGCCTGCCTCTGAATGAAGGCTTATGGACGGCCATTCAGCGCTACTCCACTTCGGAAGACGCAAAGCATCTCGATGCAACCTACCGTCGCTTCCTGACCAAGACGATCGATACCTTCAAGCGCCATGGCGCGGAGTTGGACGCTGCGGGAAAGGTGAAACTCCAGGAGATCGACGTAGCGCTCGCCGAAGCGACTACAAAGTTTTCGCAAAACGTGCTCGATTCGACCAACGCGTTCGAACTCATCGTCCCGGAAGAAGAGCGACTCCAAGGGCTGCCCCCCGCCGCAATCGCTATGGCGAAAGCGTCGGCCGAATCCAAAGGTCAACAAGGGTGGCGCTTCACTCTGCAAGGCCCGAGCTACGTCGCCGCGATGACGTATCTCGATGACCGGGCAATCCGCGAGCAGCTCTACAGGGCCTATAGCTCTCGCGCCACAGCCTCAGGACCCGGCGGAGCGCAATTCGATAACCGGCATTTGATCGTCAAGATTTTGGATCTGCGTAAGCAAAAGGCCGTGCTGCTAGGCTTCCGCGACTTTGCGGATTTTGTTCTTGAAGACCGGATGGCCCATACCGGCTCTCGCGCGAAGGCTTTCCTTGACGACCTGGAACAGAAAACGGAAAAGCGATTTAAAGAAGAAAACCAGGAGTTGGAAGCTTTCGCCAACCAGAAACTGGAGCCGTGGGACGTCGGCTACTGGGCCGAAAAGCAGCGCGCTGCTCTCTACGACTTCGACGAAGAAGCACTGCGCCCTTACTTCCCGCTGGATCGCGTGATGGAGGGGATGTACCGCATATTCGGCGATCTTTTCGGCATTCGCGTGAAAGAAGAACCGAATGTCCCGGGCTGGGCGCCGGAAGTCCGCTGCTACCGCATCGAAGATTCCGCTACGGGCGCGAACCTTGGCTCGTTCTACGCCGATTGGTATCCCCGCGAGAACAAACGCGGCGGAGCCTGGATGGATGCTTTTCTCACGGGCAATCCCCAAACAGGCGAGCCGCATCTCGGATTGATCTGCGGCAATCTCACTCCTCCCGTTGGAGAGAAGCCGGCGCTCCTGACCCATCGCGAAGTGGAAACAATCTTCCATGAATTCGGTCACTTGCTGCACCACCTGCTGAGCCGCGTGGAGGTAAAAAGTCTCGCCGGGACGAACGTCGCTTGGGACTTTGTCGAATTACCCTCGCAAATTATGGAGAATTGGTGCTGGGAGCGCGAAGCTTTAAACCAGTTTGCTCGTCATTGGGAAACCGGTGAGCCCGTTCCAGAAGATCTGTTCCAGAAGATGAAGCGGGCGAAGACCTTCCGTGCGGCGAACATGCAAATGCGCCAGCTTAGTTTCGGTATCGTCGACCTGGCGCTGCATCGCGAATGGGACGGAAAGACAGACGTCATCGAATACTCGCGCAACATCCTGCAGAAATTCTCGCCCGCGACATTCCCGCCCGAACACGCAATGATCGCCGGATTCACACACTTGTTTGCAAGTCCGGTTGGCTATGGCGCCGGCTATTACTCCTATAAGTGGGCCGAAGTCCTCGAAGCCGATGCGTTCACACGGTTTAAGAAGGAAGGCGGCTTCAGCGATGCCGTGGGCCGCGACTATCGCAACCGCATCCTGGCCAAAGGCGACAGCGAAGACCCGGCAGTGCTGTACCGTTCCTTCATGGGCCGCGATCCCGATCCCAACGCGCTCCTCCAACGAGCCGGTTTAACCCCATAGCCAATCGTGGGACAGGCTTCAGCCTGTCGTGCCAGAGGACAGGCTGAAGCCTGTCCCACGGTCAGCTCAAGCCAACGGTGTATATACCTCCCTCTTAGGCGCCGCTAGAATCGAAAGAATGCGAAGAAGAGACCTCTTCTCCGAACCCTCCCCACTTCGGCAGTAGCCGCCGGACTTGCGTTCCTGCGCCGTCCGTTATCGGCGCAAACGAAGCTCACGCCCGACGAAGCGCTGAAGTTACTGATAGCTGGCAATGAGCGCTTTGCAGCCAATAAGCTCACCGTTACGACACAAGACCTCAAAGCCCTGCGAACGCACACCGCCGTCAAGCAGGAGCCGTTCGCGTGCGTCCTGGCCTGCGCCGACTCTCGCGTTCCCGTCGAATTGCTATTCGATGAATCCATCGGCCAAATCTTTACCGCGCGAGTCGCCGGAAATATTGCCGATCCGGACATCGTGGCCACGGTCGAATACGCGGTTGCGATAACCGGCGTCAAGGTGGTTCTCGTCCTCGGCCATTCGGGTTGCGGAGCGGTAAAAGCGGCCATGACGGGCGAGAATGCTCCTGGCCAGATCACCGTTTTATATCAGGGCCTGCACGCCGCAATCGCAAAAGCCGGGTCCGACTATCAAAAGGTCATCGAACTGAACGCCGCCATTCAGGCGGACCAATTGAGTCGGGGGTCTATGACATTGCATCTGGACGAGTGCGGCTCAACTCGTCCTCCGTATAGCCAGGCTTTTACTCCGATACAAAGAGTAAAAAGGTGACTCGCCTTGAGCGATAGAATAGCGCCATGTCAGACGCGAGATTTTTGTGGCTGGAGCGCCTCGCGGCAGATTTTCAATACGCAATTCGGTCGCTTAGGCAGAGTTCCGGGTTTGCAATTACAGCGATCACATCGCTGGCGCTCGGCATTGGCGCGAATTCTGCGATTTTCGGGTTGATTGATGCGGTCCGTTTGCGCAGTCTCCCTGTGCCGAGCCCACAGGAGCTGGCGCAGGTTCGTGTACAGGGAAACGGAAGCGTTGGCCTCATTGAGCGTGAGGATTCACTCTCGTACCCGCAACTCCTGGAGATTCGTAAACATCAGCAGGTGTTTTCGAGCATGCTTGCGTGGACCGATGCCAGTTGGCCAATTGGCGATGGAGAGAAACAGCGGCGAGCATTTCAAGTGCTGGCCAGCGGCGATTTGTTCCCGACACTTCAAGTGGCTCCCGCGGCGGGACGATTGTTGGATCCAGCCGACGACCATCCCAACTGCGCGGATCCGCCAGTAGTGCTGAGCTATGCGCTGTGGCAAAACGAATTCGGAGGCTCGGCTTCTGCCATTGGAAAGCGGATTACCGTCGCGCGGCATTCCTTGGAGATCGTGGGTGTAGCGCCCGCGACATTTACAGGCTTGGACATTGGCAGGCGCTTCGACATGGCCTTGCCGCTATGCGCCTACGGCAGTCTTCATAACCTCGGCCAGTACACGACGCGTACGGATGTGTTTTGGCTATCGATTCTCGGAAGGCTCAAGCCGGGAATCACGCTGGCACAAGCATCCTCACAGCTAACGGCGATGAGCCCGGGAATCATGGAAGCGACTCTTCCGACGGGTTACGCCGACGACACAGTAACCAGATATCGTGCGTTCCGGTTGGAAGCTGTTCCGGGCAGTGCGGGCGTGAGCATTTTGCGGGCGGCCTACGACGCTCCACTATGGATACTACTTGCGATCACGGGCTTGGTGTTGTTGATCGCCTGCGCGAATTTGGCCAATTTGATGCTAGCCCGCGGAGCGGCGCGGGAGCGTGAGCTTGCGGTGCGCGTAGCACTGGGAGCTCCGCGGCTCCGGTTGGTCCGGCAGGTGCTTTGCGAGAGCTTGATTCTCGCGATAGCGGGTGCGGCAATTGCAGTCGCTCTCTCGAAGACGCTAAGCGCTGGTGTTGTCGGATTCTTGAGCTCGACCGATCATCCTCTTTTCCTCGATCTTTCGGTGGATTGGCGAGTCTTGGGTTTCACAGCCTTGGTCGCGAGTGCGTTATGCATCTTTATGGGATTCGCACCGGCTTGGAGAGCAACGCAGACGGATCCGGGCGAAGCTGTTCGCAGCGGCGGGCGGGGCATGACGGCGAACGCCGCGCGCTTCCGTTTCCAACGATTCCTCGTAATTGGGCAGATTGCAGTGTCAGTGGTGTTGGTAACCGCGGCGCTCCTGTTTGTGCAGAGCTTTCGAAAGCTAGTCACCATGGACCCCGGCTTTCGGTCAAAAGGAATTCTGCTGGTTTACTGGCAAACTCCCAGGCCGCTTTCTTCGAAAGAGGGAAGGGCATTGGAGCGGCAGCTATTGGACGAGGCGCGTTCCATCCCGCAAGTGGAGATGGCGGCTTCGACGACAAACGTTGTGGTTGGGGCTGGACGAATTTATCTTGGCGTTCAGGTAGGAGTTGCGCGACAGTATTCGGTGTTTACATGGGTTAGCCCTGGGTCCTTTCAAGCACTCGAGACGCCCCTGCTCGCAGGGCGTGATTTCAACGAACACGATACGGACAGCTCGCCGAAAGTCGCGGTGGTCAATCAAAGTTTCGTGAAGCTATTTTTTCCGGAGGGCAGTCCTATCGGCAAAACGTTTCGCAGCGTGGCCGAGCCTGATTTTCCAGAAGCGCAGTTCGAGATCGTGGGAGTGGTTAAAGACACTCGCTATTACGACATGCACGACGCGCAGCAGCCGATGGTTTACGCTCCTTCAACACAAGTGACCACCGATGCGGCGGATTCAATGTATGTACGATCCTTGGCGCCTTTAAGCTCGCTGGCGGGTTCGCTGAAAGAGCGTATCGCGGAGTTGCATCCGGAGATTGAAATGAGCACCATTGAGTTTCAAACGCAAATCGATCGCGGGTTTGCGCGGGATCGTTTGCTGGCGATGCTTTCCGGGTTCTTCGGCGTGCTTGCGGCCCTGCTTGCGTCCATCGGGCTGTACGGGGTGATCAGCTATATGGTGGTGCGGCGGCAGAATGAAATCGGGATTCGCATGGCCCTTGGGTCTGGAAGAGCACGCGTAATAGGTTTGGTGATGGCCGACGTAGGGGTCATGCTGGCCGCCGGAATCGTAATCGGGCTTGGTTTCGGATTGGCGGCTACCCGGACGGCACAGTCATTGCTGTTTGAGATTAGCCCAAGGGACCCTGCAATTTTTGTGACTGCGATCGTAGTGCTTGGACTGGTCGCCCTGGCGAGCGCGTTACTGCCGGCCCGCCGCGCTGCGCGGATGGATCCCATGGTGGCCTTGCGCTGCGACTAGGGCGGCCGGCACATCCGCCCTAACTGGCTTTGGCGGAAGCCGGAGCCGACATTGTCGCTTCCATGTTCACCGGCCATTCGAAGGAAAACGTCGAGCCTCGCCCTTCCTGGCTCTCTGCCCAGATGCGGCCGCCATAGCGCGTGACAATGCTGCGGCAAATCGCGAGGCCGAACCCCCCGCCTGAGTATTTGCGGTCCAGGCGTTTCAGCATTCCGAAAATATATTCCTTGAACTCTGCATGGAAGCCGATGCCGTTGTCGGCCACGGAGATGGTCCAGTAGTCTTGGTCCTTCGTCGCGCTAATGCGGATTTCACAAGGCCGATCCGGGCTGCGGTATTTGATGCTGTTTCCGATGAGGTTCTGCATCAAGCGGATCAGCTCCAGACGGCTACCGGTGAGGTTCGGCAGGTCTGAATAGTGGATGGTGGCGCCGCTGTCCTGAATCTGCGCTCGTAGATTTTGCTGGACCATCGCGAGCACGTCGTTGAGGGAAATGTTTTCGTGGCGGTCGTTTGAATCCAGATTCAGGCGGGCGTATTCGAGTAGGCCCTGCACCAACTCATGCATGCGTTTGGAGGAGCCAACGATGGTTTGCAGATAAGATCGCGATTGTTCGTTCAATTCGGAGCCGCAGCGGGTGAGGAGAAGCTCGGCGAAGATCAGGACGTTCCGGACAGGCTCCTGAAGATCGTGGCTCGCGGCGTAGGCGAATTTCTCAAGCTCGACGTTGGAGCGGCGGAGCGCGTCAGCCAGTTGTGTGAGTTCGGCTTGGGAGCCCTGAAGCGCTGCATTGACCTGCTGGATTTTGGCGGTGCGTTCGGCGACGCGCTGCTCTAGCTCAGCGTTGAGCTTAGCTAAAGTTTCCTCGCTATGGTCTCGGAGATCGCGGTAAGCGAGTATGGCGCGCTGGCCGGTCCAAACCAGACCGATACTCATCAGGAATCCAATGGCGCAAAGGGTAATGAGTGCGATTTGCATCCGCCAGCGCTGCTTCGTGCGAGCTTGAAGATTCTGCTCGGCGGTCGTGCGGATATTCTCCGTGAGCGTGCGGATTTTGGAAATGAGAGCCCGGCCCTCATTTCCGTACTGGCTGTCTATCGTTTGCGTGCTGTCTCCACCACGGCGCGCTTGGATGACTAAATTGAGATGTTGCATGCGCCGGGTGACGGTTGTGGACAGAGCCTCCGTCTCGGCGTCTTCGGGATCAGCGGGAGTCACCAGTTCGCGGAGCTGCAGTGCATTTTGTTCCGCTTCCGGCCTCTTGGCGAGAAACTCTTCAATGTAGCGGTCCTGGCCGTTTACGATATAGCCGCGGACACTGCTTTCGGCCTCGGAAACGGAGGCTTCGAGCACGGATACAGCAGTGAGGATGCGGTGGGTATGCTCCACCGTGGCGACGTCCCCGTTGGAACGAACCACGGCCCATATGGTTACGCTGCCCAATAGGACCGTCAAAAGGCCGAGAAGCCAGAAGACGGTATGACCCTTATTGGCCAGCCGCGACGTCTGCACCTCTACATCGTACTTCGTTCCATGTTAGTCGTAGCTGCCTTCGACGAACCAGCGGTTGAGCAGTAAATCGAGATGGATGCGGAGGATTGGGCCTGTCGATAGTTCAACGTCCCATTCTTCATTGCTCCAGGGCTCATTCGTCCACCAATCGCCGGAAGTCCGCCATGGCCCTGCACATGCGATGACACGTCCGCCGGCTTTTGACGACTGGATTCGGATGGGACGGCCGTTTTCGCCACAGATAACTTGGGCAGTCAGTCGAGGACGATAGCGGCGGAGGCCTAGGCTAGGCTCCTCGGGAGCAGGATGTTGCTCTTTCGCTAAAGCGAGCGATGTCAGGCGAAAGCTATCGGGACGGTGTGTATCGAGCAGTTCGGGTGTGCCGACATTTGCAGACCCGACCAAGTGGCGGATGCGAGCGAGCGTAATTTCAAGTTTTTCAGGCTCAGGCGCGGCGGGCAGAAACAAACCATGCTGTGTGGTGCGAGGCTCCACAGGTTTTAGTTCGAGATGGATTTTTTCTACCGGCGCTTGCGCAGGACGCTCGCTCAGATCGAGTTGCAAGAGCTTTTGGAAGACCTTGACGTCGAGCATGGGCAGGGGAAGTTGAAGAGTGACGCAGTGGTCGGCCATGCGCTCCAGCGCACAGGACGGCCCCGCCGTTCCGTCGTGCGCTGGATTTCTAGAGAGTTTGAGATTCAGGCGGATTTCATTGGTTGAGAGCGAGCAGGAACGCAGCCGCATGCAGACGGTTTCAAGCATTTGCGTGAGCACGAACATAAGAGGTTCGAGCAGTTCGATAGGAGTTTCAAGCTCGGACTCTTCATGGAATTCGAGCGGGGAACTTTGAACTTTGAGGAGGCGCGTAGTCTCACCTCGCGCGAGCCGCTGTAGCCGGAGTCCTTCGTCGCCGAGTCGGGATGCAATGCCTAAAGGGGGAAGCGTAGCGAATTCGCCGAACGTGCGAATGCCCCAATCGTGAAGGGTTTCAGCGAATTGTGGATCTCCGCCCAGCAAGTGCAAAGGAAGCAGCGCCAGCGCGGCGGCCTCTTCGCCAGCGAGGACCACGGTTGTTCCTTTGACGCCTTGCGCCAGATAGATGGCGGAATCGGGATTGGGCGCCAGGGCAATGTTCGCCGGGATGCCGATGCGGCGTTGAATTTCACGTGCAATGTCGTGCGACGAGCCAAAGATGAGGCTAAGGCCTCGGATATCAAAAACGACTGTGCCCGGCTCGATTTCTTCAATCCAAGGCGAGAAGTAGCCGGCGCATTCTACTAAGAGCGGGAGGTTGCCGGGAGCGTGGAGGGCGGCGTACATGGCATGACAAGCACTTTGGTTCGTGGCGCTCTATAGGGCGCATAGGAGGCGGCAGCGTTCAAACGAGTATCAGAAACCCTGCCGCCGCGTCCGTTGTGCGCTGGGTTATGGGAGAAGAGGGAGACAGGAATTGATATGGCTTTTTCCTTCCTTCGATGATTCATTATTTGCCCGGAGCTTGTCCTTAGCTCGCTCAAAAGATCGTGCTGCCAAAGTGTCTCTTTGCGCTGCAGCTGGACTTTTAATGTGGAGCATGTGTGAGCGTGGAGCTGTTGAGCGATGGAGACCAACGCCACGGGTTTGTTTTCGATGTTGTGGCGAAGGCGGAACCACGCGGCCAGCGGAACTCGACGGACGGCTTCCATAGGACTGTCGCCGAAATCGATCGCCACGAGGCCGAAGCCTCCGGCTTGCGAAAGCCAGTCGGCGGCTTTGAGAGCGTGTTCGATGTTACTGCTGGAACGAATCCAAAGGACTTGGGAAAGCACGACTCCGGCTCGTGCGGCCGTCAGGGGATCGAAGGCATTTTCAGCATCAAGCAAGGCGCAGTACTCCTGTTCCGCGGTGGCTGCCGCCAACAAAGTATAGAGGTAGGAAGTGCGCCCCGACGAGGCGGGTCCAGCGATTTCCGTAAGGGCTCCGCGAGGGATTTCGCCAAGAACAAATTTTAGAGGCTCTATCTGTTTTTCTTCAAGATGGGCACAGGGAGCGATTGAGGCTCCCCATCGATTTGAAGTCTGAAAAGCTAAGGTGGCGCCAGACATGTTCGCCTTATATTCGCCTATACTGGTATCGAAGTCAATGCCTGTTTCCTACATCGAGCTTCACGCGAAGTCGGCCTTTAGCTTTCTGCGCGGAGCCTCCATTCCCGAAGAATATGTGGATCGCACGAAGGAACTCGATCAGGCAGGAATGGCGCTGGTGGATTGCGATGGGGTTTATGGGGCTCCACGGTTCCACTTGGCCATGCAGAAGCTGGAGGGGCCGAAGGCGTTTATCGGGTCGGAGGTTCTGTGTACGGATGGCGCCCGGTATCCGCTGCTGGTCCAGAATCGCAAGGGGTATCAGAATCTTTGCCGGATGATTACCCGCGCGAAGCTGCGCACTTCGAAACATCCGAAGCCAGGAAAGGAAGCCGCGGTTACACATGACGAACTGGCGGAGTTCGCTGAAGGGTTAGTGTGCCTAAGCGGCGATGAAAATGGGCCGCTCACGCTCGGCCTTTATGAAGGTAAGGGAAAGGAAGTCGTAGAACGGCTGCACCGAATCTTTGGACGCGAAAATGTCTTTCTCGAATTGCAGAGACACTACGATCGCGATCAGGAATTGCGCAACCGGGCTGTGATGCAGCTGGCCCGCGAGATGCATGCTCCGTTAGTAGCGACCAACGGCTCCTGCTATGCCGATCCGCGGCGGCGAGAGATTCTGGACGTCTTCACTTGCCTGTTTCATAAGACAACACTGGCTCGAGCGGGGAGGCTGCTCGAACGGAATTCACAGCGGTATTTGAAATCGTCCGCGGAGATGGCGCAGTTGTTCGCGGACGTTCCCGAGGCGATTCGCAATACCAACGTCATCGCCTCGCGGTTGGAATTTACGCTGGACAAGCTCGGATACGAGTTCCCGCATTACCCCGTTCCCACCAACGACACAGAAGCCAGCTTCTTGCGCAAGCGCACGCTGGAAGGGGCGCGACGGCGGTATTGGAAGCCGGGCGAGTACGAGAAAGCTTTGCCGCAGATCGAGAAAGAGCTGGCGATGATTGAGAAGCTCGGTTTTCCAGGCTATTTCCTGATTGTCTGGGACATCGTACAGTTCTGTCAGAAAGAAGGAATTCTGATTCAGGGCAGGGGATCGGCGGCGAACAGCGCGGTCTGTTATTCGCTCGAAATTACGGCTGTGGATTCCGTGGGCATGGAACTGCTGTTCGAGCGGTTCCTCTCCGAACAGCGCGGCGAATGGCCGGATATCGATCTCGATTTGCCCTCGGGCGATCAGCGCGAAAAAGCTATTCAGCATGTCTATAAGCGCTATGGACAGCTCGGCGCGGCGATGACCGCGAATGTTATTACCTATCGCGGCCGGTCCGCGGCGCGCGAGGCAGGAAAAGTACTGGGCTTCGACGAACAGACCATTGAACGGCTTTCAAAACTCGTCCCAATGTGGGGCTGGGTGGACGATTCCGATACTCCGGAAAAACAATTCCGCGAAGCCGGCTTGGATTTGAAAGACAAACGCGTCCGCAAGTTTCATGATCTGGTTGTGGGCTTGCAGGAATTGCCGCGCCATCTGGGGCAGCATTCCGGAGGCATGGTGATCTGCCAGGGGCAGCTTGATTCAGTCGTGCCGCTGGAGCCTTCGTCGATGCCGAACCGCGTAGTCGTTCAGTGGGACAAAGAAGACTGCGCGGACATGGGAATCGTCAAGGTGGATCTGCTGGGACTTGGGATGATGGCGGTGCTCGAAGAATCGGTGCAGTTGATCGAAAAGCACCACGGCGAAAAGATCGACTTAGGCAAGCTGCCCGCGGACGATCCAAAAGTTTACGCTGCACTGCAAAAAGCCGATACGGTCGGGCTTTTTCAGGTGGAGAGCCGGGCGCAAATGGCATCGCTGCCGCGGATGAAGCCTGAACGGTTTTACGATCTTGTCGTTCAGGTGGCGATCGTGCGGCCGGGGCCGATTGTGGGCAAGATGGCGCATCCGTACCTGATGCGGCGGCTCGGCCGCGAAAAGCCGGACCCGCTGCATCCGAAGCTCAAAACGATTCTGGATCGGACGCTCGGTGTTCCGCTTTTTCAGGAGCAGCTTTTGCGCATGGCGATGGTGGCCGCCGATTTTTCCGGAGGTGAAGCGGAAGAGCTGCGGCGCGCGTTCGGGTTCAAACGTTCTGAAAAACGCATGAAGGCAATCGAAGGAAAGCTGCGCGCAGGGATGGAGCGCAACGGCATCACCGGTGAGACGCAAGACAAGATCGTGCAATCCATCACTTCGTTCGCGATGTATGGCTTTCCGGAATCGCACGCCGCGAGCTTTGCATTGCTCGCATATGCGAGCGCGTGGCTCAAGACGCATTACCTTGCCGCCTTTACTTGCGCCATGCTGAACAACCAGCCGATGGGTTTTTATCATCCGGCGACGATTGTAAAAGACGCACAGCGTCACGGGCTGCGCGTTTTACCCGTGGACATCAACCGTTCCGGAGTAATTTGCACAGTCGAAGATTTTCACGTGCGTCTCGGGTTTCGCTACGTGCGAGGTTTGCGTGCGCAGGTGGCGCAGGCAATAGCGGCGGCGCAGCCGTTTGCGAGCATCGAAGATCTCGCGTATCGCGTGCCGGAATTGCAAAAGGAAGAGATGAACCGGCTGGCGTCAATCGGCGCGCTGAATTCCATTGGCGCTACTCATCGCCGCGATGCCATGTGGCAATCTTCGCAAGCAGTCAAACCCGTGAGCGATCTGCTGCGGCCGGGGGCAGCGCCTCCGCAGGACTCCCCGCTCTCCAACAAATCAGCGGACAACGGACGCGGAGGCAGGAATTCTGAGACTTTTTTTGTGGGCGCCGCCGCGTCCTGTCCGCTGAAGCAAATGACGATCGAAGAGCGATTAGCAGCCGATTGCTACGGTACAGGCATGACCATCGGACGGCATCCCATGGCGCACCGGCGCGAGGAGCTAAACAAGCTCCAGGTGATTCCGGCCTCCGGCCTCCCGTCGATTCCTAATGGCAAAATCGTCCGCGTCGCGGGCAACATCATCGTGCGCCAGCGGCCCGGAACCGCCAAGGGCCTTTTGTTTCTGAGCTTGGAAGATGAAACAGGAATTTCGAACGTCGTCATCATGCCCGATGTCTTTGAGCAGCAGCGTCTGGAGATCCTCACGCATCCGTGGGTCATGGTGGAAGGCAAGATTCAAAACGTCGACAAAGTGATTCATGTTCTGGCGCAGAGAGTGTCACCGTTACAGAATCCGCTGAACGTGAGCACGAGCTCGCATGATTTCCACTAGAGCTAAAGAAATCAAATAATAGCTGTACCACCTCTTAATGGCCGATCCTAAAACGTCCACAAGCGTTGCGTTAAGAATGTAAAATCCACGGCCGATTTGTTAAGAAATGTAACGCGCCTCCTAACCACTTTCTCTCTCTTGTCAGATCTCCAACAGATCTTGAAACGCCCGTAATCGGGATTTGACGAAAGGAATAATCCGATGACAGCCATTGCTCGAAGTGTGTTTGTACTTGCGATTTTCGTGGGAGCTTCCGTGATGTACGCCCAAAGTGACCCTGGGCCTCGCGGAGGGCCGGCGAGCGCCGGAAATTACTTTTCTTCATTGAATGCCATGGAGCAAACCGTATACTCCGCGGCCCAAGCTGTGTTTCTCGAAGTCGATTCCGTTTCGGGAACACTTGTCGGTGAAGCCGGCAAGGGGCTTGGTCCCACATTCAACGGCAACAGTTGCGCGCAGTGTCATGCGCAACCTGCCGTGGGCGGAAGCAGCCCTGGTTTAACCAGCAGGCAGAATCCAATTCCGAATCCGCAGGTGGCGCTAGCGACGCTCGATGGCGCGAATAACACTGTGCCTTCGTTCATCACGGCAAACGGACCTGTGCGCGAGGCTCGATTCGTCAGCGATGGTGGCGTTCACGGTCTTTACACGATTCGTGGACGCAGCGATGGAGGGAACTGCCAGCTTGCCCAGCCGGACTTTGCGACCGCGCTCGCCAGCAACAACGTGATCTTTCGGATTCCCACACCAACGTTTGGGCTCGGACTGGTCGAAGCGACTCCGGATTCCGTCCTGCAGGCCAATCTTGCCGATAGCCAGTCAACGAAAAACTCGATGGGGATTTCCGGTAAGTTGAACACCTCGGGGAACGATGGATCGGTGACGCGCTTCGGCTGGAAGGCCCAGAACAAATCTCTGCTTGTTTTTGCGGGCGAGGCGTATAACGTGGAACAAGGTGTTTCGAATGAAGTATTTCCGAATGAGCGCTCCGCCGTATCGGGTTGCGTGATGAATCCGAGCCCCGAAGATCTGTCGCCGATAAACAATCCGCAGGCTCCCCATGCCGACGTGGTGAGTTTCGCGTTGTTTATGCGGCTGCTCGCGCCTCCGGCTGACAAGGTCAATTCGAACTCGGAGAAGAACGGACAAGCCTTATTCACGAGCACGGGCTGCGCATTGTGCCATTCTCCTTCTCTGACTACCGGACCGGCTCAATATACAGGAATGAGCAATTACACCTACCATCCGTATTCCGACTTCGCATTGCACGCTATGGGGACAGTGCTCGCGGACGGGATCTCTCAAGGCGCCGCTGGGCCTTCGGAGTTTCGGACGGCTCCGTTGTGGGGCCTCGGACAGCGCCTGTTCTTTCTGCACGATGGGCGCACGACGGATTTGATGGAAGCGATTCAGGCGCATTCCGGATGTCCGAATTCCGCGACCGCAGCGCCTACCACTAGTTCGAATCGAGGATGCGGATCGGAGGCGTTTCAGGTGATCGACAAATTCAATGCTCTTTCGAACTCGCAGAAGCAGGATCTCTTAAATTTCTTGCGGGCTCTATAGAGAAATCAACGGACGGCGGAACGAAAGCCGCCGTATGTTATTCACTTGATCACTTTCAAGCGCCATTCGATCACTTTGCCGCGAATAACATAGCAAAGGTAATACTCCCAAAATAGACGCGCGCGTCGCGACGAATTAATCAGCCATTCAAACCCAAGATATTTCCATAGAGCCAGGAGCTTGACGTAGACCTTTTCCTCGAACCGGACATTCGAGTAGTAGTCATATCCCGCGTGATCTTTGCCGAAGTATCGCAGCGAAAAGCTGTTGAGGTGCCAGCGGTGGCTCGGATCGCAAAAGGAGCTGAAGTCCGTGTAGTGGGGAGTCGCGAGGATTACTTCCCCCCCCGCGCGCACAAGCCTATGGAACTCCTCCATCGTGCGAAACACGTCGCCGACATGTTCAATCACGTGGATCGCCTGTAACTCATCAAACGACGAATCGCGAAAAGGAAAAGGGATATGGTCGACATCAACAAGGACATCCGCCTTGCTGCGGGGATTGCGGTCGATGCCGATGGAGCCGGGGCGTTTGTTAATACCGCACCCTACGTCAAGAATTCGCATGCGAACCGACGATTGTAGCGTGCGAAACGGGCTGATAGACTCTGGTGCAGTTATGGCCCAAGAACACATAACCCAACCAACCCGCCGCTTGATGCTCGGGGCTGTCGCCGGAATGGCAACTGCAGCTCCAACGCAAACCATATCGAAGAAGCTTTGGACCAACGAGTATTGGGCTCTAAAGGGGGACGTCAAGCTCTATATGTTCCGAAAGCGGGCTTCGGCTCCGCGCGCCGGCGAGACAGCGCTTCCCGTTCTGCTGCTTGTGCATGGATCATCAAACTCATCCCGCTCGAGCTTCGATCTGGTGACCCCAGGGTTGGGCGAATACTCCGTGATGAACGTCTTCGCGCAATACGGCTTCGACGTATGGACGCTGGATCACGAGAACTACGGCCGTTCCAGCCGCACGGAGAGCAATTCCGATATCGCCAGCGGAGTAGAAGACTTAAAAGCCGCCGTGGAGTTGATTGCCCGCGAGACCGGTAAACAAAAGATTCACATGTTCGGCGAGTCCTCGGGCGCGATTCGAGCGGGCGCCTACGCAGTGGCGAAACCCGAGCGTGTGGACCGTCTGGTGCTCGGCGCTTTTACCTACAAGGGCGATAATTCACCCACACTTGCCGAGCGCGCGAAGCAGCTCGATTACTACAAAACGCACAATCGCCGCTTGCGGGATCGGGATATGATTCGCAGTATTTTCACCCGCGATAAGCCCGGCACATCGGACCCGAAAATCGCCGAGTTCCTGGCGGACGAAGAACTGAAGTTCGGAGATCAAACGCCGACAGGAACGTATCTCGACATGACCTCGAAGCTCCCGCTAGTGGACCCGAAGAAGGTGCTGTGCCCTGTGCAACTGATCCGCGGAGAATATGACGGCATCGCAACAGTCGACGATCTGCAGGATTTCTTCAAGCAGCTGCCGAGCGGGGATCGGCAGTTCGTGATCTTGCCCGGAATGGCGCACTCGGTGGTTCTAGGCAAGAACCGGCAGGTCTTTTGGCACGCGATGAAGAGCTTCTTAGAGGCTCCCCAGGACATTCACGCAGCTTGATGTCCAGGTTCATCGTGAAGGAGCATCAACTGCTCGGACTTAAGCGCCGCCATAGCGTAGGTCATGCCCTTCCTATCGATGAATTCAACCTCATACACTCCGGGAGCCCACTTGTCCACGACCGTACCAACTTGCCCGCGAACCAGTTTTTCTTGGGGAAGATCTTCAAGGAGCGCCACAACAGAATGCATCTGATCTCGGTCATATTGAACCCTTGTTTCATAGTACATAACAACTCGTGAGCCGAGGCGCATCTTCTCCCTGGCGAAGAATCCAGCTGCTGCGGATTTTAAACGCTCTCCCGGCGCGCACAACCGGGAAATCAATCACATAACGTTTTCCATATAGCGTTGGAGTTCCGCGAGTGGCATCGCAATCTTTGGCAGCCTTGAGAAGCTCTGTTCGGAGCCACGCCGCATTCGTAAGATAGATTCCGACAGATGCGAAGACTCGCGCTTTATTTCGTGCGCGGGATGTTGGGTACTCAAACAGTACCTTCGAGTTTTCGGATACCAACAATGACGCGCTCGCCATTCGGAAGCTTCATCGCGCTACTCTCGGAGGAACGCCTTCGTCTCCCTCAAAAACACCTCCAGTTGGTCATGGTGCAGCCAATGCCCCGCCTGATCCACCTTGACAATCTTGTGATGCTTGATCGCCGCAGTCTGCGGATCCATTTCCGGATCCTGCGCGAAGCTTTGACGCCCCCAGAAAAGCAGCACCGGACACGTAATATTCGCGAGCACGGACGCCCCCTCCGCCAGATTCATTCCGTAAGGCGGAAAGTTGCGGACGAAGTTGTCGAACTTCCAGACTAGGGAGCCGTCCGAGTTCCAATTCGTCCCATGAAGCGTCAGGTGTTGGGCCACCTCATCGGTAAGAAACGGATTGGCTTCCTTCATCCGCGCGACTGCCGAAGCCAGGTCCGGGTAGCTGTGCGATGTTCGCGTCTCCGACGCGCGGCATTTCTCCACCCACTCGCGCAGCCGGTCTGCCGCGGGTCTTTCCGTGTAGCGGCGCGCGACCGGCAGGCCGACCCCTTCTATTGCCACGAGCTTCTTAACGTTCGCTGGATACAGCCCCGTGTAGAGCAGCGTAATGATCGCACCCAGAGAATGGCCAATGATGTAGACCGGATAACCGCGCAGGATATCAGCAAGCGCCGCTAGATCCAGCACATATTCCGCCACGCCATACATTGCCCCCGGAGCCCAGGCGCTGTTCCCGTGACCCCTCAAGTCAACAGCGTAGACGTGATAATCATTGTGCAACGCCCGAGCAACCCAATCCCAACTGCGGGCGTGGTCCAGCCCTCCGTGCACCAGGATCATCACAGGTTTGCCTTCTGAACCCCAATCCCAGAATTGAAGTTTGAGGCGGTTGGAGTAGAAGAAGTGCGAGACGGGTTCCAACTTAGTAGGCTCCGCGTAAAACGTCGAAATAGATGTGGATGCCCGTGAGGAATTCCTGCACGGGGATACGCTCCTGGTCGCTGTGCATGGTCGCGACGGTCGCGGCGTCTAAAATCATCGCCTCGAAACCATACGCGGGAATTCCTCGTTTGCGGAGATTCACGGAATCGGTCCCGTAAGGAACTAAAATCGGCGTGACCAATGCATCCGGATGCGCTTTCAGGAATGCGGCGCGAAGTGTTCGATAGAGCGGAGTATCCGTCGTGCTCGTTCCGGCATCCACCGGAACTGTGACGCGCTCCACGGTAACGCGCGGATCATTGATGCGAGCTTTCATGTCGGACAGGAACTCATCCGCGTTGACACCGGGCAGCAGGCGGCAATCAAGCGTCGCTTCTGCCGACGAAGGAATTACGTTGACCTTCACCGGCGACCCGACGCCCGCAGTCAAAGTCGTAAGCGAGATCGTATTTGCGCGGATTGCGTTGATGAACTTGTTCTGCGCGACCGCGCCAGACAACGTCTTGGTCAGTTCCTCAACAACGGGATTCTGCTTCGTCGCCGGTGGAACTTGAAGCGCCTTCTGAATCGCGTTCAGCAGAATTACGTTGGCATTATCGGCAATGGGCTGCGAACCATGTCCCGCAGTCCCCTTGGCGCGAAGTCTCAGCCACATCATTTGCTTTTCGCCCACGGAAATACCGAACACCAACTTCCCGGGCGCGTACAGGTCGCGGCTGGCGGAGCCGCCCTCATCGAGCACATATTCAGGGTCGATATCCGCCAAATGATTCTTGAGCATCCACTGGATGCCCCGCTCGCCGTTGGTTTCTTCGTCCGCGCTCGAAAGCATTACGATATCTCGCGGCGGAATTGTCCCCGTCCGCTTCATCAGGATCAGCGCCGTCAGTTGCTGAATCCCAACGCTCTTCATATCCAACGTTCCGCGTCCCCAGATCCAGCCGTCTTTGATCACCGCGCCGAAAGGATCCATGCTCCATGCTCCCCGGTCCACAGGCACGACGTCCATATGGTTCATCAGGAGCAAAGGCTTCTTGCTCGAGTCCGCGCCTTTCAGCCTCACAACGAGATTCGTCTGTCCCTCGGGCCCGCTCGTATAGAGCACGGGCGTTAACCCCGCGCCCTCGAGTTCCGCTTTAATCAGCGCCGCCGTCGGCCGAGTATCAGCTGGAGGATTGATGGACTGAATCTGCACATATCGCTTCAATAAATCCAGCGCGTGAGTCTCTACCGCGGGCCAGTCTGGCTCCGCGGCAAAAGCGCTTACGCAAAACAACAACAGAGCAGCGGAGATTCTCATTCGGACGCTATTTTCTCCTCAGGCACATCCTTCAAGGTACACTCCACCCCGGCGGCGCGGTAAGCCTCAATCAATGCTCCGGCCGCTGGACCGTAAAGCGGCGCAGCCACATGATTGCCGTCCTCTAACTCCACCAGTAATCGGAACCGCTCCAGAATCGCCCGGCTTCGGAAGACACCGCCCACATAGCTGATGGTCGCGGGCAGGTGTTCGGGAAACAATTTGCGCCGCACGGACTGCGCGAGAATCGCGAGCGCGTGCGCGGCAGAGCCCAGAATCTGACGAGCTGTTTCGTCACCCTCGGTCACTGCGTGCTCCACGGTCTGCGCCAGCGCCGCGACACGATGCCGCGGCCAATCCTTTGTATAGAACTTGTGGAGCAGGTCATTCGCGCTATTCGCGCCCGTCGCAGCGAGCAAAGCTTCACGCAGCGCCGTAGGGTCGCCCCACCCCTCTTCATAACGAACTACGGCTCGAAGCGCTTGCCGAACAATATCGAAAGCACCGCCCTCGTCGCCGAAGATATAGCCCCATCCGCCTGCGCGCGCCGTTTGACCTTCCGGGTCTTTTCCGAACGCCATGGAGCCCGTACCGGCGATCACCACCACACCAGGTTTGCCCGCTGTTGCTCCTGCGAGAGCGATTTCAGCGTCGTGCGTGATCCGATAAATGTCCGATCGGACAATGTTTCGCGTCAGAGTCTCCTTATCTTCAGGACCACCGCTGAATCCGAAGCACGCCGAGGCAAAGTGCTTGCCCGCCTCTCCCGCCGCGTAAAGGCATTGCTCCATCGCATGCAGGAACTTTTCCGGGCCTTCCGGACCTTCAACATGATTCACCGGACCCGCGCGGCCCACGCCAATCACGCGGCCGGATTCATCACCTATCAAAGCCGTCGTGCTCGATTGCCCCCCGTCCACTCCCAGAAACAACTTCATTTCGGATGCTCCTCCGGCGGCAAAATCTCGTACAGCGTCGAGCCCGCATCTCTCGCGATCGGCTTAATTCCCCAGATTTCCGGATCACCGCGAAAATCTCCCGCGCCGAAGTCGTCTTCGCCCACCAACAAATACTTCACTCCTCGAAGCCGCATCTCGTTGGTCGCAGCGCGGCGCAGATTACTCTTGATCTCACGCGTTCCGGTCTGAAATTCTCGGTCGACTTTTGTCCATTCTTGGGAATCGTCCGCCGTGTCTGCCCGAAGCTGCACGTGCGGAAAATCGTCCATGGACGTCTCGATATCGATTTCATCCACATCCACCACAGAACCGAAGTCAACATCTACGTGCATTCCCGGAGCCGCGGTTTGCCAGGTACGCCAACGCGTCGCCTCATTGTTATCGAACGCTAATTGGATCTCCCATGGGTTTACGGAAGAGGTTAGTCTCCATTCGGGCTTGCGCGGCAGTTCCACACCCTTTGAATAGAATCGCAATTCGTGAATTTGCCATTGATTGTCGTAAGCGCCCTGAGCTGTTTGTGTGATTCGGATTCGCCGCACTCTTCGCCCCGGGAACTTAAGCGTGCGAAGTTGGGTGGGCTGCCAGTCCGCAAGCCATCCTACGGTCAAGCTGTCCGAAAGCCACTCGTTAAAGGCGCCCTGAAAGCTGACCAAAATCTCGTGGGTGGTGTATGAATCCGAAAATCCTCCAAAGGCGAAGACTCTTTCGCCCTTCGGCACGTGCTCCTCCACCATCCGTGCCAGCACGTACGAAGAAAATGTGCGCAGATATTTGTCCTGCGGTATTTTGCGCAGTGCCTCCCGATAAGGAACTCTCCACAGCCGCCATGTATCCTTGCTCATGAATCTGGGATGACCCGTGGGCCATGAAGCCCATGCGTGAAATACGAGCAGCAGCACAAGCAATGGCGGAAAATTCGCAAACGCCATCGCGAGCGCCAGTGAAAAAAAAGGCAGCCCGGGAATGAGAAATCGCGTGCCTACATTCAGCACAAACGGCGCGAGCACAAATAATCCGCACGCGAGCAGCTTGCGTCCCTCCCGAAACCGCAGAGCAAGCAGCGCGAGCGGCGCAAGAAGAAACAAAGGCCCGATCACGCCGGTCGTCTTCTCTCCGCGAATAGTGACTTCAAGCGGCAGCGTCCATTTGTTCTCGACTCCATAACGACTCATCAATCGCGCATATTCCTGTTCGAAATGCACGTGAACGTATGGGTTGCGAAACACCGAGTTCAAAAAAGGAGCCGTCGGATTACCCGTGTACACCAGGTTTTTACCGACCCAAGGCGCCACCATGATCAGCGACATCGCAGCCACGCACACCACCGGTCTCCATTTGCGAGCTTTGATCGCGATCCAAAGAAGTGCGAAAGGAAGAATCGTAAATGCGGTATATTTTGCGGCGAACGCGTAGCCCGCTAAAAGCCCTACCGGAATAAGCGCGGCTGGAGCTTCGCCGGAATCCCAGATTTCAAGGAAATAAAAGCATCCAAACACAATGGCGGCAACACCCAGGTCGATGTACGCGCTCGACCCGTCAATCCCCGCAACGGGACTTAAATAGAGGAACAATGATCCCGCGGCGCCCGCCCACGGCTTTCCGATTCGTCGGCCATAAGCGAACACAGCCAGGCAGCAGCAGATAAAGAAGCCGAGATGAACGAGCGCCGCCGCGGAATGCCGGCCAATGGAAAATGCGGGAACAAATAGAAGCTCTACGCCTTCGCTCAGGCTCGAATAAAAGTTCGTTGGAATGAAAACAAATCCGCGTTCCCGTACATAGCGCGCGACAAAGCCCAGGTGGTACCCGGATCCGTCAGGGCTCATCTCCGGAGCCCACGCGTTGGCGAGATAGATCGCAGTGAATAGCGTGAACAGAACGCCCCATACGATCTTCAGTTGCGTAGAAAGCGCTTTTAGGGACGGCCCCCGCAATCCCCATGTCCCTCGCCAAACCGCGGCGCCGATCGAGATCAGAAGCAGCGCGAGTAACACTGGCCAGTACGCGACATGCAGCGCCAGCACCGCAAAGACCGCCAGATGAAGACACGCCGCGCCGAGGACAAACGCCAGAGGAAATTGTTCAGCCCGGAAGAGTACAATGCGAAGCCGCTCCAGCAATAACGTTCCCAGCGCATAACAGGCAGCGACGGTCAGCACGGCTCCCAGCAGAGCTGCGACTGCCTGAATCATTTCCTGGTTTCCGGCGTCTTGGTTTCCGGCGTTTTGTTTTCGGGCGTTTTAACAGCCGCCGCCGAGTCTTTCTTCTCTTCCTGGCGCAGCCCGAGATGACTCAGAATAAAGCCGAGCTTCACCCCGTCCGTCGGCGAAACCCACATCTTATCGATCGACGCGCCCACCTCGGTGGGTTTCCCCACTTCCAGCCATTCGCGCGGAACCGCCTTCTCGAAATGATAGGAACCTGCGGAGCGATAGGTAGCGGAACCCAGTTCATGCCCATTCACGTCGAAAGTCAGCGTCACGGGTCCGGTGTCTTTAAGCGTGGCGTCCGCCATCGAAAAGTCTATGAGGTAAGTCACGTTCTCCACCGAACGAAGCGTGACTTCGACGGCCGGATGCTCGCCTGTCCACCTCCACGACCCTTGCCCGTCTTTTGGAATGTCGCGCACGATGTGCGAATCCGCGTCCAACGTTCCAAGGTCCACCAGCAATAGATCGCGATAAGGCCGGAAATTCTCGAACGGCTGCCGCTGCACAGGCGGCGCGTACGTCTCCGGCATGGTCTGGCAGGATGTGAGAAACACCGCACCCAAGGCGATCGGCAGCAAGCGGAGGATCACTTCGTATCAGTCTAGCTCAGGCCCGCGAGTTGGCAGGTCCGGAACGTGGACTGTACGTTGCGGCACGAGTTTTCTGACGAAGACGCCAAAAACCCTCTTTATACATTCGTGAAACGTTGCTCTGAGGAAACACACCAAAGGTTGTAGCCCTTTTCAGGCCTCACCTTGGCGAAACGGCGCTGCTCAGGTCGCTGTGCAGAGCCCGCGCTTGTCGTGTGTCCGAAATATGACCTCGAAGGAGGGTCTCGCAAATGACCGATTTCATTTTTCGCTTAGACGGTTTCCAGTTGACGAAGGATCAAACCGCTCAGGTTTCTGCGGCGATTCAAAGCGCTGTCACATCTGAGTTGGCTCGGCTCGATCTTCACGCTACAGTATCCGCGAAGGCGGGCTCAGCGCCTGCCGCCGGGGGCCCATCTGGGACCTTCGGTCTCTATCCGGTTCTTTGGAACGGCGGCATGCTTTTGAAAACGATCGAGGCGGTGCAAGCTGCGAACAAAGTCAGGCTGAACGTTCAAACGTCGCCGATTGGGTGAACCGCCATGTCACAATCCGCCATCCTCTGTCCAAGTTGGAATTGCGAGGAAGGCGCGACGCTGCTGGGCATCGTTCTAGGCGATGGTCGCGTCGCGTTTGCGAAGGACCGCATCGTCATTGATGCCGGCTTTGTGAAGGCGGCGCAAGAAGGCCGCTCTCCCGAAAAGCGCTTTCGCTTTAGCAGCACATGCAAGAAGGGCGGATGCGTGCAGTGGTCCGGAGATCGCTGCGGTGTGATCGACAGGGTTCTCGAAAGAGATCCTGTCGAGATCACAGGGGAATTACCCCACTGCACCATTCGCGCCAACTGCCGCTGGCATTTTCAGTCGGGCGACGAAGCCTGTTACGCCTGTCCTGACGTAATGACCGATGAACGTCCCGAAAACGTAGAGACGGTCGCCGGCGCCTCAGTCTGAGTGTTCGAGCAAGCACCGTCGGCTCGAGCCGTGCCACACGTTCAGCCCCTGACCTGTGGCACAGGCTTCAGCCTGTGTTTCATAATGAACCGATGCCGATCAAACGAATCCTCCCAATTTTCGCGATCGCTTTAGTCTCGTTCGCGCAGAACATCCCCTACGGAACCCCCATCTCCACCGACACCGCGAAGAAGCTTGCCGCGGCCGCCGTCGCCGAGGCCAAAAAGTACTACTGGGCTATGGCCATCACTATCGTCGATCCCGCTGGCTACCTTGTTTACTTTGAGCGCATGCCGAACACTCAACTCGGCAGCGTCCAGGTCTCACAAGATAAAGCAAAATCCGCCGCGCTGTTCCGCCGTGCGACAAAAGTCTTCCAGGACGCCGTCGCCGGGGGC